>Ga0181520_10012474_pt1 | contig 10907 bp, 12 predicted proteins | sample PEATcosm2014_Bin_29_FD_132451 | JGI IMG/M metagenome (GOLD analysis project Ga0181520, IMG submission 132451) | Peatland microbial communities from MTU Mesocosm Facility, Houghton, MI, USA - PEATcosm2014_Bin02_30_metaG | ecosystem: Environmental > Terrestrial > Soil > Wetlands > Peat | place...
AAGCCCTTTATCGTACCGGATCGACTCGCGGGCTGCAGGCCGCGCACGCGGCCAAGTTAACCCGCATTCTCGCCGCCCTTGATGCTGCGGCATCGCCAGCGGATTTGAACCATCCGGGCTACAAGTTGCATCCGTTGAAGGGCGACCTCGACGGTTTCTGGTCGATATGGGTGAACGGCAACTGGCGGGTCACGTTCCGCTTCATCGGCGCCGATATCGAACTGGCCGACTATCAGGACTATCATTGAAGGGACGCATCATGATGCACAACCACCCTCACCCTGGCGAGCTGCTGCGCGAAGACGTGCTGGTGCCGCTCGGCATCGAAATCACCGAAGCCGCCCAGCGCCTTGGCATGTCGCGCACATCGTTGTCGCGCGTCGTCAACGGCCACGCCGGCATCAGCCCCGATCTGGCCGTCCGTCTGGAACGGGCGGGAGTCGGTACCGCCCGCTTCTGGATGATGCTGCAAGCAAACTACGAACTCAGCCGCGCCGAGCAGCGCGAGCAGCCGAAGGTGATTCCGCTGCAATCGGTGGGGGTGTGATCGTCCATTTTGGACGGGTAGACCGGGCAACGAGCCGGTAACACCTCACGGCACCGAGCTGGAGCCGTAACACATTGTTTTCATTTGAATCATTGGAGCGGGTGAAGAGAATCGAACTCTCGTCGTAAGCTTGGGAAGCTTCTGCTCTGCCATTGAGCTACACCCGCGAGGGGACAACTTTTCTAAAGGCTGGCGTGGCCGTGCGCAAGGAGTTTGTCGGCGCGGGGCGCGTCCAGCCTGGCGAGTTCGACGCGACTTTTCGGCCAGGCGGGCGATCCCGGTTTTGGTTTGATGTGTGTCAATGCAATACATGTATTAATTATACATCTTTCCTCGCCGTCGATGCCAACCGGGAGGAAAACGATGTTTTGCTATCAGTGTGAACAGACTCAACGGACCGAAACCGGTCTGGGCTGTGGTTCGACCAAGGGGACTTGCGGCAAGGAGGCGACCACCTCGGATTTGCAGGATTTGCTGATCCACGCCGTCAAGGGCCTGGCCCAATACGAGGCGCGGGCCCGGGCGTTGGGCAAGCCGGATCGCCCGGCGGATCACTTCATTCTGGCCGGTCTGTTCGCCACCCTGACCAACGTCAATTTCAACAACACCCGCCTGGCCGAACTGGTGGCCGAGGCGGCGCGCTTGCGCGACCGGCTGCGGGCGGTCGTCGGCGAGACGCTGGACGGCCCGGCGGCCTGGCGGCCGGCGCCCGACATGGCCGGCCTGCTCGAACAGGCGGCCACGGTCCCGGTCAATGCCGGCATCGAGGCGGTGGGTCCGGACGTCGTCAGCCTGCGCACCATCGTGCTCTACGGCATGAAGGGCGTCGTCGCCTATGCCCACCATGCCCGCCTGCTCGGCTATGAAAGCGACGAGATCTATGCCGAGACCGAGGCGATCCTCGCCTTCCTCGCCGCCGATCCGTGCGATGCCGACGCGCTGACCGCCAAGGCCCTGGAGGTCGGCACGCTCAACCTCAAGGTCATGGACCTGCTCGACCGCGCCCACAAAAACAGTTTCGGCACGCCGCGACCGACGCCGGTGCGGGTGTCGCCGGTCAAGGGCAAGGCCCTGCTGGTGAGCGGCCACGACCTCGCCGATCTCAAGGCGCTGCTCGACCAGACCAAGGATATGGGCATCAACATCTACACCCATGGTGAAATGCTGCCGGCCCATGCCTATCCGGCGCTCAAGGCCTATCCGCACCTCGTCGGCAATTACGGCAGCGCCTGGCCGAACCAGCAACGTGAATTCGCCGAGTTTCCCGGCCCCATCCTGATGACGTCGAATTGCATCATCGAGCCCAATCCCCGCTATCGCCAGCGCATCTTCACCGCCGGTCCGGTGGCCTGGCCGGGGGTGCGCCATATCGAGGATCACGCCTTCGCCCCGCTGATCGAGGCGGCCAAGGCGCTGCCCGGGTTCAAAGAGGACGCGCCGGAAGAGACCATCACGGTCGGCTTCGGAGCCGATGCCGTGCTCTCCGTCGCCGACAAGGTGATCGACGCGGTCAAGGCCGGCGCCATCCGCCATTTCTTCCTGATCGGCGGCTGCGACGGGGCGGCGCCGGGCCGCAGCTATTTCACCGACTTCGCCACCGGCGCCCCCCAGGACACCGTGGTGCTCACCCTGGGCTGCGGCAAGTATCGCTTCAACCGCCACGATTTCGGCGATATCGGCGGCATTCCGCGCCTGCTCGATCTCGGCCAGTGCAACGACGCGCACTCGGCGATCAAGATCGCCTCGGCGCTGGCCGGGGCGTTCGGTTGCGGCGTCAACGACCTGCCGCTGTCGCTGATCATCTCGTGGTTCGAACAGAAGGCGGTCGCCGTGCTGCTCTCGCTGTTCGCGCTCGGCATCAGGAATATTCGCCTGGGGCCGACACTGCCGGCCTTCATCACGCCGAATGTCCTGGCCAAGCTGGTCGATTCCTTCGCCATCAAGCCGGCGACGACGGTCGAAGCCGACATGGCCGACGCGCTGAAGATCGCGGTGTAAGCCGGTTTCCCGCCGGAGCGGCCGGGGAGCGATCTCCGTCCGCCCGGCCGGGCCGGTCCTTGATCAGGACAATCCCATGAGCTTCCATCACGTTCGCCTGCTGACCAGCGACGGCGAGTCGGTCGCCTTCGACTGCGCCGAGGATGAAACCGTCGTCGACGCCGCCCGGCGCGCCGAACACCATCTGCCGATCTCGTGCGGCGAGGGCCATTGCGGCATCTGCCGCGGGCATTGCCGCGACGGCGAAATCCGCCTGGGCGAGCACAGCGCCGCGGCACTACCGCCCGATGCCGCCCGCCGGGGCGACGTGCTGCTCTGCCGCAGCTTTCCGCTGAGCGACGTCGAGCTGGCGGTGCCCTTTACCAAGGCGGCGATGGCCTCGGTCATCCAAATCCGACCGGCTGAAATCACCGGCCTGGACGCTATCGGCGGGCGCAGCCTGCGGCTTCGCCTCGCTCTGCTCGCCGATGCCGACGGCGGCCGGGTCGCCGAATTCGAGCCGGGCCAGTTCATGGAGCTGACAATCCCCGACGGCAGCGTCACCCGCGCCTATTCGCTGACCAACACGCCCAACTGGACGGGCGAGCTTGAGTTCATCATCCGCCTGCAGGAGGGCGGACAATTCTCGACCTGGCTCGAGCGCCACGCCGGCATCGGCCAGGTCCTCGCCGTGCGCGGCCCGCTGGGCGGTTTCGGGCTGCGCGAGAGCGGGCTCCGGCCGCGCTGGTTCGCCTGCGGCGGCACCGGTCTCGCCCCGCTGCTCTCCATGCTGCGGCGCATGGCCGAATGGCGGGAACCGCACCCGGCCCGGCTCTATGTCGGGGTCAATGGCGAGGCGGATCTGTTCGCCCTCGACGACCTCGCCCGACTCCAACAGCCGCTGCCCGGCCTGGTCGTCGAATTGTGCGTGTGGAAGCCGGGCCCCGATTGGCGCGGCTATCGCGGCACGCCGGTGGCGGCGCTGGACCGCGATCTGTCGAATGCGGCGACCCGGCCCGACCTTTATCTGTGCGGGCCGCCCGGCTTTGTCGCGGCGGCGGAGGCGATGGCCCGCGCGCACGGCCTGCCGGACGACAGCGTCATCGCCGAGCGCTTCCTGCCGAGCTGAGATCGGCGCTCGCCGGCAAGTTCACCTAACGCGAGATCGGCACCCGTTCGAGGCCGATCAATTGGCGGAGAGAGGCCGGGTCGTCGAGCAGGTCGGCGAGGGAGTGGCGGTCGAGCACCGCCATGAACGCCGCCAGCGCCTGCCCCAGCACGCCGGTGATGCCGCACGCTTCGTTGAGGATGCAATTCGGGCAGTCGACGAGGTTGAAATCCTCCTCGGTCTCGCGGACCAGGGCGCCGACATTGATCGTCTCGGGGGAGCGCGCCAGGCGAATCCCGCCGGACCGTCCGCGCACGCTGGTGACGAAGCCGGTTCGGCCGAGATGATTGACCACCTTCATCAGATGGTTTTGCGAGATGTCGTAGCCGCGGGCGATTTCGGCGATCGAACACAGGCGGTGCGGGCGGGCGCCGAGATAAAGCAGCACGCGCAGGGAATAGTCGGTGTGGCGGGTCAGCCGCATAAGCGCTCCAGCGAACAGGTGGTGCAGAGTATGATGACGTTGCGACAAGGCGGGCAAGCGTTATGCCGCCCAGCATCCCCTGTTCAAGCCTGCCTATCCGTATTAAACAAGGGCGTCCCTGCCGCTCGAAGGATGTCCCTCCCTTGCACGCCGCCGTCATCGTCTTCCCCGGTTCCAACTGCGACCGCGACGTCGCCGTCGCGCTGGCCCGCGCCACCGGCCGCCCAACCACCATGGTCTGGCATCGCGACACCAGCCTGCCCGCTGTCGATCTGGTGGTGGTGCCCGGCGGGTTTTCCTATGGCGATTATCTGCGCTGCGGGGCGATGGCCGCGCATTCGCCGATCATGCGCGAGGTGAAAGCCGCCGCCGCCGCCGGCGTCGCCGTGCTCGGCATCTGTAACGGATTTCAGATCCTCACCGAAGCCGGCCTGCTCGACGGCGTGCTGATGCGCAACCGCGAGCTTCGCTTCATCTGCCGCGATGTGTACCTGCGCGTCGAGACCGCCGACAGCCCGTTCACCCGTCACTATGGCGTCGGCGGCACGGTGCGCTTTCCCATCGCCCATGCCGAAGGCAATTATTTCGCCGACGACGAAACCCTCGACCGCCTGGAAGGCGAGGGGCGCGTCGCCTTCCGCTACGCGACGGCGGCGGGCGAGGTGGCGGCCGAAGCCAACCCCAACGGCTCGGCCCGCAACATCGCCGGGGTGTTGAGCGCCAATCGCCGCGTTCTCGGCCTGATGCCGCATCCCGAGCGGCTGGCCGACGCCGCCCTCGGCGGCACCGACGGCACCGTCCTGTTCGACGCCCTGGTGGAGAGTTTCAAGTGACGCTGACAGCAGAGGTGATCCGGGCCCACGGCCTGTCCGACGACGAATACGCGCTGGTCCTTTCCATTCTGGGCCGCGAACCCAACATCACCGAGCTCGGCATCTTCTCCGTCATGTGGTCGGAGCATTGTTCCTACAAGAGTTCGAAGAAATGGCTGAAAACCCTGCCGACCGAAGGGCCGGGGGTGATCTGCGGGCCGGGCGAGAACGCCGGGGTCGTCGATGTCGGCGATGGGCTGGCCGCCATTTTCAAGATGGAAAGCCACAACCATCCGAGCTTCATCGAGCCCTACCAGGGCGCCGCCACCGGCGTCGGCGGCATTCTGCGCGACGTCTTCACCATGGGCGCCCGGCCGATCGCCAATCTGAACGCGCTGCGCTTCGGCGATCCCGCGCACGAAAAGACCCGCCACCTGGTGGCCGGCGTGGTCGCCGGCATCGGCGGCTACGGCAATTGCGTCGGCGTGCCGACGGTGGGCGGCGAAACCAATTTCCACGCCTCGTTCAACGGCAATATCCTGGTCAACGCGATGACCGTCGGTCTGGCCCCGGCGGACCGGATTTTCTATTCGGCGGCGGCCGGAGTGGGCAACCCGGTGGTCTATGTCGGGTCGAAGACCGGGCGCGACGGCATCCACGGCGCCACCATGGCGTCGGCGGAATTCTCCGAGGGCTCGGAGGAAAAGCGGCCGACCGTGCAGGTCGGCGATCCCTTCACCGAGAAACTGCTGATCGAAGCCTGCCTCGAACTGATGGCCACCGACGTCATCGTCGCCATCCAGGATATGGGCGCCGCCGGGCTGACCTCGTCGTCGTTCGAGATGGCGTCGAAGGGCGGGCTCGGCATCGAGATGAATCTCGATCTGGTGCCGCAGCGCGAGACCGGCATGACGGCTTACGAGATCATGCTGTCGGAGAGCCAGGAGCGCATGCTGATGGTGCTGAAGCCCGGCCGCGAGAACGACGCGCGGGCGGTCTTCACCAAATGGGAACTGGATTTCGCCGTGGTCGGCCACCTGACCGACACCGGCCGCATGGTGCTGACGCAAAAGGGCGCGGTGGTCGCCGATCTGCCGATCGATCCGCTGGCCATGGCCAGCCCCGAATATGACCGTCCGTGGGTGGCGCCGGCGAAGCTGCCGGTGGTGGAGCTGGCCGACGTGCCGGCGATCGACACCATCACCGCCCTGAAGACCCTCATCGCCTGCCCGGATCTGGCGTCCAAGCGCTGGATCTGGGAACAGTACGACCACATGGTGATGGGCGACACCACCCAGCGGCCGGGCGGCGACGCCGCCATCGTCCGCATCCACGGCACCCGGCGGGCCTTGGCGATGACCACCGATTGCACGCCGCGCTACTGTGTCGCCGACCCGCGCGAGGGCGCCCGCCAGGCGGTGGCCGAGGCCTGCCGCAACTTGACCGCGGTGGGCGCGCGCCCGCTGGCGCTGACCGACAATCTCAATTTCGGCAATCCGGAGAAGCCCGAGGTGATGGGCCAACTGGTCGAGGCCATCCGCGGCATGGGCGAGGCCTGCCGGTCGTTGTCGGTGCCGATCGTCTCCGGCAACGTCTCGCTCTACAACGAGACCAACGGACAGGCCATCCAGCCGACGCCGACCATTGGCGCGATCGGGCTGATCGACGATATCGACGCCACCGCGACCATCGCCTTCAAGGCGGCGGGCGAGGCGCTGGTGCTGGTCGGCGAAACGCGGGGCTGGCTCGGCGCCTCGCTCTATTTGCGGGAGATCGCCGGCCGCGAAGATGGCGCGCCCCCGCCGGTGGCGCTGCACCGCGAAAAGCGCGAAGGCGATTTCGTCCGCGCGATGATCGCCGACGGACAGGTCTCCGCCGTGCACGACGTCGCCGATGGCGGCTTGCTGGTGGCCATCGCCGAGATGGCCATGGCGTCGGGGATCGGCGCGTCGCTGAACGCGCCGCGCGGGCTGGCCGCGCATGGCTGGTGGTTCGGCGAGGATCAGGGACGGTATCTGCTCAGCCTGCCGCAATCCCAGCTCGCCGCCGTGCTCGCCGCGGCGGCTCGCGCCGACGTCTCGGCGCAGGTGATCGGCTCCACCGCCGGCGCCGACTTGATTTTGCAGGGCGACGGCGCCATCTCAGTGGAGGACTTGCGGACCCTGCATGAGGGGTGGTTGCCAGCCTTCATGTCGGGTCCGGATAGCAACGGCTGAACAGGGGACCCCCAACGTCATGGCCATGGAAGCGGATGTCATTGCCCGGATGATCAAGGAGGCCATTCCCGATGCCGAGGTGACCATCGAGGATCTGCGGGGCGACGGCGATCACTACGCCGCCCTGGTGGTGTCCTCGGCCTTTCACGGCAAAAGCCGGCTGCAGCAACATCAGATGGTCTATGGCGCGCTGAAGGGCAAAATGGGCGGCGAGTTGCACGCCCTGGCCCTGCAAACGGCGACGCCCGGCCTCGCCTCCTGATCCACCTCGCAAGGAATCGATCGAGCATGAACAACAACCCGATTTTCGACCGCATCGAGCAGGAACTGAACGAGAATGCGGTGGTGCTCTACATGAAGGGTACCCCGATGTTTCCGCAATGCGGCTTTTCCGCCGCCGTCTCCAAGATTCTGGCCGATCACGGCGTCAAATTCAAAGGCATCGACGTGCTGATGGACCCGTCCATCCGCGAAGGCATCAAGCAATACGCCAACTGGCCGACCCTGCCCCAGCTGTACATCAAGGGCGAGTTTGTCGGCGGCTGCGACATCGTCCGCGAAATGGCCGAAAGCGGCGAATTGCGGACGCTGCTGAAGGACAAGGGGGTTCTCTCCTGACCTTGGCGGGATCGCCCGGGACGGCCGTCCTGGTCGCCGGGCTGCGGAAAAATTATGGTCCGGTGACGGCGCTGGCGGGGGTCGACCTCGCCGTCGCCGAGGGCGAGATGTTTGCCCTGCTCGGTCCCAATGGCGCCGGCAAGACCACCTTGTTTTCCATCCTGTCGACCTTGCGCAGCCCGAGCGCCGGAACCGCTTCGGTCTTCGGCCATGACGTGGTCAAGGCGCGGACCGCGGTGCGCCGCCTGATCGGCATCGTCTTTCAGGATCCGGCGGTGGACCAGCGCCTGTCGACGCGGGACAATCTCGAATTGATGGCCCGCTTCTATGGCGTGGCCAGCGGCGAGGCGCGCAAGCGGGCCGAGTCCCTGTTGCAGTCGCTGCATCTGGAGGAAGCGGCCGACCGCCCGGCGCGCACCCTGTCGGGTGGCCAGCGCCGCCGCCTCGAACTGGCCCGCAGCCTGGTCGCCGATCCCAAGGTCCTGTTCCTCGACGAGGCGACGCTGGGACTCGACGTCGATGCCCGGCGCGGCTTCTGGGCGGAGGTGCGGGCGCTGGCCCGTCGCGGCTTGACCGTGTTTTTCACCACCCACTACATGGAAGAGGCCGATGTCGCCGACCGCATCGCCTTGATCGACAAAGGCAGGATCGTCACGCTGGACACGCCGCGGGCGCTGAAGAACGAGCTCGGCGGTGGGGTCATCAGGCTGGCGACCGAGGATGACGAGCAGGCCCAAGCCTGGCTCGCCTCAAATAATTACACGCCGGAGCGCAACGAGGATGGCCTGATGCTGGTGAGCAAGGACGCCGCCTCCCTGCTGCCCGTGCTGTTGCGCGACATGCCGGTCAAGGTGCTCCAGGTCGAGGTGCACGAGCCCAGCCTGGAGGACGTCTTCCTGCGGCGAACCGGCCGCAGCCTGGGCGACGGCGCCGCCGCCGGTCCGCACTTGTTTCGCCGGATCGGGCTGGCATGAGCGCCTATCTCGCCATCCTCAGCCTCGATATCCGGCGGCAGTGGGCCGATCGCACGCGGCTGATCGCCAGCTTCGTCCAGCCCCTGCTTTATCTGTTCGTCCTCGGCTCCGGACTGGGGGCGAGCACGACGATGGGCGGCGCCAGCTACCTGCAGTTCATCTTTCCCGGGGTCGTCGGCCTGTCCCTGCTGTTCACCGCCAGTTTCTCCGCCATCGCCATCGTCTTCGACCGCCAGGTTGGCTTCCTCAAGGCGGTGCTGGTGGCGCCGGTGTCGCGCACCACCATCGCGCTCGGCAAGATCACCTCGGGGGCGTTGCAGGCGCTGGTGCCGGGCCTGTTGCTGCTGGTGTTCACCCCGCTGGTTGGGTTGAGTTTCAGCGTCTCCAGCCTGGCGGCCTTCCTGCTGGCGATGGTGCTGTCAGCCGCCACCTTCTCGGCGCTCGGCGTCGCGGTCGCCGCCCGCTTCACCTCGGTGACGGTGTTCCCCGTCGTTTCCAATGCGCTGCTGATGCCGATGTTCTTCCTGTCGGGCGCCATGTATCCGCTCGACCGGGCGCCGGTCTGGTTGCGCGGGATCGCCCATCTCGACCCGGCGGCCTACGCCGTCGACCTCATGCGCGCCGCCCTGTCGGGCCACGCGCTGTTCCCGGTGCCGCTGTCGATCGCCGTCCTCGTCCTGTTCATCGCCGCGATGTCGGTGCTGAGTGTGCGGGTGTTCCAGAAGGGCGAGGACGACTAGGCGCGGAACCGGAATGGCGGACACTGCCATCAGGCGCCTGAGTCGGCAGAGTCTGACCTATTCCGGAAGTAGCGGGGTTGCACCATTGATGGCCAGAGCAAGGCATGCCGAGACCGGAAAAACTTCTTGCCGCGATGAAAACCAATCCGACGGGCGATTGGTAAATTCGGGACACCGAAGCGATTTGCCGGCAATTTTTATGTAACTACAATAATTCCTTGCACCAGAAATTTTCCGTATGTACGATAACTCAATGAAAGTTTCCTTCGACCCTGCGAAGCGGGACGCCACCTTGAAAGAGCGGGGATTGGATTTCGCTGATGCGGTCGAAGTGTTTTCGGGCCCCGTGTTCGAGGTTGAGGATACGCGGCGAGACTACGGGGAGTGCCGGATTTTGTGTTTCGGGCTTTTTCGTGGTCGGCTCGTAGTAATCGGGTATGTGCAACGAGGTGATACCCGGCATGTGTTTTCGATGAGGAAAGCCAATGAGCGGGAAAAAGAACGCTTCGGGCAGCGACTTGGCTAAGATCGATGCTCACGTCATCCAACCGGAAGAATATGAAGAAATCCCGGAATGGACAGATGAGATGTTTGACCGGGCGGATTTTCGTGTCGGCGGCAAGTTGGTACGACGCGGTCGTCCGCCCAAGGATACGCCCAAGGTATCGGTTACGATTCGCCTCGATCCGGACGTGTTGACGCTTTTCCGGGCGGGTGGTCCGGGCTGGCAATCACGGATCAACGACGCCCTGCGCAAGGTTGCCGGCCTTGGCCCGGTCAGTTCAAAATGATCCATTAGCGGTAGTTCGCGAGTTTACGCTTCAGCTCTGTCAGTTGAGCGTCGACTCGCGCTCTGGTAGCCTCCTGCCGATGAAATCCCGTCCGACCCTGTTGCTTTCATTTTGTCTCGCTTTTGCAAGATGTCATCGCACGTCAGCAGCCATCGCTGCCTTTTTGTGGCTGCTTACCTTGGCCGCGCCGGTCGCCGCAGGGCGATTGGACGAGGTAAAGGATGCGGAAAGTCGCAGCGATTGGGTGGCGGCGCTCAAGCTGCTGCGCCCCCTTGCCGATGAAGGCAATGCCGTGGCCCAAGGCAAACTCGGCCTATTTTACGAGGAAGGCCGAGGGGTGACGGTGGATTATACCGAAGCCGCGAAATGGCTTCAAAGGTCTGCCGATCAGGGAAACGCTGAATCTCAGACCAATCTCGCGAATTTGTATCGTCTGGGGCGAGGCGTGCCGTTGAACTATGCGGAGAGTTTGATATGGCTTCAAAAATCTGCCGCTCAACATTTTTACGGGGCGTTCTTAACAGGCTGCGGAAAAACTCTTCCGTCTGAGGTTGGTCCGTGATTCGATTCTCCCTGAGAGATTGGAGGATGAGATGCGCGGCGGAGATGATCGGACGGAAGGGCTATTTTCGTATGTGAG
>Ga0181520_10012475_pt1 | contig 10907 bp, 7 predicted proteins | sample PEATcosm2014_Bin_29_FD_132451 | JGI IMG/M metagenome (GOLD analysis project Ga0181520, IMG submission 132451) | Peatland microbial communities from MTU Mesocosm Facility, Houghton, MI, USA - PEATcosm2014_Bin02_30_metaG | ecosystem: Environmental > Terrestrial > Soil > Wetlands > Peat | place...
GTCGATAGGCTCAGCTATGGTGATCCGCGCAGTTGAGGGAGTGACGGACGGCTTGGCGGAAGGCAGAATGCCAGCCCTTCGAGCATTCAGTTGGATGGACTTCGCGCGGGCAGCGGTGAGAACCAGATCGAAGTCGGCGACCGGTTCGCGATGGCGACTACCATCCTCATACCATTCGAGGTAGTAGCGGCCTTCAGGATGGTGTTCGTCGCGACCCTTAACCAAGACGCGGTCGCGGACGATCTTGCCATTACGCTCGACCACGGGAGCAAACGGCCACCTGCCGTTCACCTTCACCATTTTTATGACGTTAACGCGCTCTGCGTAGTGCTTCGCCTTGGCCATGACAGAAACCTCGTGAAAATGGTTTCTGACAAGTACCGTGGAATGCGGACTCGTGCAAGATTGGACAGTAAGGTGGACAGTAAATAAGCTATGCGATTGAAAAGGAAGGGAAATTGTGCGAGGGCAGCGCTCTAACCAACTGAGCTACGTCCCCAGGTTGCCGTCTGGCAACTTGAGCATCTTTGTCACGTAGAAACAAGCGGTTTCGCAACCTTCGCTACTCTCGCCTTAATCTACCTTGTCGATACGCCGCGAACTCGCTATGCCACTTACGTCGCGAGCCGTTCCAGCGCACCACTCATTGAGTCTACCAGATGAGCGCCGCTTATTGGCGCCGCTCTCGTCCGGATCCAGTCCCCCATTCGGCGCTACTCCGCCAACCGGAGGCCGTGCGCCGCACGCCTTAGCCGCAGCTACGCATGCGCTTCCATGATCGCGGCCAGAACCTCGCGGCCCGGACGCGTCCGCTCTTGCGGCAGCGTCGCCAGGGGCTCATCCACCATGTTCAGCAGCGTAGCGAAGTCCGGCTTCTGCGTATTCACGTAGAACACGCCGGTCAGCACCTCGCCCTTTTCATGGACTTCCGTCAGCATCCGGATCGCATTCGACCGGTCAGTCGGATCATAATCTTCGTGCAGTTTGCGCAGCCGCAGTTGCGACCCGTCGTGCATGCGCACTTCCACCGTCGTGTCCGGATCGTACTCGACCGCGATGTCGTCGAAGTACGGCACAAAGCCGGCTTCGCTCACCGCCTCTTCATGCTCCTGCATGTACTTGTAGCTCTTCGTCGACCCCTCGTGGTCGTTGAACGTCACGCAAGGCGAGATCACATCCAGTAGCACCGTTCCCTGGTGCGAGAGCGCCGCCCGCAGCATCGTCGACAGCTGCTTCTTATCGCCCGAGAAAGACCGCCCCACAAACGTCGCGCCCATCTGGATCGCCAGCGCGCAGATGTCGATCGCCGGCAGGTCGTTCACCACGCCCGTCTTCAGCTTCGATCCGATATCCGCCGTCGCGGAAAACTGGCCCTTGGTCAGTCCATACACGCCGTTGTCTTCGATGATGTAAATCATCGGCACATTGCGCCGCATCAGGTGGATGAACTGCCCCATCCCGATCGACGCCGTATCGCCGTCGCCGCTCACGCCGATCGACCGCATGGTCTTATTGGCCAGCAGCGCGCCCGTCGCCACCGACGGCATGCGTCCGTGCACGGAGTTGAAGCTGAACGAGCGCGACATGAAATACGCCGGCGACTTCGACGAGCAGCCGATGCCGCTCATCTTCATCACCCGCTCCGGCTGGATGCCCATGTCGTAGAACGCTTCGGTAATGCGCTCGGAAATTGCGTTGTGTCCGCAGCCCGCGCACAGCGTGGTCTTGCCGCCGCGATAGTCCAGGATCTGGAGCCCGATGCGATTCGTCTTGATTGGCTTGGGTGCAACTGGTGTAGTCGACATGTTACTTGCTGACTCCTTCTTCGGCGGCAATGGCTGAGGTGATGGTGCGGGCGTCGATGGGCAGCCCGTTGAAGTGCAGCACCGAGTGCAGCTTCACTACCGCGGCCGGTTCAAGGTCAATCTTCAGCAGGTTCAGCATCTGCGCATCGCGGTTCTGTTCCACCACGTACACCCGCTCATGCTGCGCAATAAAGTCGTGCAGCTCCTGCGTAAACGGATACGCGCGCAGCCGCAGATAGTCGGTCGCAATCCCGCCATCCCGCGCCAGTTGATCGCGGCTCTCCACCACCGCCCAGTGGCTGGTGCCGTAGGCGATAATGCCGATCTTCTCCTTGCCTGTGCCTTCGTGCGTCGGCTTCGGAACCAGCGTCGCCGCCGTCTCGAACTTCCGCGCCAGCCGCAGCATGTTGTTCTCGTAATCCTCCGGGCGTTCCGAGTACAGCGCCTTCTCGTTGTGCCCCGATCCGCGCGTAAAGTACGACGCCGACGGATGGTCCGTCCCCGGTAGCGTGCGGTACGGAATCCCGTCCCCGTCCACATCCTTGTAGCGCGCAAATCCGCCCAGCTCGGTCAGTTGTTTCGCGTCCAGCACCTTGCCCCGCGCCAGCGGCTTCTCCGGATACTCAAACGGCTCGGACATCCAGTTGTTCATGCCCAGGTCCAGGTCGCTCAGCACAAACACCGGCGTCTGCAACTGCTCCGCCAGGTCAAATGCCTGCATGCCGAAATCGAAGCACTCCTTCACCGAGCCCGGCAGCAGGATCACGTGCTTGGTGTCGCCATGCGAAAGCCCCGCAACAAACGTCAGATCCGCCTGCGACGTGCGCGTCGGCAGTCCGGTCGAGGGCCCCGTCCGCTGGATGTCGAAGATCACTCCGGGAATCTCGGCGTAGTAGCCCAGTCCCGCAAACTCCGCCATCAGCGAAATCCCCGGCCCCGACGACGCCGTCATCGCCCGCGCGCCCGCCCAGCCTGCGCCCAGCACCATGCCGATCGCAGCCAGCTCATCTTCCGCCTGCACAATCGCGAAGCTCGCCTTGCCGTCCTTCTCCACCCGGTGCTTCTTCATCAGGTCGATCAGGTTCTCCACCACCGACGACGACGGCGTAATCGGATACCACCCCACCACCGTCACCCCGGCGAACATCGCTCCCATCGCCGCGGCCGCATTGCCGTCGATAATGATCTTCCCGTTGGTGGCATGCATCGGTTCCACCACAAACGGATCCTGCTTGATCAGGGTGCTCGCTGCATAGTCGAAGCCTACCCGCACCGCATTCAGGTTCAGCTCCGCCGCCTTCACCTTCTTCGCAAACTGCTTGCGCACCGTCTGCTCAACCGAATCCATATCGATCGCCAGCAGCTTCGCCGCAATGCCCACGTACACCATGTTCTTCACCAGCTTGCGCAGCTTCGCATCCGCGCCGGTGGTCGCCGCCAGTTGATCGAACGGCACGCCATAATACGTCACGTCCGAGCGCAGCTCGTTCAGCTTCAGCGACTCGTCGTAAATCACCGCCGCGCCCGCCTCCAGCGACATCACATCTTCCCGCGCCGTCTCCGGATTCATCGCGATCAGCAGATCGATGTCCGTCTTGCGCGCCACCCATCCGTGCTTGCTCACCCGGATCGTGTACCACGTCGGCAGTCCTGCAATATTCGATGGAAACAGGTTCTTCCCCGAGACCGGAACCCCCATGCGAAAAATGCTGCGCAGCAAAACACTGTTAGCGGACTGCGAACCCGATCCGTTGACCGTTGCAATCTGAATTGAAAAATCATTGACGACTGGCTTTACCCCACCCACACGTTCCGTCACTGGCTGGCCCTCTGCCACGAGCTGACTGGTAGTCATTTAAGAATGCTTCCCTTCCTATTTAATTCCATTTTCGATCGCTGGCTCCTGAGGCCAATGGATCGTCACACGTGCATAAGATTGTCGGGGCCGCGCGTCCAGCGCTCAGGTCGCGAGTCGTACTCGCCTCTCGTAATCTGCGCCGCAAACCACCGGGTTAATTGTAGTCCAGCCTGACCGATAGCAGGCCTGCGGCACCCTGCCCCAGCCCTCTTCCCGACCGCTCGCTGCTCCTGTAACTCTCTGAACCATCACAAGATACAAGAGCGTTGGCTTTCAATGTGCACATCACACAGAAGTTGCGTTTGCCGCACACGTAAATCCGGGTAAATCGATACCGGCGCGGCTTCAGCCGCGCCGATACATGCCGTCAACTGTCATGGCTTTGGCCCCTGAGGAAAACGCTCGCCTCCCGCCGAACCCAACATCGTCTGTCGTTTCAACCCCCCAATCGATCGCGCGCTTCCATCCGCGTCATTTGCTAGTGACGCGCAGCACGCCGCGCAAGTCTCATCAGCTTCCCGCCCGCTTTCCTAATCGTATTGCGCTACCGCCGGACGCAACGTGTAACTGCTCAACGTCTTGATGTAGTTCCCCCGCTCGAACGCCGATCGGTCCGGCACCGCGCGTCGGCTCAGGCTGCCGCGCATCTGCCCAATCGATTCGTACTCGTGTGCTTCCATCCAGCGCACCAGCTCCGTTTCCATCGTGGTCAAGTGCGCAATCCCCTTCGCCAGCAGCGACGACGTCGTCATCGCCACCTGCGCGCCCGCCATAATCGACTTCAGCACGCCCTCTGCGCTGTGAATGCCTCCCGTCACGGCCAGGTCCGCGCGCACATCGCCGTACAGAATCGCAACCCAGTGCAGCCGCAGCAGCAACTCCTCCGGCCGGCTCAGCACCAGCTTCGGCCGCACGTCCAGGTTTTCGATATCGAAGTCCGGCTGATAGAACCGGTTGAACAGCACCAGCGCATCCGCTCCCGCGCCATCCAACTCCATCGCCAGGTGCGGAATGCTGGTGAACTGCGGCGACAACTTCACCGCCACCGGAATCCCCGTTGCCTCCTTCACCTGCCGCACCAGCGTCACCACTCCCTTCTCAATCGCCGCGCTGGTCTCGCTCGCCGCCGTCGCCAGCGAATACGTATTCAACTCAATCGCATCCGCTCCCGCCTGCTCGATCTCCTTCGCAAACCGCACCCAGCCGCTCGCCGTCGCGCCATTCAGACTCGCTAGAATCGGAATGCTGCACGCGTCTTTCGCCCGCCGAATCTGCCCGAGATAAACGTCCTGCCCTTGCCGGTAATCCTCATACGGCGGCAGGTAACTCAGCGACTCCGCAAACGACTCCGTCCCACGCGACAAATCGCGGTCCAGTGCGTTGCTCTCCAGCGTCAGTTGTTCTTCGAAGATCGACGGCAGAATCACCGCCGCCGCGCCTGCATCTTCCAGCCGCCGCACATTCTCCAGAGATTCCGTCAGCGGCGAGGACGACGCCACCAGCGGACTCTTCAGCCTTAACCCCAGGTACGCTGTGCTTAGGTCAATCATTGGGCCGCCCCCGATCCGAGCGGCGCAATTTTGCCCTCAGGTTCCGGTGGAGCAATATTTGGCGTCGCCGAACGTCCCGCCATGGCAGCCCGGCCGGAATACACTCTCCACTCGCGCTCCACATCGTCCTGCGCCTCCACCAGCAGCTTCGCCGCAACCTCCGGCCGGCTGCGCGCCAGCATCGTGTACCGAGCCTCGTGGTACGCATACTGCTTCAGCGGAATCGACGGCGCCTTCGAATCCAGAATGAACGGATTCTTGCCCTCCGCCCGCAACGCCGGGTTATACCGCATCAGCGGCCAGTAGCCGGAGAGCACCGCGTTCTTCTGCTGCTCCATGCCGTACGCCAGCTCGTATCCATGCGCAATGCAGTGGCTGTAGGCAATGATGATCGCCGGCCCGTTGTAGGCCTCCGCCTCCTGGAACGCCTTCACCGTCTGCATGTCGCTGCCGCCCAGCGCAACCCGCGCCACGTACACTGACCCATACGCAACCGCCTCCATCGCCAGGTCCTTCTTGCTGTTCGGCTTGCCGCCCTCGGCAAACTTCGCCACTGCGCCGCGCGGCGTCGCCTTCGACATCTGCCCGCCGGTATTCGAGTACGTCTCCGTATCCAGCACCAGCACCTTCACGTTCTGGCCCGAACCCAGCACATGGTCCAGTCCGCCGAACCCGATGTCGTACGCCCATCCGTCGCCGCCGATGATCCACACGCTCTTCCGTACCAGCGAGTCCGCCGCCGTCAGCAGCGCGCGCGCCTCCGCCGAGTCCACTCCCGCCAGCTTCTCGCGCACCGCCTTCACTCGCTCCCGCTGCACATTGATGTCGGCTTCCTTGGTCTGGTCCGCGCTCACAATCGCGGTCACCAGGTCGTCGCCCAGCACCGGAGCCAGCCTTCCCAGCAGGTTCTCCGCGTAACCTTTCTGCTGGTCCAGCGCCAGCCGCATCCCCATCCCGAACTCCGCGTTGTCCTCAAACAGCGAGTTCGACCACGTCGGTCCGCGCCCGCTCTTGTTATAGGTGTAGGGCGTGGTCGGCAGGTTGCCGCCGTAGATCGACGAGCAGCCCGTCGCGTTCGCAATATAAAGCCGGTCGCCGAACAACTGCGTCAGCAGCTTCAGATAGGGCGTCTCGCCGCAGCCCGCGCACGCGCCCGAGAACTCGAACAGCGGCTCCAGCAGTTGAATATCCTTCACCTGCGTATGCGACAGCCGTCCGCGATCCACCTCCGGCAGCGCCTCGAAGAAGCTCCAGTTCTTCGCCTCGGTCTCGCGCAGCGGAGCCTGCATCTCCATATTGATGGCCTTGTGCTTGGCTTCGCTCTTGCTCTTCACCGGGCAGATCTCCACGCACAGCGTGCATCCGGTGCAATCCTCCGGAGCCACCTGCAGCGTGTACAGTTCCGAGTCCATGTTCTTCCACTTCGGCTTCGCGCTCTTGAACGTCGCCGGCGCATCCGCCAGCAGCGTCTGGTCGTACACCTTCGCGCGAATCACCGCGTGCGGACACACCAGCACGCACTTCCCGCACTGAATGCACAGCTGCTCGTCCCACACCGGAATCATCTGCGCGATATTCCGCTTCTCCCACTTCGCCGTCCCCGTGGGGAACGTTCCCCCGGGCGGCAGCGCGCTCACCGGCAACTGGTCGCCGTGTCCGGCCGCCATCGCGCCCAGCACGTTATAGACGAAGTCCGGCGCCTCCTTCGGCAGCGTCGGCAGAATGTCGAACGTCGCCGTAGCCTTGTCCGGCAGCACCACCTGGTACAGATGGCTCACCGCCGCATCCACCGCGGCAAAGTTCTGTTGCACCACTGCATCCCCGCGTTTGCCGTAGGTCTTCTTGATCGCCTTCTTGATCTGTTCAATCGCCTCGTCGCGCGGCAGCACCCCGCTGATGGCAAAGAAGCACGTCTGCATGATCGTGTTCAGCCGGTTGCCCATCCCCGTCTCGCGTGCCACCGTATTGCCATCGATCACGTAGAACTGCAGCTTCTTCTCGATGATCGTCTCCTGCGTCTTCTTCGGCAGGTAGTTCCAGATCTCTCCCGGCCCATATGGGCTGTTCAGCAGGAACACCGCGCCCGGCGCAGCCGCCGCCAGAATATCCATCCGCTCCAGGAACTGGAACTGGTGGCACGCCACAAAGTTCGCCTTGCTGATCAGGTAGGTCGACAGGATCGGGTCCGGCCCGAAGCGCAAATGCGACGTCGTCACCGACCCCGACTTCTTCGAGTCGTACACAAAGTATCCCTGCGCGTACCCCGGCGTCTCCGACCCGATAATCTTGATCGAATTCTTGTTCGCGCCCACCGTTCCATCCGACCCCAGCCCATAGAACAGTGCCCGCACCGTCCGCGGGTCCTCGGTCGAAAACTCCGGATCGTAGGCCAGGCTGGTATGCGTCACATCGTCGTTGATCCCGATGGTGAAGTGGTTCCGCATCCGCGGCTTCTTCAGCTCGTCGAACACACCCTTCGCCATCGCCGGCGTAAACTCCTTCGACGACAGCCCATACCGCCCGCCGATAATTCGCGGCTGCACCGCAAACGGCGCCGTCCCGCTCGAGAACGCCTCGCTGAACGCCGTCACCACGTCCTGGTACAGCGGCTCGCCCAGCGCGCCCGGCTCTTTCGTCCGGTCCAGCACCGCAATCGACTTCACCGTCGGCGGCAACGCGGCCAGGAACGCCTCCGCGGCAAACGGCCGGTACAGCCGCACCTTCAGCAGCCCCAGCTTCTCGCCCTGCGCGTTCAGGTACTTGATCGTCTCTTCCACCGCGCCCGCGCCCGAGCCCATCAGCACAACCACCCGCTCCGCATCCGGGGCCCCCACGTAATCGAACAGGTGATACGCCCGCCCCGTCAGTTCGGCAAAGCGGTCCATCGTCTCCTGCACAATCGTCGGACACGCCAGGTAGTAGGGATTCCCCGCCTCCCGCGCCTGGAAGTACACATCCGGGTTCTGCGCCGTCCCCCGCAAAATAGGCTGGTCCGGCGTCAGCGCCCGCGCGCGGTGCGCCAGCACTGCTGGCTCATCCAGCATCGCCTGGATCGTCTCATCCGAAATCGCCAGCGCCTTGTTGATCTCGTGCGAAGTCCGGAAGCCGTCGAAGAAATGCAGAAACGGCACCCGCGCCTTCAGCGTCGAAATATGCGCAATCAGCGCCATATCCGCCGCCTCCTGCACCGAGTTCGACGCCAGCATCGCGTAGCCCGTCGACCGGCACGCCATCACATCGCTCTGGTCGCCAAAGATCGAAAGTGCATGCGTCGCCACCGCCCGCGCCGTCACGTGGATCACGTTCGCCGTCAGCTCGCCGGCAATCTTGTACATATTCGGAATCATCAGCAGCAGGCCCTGCGACGCCGTAAACGTCGTCCCCGACGCCCCCGCCTGCAGCGCCCCATGCATCGCGCCCGCGGCTCCGCCCTCGCTCTGCATCTCCGCCACCACCGGGATGGTGCCCCAGATGTTCTTCCGCCCCTCTTCCTTCCACTGGTCGGCCCACTCCGCCATCGTGGACGACGGGGTAATCGGATAAATCGTGATCACTTGCGCCAGCCGATACGCCACCGAAGCACACGCTTCGTTCCCGTCCAGAATCACCGTCTTCTGTTCTGTCATTTTTCCCCTTCAATGGAACTGGTTCCATAAACAACCGGAATGCCTGTGTGGCTCAAATGGGACCTGCCATCCGGGCGGGTTCCACACCGCGCGGGTATCGCAAGCGGCCAAATTATGAGACCGGTTCTATACGCATCCAATTCTGCGGTCGAGGGTCGCCGGAAAGCTGTGAGCGTGGTCACAAGACCACCCCCGAACGTCTGCTACAGTAGAGCCAGCTATGACGAACGGCCTTTATCTGCCAGTTGTTGTGCTGTTGCTCGCAGCCGTCGCGTTCGCGCTTACGCCACTGTTGCTGGCCTGGTTATGGGCCCGCTACTTCTCTCCCCACAAGCCCGGTCCCAGCAAAAACGCTGTCTACGAGTGCGGCCTCGAATCCGAAGGCGACGCCTGGATCCAGTTCAAGCCCGGCTACTACCTCTACGGCATCATCTTTCTCGTCTTCGACGTCGAAGCCATCTTCCTCCTCCCCTTCGCCGTCGCCTTCACCGGTTTCTCCATGGCGGAATCCATCGCCATGCTCGTCTTCCTGCTTCTGTTGGTGGAAGGTTTGGTCTGGGCCTACCAGAAGAACGTCCTCGTCTGGACATGACCTCCAACCCGTCGTCCCCGCCAACCTGTCGTCTGCTCCATCCTGTCGTCATTCTGGAGCAAAACTCCAGAATCTCCGTATTTCGCTCCGCGTAACGCCCCGGCCCCTCCGTTGAATCGGATCCGAAGCCGGAAAACAAGACCCCCGGAACTGGAACTTACGCCGCACCGTCGTCGTCAACCAAATCGCAGCCAAGGATTTACGGGTGGATGAACATCTAAAAGCCGAGTTGAGCAAACAGGGAATCTTTGCGACCACCCTGCAGGATCTCTACAACTGGGGCCGCAAGAGCTCCATCTGGCCGCTGAACTTCGGCCTCGCCTGTTGCGCCATCGAGATGATCGCCGCCACCATGGCCCGCTACGACCTCGCCCGCTTCGGCGCCGAAGTCTTCCGCCCTTCCCCCCGCCAGGCCGACCTCATGATCGTCGCCGGCACCGTCACCAAGAAAATGGCGCCCCAGGTCGTCCGCCTCTATAACCAGATGCCCGAGCCCAAATACGTCATCTCCATGGGCGCCTGCGCCATCTCCGGAGGCCCCTTCAAGCAGGGCTACAACGTCCTCAAGGGCATCGACCGTTACATCCCCGTCGACGTCTATATCCCCGGCTGCCCGCCCCGCCCGGAAGCCCTCATCGACGCCTTCATGATGCTGCAGCGCAAGATCGACGCCCAGCAGCTTACCGGCGAAGCCCGCCCGCGCCACCTCACCGCCGGCCAGCCCAGCGAATTCGCCGTTCCCCGCTTCGGCGCCCACGACCTTGAACCCACCCAGAACCGGGCCGTTTGGAAGGCCCCTCTGGTCCAGATTACCCAGGCAGGAACGGATGAATCTCGAAACGATTAAGTCCGAACTCGAGGCCAACGTCCCCGGCTGCCGCCTGGAGATCGTCCCCAACGGCAGCCCATCGGCCCAGCACTCGCTGCTGCTCGATCCAGACCACGCCTTCGCCGTCGCTCTCTTCCTCCGCGATGCCGCCAACCTCCGCTTCGACTTCTGCTCCAACGTCACCGGCCTCGACTGGCTGCCCAAGGAAACCTCCGCCAAAATCAAGGTCAAGAAGTTCGTCGACGGCCCCAACGGCCCCCAGGAAACCGAAGTCGACGAAGTCCAGAAGACCGTCACTCCCGGCTATCTCGAAGTCGTCTATCACCTCTACTCGCATCACCTGAAGCACGGCCCCCTGACCCTCCGCTTGCGTACTCTCGACCGCGAAGCCCAGGTCCATCTGCCCTCGCTCACCCCCGTCTGGCGCAGCGCCGAGTTCCAGGAGCGCGAAATCTTCGACCTCTACGGCGTCGTCTTCGACGGCCATCCCGACCTCCGCCGCATCCTCATGTGGGACGGCTTCCTCGACCACCCCATGCGCCGCGACTACGTCGACCCCGACGACTACGAGTACGAGCCCACCGCCCACGACCACGTCCTCGAACGCGCCCAGCAACATCTCAACCCGACGGGAGGCCAATGAGCAC
>Ga0181520_10012476_pt1 | contig 10907 bp, 11 predicted proteins | sample PEATcosm2014_Bin_29_FD_132451 | JGI IMG/M metagenome (GOLD analysis project Ga0181520, IMG submission 132451) | Peatland microbial communities from MTU Mesocosm Facility, Houghton, MI, USA - PEATcosm2014_Bin02_30_metaG | ecosystem: Environmental > Terrestrial > Soil > Wetlands > Peat | place...
CTCCTTGGAAAATTACGACACGGAAACCAGGAAGGCGGCCAAGACCGCCGTTTTCCGCGAGCGCACGGTTCACCGGCAAAGGCCGGTGACGGCCGTCCAATCTCCCAAAGAAGCCATCATTGTTTCACTCAACGAAAAAGGCCGCGTGGATTTGGATCACATTGCCACGTTGTTGAATCGTCCGGCAGATGAATTTTTACCCGAACTCAAAGGCGTTCTGTTTCTGAATCCGCAGACACAGACCTGGGAAACGGAAGATCATTATCTTTCCGGCGATGTCCGCGACAAACTACGCATCGCCGAAGCCGCCGTCCTCACCGACCCGCGCTTTCAGGAAAATGTGGCAGCTCTCAAATCCGTGCAACCGGAGGATTTGTCATCATCTGAAATTGATGTGCGTCTGGGTGTCAGTTGGGTGTCGCCTAAAGATTACGAAAAATTTGCCTGTGGATTGCTTCAGGCGGATGACATAAAAGTTTCCTACGTTGTTCCGCTCGGAACCTGGATAGTCAAGGCCGGGATGGGGACGAAAAGGTCTGTCGCTAACACGACCGAATGGGGCACCGACCGAACCACGGCCCTGGAACTGTTGGAAGACGCCTTAAATTTGCGGACTCCGACCATATACGACACGGTAAAAGAAAGGGGAAAAGAACGGCAGGCGGTCAATCCCACGGCCACCGAAGGCGCGCGGGAGAAACAGCAGAAAATCAAAGACAGTTTTAAGGAATGGATTTGGCAGGACGACGAGCGACGGGACCGCCTCACCCAAAAATATAACGAGGAATTCAATTCTGTCCGGCTGCGGGTGTTCAATGGCGAACATTTGACCTTGCCCGGAGCAAGCCAGGCTATCCAGTTGCAACCGCACCAGAAAACCGGCGTATGGCGCATTGTGCAGACGCCCAACACATTGCTTGGGCATGTCGTTGGCGCGGGTAAAACATTCACAATGGTTGCCGCTGGCATGGAATTAAAGCGTCTCGGCCTTGCTCGAAAGCCATTGTTCGCCGTGCCCAATCACATGCTCGGCCAGTTCTCCTCAGAACTGCTCATGTTGTATCCGAGCGCGAACATCCTGGCGGCGACCAAGGAGGATTTTGAAAAGGACAGACGCCGCGAATTGATGAGCCGCATCGCCACCGGGAATTGGGATGCTGTCATCGTCACACATTCCGGTTTTGAAAAGATTCCCATGTCGGAGGATTATCAGCGCAGGGTGATTCAAGAGCAAATAGATGAGTTGGAAAGCGTGTTGCGTGAAATGGGCAAAGACCCCGAGGAAAAGCGGACGGTAAAACAGCTTGAGTCAGCCAAAAAGAAGTTGGAAACCAAACTGAAATCACTGTCTGCCGAGGACCGGAAAGACAATACCCTGACATTTGAAGAATTGGGTGTTGATCGCGTTTTTGTTGACGAGGCGCATTACTATAAAAACCTCTTTTACATCTCGAAAATGACACGCATCGCCGGTTTGCCCCAAACCGCGTCGGCGCGTGCTTTTGATATGTATTTTAAAACCCGTTACATTCAGGAGACCAACAACGGGGGCGGCGTGGTATTTGCCACGGGAACGCCGATTGCCAACTCCGTTGCAGAGATGTTCACAATGCAGCGGTATCTGCAAATGGGCACGCTCCGAAAACAGCAGGTTCATCATTTTGATAATTGGGCGGCCACGTTTGGCGAGCCTGTTACCGCGATGGAATTGGCCCCCGACGGAGGGGGCTATCGGCTCAATACCCGATTCGCCCGTTTTGTCAATGTGCCAGAGTTGATGCAGATTTTCTGCCAGGTGGCCGATATTCAAACCGCCGCCAATTTGAAATTGCCGGTGCCAGAAATCCACACCGGCAAGCCGGAAATCGTTCGCGCCCCCGCGACGCCGGAACTGAAAGCCATTGTCGAGGGATTGGTAAAACGCGCTGAAGCGATTCGTAATGGCAGGGTCAAGCCCAACATTGACAACATGCTAAAAATCACGGGGGAGGGACGCAAGGCCGCTTTGGATTTGCGCGTATTGGATGCCAGTGCCAAAGACCATCCTGGCAGCAAAATCAATCAAGCGGCGGACAAAATCCTTGAAATCTGGAAGAACACGCAGGAGAACCGATGCGCCCAACTTGTCTTTTGCGACCTGTCCACGCCGTCGAAACTGCGACGGCAATTTTCCGCGTATGATGATTTGCGAGACAAGTTGGTTGCTCGTGGCATCCCCGGTGAACAGATTGCCTTCATCCAGGATTTTGACGGCGACACTCAAAAGCACGCGCTATTTAAACAGGTCCGTTCCGGGGCGGTTCGCGTGCTGATGGGCAGCACGCAGAAAATGGGCGCGGGCACCAATGTTCAGGAACGCTTGGTTGCCTTGCATCATCTCGATGCGCCGTGGCGACCTGCCGACGTGGAGCAGCGCGAAGGCCGCATTTTGCGGCAGGGTAATCGAAATAAAACCATCCACGTTTTCCGCTATGTCACTGAAGGCAGTTTTGATGCCTATATGTGGCAGACCCTTGAGACCAAGGCGAAATTCATTCATCAGGTGATGACCGGCAATACCCACATCCGGCACATCGAGGACATTGATTCACGGGCATTGACGTATGCCGAAGTCAAAGCCATTGCTTCCGGCAATCCAATGGTGATTGAAAAGGCGTCGGTGGATGCCGAGGTGATGCGCCTTCAACGGTTACGCCATCAACATGCCCATACGCAGGATCGAATCCGTTGGGAACATCGTTCGTTGGCAGAACGGATACCCACCGGCCAGAAATTCATTGAGAATCTGCAATTGGACATGAAACAGCGCGCGGACACGCGGGCCGAGGCTTTTCAAATTACCCTCGAAAAATCTGTGGTTAAAGACCGTGCGATTGCCGGTGAATTATTACTGCTTATTGCCAAACGAGTCGGCAGCGGTCAGCATTATTTGGAGGTTGGCACCTTCGCTGGTTTTCCACTTTGCATACGCTCGTCTGGCTGGCGGCAGCCGGAGTTTATTTTGAAGGGGAAAAACCAATATGCGTTGGACGCCGGCAGCACACCCTTGGGCATGGTTCGCTCATTGGAATACCTCGCGCAAAATATGGAAAGCCAATTGGCCGAGAAACAAACCGAGTTGGCCACCATGGAACAACAGCGGGACGAATTAAAAGGCAAGGTCGGCCAGCCCTTTGAACATGAAGCAAAAATGCTTTCGCTGATCGCCCGGCAAAACGAATTGGGCGAGAAGCTCGACATTTCCAAAAATCAGGCCGCCAATTCTCTCGCAGCGGAAACAACCGAGCCAGCCATCGAAGAAATCGCGGAAGAACAATCTGAATCGGTCGAATTGGCTGAACCGTCGCCGGCGAGGAAGAACTCTCCATCCATAAAAGATCGAATCTCCGTCACTCGCATATCCACGCCGTGAGGACAGGGGTGAGGGTGGCCGCATTTGGATACTCCCAAGCCCTGTCTGCCCTGAATCGCTTTACAAAGCCCAAACAGGCTGCGAATCTGCCGTTCCATGAAAGACGCCACACCGCAGGGTTATCGCACAGTGCAGATATGGTCTATTCTCGTATTCGCTGCACAGCACCAAGAGATAGTCACCTACGCCACAATTCAAAAGCTGACGGGTCTGCCGCGAAATGGCTTAAAAGAATATCTCGATTTGATTCATGCCTACTGTGAGCCGAGGAAATACCCTGATTTGTGGACTATTGCTGTAAATGAAAAGACAGGGTTTCCGGGTGTAAAAAGCCGAACTCAGCATAAAATTCTTTGCGACCAACGGCGTGTATTCGCCTTCAACTGGTTTAAGGATGGTTGCTGCCCGCAACCCAAAAACTTCAAATAGGCATATCAGCAAAGGGAGATAATAAATTTCAATCAATAAAGCTCCCCGCTGCTCTGCGTTTACTACCAAGATGCTTTATCGTTGGCCGTGTAGGTTCGGGCCTATTAAGCTCCAAAGCATGAAGAATGTTTTTTTTGATGAGAGCGGGAATTCCGGCCAAAATCTATACGATGAGGCAGACCCGGTTTTTGTTCTTGGTTCATGTGCATTCGCGGAAGATGAGGAGGCAGAACTTCTTTCTCGTTTGGACACTTTCAACGGGCCAGAGTTGAAATTTTCAAAGCTGCGAAAGACCCCATCAGGGCAGAGGGCGGTTTTGAATTTTCTCAACTCTCAAAATATTAGGAGCGAAATCACTGGTGCCTATGTGATTCACAAACCATTCATGGTGGTCACGAAGTATTGTGATTTGGTTCTTGAGCCTTCATTTCAAGAAGCGGGACTAGATTTTTACAAGCGCGGTTTGAACATTGCCACGGCCAATCTGCTTGCGCTGACGATGCCGTTTTATCTGAATCCGGCGACGTGGAACAGCTTTCTAGCCCTGTTCACCCGCGTAGTTCGAGAAAAAACGCACGCTGTTTTCTATGAGTGGCGCAAAACAACCGAGCTGATTTATGCCCATCTTGAGCACGCCAAAAGAGAGATGGCTTTTTATTTCGCGCCTGTCTTGCTCATCACAGATTATCATGGTTTTTTTGCTACCCTTAACGCGGATGAGTTAGACCCGCTCATTCCAGCATACCACACGCTTGTAAATCATTGGGGCGCGTCTGAAAACAGCCAATTTGCAATCATCGCGGATGACTCAAAAGTTTTAGCCAAAGAACGAAGCCGACTGCTCATGTTTTCAGACCCAAATCTGAAACCTGTCACTGTCGGATATGACCGCCGCAAAGCGAACTACCCGCTAAAGGTTTCGGATATAATTCTCGCGGATTCAACCAAAAGCAGACAGGTTCAACTTGCGGATATTCTTAGCGGTGCAATTGCCTGCGGGTTGAAAGCCAAAATCAAAGGCCAACTAAAAAAAGGAACATTCGCCCATGACATATTGGAACTTTGCTTTTCAAAGAACATCATCATCGGCGGGGTGTGGCCGACCAAAGATGTGACCCCCTCACAGTTGGGAACAGACGTTAAGCCAACTGACAATGATGTGGATTTGGCTTCTTACGCGGCGATGATTATGAAAAAAAACGCCGCAACGAGAGTAGATGGAGGCTCAAAATAAAATTCATTCGCTTCCACCCTTTCAGACGGACATTAGAGGGAGCGCGGGACATTGTCACACGTCAATCGCATCATCTTTCGGCTCTGATTTCATCATTAGCCAAATACCGAGCGAGCGAACAGCAAAGACAACAATCAACGTCAAAACAGATTCACCAACAAAAGACCATTCACCATGAAATGCAGCGGCAAGAACACCAGTCACGAAAATACCCACCCCAAGACACATCATTCCAATCACTGCAGCCACAACTCCCCAAAGTTGCAATGTCGCAATTAGACACGAAAGCCAAAGTATTAACCCAAGCAAATAACTCCAATAAAACCAGCCCTGTCCGGCGATTCAGCGTGGCAGGGCACCGCGCAACTGATGCCACTTGTCCTTGCCCGTTTGAGTCTGACCTTTGGCCGTCCGTGTTCCGCCGTGCGCCTTCGGCTTGCCCCATCCCCGCCAAGCCACGGTTCTCGGCTACTCACAGCCTGCCATACGCCAGAAACGCACGACCCCAGCCTCATTTTGATTGCGGCGTCAGACTGCGACCTTTGGCTACGGCTGCCTTCGCTCAAAATCGCAGACTGCCGCGTGGGGAATTGCCTGACTCCGGCAATTGAAACGACCTCTAGCTTGCCGCTGCGTGATCCGCTTCGCTGACTGCGCGGAGCACTCCGCGCCGCTACCGGCTCGCTTCAATTTTGGAGACAGGCCGGAGGACACGACAACTGTCATGTTTCATGCGTTCGCAGTGAACCCAGCCCGTTGCGCCCGCTAAAGCGGAATCAGTTGGTAAACCCAGCGGCCACATTTTCAGGTCGTTTTTCCGCTTCACTCAATTCTGCTCGTTTCACTCCGTCGCCCTCACCTGACCGCTTCACCAGGGGGCCGGACGCGGTGCCCTCCGTAGATTCCTCCCGCTGGCCGCCCTGATTACGCTGGCTTTCATGGTGAAAGGCGACAGACCGAAACCGAACAGCAGAACACAAAAAAAAGACCATGAAAATAAATACCAATAATTTCAGAACTGGACTCCAGAGCCGGCCCGAACAGGTGAACACGGGAACGGAGCGCGGCCATGCCGAACACAATGCCAACCGGGAACTGCCGACGCAGACGGTGTTGGAATTCCTTAAATCGAAGCTGCCGCAGCAGTATGAACTGGCGGAGATTGTTGGGACGTGGATATGGCTGGATTTCCCGAAAGCCAGTCATCGGGCTGCCGCCAACACGCTTTGGCGTTTGGGCTTTCATTGGAATCAGCGTCGTTGCCTTTGGCAGCATCCTTGCGGGGCGTTTGCGCCTTATAGTCCTCATCCTAAAGACCCGCGAGCCAAATACGGCAGTCGTTTGGTCACCGCAACCAAGACTTTTTGAGGCGAATATGAGCAAATCAACTGTGGATTTTTCTGCTCCCCGGTGGCGGCAATGCCTTTTGAAACTCACACGGGTGGTCATCCATGACGACCGCCGTCGGTTGGTTTTGATGCCCGACCGGATGAGTGCCGAGGACGAATGCGGCAAGATCAAAAGAGAATATGGTGCCGCCATGATCGCGTCCAAAATCGTGAAGGTTGGCAGGGGCAAGAGTGGCACCTATACGCTCGCATATACTGTCCGTGAATTTCGCACCGAAGCATTGTTCTAATTTTTTGCAATTTTGAAACAAGGGATTCGGGGGTCTGCCTCTCCGAATCCCTCGTATTGCTACTTTCCGCGACATCAATTTTTGGTTGTCGGCAGCTTGAAGGTTTGTCGTGCGTTGCGAAGATGCTCAAGAAAAACAAAGGCCGCTGGTTTCAATGGGCGCTTTTTTCGCGTGGCCACCGCAATTGAACGCTTCAGTTTGGGGTTCTCCAATTTGCGGAAGATGATGGATGATGTCATCTCCGATATGGCCGTCTGGGGAATGATTGAAATTCCCTTTCCTGCCGCCACCAGGGATTGAATTGTATCCCATTGCCCGCTCCTAAATACAATGCGGGGCAAAAATCTGTTCGGCTTGCAAAGCTTGAGCGGGCATCCGCCCAAGCAGACTCCTTCGTGTGAGAGAATCAATTTGTCCGACAATAAATCTTCCTTGAAAATAGTTCGCTTCAGAGTGAGCGGATGTTTGGGATGCAGCGCCAGCAACATTTCTTCAGAAAATAAAGTTTCTGTGGCAAATCCCTTTCGCCGCAATGGCAGGCTGACAATACCCAAATCCAAGTTGCCCAACTCGATCATGGGCAAAAGTTGGGCGGTGGTGTTTTCGTGAATATCCAAATGAATTTTCGGATGCCGCTCCACAAATGTGTTGAGCACATGCACCAGGAAGCAGGAGGCGACTGTTGATATTACTCCTATGGAAATCCGCTCTTTACCCGGCGTTGCTTTCGCTCGGACAGCCCGCGCGGCCTCGTCAATCTGGGCCAGAATTATTTTCGCCCGTTCCCAAAACACTCGCCCTGATTCGGTTGGCACAATTTTTCTGCCGCTCCGGTCAAGGAGCGCAGTCCCAAGCTGCCCTTCCAGGTTTTGAACCTGTTCACTGAGGTTTGGTTGTGAGGTGTGACAGCGAGCCGCGGCCTTGCTGAAACTCTGGCAATCCACGACCGCAACGAAATAACGCAATTGAGTTAAATACACATGACCCTCTTCAATAGAATACGCTAATTATTGTGGTTTCTTTCCCCGCCCGGAGAAGTATCGGTTTTACCGATACTAAGTATCGGAACAACCGATTTCACATTTTCCGCCAGCAATGGTATTTGAGGAGTGTGCGCCTTGAAAAGCAATTGAAAAATGGAAAACCGAAAACTGAAGCGAGCAAAATTCCCGGCAAATGTGTCGGGACCGCAAATAAAACGGTTGCGGTTGGCGAAAGGCTGGTCGCAAGCCAAGCTGGCGGAACGGCTTCAGTTGAGTGGTCTCGACGTGGGACGGGACACGGTGGCGCGCGTCGAATGTCAGGCCCACGGCATTAGGGACATGGATATTCCCTTTTTCGCCCGGAGTCTCGGCGTCGAGATTTCTCGATTATTTATGGCCGACGATCACAAGTGGTTTCCACGATGACCACGTCACGACAACTTTTGAATTATTATGGAAGTCAGCGAATCAAACCAGACCGCAAAAGAATCAAGAAGAATTGAGCGTGAAGACCGCATGGCCTATTCCATCCCTGAAGCTGCCGAATTGCTGGGCTTGGATTATTTTAGTGTCTATCGCCTCGTTCAACGGGGAAAGTTGAAAGCCTGTCGCGCTCTGCGGGGAAAGTTTCTGATCACCCGCGCCGAACTGAACCGGCTATTGAACAGCGAGTAGGAATTTATGCTAAAACGAAACGGTGAAGACTGTGAACATTCCGTGCCGAATTATCCCGGCATGTTGACCAACAGCGAATATGCCGCGTACCAAGCGGCCATCCCACTGGTGGCCGAGGAGGTGCGCTTGCACAATGAGCGGATGAAACTCCTGACTGACATTGAAAGTCAGTCCTCCCAAATTGTTGAAAAGATCAAAGCCCAGGACAATGCCGTGCTCATTGGCGCATGGCAGCTTCGGCACATCTTGATCAAGTCTGACAGGGGTGAAATGGTGCTTTGTTCGCGTGGGATTGACGGCAGAGAGGAATTTGGCGTGCTTGAGCGGTTCGACCCCAATTCAGCCTACGCCCGTGCCCACGGCGATTCCGAAGAAATCTTGCGTGGCAACGACGCCTATTTGGTGCTGCAAAATTTTGTGGAAAATGAACGCGCCGTGCTTCGATTGTTCCGCAAAGACATTAAAGCCACGGTGGAAGAAAAAATGACCGAATTGTTCCCCAAAGCGGACGCCAACCGCGTCGCCAAAGCCATCGTGGCGCGTTGCGAGGGCCAATTGCAGGTGCAGGTCGAGAGAGAAGCGCCGGCCCAAACCATCAAAATTCGCATATAGGTAAACGACAATTCTGGCGGCCTTGATTTCGACAGATGCCTGTTGGAGCCACGCCAGGTGAGAGCATCAAAATATGAAAGGAGCAATGTATGGGTGACTTTCAAACCATGTTTCCGAACTTTTTGAATCAATGTTTGTCGCTCAAAACCCTGTTGACACCCGTCGCATTTGTCCTCATCACCGGCGGCCTGATTGCCTCAACCATTGCCAACCATCCCAACAGCGCGGCACAGCTTCAATCCATCGGCAGGGTGATTGTTTTTATTATAATCCTTGTTTTTCTGCCGACCTGGGGAAACGAAATCGTTTCCATCGTCAGCGATACGGTGACGAATGTTTTACAAGTTGATCCCGCCAAAATCCACGACGAGTATGAAGCGGCGTTGCAGTTGAAACAATCTTCAAGCGGAGATCAAAGCTGGTGGGAACGGCTGATTCATTTTCCGAACATTGTTGAAGGATTGGTTTCAGCTATTTTTATCGTGCTTGGCTGGCTCGCCAGCACCATTGAATGGTGGGCCTACATCTTGCAAACGGCGATTCTGTTTATCGGTTATGCGATGTCTCCGATTTTTGTCGGGATGCTGGCGTTTCCAGCCTTGCAAGGCACGGGAAGGGCTTACCTGCTTAATCTGCTTGGCGTCATGCTTTGGCCATTGGGTTGGGCTGTGGCCGGACTCATCACCCAAGGCATGATTGATTTCATGACCGACCAAAGCTTTTTAAGCTCATCGTCAGCCAGCGGGACAGTCCTTTACTCACTGCAAAACCTGATGGGACTGGCTTTTCTTGGAATCTGGATAATTTTCAGCACGATAGCCGCTCCAGTGGTGATTCAAAAGTCTATCGGGAAAGGACATTCTGCCGCATCCGAATTTTTCAAGGGAGGATTCGGGGCGGGGAGGGCTGCGGCAACAACCGTCGCAACGACAATGTCCAGCGGCGGAGGAACTGGAGTCAAAGGCGCAATCGCTGCCGGGGCGTTGGCAGCAGCAGCGGGGACAGAATCATTGGCAATGGCCTCGATGAATGAGGGGAATGATGGAGGATCATTGATTGGTTCACTGGCACAAACGAATAATCGGGCGCATGAACGTGAACGTGACAGAGCCGAGCCAAAGCAAAAAAGCTTTCCGTCCGACGACCCTAGCGGTGACAAGACCGTTGCCGGAATGCTGGACAAAAGCCGCGAGGCCAATGGCTGATTTTTCGGTGAGAATTTTCAATAACTGTGCTACGGTGAAGGCGTATGCAGTTTCTTCTGATAATGGGAATTGGAACGCTGGTTGCCATTTGGGTGGTGGCAAACCAGCCGAAACCGCGTAGCCGCAGACGATGCCATGACGAGGACATCATTTCCTTGAAACCAAAGCCGATAAAGCCATCTTGGAGGGGTGAAGTCGGAGAAGTCTATTCCACAGATGAATTTGATTACATGAGGAAAATGGAGCGTTACGAAAACGACCCACGCCGCTGGCCAGCACCGTTTCCGCCGCCACAGCCAAAAAAGACAGAATCTGAATGCTATTAGAGGCGATGGGCGCGTGGAATTTCGCGCCTTCACAGCAAAATTCTCGTGCCCGTTTCTATACTGATTTTCTATACTATATGCTGTTTTTAGGTCATCCCACGACCTATCAGAACAAAAGCAAAAATGCGTTTTAGCCAATAAAGACGCGGGTTTCGTCATCAGGGAATATCAGGAGAAATGAGAGCAAAAAGCCGTTTTTGACTCCCAAAGCAAGTGCTCTACCAGGCTGAGCTACGCTCCGACCCAAATTTCACAGTGGTTTAATGCGGCTTCAGGAAGCCGTCTCAAACCATCTGAGACGTATTTTGCCCGATTGCGAGTGAAGGGCAAACTAATTCGGCGACAGAACTTTTTCCAGTCCGTTCGGTTATTCTCTGGCCCAGGGCTGTTTC
>Ga0181520_10012477_pt1 | contig 10907 bp, 9 predicted proteins | sample PEATcosm2014_Bin_29_FD_132451 | JGI IMG/M metagenome (GOLD analysis project Ga0181520, IMG submission 132451) | Peatland microbial communities from MTU Mesocosm Facility, Houghton, MI, USA - PEATcosm2014_Bin02_30_metaG | ecosystem: Environmental > Terrestrial > Soil > Wetlands > Peat | place...
GTTGCAGGGATATTTACTCGAAGAGTAATCTCAATGTGAAATTAAAATTACTTTAGCATAATCGAAAGTTTGGAGTCAAAAATCAACCGGATATATTGTATTGTTAAACCAGCGGATTCAGGAGTGATTATTTGGGGAAAAATATTTTTGGAAATTCTGTAACTTTTCTTGAAATTGGAGTATGCGGCACCCCTCGCGGCAAACAGGATGATAAGATGCGATTTGAGATTTTACCTCAAACTGCGACGAAATACCCGGATTGTAGATTAAAAGCTTCTGCTGCCTGATGTGTATTGAAGTGGATTCCCGCGTTTTTTAGAAAAGTTTTTACTGCTGCAGGAGGGCCGGAGTGCTTCAAACCCCTTTTATTCTGTCGCTGATGTTAACCCTTTATACATCAGCTCGTTGAGCTGAGTACCTTGTAGTCAGGAATCAAGAAAATAGGAAAAAGATAACGTCACAGGCAGAGACGCCTGTGCAACTACATTGGACTCCGTTAGATTCACTTCTTCCCGATTCTTCGGCTTTCGTGCGCACGGTAGTGGTTTGAAAGCCGGATTCCCGATCAGATCGGGAATGACAGCGAGTGAGGAGGGTATAAGACTCCGTTCTGACCCGCCTGAGACGGACTGTTCCAACTGGGGCTGTCCGAAATCTCTGGATTATCAGGTCAAGCCCGATAATGACAGGAATGGACGTAGGTGGACAGGTTATAAACCTGTCCCCACAGTAAAGTATATTTGAATCGTATTTCAGGGATTTACCAAGGCAGGGTGATTTGATGGATTCCTGTACGTTTGCTTCGATGTAATTCTACAGAAGCAAAGTATACATTGACTGCGTCAAGCACTGAAAATGGCTCTTCGGTCTTCTATCGGCAACGGAGAAGAGACCGCCTTTCAATTATCAGTGAGTGGCGTCAGATTTATGGCTCAAAAATCCAATAAAAAAACTATCAATAATTAATGCGCCGAAGTTTTCGGACAACCTTCCTTTGTATTTGCCTGTTTTTTTGTAATCCGGAGCATTATCAGGACTTGCCGGCCCGCATAATTACGATAACAACCGCGACGACCAGAATTACGCTGACAGCCACAAATCCGTAGAGGAGACCGGAAGGAATGACGGGTTTGCTGCCGGACGCAGTTTTAGCCGTGGTGGTAGTCTTTGTTGTTGTCGTTGTTGTCGTGGTAGTAGTCTTCTGTGCAGTTGTAGTCGATGAGGCATAAGCTGTCGTGGTGGTGTTAGCCTCGGCAGTGGTAATAGTAGTAGTTGTCGAGCTTGCCGGACCATTCACCAAAGCAAACTGTAAACCTTCGAACTGCGCCGGCGTTGGGGCCGTGGCAGGATTAGACCCAGCCGCGCTGGCAATCGCCACTTCGATAAAATCGTTAGCGGTACTCACCGTTAAATTCGAACAAACCTGCCAGTTGGAGGTGGTGGTGTTATAGAAATAGACCTGGCTATTCTGGGTAATCGGAGTAGCGGTCGTGTCGTAGAAATCGACGGCTGCCGAAGCAGCGCCGGTCCCAAAACCAAAAACATCAAAATACAGTAACGGGGTTACAGTGGCCGGTAAAACCGCGCTGACGGGATTTGAGTCCAAAACCGCAGCGCCCAGAGTGGTCAGACCGGATGAGGCTGTCACATTCACGCCAACAGCCGTCTGGGCAGTCAAAGTCATGCCGGAAGCGCCGAGGATAAACATGGAGGCGGTTGGATTAGCCCCCAACGGCGAAGCATAAGAAACGCTGGAGGTTGATGAAGGATTGTTGCTGGGACCTCCCCAGTAGTTCCGGGTGCAATTCAATACGCCGCCGGCGGTATCGACAGCGTTTTTCGCATTACTGCTGAATGAATTCAACATCGCAACGACCAGATTATCGTTACCTGAAACATTAATAATGTTGTTTAAACTCTTGGTAACAACGTTGTTATAGATGTTGAAACCACTGGTGGCAGTGACAACAATCGCATCGTGGCTGGAAAGGACGCCGCACGAAGTAACCGTGTTGCGGACAAATGAACCACCCGCGCCGGCATTACCGACCGTTAACGCGGTGGTTAAGCCAACGAAATTAGAATCACTGATAACGGAAGAGGTGCCACCGTTCAGTGTAACCCCGAAACCGGCGCCGGATGCGCCGCTGAAAGTTGAACCGTTGACAATAGTATTTGCCGTGGATGTAATCCCGATACCGGTGCCGGCGACGTTAAAAGTTGAACCGTTGACGTTAGTGACCGCTTTGGCGACCAGTCCGGTGGCGCCGGTGGCCACGGCGAATGTGTCGTTCGTCAGAGTATTAGTGGCACTGGCGCCCGCGGCGCTCATCGTTAAAGCGCCGCTCGCTATGGTAGAATTTGTTACCGATGCCGAAGTAGACGCCCCACCGCCCATGGTGAGAAGACCGCCAGCCGAAGCATCAATGGTAACTTTGTCAATAAGTGAAGTGGTGCCGGTCATAGACCAGGGAGAGGTTGATTGCAAAATCACTGTACCGGCATCAGCATCAGTGCCTTGAATCGTGCAGGCAACCGTAATGCTGGCAGGATAATCGCTGTGGTAAGTGCCGGCGGTTAACTTGATGGTGGCGCCGGCCAGAGACTGGGATTGCACCGCCGTCAACGCGGTGGCTAAATCATTGCTCGTGGTTATCAACGCTCCGGCGCTGTTGTACACCGAAGCAATACCGGCTAACCCGGTGGCAGTAGTCGCGGTAGTGGTAATGACATTGGAAGTTACCTCCGTCGATTCAGCGGCAGTGCTGACGGAAACTGTATAATTACCGATGGCGGCCGGGTTAGTAATATTGGTAAAGGTTAATGTGACCGCAGTACCGGCAGCAAGGCTTGGGATCGCGACAGACCCGTTCAGTGTATTAATTGTGGCAGCCTGCCCGGCTATCGTCGTATCGGCGGTGATTGTGGTTAAGCTCAAGGCAGTTGCCCCGCCGGTTTGAATTGTTACCGCCGGGGTCCCAACCAGAATGCCGGTGCCGAAGGTTACCACGATGGCAGCCGCATTCGTGGGTTGCGCAGAGCCCAGCGTGAATGTGACGATATAGGGAGTGGCAACGCTAATGGTTGTATTGCCCACTGCCAGACTGACTCCGGTAAGTGCAGAAACCGGGGCGACGAGTGCGGTTGCCAACATAGTTATAACAGCAATCACACCCAAAATTGCAAATAATTTGCCTTTCATCGACTTTATCATAATCCTCCTGAATTTCTTTCAGCCCTGACGCCAAAAAGCTTCCGCGCCCGGCAATAAATTTACCCGTCTTCTTAAAAGCAGCTTCTGATGCGGAATAAATCGTTCGTGGTACCTTTGCGTACCGGTTCTCCGGCATCAACGACTGCTGATAAAAATCACTTATTGCTATTATATCATCAATGATATCATAGTCGACCGGGAATTGATAAGCCGGTTCAAGCCTGCGGCAGCGCTGCCCCCGATGTCATTTGACTGTATCATCAGGCAGGCTGGCTTGATATAGTACTTCCATATATCTACACGAAATAACACCACTAGGTATTTCGGGTATAGTCTGCAAACTTTAGTAGAATACCTTCAATTCTGCCGGTATTAAGCGTTTTAGTGGAAATTTTACCCCCGGTGGCCGTGCCACGGGTGCTTGGCAATTTCTTTCTCGTTCAGTTCGACACCTAGTCCCGGTTTGCGAGGGATATAGATGTAGCCGTCTTTGATATCCGGGACATCGGTGACAATATCATCCTTCCAAGGCGCGGCATCAATATCCATCCCCATGATTTTGACGTTCGGCACAGAGGCGCACAGGTGCGAGGTCATGAAGGTCAGTAAATGACTGCCGGCGTTATAGGGCGTAATCAGCAATTCGCGGGTCTCGGCCAGAGTAGCAATTCTCCGGGCTTCGGTAAACCCGCAGCCGGCCACTTCGACATTAGCAATGTCCATGGAACGCATCGTCAGGAACGGGTCGAAGGCCTTGCTGGTGGAAAGGATGCCGCCGGAACAGATGGGAATCCGGGTTGATTTCTTGAGTTCCAGCAGCGCTGCAGGGTCATTTGAATCCACTTCCAGCCACATTAGTTCGAAAGGCTCCATTGCCCGGGCGACCGTGCTGAAGCCGTTGTTATTGAACGTAGCATTGATATCCACGGCAATATCAACTTTATCCCCGACCGCATCCCGGAAAATGCTGACGATTTTTTTCAGAATCGCAACATTATCCTGCAGCGATGTCTGGTCCGGCTCCCCGGAGAGCATGATATTGGTCTTTAAAGCCGTGAAGCCTTTATTCACAATCTCTTTACCCATCGCATGGATGTCATCGAGGTTGCGGATGTGGGGAATCTTCATTAAGTCGGCGATGCGCGTGCGGTACAGGCCGGCATGCCCCCAGTAGGCCCGGATTTTCTCCTGATAAGGGCCGCCGAACAGTTCGTAGACCGGCACGCCAAGCGCTTTGGCTTTGATATCCCAGAGCGCGGTATCAATGCCGGCAATGGCTTTCAGCGCCACACCGCTAAGAGCCTGCCGCGCCAGGCGGTACATATCCGCGTATAATTTTTCCACGGGCCGGGGGTCTTTGCCGATAAGCGCCATTTCGAGGTCTTTCACACAACCCAACATGCCGTAGGTACAGCCGCGGTGGTCACTGCATTCACCCCACCCGGTAATCCCTTCATCGGTCTGGACTTTAATGAACACCCAGACACCCCAGGCGCTGTCACAAAGAAGCGGTTCGATTTTGGTGATTTTCATGTGTTATCTGCTCCCCATATTTTTTAATGTATTGTTAAACTGCTGCCTCAATCACTGTCTGTGACGTTATTTTTCCCTTGCCCCTAAACAATAATCGGTATAGTATTCAGTATAATATTATATAGTATTCTTTACCAAATAACTTAAGAAATCAATATATAATAGACTTTTCGCAAAGGAGGTTGAAATGCACATTGTGATGATTTCCGGCAGCCGCAACCGGGAAGGACGCACCGCCCATGCGATAGAAGCTATCGGTAAGGGTTTCACCAAAGCAGGCGGCAGCGCGGATTATATTTTCCCGCCCGAACTGAACATCGAAAGGTGCCGCCAGTGCGACTCCGACGGCTCGGGGATTTGCATGCGCGAACACCGCTGCATCATCGAAGATGATTTCGATGCAATCGTCATGAAGCTGAATGCCGCTGGATACTTCGAAATTGCTTGGTAATATCTTACGAATATTTAAGCCAAATTAAGTAAATTAAATCAAATTATCATGTCATCGTTGCAGACCTCCCTTATCATGGCAGATCATTGCCGCCGGAATCAGTGCAATGGTGGAAAGAGGACTACAAATTAACGAAGAGTTTCTTTATGGATTTTCAGATTGAGTTGAGCCGGGCTCTGGGGCTGGTAAGGCCGGTCTATATGGGCACCGCCACCGGTGGATTTCTCGCACTTAACCTTGCTTTGGAACACCCGAGTGAATTCAGAGCAGTGATTGGGGTTGAGGCAGCCAAACATGCCGGGACAGCAACCCTCGATACCTTTGATCATCCAAATATTGGTAACGATTATAAAAGAGCCAATGCCATGTATTTTTCAGCACCCGCTAATCCCGAAAAGTACCGCCGGGCAAGTACGTGGGTTTCGATGTTGGCTGCTCCCCCCGTGACTAAAGGAGACATGAACTACTATTTTATCGAACATGATTTGACCGGAAAAACGCAGCAAATAGATACTTCGCATTGTGCAGTTTACCTCCTTACCGGAGAATATGACCCGACCAGCACGGTCGAAGACACTATGGAATTAGCTAAAGAAGTAAAAGGTTCGAAATTCACTGAAATGAAAGGAATGTCACATGCAGGAATGGCTGAAAACCCCACTTTGTTTAAAAAATATCTAATGCCGGTATTGAATGAGATCGCGGGTAAATAATTTACTGGATACGATTAATTGCTTAATTGCAATAATCCAGATCTTGATGGTAAACGAGCCAAAGAGATGTGGTACGGTTTAGGCCTTGCTGCCCTGAATCGGGGGGGAAAACTGAGGGCAATGATTGGGTCCGGAATCTGGGAGAACGAATATGTTAAAGAAGATGGGAAATGGAAAATTCTAAAAATCTTCCGGAATGAGAAAACAGCGAGTCCATTAGAAGAATGGTGGGTCAAGACTCCTTATTTAACAAATTTCGGTTTTATGTTTGACAGTTATTATGGTTATTGGGGTCTTGATGCGTCCCGATAAAGGTAAACCTTACTATACCGCTTATGATAAGCGTTATCGCGCTGTTTATGAACAGGGTGCCGACCATTGGCTTTTTTTGCCTGATTACGAAACTATTAAAATAACCATTTATGATTTTGTATCAAGGTTTGGGTTGAAGGGAAGAAAGATTGTTGATTTGGGTTGCGGGGAAGGTTTGGGTGGGCTTGAATTTGCCAAATTGGGTTGTATCTATCAAGGTTTTGATATTTCACCTGCCGCCATAGACAAATCAAGGGTTTTACTCTCTTCATATCAAAATGCCCAGGTTGCAGTATTTGATGTTGTCAGAGAAGAACTCCCCAGGGCAACTTTTGATGCCGGGATTGATATTGGCTGTCTTCATATGCTGGTAACCGATGCTGACCGACATAAATATTTGACTAATGTATTCAATTGCTTAATAGCAGGAGCTCCGATGTTATTCGCTCACCAAAGGCTTGAGAATACAGAATACGATGGCCAGGTTAAAAATTATCGACAATGGTTGAAAATTAGTGGAGATGATGTCGACAATCCTCAGGAACGACCTGCGGTCAAAGACGGACAAATTATCCCCGTAAGAATACCGTTGATAGCTTCAAGACCGCGTACCGAAGATGGTTACAGGAACGAACTAGAGAATCATAGTTTCGAGATACAAGAATTAACAAGAATTAGAAATACGGTCAATATTTTGGTAATAAAGCCTAATAGGGATTTAGACTGAAATCTTGCCCACGTTAATGCAAACATGGGGATGTTCAAAGAACGGTAACCCAATTCTTCCGGCGTTTATTTTCTCTTATCATTTTCTAAAACGACAGGTCATATCCCCTTAGTCACTTCATTTATCTTTATTGAAACTTGGCAAGCCTTTAGCCCCGGGGAAGTAGCTGTCAGCTGTATCAATCCAGATCTGTTTGAAGATTGCACGATGGCCAGGCACAATCCGTTAAAAGCTTTCCTATTACTGCCTTTGAAATCCTCGTGGCTGAATGGATTCCCGTTGTCCGCTCCAATAATCTTCCCCTCACCTTTTATTTCGAATGAAATTTCATTATCAGCCACCGGGACAACTCTACCGTGTGCGTCGAGTATTCTTGCTGTAATATGTGCTACGTCTCGTTTGTCTGCAATCAAGTTAGTTCTATCAGCGACTAGTTCTATAGACGCAGGTTCTCCGGTGGTGCTTACTTCCTCAGTAACTACAACTTTTCCGTTTTTAATCCCCACGGCTTTCAGCGTCCCGGGTTGATAGGGAACTGTCCATTTCAGGTGCAGGTCAGAAGTTGTACAAGGGGCAGCAAAGCGGGCCAGGTTTTCCCTCCTGCTTTCCCGCGGAAACCAGTAGCCCTGAACCCCCAGCGACTTGCCATTGAGGAACAACTCGACGCAATCGCAGTTCGTATAGCAGAGCACCGGAATATAGTCTCCTTCTTTACCCTTCCAGTTCCAATGAGGCAGCAAATGAACCATGGGTTTCTCCGTCCATTGGCTTTGGCACCAGTAATACGTGTCTTTTTCAAAACCACAACTATCCAGCACACCGGCAGTATTAGTCTTTTGCGGCCAGGCACATTCCCCTAAATAATCAATACCCGTCCACATGTAGTTTCCGGCCACATAATCATATATCCTGATATATTTCCACATCTGCTCAAATTCATGCCACAGATCGTGGCTGTTACGTATGTTTTTCGATAATTCGTCCCGTTCTTGAAGCGGAACTATCACCTTACTCGAAGGGAACAACCAGGTATAGTCACCCCTTGTGGTACCCAAAGATCCGTCTTCACTGCCAACAAACTTTCTCTGCGGAAAAGCCTGGCGGTCAATGCTGTAATACTTTTCGGCCCTGCCCGGTTTGCCGTTTGCATAGTTGTAACCGACAACATCTGCTTGTGCCAAGAAATCCGGGGTAGCCCCGGCAGGTTCCGCACCGATTAAATTACAGCAAACAGTTACCGGACGCGTGGGGTCTTCACGATGAAAAATCCCGACCAATCTTCTAAGAGTTCCAACACCGGACGGAACAACTTGATCATTAATTTCGTTGCCGGCGCTCCATAAAATTACCGACGGATGATTCCGGTCACGGTACACGAAATCAACAACATCCCTCTCGGACCATTCATCAAAATAGATTCGATAGCCGTAGTCCGGAGTTTGCTGCTTGGGTTCTTTCCATTCATCGTAGATCTCATCCATCACCAAAAAGCCAAATTGGTCGCACATATCCATGAATTCCGGAGAGTATGGGTTATGTGATGTTCTAATGGAATTACAGCCCATAGCCTTTAACTTCTCCAACCGCCGCCGCCAAACGCCCTCCGGTGCCGCCGCACCGACCGGGCCGGCCTCGTGATGTAAACAAACGCCATTCAGTTTCACCGGCTTACCGTTTAAAAGGAATCCTTTATCAACATCGAAAACAGCTTCGCGGATACCCACAGTTGTATCATAAACATCCACAGCCCGGTCGCTGTCCAGTAATTCGCTATGCAACTTGTAAAGATAGGGATTTTCTACCGACCACAGGTTTGGCGTTTCCACTCTAAACTGCTGCACGAACTCGTACTCGCCTCTTTTAGCAGCTATGGTTTGAATGGTCTCGACTATTTGTATTTGTTTACCATCTCTATCCAGCAAGTAAGTGACTAATTTGCAATTAGCTTCGTTATCGCTTTCGTTTTGTACCCTGGTTTTGATCTGCACAACCGAAGCCTTTGTATTAACAACCGGCGTAGTGACGAACGTTCCCCAATGGGCAATATGTACCTTGTTAGTGACCTGCATCCATGAGTGACGATAAATACCGGAACCTGAATACCAGCGGCAATTTGGCTGATGGGAGTTATCAACTTTCACCGCAATTACGTTTTCGCCGCCGTATTTCAAATAAGGGCTAATTTCATAACAAAAACTGATATAACCATATGGCCGTTTACCAAGATACTGCCCATTGATCCAGACTTCACTATTCTGGTAAACACCATCAAACTCAACCGTTGTCTTTTTATCTTTATATTCTTCCGAAATGCCAAAGCGCTTCCGGTACCATCCGATGCCCATCGGTAAATGAGCCGATGTAGACGAACCAGGATATTCACTGAAAGGCCCTTCAATACTCCAATCATGGGGCAGGTCCAAGTCTTTCCAAGAAGTATCATCTAAATCGGGTTGCTGCGCACCCGGAAAATCTCCCTTTAAAAACTTCCAGCCAAAATCAAAGCTATCTCGTACCCGAATTGTAAGTTTGGGCATTATAACCTCACGCGTATTTTTCATTACCGCCTCCAATTGAGTTTTTTGGTTCGCCGTTGGCATCACTGCAGCAGCCTCGATGAAGGCTCATCTTCATCCTATCCACTTTTTAACATTACTGTGATTACAAATATGCCTATCCAACTATTTTATTCCATTTAAGTCTAGATTGAAACAGTTTGTATTCTCGCATTTGCATATGCATAGGAAAGTTGACCGTCCCAATGATCCAAAAAGGAATCAAAATTAGGCGGATTGTGCTTGAACAAACCAGTCCCGTCGACTTATGTTTCTCCACTTTCATATTCAGCGGTGAAACCGAACATCAGAGAATTGGGAAACGGCCATGGCTGGCGGCAGAACTAGGCATTAGAGTCTGGGTGTTGCGTGCTTCAACTTGTCCCCCTGCCTATTAAATGAGAAGGAAAGAAGAAGGTAGAATTCCATTTTTCAACCCATTGGTCGGGGTATGAAAAAAAGAACATTAGATTTATAAATAATCTCACCTTACGATCTGCTTGGCTCTGAAGAACTCTTCATAAATTTGTTACTTAACATCATGATTTAAAATATAAATCTAAGTATCGGAATGATAGGCTAGATCTCCGGCAACAGTTTCGCTCCATTTTTTAAGAGATTGTCTAAATCTATTCGTAATCGCATCATCGTCTTCAGAGATTAGTTCTGAGAATTCTTCAAAATAAATAATAGTGTTGTTGCCTTGACTTAGCTTGACGCTAGCTTTAGTTCTTCCCGGTAAGATATAAACAATGTTGATTTCATTTAGCTCACAAATTTCACAATCAATTCCGCGTATCAATTCGCTAGCACCCTGTCGATGGGAAGAAAATAATTTGATTTGCAGTTTTGGATCAAGGGTGACAACTCCGACCTCATCCAGCATTTTAAATAAATTGAAATATTTCTGCTTTTGTTTCGTTGCTAAAAATATATTTTTCAGGCTTAAAATGAACGGTTTTAACCCTACACTTTTTGCATCTGCAAGATATTTATCTTGCTTATCTCTCTTGGAAGCATTATCAGTTTTAAGCTCCTCAAAGAAACACTTTGAATTATCGTTTGCAAAAGCGACAAAATCAACATTACAAGACTCCTCGCCACTACTTGCCAATTTGATAGTTTTTTTATGGATCGGAAATTCTGGAATTATTTGATCCTTTAGCAAAATCCCAAATTTAGCCTCTACCACTTCTTTGAGGTAAATCGCAAAAAACAGATCACTGCGTCTTTCGAGTTGATATTTGGGAAGATTCCTCCAATTATCCATCTTGTCGAAAATGTCGTTTATTCTATCCATTTCTTCCTCCAACATAATATATACTAAAATTTAAAGCACATTATTAAACCCTAACACACATAAATAAATCCCGCCGCTTTCGCTTAGAGTTCATAACGACCA
>Ga0181520_10012478_pt1 | contig 10907 bp, 10 predicted proteins | sample PEATcosm2014_Bin_29_FD_132451 | JGI IMG/M metagenome (GOLD analysis project Ga0181520, IMG submission 132451) | Peatland microbial communities from MTU Mesocosm Facility, Houghton, MI, USA - PEATcosm2014_Bin02_30_metaG | ecosystem: Environmental > Terrestrial > Soil > Wetlands > Peat | place...
GAGCAGTGTCGTCTCGTGAAGGTGCTGGCGCCCCGGCTTTCGATCTCCGCGGCGTTCGACCGTGAGACAAATTGAGCGCCCCGGCCAAAAGGTGGCAACGTAACCCACATTACGGAATTGCTGGGGGCAAACGTGCTTGACATGGAATGGCACAACACTATCGTAACCCGACCATTACAGTTCATATTTTATGAAGATTGAGGACCTTTATCTCGATACGCTGCGCGACACGCTTACGGGGAAGACGTATAACGACACGCACGCGCTTCCGTATTATCCATTGAGGAGGTTTTTGAACTTCTGCTTTCCGGGTCTGAGCATCTCGCGAAAAAGCGCCCCGGATTCGCCCTTGCTTTCAGACCGGCAAGGCTGGTGGCAAACCGCGAAGACGATGACGGGGACTCTGCGCATGGACAATTTTCGCTTTGCCATAGAGAACACCGTCGGCCGGGGAATTGAGGGCGATATTGTGGAAACCGGCGTCTGGCGCGGCGGCGCCTGCATTTATGCCGCAGGCGTTTTAAAAGCCTTTGGCTGGCATCGTGATTTGTGGGTTTGTGATTCTTTTGCCGGTTTGCCGGAGCCCAAGGTCGCGGAGGAAGGCGGCACCCGCTGGTGCAAACTCAATGATTTTCTCGCGGTGCCGAAGGAGGAGGTCATGGACAGTTTCCGCCGGTTCCATTTGCTGGACGACAAGATTCACTTCGTGCAGGGGTTTTTTGAGGAGACCATGCCTAAAATGCCGGTTAAAAAGATCGCCGTCTTGCGTTGCGATGGCGATATGTATCAAAGCACGATGGATGTCCTGCAAAACCTCTATCCCCGCGTAAGTGATGGCGGCGTGGTGATTATTGATGATTGGGGAATTCCAGAATGTCAGAAGGCTGTGAAAACCTATCTGGAGCGGGTCCCGGAAAAACCCTCCATCATCGTCTTCGGCAAGACAAATGATGCCGCGTATTGGTTTAAACCAGCCACTGGATCCAAGTCTGGAAATGTTCCCGCGGCGGCGGCCGAAAAGGCGCCGGCTTCAGCGGTCCATTCTTAGCCGAACCGCGCTTTTGGTCTCTGTCTCTGTTTTGTCGGCGGGAGGCGACGTATGGACGTTGTCGGCGTGACCTGCACCCGTGTCCAGAGATATTTACCCAATTCGCCGATCTCAGAGGCTATTTTTGGGGTGGGACAAAAAATGGCTGGACGTGAGTGGTAATGCCTCGTTCGAGGGCGGTCCAGATCGCTTGGGCGCGGAGATTCCAGTCCCATTCGAGGCCAGCGGCGTAGGCCTCCCGGCTGGTCTCGGCATAGAGCTTCGGATCGGTCAACAGGCGATGAATGCGGTCGGCCAGGCCGGGAAGATCTCCGAGGGGCGCCTTGAGCCAGCCACGGGGATAATAAGTGCGCAAGGAAACCAGGTCGAAAGAGACGCCGGGGAGGCCGCAGCAGAGGGCTTCGGCGGCGGCCATGCCGCCGCTGTCATAGACGGCAGGGTGAACCACCACGCGGCTGGCCTTGACGATTTTGTATTTTTCCACGCCGTCGCGGAAACCGAAGAATTTGACGTGGTCGGCGATGCCGAGGTTTTTGGCTTTGGCCTTGCACTTGGACTCGAGCGGACCGGAACCGATGATGGCGAGGCGGGCATCCGGCTTCTTCTCAAGGAGCAGCTTCCAGATGTCGAGCAGTTCCAAGGGGCCTTTCTGGGGATGAAGGCGGCCGATGAAGATGGCGTCGAAATCTTTTTGCGGCGGCTCGGGCACGCTTTGGGGAACGGAGAGATCCACGCCGCCTTTGACGGCGAAAACGGATTCGGGGGTGCGGCCTTCCTGGATGACGAATTCACGGTCCTCTTCGCCGGTGACGAGGATCATTTCCGCCTGGCGGAGGACCTGGCGGAGGAGGATTTTCTGGAGCGGGCGATAGGCCGTAAAGGTGAGGCCGGGGCCGGGCTTGCCGGAGAACCACTTGGGGGCCAGCAAGTAGGACTCCATGACGAGGGGCACGTGGGGGAAACGCCGTTTGAGGCGAAAGGCCGGCAGGCTGTTGGGCTGGAATTCGTTGCTGGCGATGATGATGTGCTTTTCATTGGGCGCGAGGACCAGTTGATCCATGCCGCGGCAACCCTGAATGGTTTGGACGAGCCACCAGATGAGGCGGCCAAAGGGGCGGTAGCGGTCCGCCGGCCAGGTGACATGCTGAATGTTGTCGAGGCCAAAGTAATCGCACAACTGGCGGGCGCCTTCGTTGCCGTACACGGTGATGTGGTGCTGCCGGTTCCAGCGCCGAATGCACTCAACCATGATACGATCCCCCCCGCCCAGAGAGATGGGCGGAGGCACGATGGTATTGGCAATCCAATGGACGTGCATTGACGGACGGACAACTTAGCAAAAAAAGGGAGCGGAGGCACGCGGAAAAGATTCTTCAGCCACCGGCATTCAACCCGGCGCTGCGAGGCATCAGCGCAGTTGGGCGAGCAAGGCGCGCATGCCCGGGAGCCAGGAGCCGAGCGGGCGGCCCAATTGGCGGGAGAGCTTCTGGTTGCTCATGATGGTGTAGTGCGGCCGGCGCATGGTGGAATTGAAAAAGGCGCTGGATACGGGTTCAACGGGCGGTTCAGCGGGGAGCAAATGCGCCCGGACCGCTTCGGCGAGGATGCTTTTAGTCCATTCAAAACGGCTCAGGCCGTCGTCATTTACGGCATGGAAGAGGCCGGAGGCGCGCGCACACACGAGTTCGATGGTCCACTGGGCCAGATCGGCGGCGAAGGTGGGGACGGAGGCCTGGTCGGTGGAAGATTTCATGGGGCGGCCCTCGCGGGCGGTTTTCAGGATGGTATGGATGAAGGTTTTGGACTGGGAAGGATGCCAGGCAAACACCCAACTGGTGCGGAGAACGAGGTGGGCGGGGGAGGCCTGTAACACGGCTTGCTCCCCGGCGAGTTTGCCGGCCCCGTAATGATTCAGGGGATGGGGTGGATCGGCTTCGGTGTAGGGCGAGGTTTTGGCGCCGTCGAAGGCGTAGTCGGTGCCGTAGTGGACGAGGCGGATATTATTTTCAGCACAAAGCCGGGCGAGCGTTTGGGGGCCGGTGGCGTTGACGGCCCAGGAGAGCTCGCGCTTGATTTCGCAGCGATCCACGAGGTTGTAGGCGGCGGTATTGATGACGACCTGGGGGCGCAGGGTGGCGAGTTGCCGTGCCATGATTTCCGGCCGGGTAAGGTCGAACTCAGCATGACTGAGAAAGTGGATTTCAAAGCCGGGCGGGGGCGATTTTTTCCACTGGTACGCGAGGAGACCGTCGCCACCAGTGACCAGAATGCGTTCCATAAAGCGGGAAACTAGTGGCGCGGAGGTTGCCCTCGGCCAGGTCCGCCAGCGGGTTCGGAGCCAAGGCTGTCAGGTTGGTTTTGTTTCGTGGTGCCGCGATTCATGGGCAGCAGGATTATCGTTACGGAATACGGCAGTCAACATTGTTGTGGAAATTGACGGCAGGGCGGCCGGGAGGGTGCGGTCCCGGGGTTGCAATTTTCTTGCCTCGGATTGGTGGGTTGAGCAGACTTAATTACATGCCTGAACTAAGAAGATCTCGTCGGTTTTTAGCTGGGAAAAGCCGATCTCCTGCTGGTGGGCAAAGCAACGTGGGCGGCCGTTTTTGCAGCATTTGCTGAAGGCCAGGGCAAATTGGTGCTAACGGTTTCATCCAGATCATCGGTCCAAGCCTCACTCAACTCATTTCATGGTCAAAGTACCGCTTTCGATTCAGCACTCGCTGTGGGTCCGCGGGGACATCATCTGTCGCGGCCAGCGGAATGCGATTTCCGAGACGCAAGGATTGCGGGAGCGCGGGGCGAAGATTTTTTTGTTCAAAGGCGCGAACGATCAGGAGAGCCTCAAGGAATTGAAAGAGCTGCTGTGGCGGACGGATGAGCACGTGGTGCTCTCGTGGCTGCACCCGGCGGAGTTGAAGGCATTGCAGCCGCTGTTGAAGGACCGCAAGAATTTCTCCTTGCTGGCGGATGACTGGTACATTCACCCGTATTGGTACATGCGGGAGGCGGAGTATCTGATTTTCCGCAAATACGACGGCATTGCGGTGCGGATGGGACGGGCGCCGTTTTTGACGGGCGGCCGGCCGCCGGTGCTGCTGGATCCGCGGGCGGATATTTCGTGGTATCCGCTGCTGGCCGCGGCCCTGCGGCCGGCGGTGTTGGCGGCCGCGCCGTTGATGGATGCGTGGCAATGGTGGCAGCGGCGCGGGGAAGAGATTGATCCGGCGCGGCTGCTGTATTTCCCGTTTGCCATCGAGCCGGGGAACGTGCCGGTGGGGACGGGGGAGGCGCAGTACGACTTTTCGAACACGGGCGGCACGCTGGGGGTGTGGGTGATGCGGGACGCCTATGCGCCGTTTCATCATTCGTTCGCGAATCTTTACCGGGACCGGGAGTTGTTGACGGATGCGATCGCCAAATGGGAGAACCGGCCGTTCCGGTTTTATGATTGCCGGCGGGAGAAGCGGCTGTTGCCGTATGCCGAATACACTCGCAAGAACCAGCAAAGCCGGTATTGCATCGCGTCGGGAGGGCTGCATGACGCGACGGTGCCGAAGTATATGGAGTATGCGTGTGTGGGCACGCCGATGATTGGGCGGAGTCTGCCGTATGAGTACCCGTGGCTGGACGATTGCCTGTTTCCCGTGGACATGCTGGCCGCGAGCCCGCGAACGATCAAACCGATCCTGGAGCAGGCGCTGGACTGCCAGCCGAAGCTAAGGCAGAACTGCCTGAATTGGCGTGAGCGGCTGCTGAAATTATACGACCTGCAGACCCTGCTCGACGTGGTGCAGGAGCAGGCTGACGGCAAACCGGTGCGTCCGGGCTATCTGAAGAAGGACCTGAAGCTGGAAAAGCACTAAGGAAGCTGGCTTAAAACTTTAGCGACGATTCGCTGAGCGATGGCGAGGGACGCGGTGGCGGCGGGGGAAGGGGCGTTGACCACGTGGAGAACGCCGGGCGCTTCCTCGAAATGAAAATCCTCGACCAGTTTGCCTTCGGGGAGCATGGCTTGGGCGCGGACGCCGGCGCCGCCCGGCGCGAGGTCGCTGGCGCGAATGTCGGGCACCAGCTTCTGGAGCGAGCGGGTGAATTCAGCTTTGGAAAAGGACCGGCGGATCTCGTAGCCGCACATGCTGGGATATTTGGCGAGGAATCTCCACAAGCCGGGGAAGAAGAGGGCCTCGGCAAGGTCGCGGGGGTTGATGTTGGTCCATTTATAACCTTCGCGGGCGAAGGCGAGCACGGCGTTGGGACCGGCCTCGACACCGCCATTGACCAGCCGGGTGAAATGGACGCCGAGGAAGGGAAACTTTGGGTCCGGGACCGGATAGATCAAATTGCGCACGAGAAATTGGCGCTCCTTTTTGATCGTATAATATTCGCCGCGGAAGGGAACGATTTTGGCGGAGGGCTTTTGGCCGGCGGCACGCACGAGGCGGTCGGCCTGGAGTCCGCCGCAAGTGATGACAAATTTGGTTTGGAACCCGCCGGCGGAGGTTTGCAAGGTCCAGGCTGGGCCTTGGCGGCGGGCCTGCTGGAATCGGGTGTTGAGGCGGATTTCCCCGCCAGCCTGACGAATGAGCTGGCCGAGTTTTTCGCAGACGGCCGGGTAATCCACGATGCCTTCCTGGGGAACATGGAGGGCGGCCAAGCCGCCGGCATGGGGCTCGATCTCGCGGATTTGTTCGGGGGTGAGTTTGCGGAGGCCTTGCAGGCCGTTGGCGCTGCCGCGTTCAAAGAGGCTCTCCAAGCGGGGCAGCTCGGCTGGGGAAGTGGCGACGACGATCTTGCCGCACTGTTCATGCGCGATGCCGTGGGTGCGGCAGAAGGCAAGCATCTGCTGCAAGCCCTGGACGGCGCATTGCGCCTTGGCAGAGCCGGGCTTGTAGTAGAGCCCGGAATGCAGCACGCCGCTGTTGTTGCCGGTTTGGTGGGCGGCGAGCTTGGATTCCTTTTCCAGGAGCAGGAGCTTTAAATTCGGTTTGGCTTCGAGCAGCCGCAAGGCGGTGGCCAGACCGACAATGCCGCCGCCAACAATCGTTACGTCAAAGGTCATTACGGCAGATCATGGTAGAATGCGGGCGCAACAAGTCCAGCTTCAAGAAGGAGTGGAACGAGCAGCGGGACATCAGCGCGCGGCGGACGTGAATTCGCGCAGGAAACGCGCGATGGCGGCGGCGGTGGTGGGGACGGGTGTGATTTTTTTGAGTTTCCCGACGTTAACCGCCACGATGCGCGGGGTGGCGCCGGCGGGCAGCAGGGATGAATCGAGCGGCTTTCCGGCCAGCGCGGCGATTTGGCGGGGCGAGATGAGACCGTCGCCACAGACGTTGAAGATTTCCTTGCGGGCGGAGGAGCGGACGAGTTCCCAGAGGATGCGGGCGACCTCGGCGGTGTGGAGAAATTGGTATTGTGAGTCGGGGTGCAGGCGCAGGGGCTGGTCGTGCAAGATGTCGAAGACGGGGTTTTTGCGCAAGGCGGGGCCGACCATGCCGGCGAGGCGGAGAATGAGCCAGTCGGGGGCGTAATGCTGGACGATTTGCTCCGCCAGGATTTTGTGCAGGCCGTAATGGGAATTGGCGGCGACATTGATGGGCGAGGTCTCGGCCGTGGTGGCGGGGGAAGTCAGATTGTCATAGACATCCACGCTGGAAAGGTGGACATGGAGGGCGGCGGGGAAATCCGTCAACGTGCGGAGACGGTGGACGACGGTGAGGTCGAGATCCAGCCCGGGCTGCTGATCGGACAAAAATTTTTTCGAGTTGCCGGCAGCGTCAATGGTGACGTCGGCGCGGGTGCCCTTGAGGGCGTCGTAGTTTTGGCGCGTGACGGCGAGCAATTGCACGTCCGGCTGGGCGGCGAGAAAGAGCCGGAGCCCGGTGCCAACGAAGCCATTCGCACCGAGGAGGGTGACTCTCATGGGTCAGGAGACGTTGAGCCGGGCGTGGTCGTAGTTTTGCTCGAACCATTCAGCGGTGAGGCGGAGGCCCTCGGCGAGCGAGGTGGGGCATTCATAGCCGAGCCATTCGCGCATGCGGGTGACGTCGAAAAGCTTCTCCATTTGCGCGTCCGGCTTGGAGGCGTCCCAGACGACTTTGCCCTGGTAGCCGGTGAGGCGGGCGATTTGTTCGGTGAGTTCCTTGATGGTGACGGGCTTGCCGGAGGAGATGTTGACGAGGTCGGGGCGGTTATATTTTTCCGCGGCGATGAGGAGCGCTTCGCAGACATCGCGCACATAGACGAAGTCGCGCACGGGGCGGCCGGTGCCCCAAGCCATGACTTCGGGTGAATGGTGGAGGCGGGCTTCGTAATAGCGGCGGATGAGGGCGGGGATGACGTGGGAGCGTTTGAGGTCGAAATTGTCGTAGGGTCCGTACATGTTGCCGGGGACGAGGACAATGGCGTTGAAGCCGTACTGCTCGCGATAGGCGGCGGCTTGCACGGGGTTCATGGCCTTGGCAAGCGAGTAGGGGGCGGCCAACCGCTGAGGATAACCAAAGAAGAGACTGGTTTCCTTGATGGGGTTGGGGGCGTCAACGGGAAAGCTGCAGCCGCCCATGACGGTGACGTATTTTTGAACGCCGGCGCGGAAAGATTCGTGCAGCATGACTTCGCTGAGGAAGGCGTTTTGATAATGGTAATCGGCCGGGCGCTCTTGATTGGCGAGGATGCCGCCGACGAGGCCGGCGAGATGGATGACCAGTTCGGGCTTGATGTCGGCGAGCATGCGGCGGACCTGGGCCTGTTCGAGCAAATCATAGTCTTTGCGGCCCGGCGTGATGGGCTGGAAGCCGCGCTCGTGCATGAGGGCAATGAGGTTTGAGCCGAGGAAACCGGTCGCCCCCGTGACGAGGATCTTGGTGGATGGATTCATGGTTAGGAAAAAATGATTTGCGAGCCGGGCGCGTTGATTTTGACGTCGAGGATCTGGCGGCCGGCAAAGACGTGGCGAAGTTTTGCGTGGGCGGAGGGCGGGGCGAAAAAGAGCATGAACCCGCCGCCGCCGGCGCCGAGCAATTTGCCACCCCAGGCGCCGGCCTCGCGCCCGGCGGCGTAAATCTGGTCAATTTCCGGGTTGGAGACGCCGCCATCGAGTCCGCGCTTGGCTTCCCAGGCGCGGTGGAGGAGTTCGCCGAATTCGCGCAGGGGGCGGTTGGTGACGAGGATGTCATGGCCTTCATAGACCATGGCGCGCATGGCGCGCAGCGCCGGCCCGTTTTGGCCGACGCGCTTGAGTTGGTGGGCCACGACATCCGAGGCCTTGCGGGTGATGCCGGTGAAGACGAGGAACAGGTGCGATTCGAATTCTGTGAGCCGTTTCTGGGAAAGCTGCAGGCGATTCACGACGATGTTTTGCTCGGTGTGGAATTCGATGAGGTTGAAGCCGCCCCAGGCGGCGAGCGCCTGGTCCTGGCAACCGACGTTATCCTTCAGAATATCGCGCTCGACGTGGATGGCTTCATAGGCGAGTTCCTCGGGACGGAGAAACTGGCCTTTGAAGCTGTGCAAGGCATGCAACAAGGAGACGGTGAAGGCGGACGAGGACCCGAGGCCAGTGAAGGCGGGGAGATCGGCGCAGTTGTGGAGCTCGATGTCGCGCTCGATCTGACAGAGGCGCAGGCATTCGCGGAAGACGTTGTGTTCGATCGCCTCGACCGCCTTGACGATCTCCACCTTGCGATAGGAGATGCGCATGGAGTAATCGAACAGCCGGCTCAAAAAGGGGCTGGCGGTGACGTAGGAGAATTTATCAATGGCCGTGGCGAGCACGGCGCCGCCTTCCTGCAAAAAGTATTCGGGATAGTCGGTGCCGCCCCCGAAAAAACTGATACGGACGGGAGCGCGGGCGATGATCATAGGTCTTGGGTTTGAAACTTGCTGAGGTTCTGGTGAATGAAAAGGTCCGCCTCACGCAGTGTATCGGGTGTCCCAATGTCCAAGAACGGTGCGTTCATTGGTAAAACTTTCAAGGAAACGCCCGCCGCCGTCAAGGTTGGAAAAACTTCCTGTTCCAGGCTCAAGGGAACGCGCGGGGAGAATTGTTCCACGAGGGATTGGCGGAACAGATAAACGCCGGTGCTGATGAGGCCGCGGCCGGGGCGTTTTTCGGCGAAGCCAGCCAGGCGGCCGGCGGGATCGGTCACGAGGCTGCCATAGCGGGTGGTGTCGGGCACTTCGCGGCCGAAAATGACGCCGGCGGTGGCTGGGTCCTCGAGCGCGTGGAGGGCGTCGGCCAGATTAACGAAGGCGAGGGTATCGCCATTGAGCAGGAACCAGGCGGAAGAATTGATTTGGCTTTGGTGAAGGGCGTTCAAAAAGCCGCCGGCGGTGCCCAGCGGCGTGGTTTCGGGAACGCAAGAGACTTGGACGCCGCGGACGGGTTGGGACTGAAAATATTTTTCAATCAGCTCCGCCCGGTATCCCGTGGACAGCACGACGCGGCGAATCTTTTGGGCGGCGAGGAAACGCACGACCCATTCGAGAAAGGGCCGGCCATTCACGGGAGCCATCGGCTTGGGCAGGTCGCCCAACAGATGCTTGATGCGCGTGCCGAAACCGCCGGCAAGCACGATGGCGGCGGTTTGTTCTGGCAAGATGGGTTCCATGGCTCGTGGGTGGCCGCGTGGTCCCCGCCGGGAACAGCCAGGGACCGGGCCGAAGTTATTTAGACGTTGGAATAGATGGAATTTCTCACAATGGTGTAGCCTTTGATCAACTCGGCGATGCCGCGGTCGAGGGGCCATTCGGGGTGGAAACCGGTGGCGGCGAGACGGGCATTGCTGACGATGTAATCGCGCTTATCGGGGTCTTCGCCAATGGGGGCCTCCACGAAGACGAATTTGGGGAGGTGTTTTTGGATGACGGCGCAGAGTTCGAGCTTGGACAGGTTCGCGTCGTCGAGGCCGACGTTGTAGGGCTTGCCCTTCATGGTATCGAAATGGGCCATGCCGTGCAGAAAGGCCCGCGTGACGTCGCGGATGTGGATGAAATTGCGCTTGAAATGACCCTCAAAAATGAGCACGGCGCGGTCATGCACGGCGCGATAAACGAAGTCGTTGACAAGCAGGTCCACGCGCATGCGGGGCGCGCAACCAAAGACGGTGGCGAGGCGGAAGCTGATGCTGTTTTCGCGGGAGAGCACCGCCTGCTCGGCCTTGACCTTGGTGATGCCATAGGTGGAGATGGGCCGCAGCGGGGAATCCTCGGTGCAGAATTTTCCCTTTTCGCCGATGCCGTAGCCGCTGTTGGTAACGGGCACGATCATCAATTGCCGGGGGCTGGCGAGGCGGCAGAGCATTTCGACCGCGTCCTGATTGGTGGTCTTGGTGGCGATTTGATCGGTGTTGCAGAGCGGGGCGCCGACGAGGGCGGCGAGGGGGATGATCAGATCCGCTTTGGCGACGAGGGGTTTGACGACGGCTTCTTCCCGGCAATCGCCGCGGACGACGGAGAATTTTTCATACTGGCAGCAATCGAGAAGTGAATTTTGATTGAAATAGAAATTATCGAGGACGGTAACTTCGTGTCCCTGGGCGAGCAGGGTGGGCGTGAGGATTGAGCCGAGGTAACCGGCTCCGCCGGTGATGAGGATTTTCATAAATTTTGCGGGCACAGTCTGCCGGGTTCGGCGGACGAAAGCAAGATGGCCTGCGGGGAAAGCGCGGTCGGGTGTGTGACGGCTAAGTAACCCAAAGCAAGAAACCAATGGAGGCGGTTGCTTTTTGGTTGCGTGGTGTATCTGTATAGATACACTACGGCCATGAAGCCAACCCTTGACGACCTGCTCCAACAACGTGAGTCCGTGCTCCTGCAAATGAAGGCCATCGACCGCCTCCGGCGCGGCTGCCTGAGCACA
>Ga0181520_10012479_pt1 | contig 10907 bp, 5 predicted proteins | sample PEATcosm2014_Bin_29_FD_132451 | JGI IMG/M metagenome (GOLD analysis project Ga0181520, IMG submission 132451) | Peatland microbial communities from MTU Mesocosm Facility, Houghton, MI, USA - PEATcosm2014_Bin02_30_metaG | ecosystem: Environmental > Terrestrial > Soil > Wetlands > Peat | place...
ACCCCGCCAACCGCCCGTCGTCATCCTCCGCACCGGCCCAGAGGACACGCGGCCGGTCCGCGTTCGGGAAGAACCCGACGCCCCGGGCGCACAGCTTCAGCGCCAGAAAACCGACGCAGGCCGCGGCCACGGCGGTGTTCAGCGCCTCCACCTCCGCCGCCGGCACGTCCCCCAGAAACTTCAGCGTGACGTGGAATTGCTCCGGTGGCGTCCAACGAACGGCCCCCGGCGGAGACCGCCGCCGCAACTGGGCCTGGGCCCGGGCAATCTCCCGGCGCACTGCCGGCGGCAGGGCCAGGGCGATGAATAAGCGCAAAAAACCGGTCATGGTGTGCAATCTATTTAAGGTTCGCTCTCACCAACTGCCCGGCGAACGAACCCCAATCGTTGATGCACTTTGGTTCTGTTGATTCTAAAACAGTTGTGCAATTTTGTATTGGCAGCTAAGGTGAATTTTATCAACAAACCAGCAATTGATAAACAACAGTTTGATCGTGTGAATGCTTATGAGAAAATCGCGGTGGAATTTGCGACCGCGCTGGTTGAACAAAGATGGGAGGACGCACACCAGGTGTTGACCCCGTCGTTGCGAGTAAAATACAGCTCCGAAGGACTTCGGGAGCGCCTTTACGGTATGTTCAGCGGATATGCGAATGGCCCTGCCACGCGAATCTTTTTTGACCCTGAGTATTCCATGGAGGATTGGCCTGATAAACAAAAGGATGACGTCGGTCTGGCTTATGTGGGCGTAGAAGGTGATGACTTCGTGGAGGCCGTGACAGTAGTCGTCTCACAGATTGGGCCGGATCTTCGCATACGAGACATTCAATGGGGGCGTCCATAGCAGTGTAAAAGTACGGTGGCTTTTCTTTTTCCTGGAGCCGGGCGGGGCCGCACGAATTAGAAACCGTTTCAACGGCCCCCGCCCGTCCGCCGGGCGTATCCATGTTCATAAAACCATTGCACCGCGTCCGCCAACGCCTGACGCGGCGGGGTTTGCGGCAGGCCCAGCTCGCGGATGGCCTTGGCGGGGTTGAACCACATTTTGTATTTGGCCATGCGCACGCCGGCCAGCGGCGCCTTGGGCGGGCGGCCGGTAATCCCGGCGATGCGCTCGCTGACATGCGCCGCCGCCAAAGCCACCCAATACGGCGCCTTCATGGTGGGCGCGGGGAGGCCGGAGATCTCCGCCAACGCGGCCAGCGTGGCCTGCATCGTCCAATTGCCCTCCACATGGCCGAGGATGTAACGCTCGCCCACCCTGCCCTGCTCCGCCGCCAAAATGTGCCCCACCGCCACGTCGCGCACATGCACCCAGTTCAACCCCGTGTCCAAATACGCCGGCATCTGGCGGTTGAGAAAGTCCACAATGATCTTGCCCGTGGGCGTGGGCTTGACGTCGCGCGGGCCGATCGGCGTGCTGGGATTGACAATCACCACCGGCAACCCCTGACGGGCCAGCTCCAACGCCACCTGTTCGGCCCGCCACTTGGACAGCTTGTAATGATTCCGCATCTGCGCCTCCGCCACCGGCGTGGCCTCATCCGTGGGGACGATCCGCCCGTCTGCTTCCGGCTTGGGCAGGCCGATGCAGCCCACCGTGCTGGTATAAACGATCCGGCTGCAACCCGCCCGGCCGGCGGCCGTGAGGACCTGCCGGGTGCCCTCCACATTCGCCTCATACATCGGCCGGTAATCCCGCAGCCACAGGTGATAACTTGCCGCCACATGAAAGCACCAGTCGCACCCGCGCAGCTCCCGCTCCAACACCGGCGCGGCCAGCACGTCCCCGGTCACCCGTTGGAACGCCGCCCCCGCCAGCCCGCGCTCATCCGCCCCGGGCCGCAGCAGCGCCTTCACCGCATGCCCCCGGGCCGCCAGCTCGTGGACCAGGTTGGCGCCGACAAACCCCGAAGCTCCCGTGACAAAGCATTTCATAGGCATTGATACCCGGACCAATTTGCGGGAAGCGGCGGGCGGACTCCATAAAATTTTCCATTCACTTGCCACGCCGAACAGGGCCTCGGCCATGGCCAATCGCGGACTTGCGGGTTGGATTTTGAAGTTTCCTTGAATTTTGGTCTTTGATTTTTGAATTTTCCCTTCCCTCTCCCCGCCTTGCCTTTGACATGCCCATGTCAGCCGCGGCTTGACTTGCACGCCCGGCTTGGAAAAAATACCTCCGGATATGACGGCCAAGAGCAATCCTCGAAAAAAGACCGGCCGCGCCGACCAGCGCGACTTGGACACCAAGATTGCGTTCCTCGCCGGGATCGTGCGCCGCGACCCCGATTACGTGGACGCCCTCCAACTGTTGGGGGATCACTACACCCAGCGCGGCCTGTTCCAGGAAGGCTTGAAAGTGGACGAACGTCTGGCCCGCCTCGAACCGGAAAGCTCGCTGGTCTTTTACAATCTCGCCTGCAGCTATTCCCTCACCGACCAGTTTGACCGCGCCATGATGGCCCTCGACCGAGCCCTGGACCTCGGCTATCGCGATTTCGCCTGGCTCGCCCGCGACACGGATTTGAAAAAACTCCGCCAGCAGCCGGCCTACGCGGAGATCAAGGCCAAAATCCGCGCCCTGATGGTCAAAGCCCGGTGAATTCAATTTAATGAACGTTCTCCTGGGCGGCCGCGCCCTGCCCCACCGGACCGTCGCCTTTGACCGCGACCGCAACGCCGTCCTGCTCATCGAACAGCGCCTCCTGCCGCACGAGTTCAAGATCATCGCCACCCCGGATTACCGCCACACCGCGGAAGCCATCCGCAGCATGATCGTGCGCGGGGCGGGCGCCATCGGCGCCACGGCCGCCTATGGACTCGCCCAGGGCGCGCAGGCGTTTCGCGGCCGCGACCTGGACAAATTCACCGCCCACGTCCAAACCGTCTATCAAACCCTCGCCGACGCCCGCCCCACGGCCGTGGACCCCGTCAACGCCATGAACGACGTCCTCGCCGCCCTCCGCCCCGGCCAAACCGTCGCCGAACAACAGGCCCTGGCCCTGGCCGCCGCCGAGGAATTTGCCAACGGCGACGTCGCCCACTGCCGGGCCATCGGCGAACACGGCGCCAAACTCATCCGCAACGGGATGCGCATCCTGACCCATTGCAACGCCGGCTGGCTCGCCTTTGTGGACATCGGCTCCACCACCGCCCCCCTCTACGCCGCCCAGGCCCGCGGCCGGACCTTCCACGTCTATTGCGACGAAACCCGCCCCCGCTCCCAGGGCGCCACCCTCACCGCCTGGGAACTCGCCCAGCAAAAAATCCCCCACCACATCATCGCCGACAACGCCGCCGGCCACCTCATGCAACGCGGCGAAATTGACCTCGTCATCGTCGGCAGCGACCGCGTCCTCGGCCGCACCGGCGAAGTGGCCAACAAGATCGGCACCTACACCAAGGCCGTCCTCGCCGCCCGCCACCACATCCCCTTTTACGTCGCCATCCCCCTCTCCACCATTGACTGGCGCCTCAAACGCGGCCGCGACATCCCCATTGAAGAGCGCGACGAAGCCGAAGTGCTGGGCGCGTGGGGCGTGACCCCCGCCGGCAAGCGCACCTACATCCGCGTGGCCAACCCCGCCAGCCCCGCCCGCAACCCCGGCTTTGACGTCACCCCCCCCGACCTCATCACCGGCCTCATCACCCCCGTGGGCATCCTCAAACCCGCCGAGCTCTGGAAACACCGCCAATCCCTCGGCCACGCGTAGAACCCTCCGCCTCGGCGGTGATTGTCCTTTTCGGGGATTCTCGGGAATTAGGGGAACCATCGGAACTATGGGCTTAGTGAGTTTCCATGAGTTTTGATTCCTGGCCCCGCCGCGCCCGGACCCTCCATTTAAAAATAAACTCACAACTAATTGGAAATAAACCACTTGTGTATCAAGTCGGTCCGAACCGACACAATGGCGTCCCGCGCGGAATATTTTGGGGAAAATTCAAATCCCCACCAGCGCCGCGCCCAGCACGCCGGCGGAATCGCCAATTTCGTGCTTGAGAATGGGGGTCTCCAGCGTGTCGTTGAAGACCGCGCGGGCCACTTCCGCCACGCCCCGGGTGTAGAGGTCGTCAAATTTGGACACACCGCCGCCCAGCACCACCACGTCCGGGTCCAGAACATTGATCAGATTGCCGAGCGCCCGGCCGAAATTCCGGAAGAATTCCCCCATGAATTTCACCGCCGCCGGGTCGCCCCGGTGGTGGTCGCGCACGATTTCCTCCAGCGGCTTGCTGATGCCAAATTGTTCCCGGTAACGGGCCTGCAAGCCGCCGCCGCTGATGTAGGTCTCCACACATCCCCGGTGGCCGCAGTAGCACAGCGGGCCGTCCGGATGGAGGGACATGTGCCCCCATTCCCCCGCGATGCCCTGGGGGCCGGTGATGACGTGACCCTGGTGTACGATCCCGCCGCCGCAGCCGGTGCCCATGATAACCCCGAACACCAGCTTGCGGCCCCGCCCCGCCCCAAGCAAGGCTTCGGCGAGGGCAAAGCAATTGGCGTCGTTCTGCATCTCAAAAGTGCGGCTGAGCAGCGTTTCCAAATCGGCCTTCACGGGCCGGCCGTTCATGCAGACGGTGTTCGAGTTTTTCATCAGGCCGGTGCGCGGCGACACCACGCCGGGCGTGCCGATGCCCAGGGTGTGCGGCCGGCCGGACACCTGGGCGGTCAGTTCGCCATACAAATCCTTGATGCGGTTGAGAATATGTACGTAGCCTTGGTCCGCCTGCGTCTCAACGCGGCGGCGATAAAGCTCCCGGCCCTCGCTGTCCAGCACCAAGCCTTCGATCGTGGTGCCCCCGAGGTCAATGCCCATGCGGATCATGAGTGCAGCATTTCACATTTTGGGGCTTTGGAAAATCCAAAAATCAAACCGTCCGCCGGTCTCGGCGCATCCCGAAGTTGTTGGCGGATTTTTTGTACTGCAGACTTCCCAGTCTGCTGTCTCGCGGGTTTCCCAACCCGCAGGCCGTCCGTCACACTGGCGCGCCCGCCCAATCTTACCAACAACCTCGGGATGTACGCCGCCGGTCACGGATAGGGTGATTTCAACCGGAAGAAAACGGGGGGATTGGTGGCGATGACCGGCACCTGGTTGGTGCTGGTGCCCAGGACCGGGTCAAACAGGCCGTTGGCCACGGGCAGGCCGTTGGTCAAGGTCAAAAGGTCGGTGTAGCTTAACAAACCGTAGGTGGCGGCGGGCGAGCCCTGGCCCACGATGACCAGATTGGTCTGCGCCTGGTTGACGCTGAGGATTTGCGGCGTGGCCGGCTGGTTGACCACCACCAGGGTGGTGTTGGTGCCCGACCCGCCCGGCCCGGTGACCACCAGTTTCGCCGGGTACGTTCCGCTGGTCGAATAGGTATGCGACACGGTGGTGGCGGGCGAATTCAGGGTGTTGCCATCCCCGAAGTTCCAAAGCCGGCCGGTGATGGCGCCGAGGGAGGCGTCCGTGAACCCGGCGGTCAGCGGCACCCAGCCGGAGGCCGGCGCGACGGTAAAACCGGCCTGGGGCGCGTAGGCGGCGGCAAAGAGACGCTCCGCCTGGGTCAACGACAGGGTTTGATTGAAGAGGGCAACCCCGGCAATCACACCGTTAAAATCACGCCCCCCGCTGCCGCCGTCAGCGCTGTCCTCGCCGATCAGGGTGACGCCGTCAAAGTTCTGCACGACGTGGGCGTAGGTATGCGTGGCGGAAGTGACGCCGTTGGTGTTGATAATATACAGCGTGGCGGAGGCCGGGGCGACCGCCAGCACCACCAGCGACCATTTGCCGGACGGGACGTTCAAACCGGAACTCCAGCTCCACACATTCTGGTCATTGTTCCAATTGTAGCCGAGGGTGTAATCGCCGTTGGCCTGGGTGCTGGTGTAACACAAACCGGCCACCGTCGTGCCGGCCCGGCAGAAGACGATCCCCGCCGCGTTGTTCTGCGGGGCGACCGGCTTCAACCAGGCGGCGATGGTCACGGCGTTGGTGTCCAGATTGAACGCCGGCAGGGTGATTTGCGCGTTGGACAGGTTGGCGGCAAACTCCGCGGCGTAGTTGGTGTTGACGAAGCCGGGCAGCCCGTCCGGGGTCAATCGGGGTCCGGCAATGCCACCATACCCGTTTTGCACGGCGATGCCGTAAACCCCGTTGCGGCCGTTCGCATAATCGTAGGCCACCGCACCGCCCGCCGCCGGGCTGGTTGTTTCATTCAACGGGTAATACGCCACCGGCGCCAGGGCGGCGGCGGCGGCCAGGAAGGCCCCGGCATTGGTGGACATCACCAGCAACCGCGCCACGCTGCTGGTCACCGACCCCGAGGTGTTGGTGGCCACGAACACATAATCCGCCGTGTCGGACCCGGCCAGATTCGTGAGCGTCAAGGTCATGTTGGTGGCGCCCGCCACGTTGCCGCCATTAACGAGGTTCGTATAGACCCCGGCGCCGACCGGCCCGGAGGCCCATTGGTAATTCAAAAACTGGCCCGAGGCGCCCGCGCTGATTTGCTGGGACGCGCCGGCAAAAAGATACTGCAACGCCGGCGTTGGTTGCTGGGTGATGGCCGGCGGCGTGGCATAGACTTTGGCGGTGGAACCGGCGGCATACAAATGCACCACCTGGTTGGACGACAGGGTTTGATTGAACACCATGACCTCGTCAATCGAACCGTTGAAATCGCGCCCCCCGTTGCCGCCGTCATTGCTGTCGTCGCCAATCAGGGTGACGCCGTCAAAGTTCTGCACCACATGGGCGTAGGTGTGCGTGGCGGTGCTGACCCCGGTGGAGTTGACGATATAAAGCGAGGCATTGGTGGCGGAGACGGTCAGCACCACCAGCGACCACTTCCCGAACGGCACGTTCAGGCCGGAATTCCAGCCATAGACATTGGCATCATTGTTCCAATTGTATCCCAGGGTGTAATCCCCGTTGGCCTCGGTGCTGGTGTAGCACAACCCGGCCACGGTGGACCCGGCCCGGGAGAAGACGATCCCGGCCGCGTTGTTCTGTGCGGACACCGGATACAGCCAGGCGGCAATGGTCACGGCGTTGGTGTCCAGATTGAACGCGGGGAGGGTGATTTGTGAATTGGCCTCGTTGGGGGTGAATTTCGCGGCATAGTTGGTGTTGGCAAACCCGGTCAGACCATTCGCGGAGGCCCTTGGCCCGGCGATGCCGTTATAGCCGTTCAACACGGCGGTGCCATACGTCCCGTTGAAGCCGCCCACATAATCATAGGCCGTCACCCCGCCCGCCGCCGGATTGCCGGTTTCGTTCAACGGGTAATAGGCCACGGGCGCCTGGGCCAGCGCCTCCATTTGGTAAGCCTCGGTGTTGTTGGGCACCACGATCAACCGCGCGATGCTGCTGGTGACCGCCCCGGAGGTGTTGGTCAGCACCAGCACATAATCCGCCGAATTGGCCACGGCCAGATTGGTGAGAATCAGGGTGGCATTGGTCGCGCCGGCCAGGTTGCCCCCGTTGAGCAGGTTTGTGTAGGTGCCGCTGCCGACGGGGCCGGCGCACCATTGATATTGCAGGAACGTGCCGGTGGTGGTGACCGAGAACTGCGCCGACTGCCCGGCAAACAGAGTCCGGGTGGCCGGCGCGGGTTGCTGCGTGATGGCCGGAGGAACGGCATTGACCGTAAGGCTGCCGGAACCGGTGGACACGGAGGAGCCGGATTGCAGCGACCAGGAAGCCGGGAAATAGGCCGGATAGGCGGCGTTCAGTTGGGCGAAGGTGTGGGTTCCCGGGCCCAGCACCGCCCCGCCGATGGTGACGGCGCCAAATGTGTCGTTCTGATGCAGCAGCATCTTGCCATTCAACTGCAGGAAGGCGTTGGTATTATGGATATCGTAGGCGGTCTCCAAATTGCCGGCGGCGGCGACGATGATCGAGTTGGTGCCCAGGGCGTTGGTCCCGCTCCCCAGCAAAGTGCCCTGCACCACGTTCCAGGTGCCGGTGTAAGTGTTGGTGTTGCCGGCGATGTTCAAGGTGCGGCCGTTGGCCAACACGGTGCCGGGATCATGCCATTCCACATTGCCGGCGCCGGTCAGGAAGGAATTCACCGTCAGGCCCTCGTCATTCGACGAATCATTGTAAAACGGGGTGCTGGCGAGAATGTCCATCCGGCCGTTCAGGATGGTCTGGGTGTCGGCCCCGACGGAGATGTCCATCTGGCCGCCGTTCATTTTCAACCAAGGCACGGTCACCGGGCCGCTTTTCAAGCGGAACTCGCCGAGGCCCGAACCGCCGCCGGAAACCCAAATGCTGTTGCCGTTGACGTAAAGCAGGTTGCCGGGAAACGAACCGCCGCCGGTGGCCGGACTGCGCAAAATCGCGCCGGTCAGCACATCATAGACACTGGCCGGATTATTGGTGGCGGAAAATGAGGCCGGATTGCCATCGCTCCAATTGGTGAGGGTGTTCCAATCCACGCCGAGGGGCATGGCCAGGGCCAGCGTGAGGTAATTGGTGGGCATAAAGGTGAACACCGTCATCGTATAAGGCGGGAAGGAATACGAGAAGGTGTTGCTGGCCGCCGGATAATTCAGGGTGGCGATGTCCTGGTTCGCGTAATTTCCGCTCAACCCCTTGTTGAGGTTGGTTTCGGCGGCATTGTCCTGCGGAATGCCAAACGAGTGGATGGTGGCGTTGGTGGCCGGGGAAAAATTGGCCAGGTTGATCTGGCCGGGAAAATTGGTGACGGAGTCCTTGTTGATGACCAACAGGTTGAGGGCGCCGTCAGAGCGGAGGGAGGCGTAGGCGGAGAGCAGCAGGTAGCTGCTCGAGGCGTTCAAGATGCTGTCCCCCGGGCGCACGAAGTATTGCATCAGCTTCAGGGCGTAATACGTTGGGTTCAGGCCGCTCTGGCCGCTGATGAGGCCCTCGTCCCCGTAAATGCGCCAGCCGTACAGGCTGGCGTCAATGTCGCCGTTGCTCCCCTCGCCGTTGCGCAGATCCCACCAGATGTACGAGTTGATCTCCGTCTGCATGAGCTTGCTGAGCGTGTCCACGATGTACAGGCCGTTGACCAGGCTGGACAGTTGCTTGCCGCCATTGGAGGAATCGCTGTTGTTTTCCGTGCAGCAGATTTCAATGTTCGTCCCGCCGGCCCCCCAATAATCCGAAATCTCCTGGCGCAATGTGGCCGCATCGCCCGGCCAGTTGTTGTTTTGCAACAGCAATGGGTCGCTGTCGTTGCTGGGATTGGGCGGGGATGGGTCGCTCGGATTGGTATATTGCGGATAAACATGATGGATCAGGAAGTCCGGCCGCTGGCCGAGACTTTTCAAGGTGGTGAGCAGCACGGGCACCCAGCCGTTGTGGGATTGGCCGGTGCGGGAATCATAGGCGGGGTGGCTGCTGTAGCCGTTGGCGTCGCTGTCATCCCCCGGCGTGGCCACGACCCCGATTTTGATGGTCGGGTCCACCGCCCGCATCATCGCCATGTACCCGGCCGCCCGGACGGCATAGGTGTAAGGATCATGGGGATAAGTGTTATTGTCCGTTTCCCAGCCGCCGTAGCACTCATTGCCAATCTCCCAATATTTGACGTGCAACTGGTTGGTGATGTTGACCGACGCGACCCAGGCCGCCGCCTCGTTGCTGGTGCCCGTCCCGTAGTTCACCGTGATATAGGCGTTGCCGTTCGGCCCCAGATTGGTGACCACCTGGTAAAACGTCGCGTTCTGGCCGGCGTTTTGCGCCCAATGATAACCATCGGCGCCGGACCCGCCCGGCAACCGCACGTTCAACAAACCGCCGGCCCGCAAAAAGGGCACCGTGACCGAATTGCCCAAATAGCCGTCCCAGGTGACCAGATTAACGCCGAACCAGCGGGCATCCGCCTGGCGGAGAATGGAGGCGGCATTGACATTCAGCGTGACCAGCGCGGGCGGCGGGGCCGGCCCGATCAGGATGTCCGCCACATAGAACACCGGCTGGGCGCCGCCGGAATTATCCTCAATCATGAGGCCGTTAAATCCGGCATTGTTGGCCACCCCCAGGGAGGTGAACGGCACGGTGTACTGCACCCAGGTGTTGGCGGTCAAATTGGGCAGGACGTAGGCCGTCTGGGCGTTGCCGTTGATCAGCCCATACACCTTCAGACGTTGCCCGCCGGTCGGCCCGCCATTGATCCAAAACGAAACGTTGGCGTAGGGGGTGCTGTTGAAGGTCGGAGCGTTCAATTTGAGGGCGCCGCCGGAGGAATTGATGACGACGCTGATCGCAAAACCGTTGGTGAAAACCACATTGGTGTTGGCAATGTTGTCAGTGACATTGTAGCTCCCGTCCGAAAACCGGTTGACCAAGGTGTCGGTGTAAACCGCAAAACTGGCCTGGCCCCGCGCCGGGGTGGTGGCGGCCAAGGCCCAACCCCCCAGCAGGACCGGCCAAATACCGGGGCGGCAAAGGCATCGGACCAAGCCTGCCCAGCCCCACCGACCGCGTTTCACACTCACCCCGACGGTTCGATAATAGTTAGTCAGCATAGATAACGGACATTGGCGATCAAACAAGGAGATCAAGGGTTACTATAACCCAAAAAATGATAAACCAAATGTCGTCAAAAGAAATGACAGGCCGATGTGGTAACTGCTTGATGGAAGCAAAGTTGGTTCAAAAATTGGAAGGAAATTTGAACCCGCCACGGGATAATCGAACCCGCCCCGATCCGCGGCCAAGCCGGAGCGCGGATCTCTGACTGCGCCTGATACCTCATCTTGCGCGGAGGTACCGCAGGTTTCCAAACCTGCTGTATCGCCGATTTCCCAATCGGCGGATCGTCCATGCGCCGGGCGTCGCGGTTGGGCGCACCGCCTGCGGGTTGGGAAACCCGCGAGACATCAGACTGGGAAGTCTGCGGCACAAAAAAGAGTGGCACCGCCCCGGCGATTGCAACTATAACTC
>Ga0181520_10012484_pt1 | contig 10902 bp, 12 predicted proteins | sample PEATcosm2014_Bin_29_FD_132451 | JGI IMG/M metagenome (GOLD analysis project Ga0181520, IMG submission 132451) | Peatland microbial communities from MTU Mesocosm Facility, Houghton, MI, USA - PEATcosm2014_Bin02_30_metaG | ecosystem: Environmental > Terrestrial > Soil > Wetlands > Peat | place...
ATTGCGGGCTTGCCGCATGGCTTGCCGGAATCAGATCGTCCGCCGAGGTGACAACAAGAATGGACAGTGGGTTCTGGTTGGAGCAGACCCTGTTTCAGACACTAGAGACCTGGCGCTCGCTCGATCCCCGGCAGCGCAAACTGCACTTCTGGCGTAACCGTACAGGACACGAAGTAGATTTCATCTTGGAAGAAGCTGGCAAGTTTGTAGCGATTGAAATCAAGGCGAGCAGTCAGGTAACGGCCAATGACGCGACTGGCATTCGCGCCTTCCGTGAAGATTTGAAGCGCAAATCTTCTCTTGTCAGGGGAGTAGTGCTTCACAGCGGCAAAGCGCGTCCGCTCGAAGAAGGCATTCTCGCGCTACCCTGGGGATGGATGGTCCCGGCGTCATAGAGACTGAATGGTGGTGATACTCCCGGAGCCACTTGTAATGGGCAACACGAAGGCTTATCAGTATTTGGCGGCACAATGCGGCGATTGTGAGTCCTTGCGGCGGGACGTATCGTTAAGAAAAAGCGGTACGGTTTTTCTTAATCGGTAGGGGGGCGATTGAGAAGTTCGGCGCTTGTTTGTTGCGCGATTTTGCACAGAGTCGGGGTGTGGTCCTTGAATTCAGCATTGCGGTTTCACCGATATGGTGTAAAGTGGTGAAGAACACAAGGAAATTGCCGCAATGAAGCCCAAAACGGGAGACGGAAAGAAGATGAAAGCCCAAAACGCGGCGACGGTCCGCGCATCCATCAGTTTTCCGCCGGACGTTTATGAGACGCTTGAAATCATTGCTAGGGAAAAGAAAGTGTCCTTAGCTTGGGTCGTGCGAGAGGCGGCGGAGAAATACATAGCGGACAAGTGGCCGCTCCTGAAGGGGCAGGGATAACGGAATGCCATCTTTCTATGAATTCTTCGCGGGTGGAGGCATGGCGCGCGCTGGTTTGGGCGGCGAGTGGGAATGCCTTTTCGCAAATGACATCGATGAGAAAAAGAGTGCCAGCTACGCGGCGAATTGGGGAAGCGATCGCCTGAAAATCCGGGATGTGGGCGAGTTGACGACGGCCGACGTACCGGGATGTGCCGATCTGGCCTGGGCTTCGTTTCCCTGCCAGGATTTGTCGTTGGCTGGCGACTACGTAGGGCTTAGAGGCGAGCGGTCAGGAACGTTCTGGCTCTTTTGGCGGCTTATGAAAGCCCTCGCCAAGGAAGAGCGCGCTCCATCCGTAGTCGTGCTTGAAAACGTCTGCGGCGCGCTGACTTCGCATGACGGCAAAGACTTTGCGGCAATCGGCTCCGCCCTCGCTGGGGCTGGATACCGTTTTGGCGCCGTGGTGATGGACGCGGTCCGGTTCGTGCCGCAATCCCGTCCGCGCCTTTTCGTCATTGCTGTGCGCAAGGACTTGGCCGTTATGGATGCCTTGACGCTATCGGAACCCGAACCGCTTTGGCATCCGGGGCATCTCGTGAGCGCATATGACAAACTGACGCAGAAGGTGAAGAAAGACTGGATTTGGTGGCGTCTTCCAGAGCCGCCTTCGCGGGTTGTGACGTTCGGAGACATTGTCGATGACAAGCCACGAGGCGTCGAATGGCATACTCCTGCCGAGACGCGCCGTCTTTTGTCGTTGATGAGCCGGGTCAATCTCGAAAAGGTTGAGCGAGCCAGGAAAATGCGGAGACGCATTGTCGGCGGCGTCTATAAGAGGACGCGCGTCGATGAGAATGGCAAGCGAGCGCAACGCGCAGAAATTCGCTTCGACGACGTAGCGGGCTGTCTTCGCACGCCAGTTGGGGGCTCAAGTAGGCAATCGATCATGATCGTTGAAGGCGATAAAGTCCGCTCAAGGCTGTTGGCTCCTCGCGAAGCGGCTCGTCTGATGGGATTGCCGGATAGCTACAAGCTGCCTGAGAAATACAATGAGGCCTATCATCTCGTCGGTGACGGCGTTGTGGTTCCGGTCGTTCGCTTTCTGGCGGACAACATTCTGGAATCGCTGCTTGCCGGAGAGACAGCGTGTGGGCAGGAAGCGGCGTAAGGGATGACTGGGGCATATCGACAGGAACTAACGGAATTCACAGCGAAGCATGTCTTTCGAGGAAAAGGGCCGCTGTCGGTTGCGCTTGTAGTAACGCAACACGCCAGAAAGATGGGGTTTCCGCTCGACCCTGAAAAGCTGGTGACGGATGGCGGCGGGCAGGTTCTGGGACTTGGCAAGGGCGCTGTTCAGGCGATCCTCAAGCGCCATGGCATCGAGCGCGTGTTGGCCTCTGAGGGCGGGCGAACCTCGCGCGGCAGCCTGAACAACATGCGCGAATACGTCGCTTTTCTGAACGCGTTGAAGGGGAAAGTTGACCTTGATGCGATTGAGACGTTTTGGATCGAGCGCGTTCATGAATTCTTCGCTGGGAAACCTTTCAAGATCAAGCTAGACGCCTCCCGGAGCCTTCGCACCGTCGTCCGCGACGTGATCGCGCAAGCGGTCGAGCGTCAGAAGAACTCGCCCGGCATGTACTATGCTGGCGCCGTGCTTCAACATCTGGTCGGCGCAAAGCTTGATTGCGCTCTCGGCAAGCAGAAATTCGAGCACAACAGCTTTTCGACAGCCGATGCTCCCAGCGGACGGGTAGGAGACTTCTTGATCGGCGACGTAGCGATTCATGTCACGACGTCGCCTGGCGAGGCCGTGATTGAAAAGTGTAAGGACAACCTGAACGATGGCTTTCGACCGATGCTGGTCACGCTGCAACACGGCTTGACCGTCGCGGAAGGTCTTGCCTCGAATGTTGGCCTTAGCGAGCGCATCGACATCTTCGAAATTGAGCAGTTCATCGCACTCAATCTTTACGAGATTGGGAAATTCGGTGCCGATGGCCGTAAGACGGCGGTTTCGGACATGGTGGATCGCTATAACGAGGTTGTCGAAGAATTTGAGACTGATCCAAGTCTGAAAATCGAACTGCGACGATGAAAGAAACGCCGGAGCAACGGAGCCGAATCATGCGGGCGGTCAAAGGCATTGACACCGCGCCAGAGATGACGGTGCGCCGCCTTATTCACAGTATGGGCTTCCGATTTCGGCTTCATCGTAAAGACCTTCCTGGCAAGCCTGATATAGTCCTCCCAAGATTGCATAGAGTGGTTTTTGTGAACGGGTGCTTTTGGCATGGACACGACTGCGCACGCGGGGCTCGTGCGCCAAAAGCGAACGCCGAATACTGGCGCGCAAAGATCGCCCGGAACAGCGAAAGAGACGTCGCCAACATTGCGGCGCTCGAAGCTAAAGGCTGGTGCGCAGAAGTGATTTGGGAATGCCAGCTCAAGGAACTGGGGAAGGTGAAGACGCGGCTAAGGAGATTTTTGCGCTAAACGCCGCGACATTCGCATGAAGATCGGAGGCAGTGAAGATTATGGTTGCCGGATTCTACTCAAGGCTTCGCGATACTCGCAAAGATGACGATCAGCTCGCGGCGTGCATAGACCGCGTCGTTAAGCAATTGGAAGATACGTCTACGACCGGCGACCGTCCGGGAATGTTGCTCGGCAAGATACAGTCCGGAAAAACGCGGGCATTTGTTGGCGTCATTGCGCGCGCCTTCGACCGTGGTTTTGATATCGCCGTTGTTTTTACGAAAGGGACTAAGACCCTATCTGCGCAAACCGTGGCACGCCTTGCGCATGATCTTCGGGAGTTCATTGATGAAGATGAGATCCTCGTCTTCGACATCATGCAACCGCCAGGAAAACTGACGAAGAGTGAACAGCGGCGCAAGCTTGTGATCGTAGCCAAGAAGCAGGCGAAGAATCTTGAGCGCATGATTCACTTTTTTGAGGAGGATTACCCCGATCTCAAGGGCCGCCGCGTGCTCATTGTCGATGATGAAGCTGATCTTGCAAGCATCCGGTTCGTGCGCAAAAAGAACCAGCCAGATATTGAACAGGGCAAGATTGCGGATCAGTTAGATGCAATGCGCAGGCTCGTCGGCAAGGTGGCCTATCTTCAGGTCACCGCGACGCCCTATTCCCTGTATCTACAGCCAGACAGTTACGAAGTAGGGGACGCGGAAGGGTACGTATTTAAGCCCAAGAAGCCCGCTTTTACGGAGCTGTTGCCGATTCACGGCGGCTATGTCGGCGGGGATGATTACTTCATTGCGCCTCTTGAGAATGATCCACGTTCATTCTTGTTCGTGGAAGTACCGCGGGATGAGCAGAATGCCTTGCGAAAGCCGGATCAACGCCGCATCAAGCATGATCGCGTATTGGACATGCCCAATACGACGGGTCTGGTGCGAGCAATCATGACTTTCGTGCTCGCCGTTTGTCTGCGCCGCTGGCAACAGGCGGACGCTGGTGAGAAGCGTCGCAAGTACGCTATGGTGATCCATAACGACACGCAGAAAGCTGCGCACTCATGGCAGGACCAGGTCATCGAGTGGGTGTTCGATGCAGCAACGAAGGCAGCCACCGATCAGCCGGAAAAACTGCGGCCATTGTTCGAGGCAGCGTTTGCTGATTTGAGTGCGTCAATCGCTGCCGATAAAGGACGAACGCCGAATGCAGATGAAGCATTCGAGATGTTTATTGAAGGACTGCAAAGCGGAGACGTCGTCAAGGAAAAGGTAAACTCCGACACGGCTGTGATGGACTTATTGGATGAAAGAGCGGAATTAAGGCTCAGGACGCCATTCAACATTTTTGTCGGTGGAAGCATTCTCGACCGGGGCATCACTATTCCCAACCTGATCGCCTTCTATTATGGCCGGAATCCGAAAACGATGCAGGCTGACACAGTGCTGCAACACTCGCGGATGTATGGCAACCGCGACCGCCGCGATTTGGCCGTCACGAGGTTCTACACGTCGCGTGACGTTTATGACCGCCTTTACACAATCAACGAATTTGAGAATGCCCTACGTGGAGCTTTCGAGAGTGGCGCGCACGAACAGGGCGTGGTTTTCATTCAAGCTGATGCGGCAAACCGCGTGCGCCCCTGCGCGCCGAACAAGGTGCTGCTGAGTAATGTGGTTGCTATTAGGCCCACGGGGCTTTACCTCCCTACGGGATTCCAAACGCGCACTGGACGCGAATTGGCGGCAGCGGAGCGGGAACTTAACACCTTGATCCCGCGCAGTGTTCGGGATAACAAGACGTTCATTGAGATAGATCGCGGCACGGCGTTGCACATCATCGCCATAGTTGAGAAAACTCTGGAGTTTTCCGACAACGAATTCGAATGGGACGCTATGCGGGGACTGCTCGACTACTATTCGGACGTGAGGGACGGCGGTGAAGGAAAGGTGCTCATGCTGGTGGAAACAGGCAGAAAGCTGTCGCGAGAAAAGTCAGGCGACAAGTCAGGGCTTTCAATCCTTGGCGGCGGCGCCATTCGCACCCTTGTGGTTGATCCGCTGCGCTCAAAACCAGCCCTAGTGCTCTTGCAGCAGGAAGGTTCCAAAGAACTGGGCTGGTCGGGTCATCGGTTTTGGTGGCCGATCCTGGCTGCTCCCGGAACCGTTGAACCCTGCGTCTTCGCGACAAAGGTCGCGACGGATTGATGTGGCATGACTCTCGACGAAATCAAAGCGATGGTCGCGGATGCTATTATCCAAGTTCAGGCCGAGAACCCGCCTCTTGTTTTCGATGATGTACACGAACGCTCTACGGCGCACCGCTTGGCAGTACATCTGGATTCACTATTTCCCTCTTGGAACGTGGACTGTGAATACGACCGTTACGGTCTGGTCCGGAAGTCGCTAGAAGGCATCCGTGAGTGTTCCGAGCGACGCGCTACCGACTACATTTTGCCAGATATCATCGTGCATCATCGTGGGTTCAATGGTCAGGAGAATAATTTGCTCGTCATTGAAATCAAACGGGACGCCAACTATGATCCTTGTGACTTCCAGAAGCTCATCGGCTTAACTGCGCAGGCCGGGATGTTTGGTTACCAGTTCGGCCTTTATATCAATATCGATGCCGGTCAATTCCATTGCATATGGTTTCACAATGGTGAACCGATCAAGTGATCTGTGGGCTTCCCGGTTATCCGGCTTCACAAACATGCACGCCAAATTTCTGGAGTCAGTCGCAGCGCCTCCGCGAGCGGCGGTGTGACTGTGAAGATTCTAGGATCTCTTGCAAACAAATGTACGCGGTAAATGCGCCAGTCCACGGGACGTTCTGCCGCTAGTTCGCACTCGTTCCGGCTGAGAAGAAAGGGCGTTCGCGCCGCTCCGTTGGTTGTCTTCACTTCGATGAGCCGTTCTTTGCCATTTGGCTCAAAGGAAAAAACATCGTATCCCGCGCCGTCCCCATCTTCCGCTGAAACCCACCTTATTTTCCTGGCTAGATCCGAGCGCTCAGCTTCGATGAGGCGGTTACGTTCGACGTCCAGCACAAACGCCTCCCCCGCGCGCCCAAGCGCCCGGTTACGATGGTCTCTCTCCACCGGATCGAACTTCCGGATAAGGCGCTGCAACCGTTGCGGCGGCACTGGTTCTACAGGAACGAGCTCCGGCGCTGCAACAAAAGGCGACAACGAACTGTACCTCGCTGGTGCGGGTATGAACTCAAGGATCGCTGGGTTCGCAGAAAGATATCGGTCAATAGTCTCGAAGATAGCGTTTTGGTAGTTTCGTTTGGGGATGTATCCGGGAATCCAGGGAAGACCAAGCTCGTCCAGTACGGCGGAAATATTCTGGTGTTTGAACTCCACCGAGCGATGCGTGCGCCCCGTCTCCGCCATCACGACCGCATTGTGCCTCGATTTGACGTAGGGCGCGCCGGTGAGATCGTTTGTAAGCATAACGAAGTAGTCGGCGACGATCAAATCGAGTTCGTCATCGTTCCAAGGAGTTCCGATCTTGCTTTCATCCGCCATTCACTCTTCATTTTCAACCCCAGACCTCCGAGTTGATCGACCATTCTGAGAGTCAAGGAAGAGAATTAATTGCTTAGCATTCCTGTTCAGGCAGCTCATTCCACACCTCGGGCTCCGATTCCTCGGAAGTCCGGAACAATATCCTGATTGACATTATTTATCATTTGCTATCAAATGATAAACATATGGTGGGAAACTGGCTATCTCTCGAAGAAGCGGCGACGTATCTCGGAACGGGCAAGACGGTGCTGTACACGTTGGCTCGTGAAGGGCGCATTCCGGCAAATAAGGTCGGCAAGAAGTGGACGTTTGAGCGGGAGCAACTCGACCTATGGGTCAGAAGCAACAAGCCAATCGAAACGTTTTTCACCGAAGTTGATTTCAACATCGCCTCGAACGCTTCCTTGCGCGAGCCGCAACGCGAGGGCTACGAGCGCGTGTTCGAGTTCTTTCACGCCGGCAAGAACAAGGCCATCATCCAGATTCCCGTGGGGTGCGGCAAGACCGGCCTTGCCTCGATTATGCCCCTTGGCATCGCTAAGGGCCGTGTGCTGGTGATTGCTCCAAACATCACGATCAAAGACGGTCTCTACGAGGCGATGGACATTACCAATCGTGTAAAGTGCTTTTGGCGCAAGGCGGGTGTCTTAAGCGACGCACAGATGGTCGCCGGACCTTTGGCCTGCACGCTCGACAGTGGCAACGTCTCAGTTGCAACGAAATGCCACGTCGTCATCACCAACATCCAACAATTGGCTACGACCATCGATAAATGGCTCGCGCAGTTTCCCGATGATTTCTTCGACATGATCATCGTTGACGAAGCGCATCACAGTGCCGCAGATAGCTGGAAAAAAGTTCTGGAGCGGTTTCCCAAGGCCAAGGTAATTCATCTCACGGCGACGCCTTTCCGAAGCGACCGCCAGGAGATCGACGGCGAGCTCGTCTACCGCTACTCCTTCCGCAGCGCAACGCTCAAGGGCTACATCAAACGGTTGAAAGCCAGTTACGTCGCACCGTCGGAGATCGAGTTGAGCTTCATGGACGAGCGCGGGCGCAAATACATGCTAGATGAGGTCTTTAAGCTGAAGGAAGAAGATTGGTTCAGCCGGGGCGTAGCTTTGGCGCCTCTCTGCAATAAGCACATCGTCAACGCCAGCCTGGAGAAGCTGGAGGAGATGCGACAGACAGGAACGCGCCACCAGCTAATCGCTGTTGCGTGTTCCATCAATCATGCCCGAGACGTTCGTTCGCTTTATGCAGAGCGTGGATACACTGCGGATATTATCCACAGTCAGCAGGAGCCGGAGGAGCAGAAGAAGGTGCTTGTTGCGCTGCGCAACGGTACGCTCGACTGCATTATCCAAGTGTCGATGCTGGGCGAGGGCTTCGATCATCCACACCTGAGCGTGGCTGCAATATTCCGCCCTTTCCGCACTCTCGCGCCGTATATCCAATTCGTAGGTCGCATCATGCGCGTAGTGGTTCAGAACGATCCTACGCATCCGGACAACCTGGGCCACATCGTCACTCACCTCGGCATGAACCTCGATCAACGCCTCAAAGAATTCAAGCAGTTCGAGCGTGACGACGAAGCCTTCTGGGACAAGGTTATCGGCGGCGAAGAGCCTGAGTTGCCCACTAATGTGCGTGCGGGCGATACGCGGCTGTCCGCCAACGAGAACGCAGTCGTAGTAAGCGGCGAGATTGTGGACAGTCTATGGGAGGAGGATTTCACCTCTGTTGAGGATCAGCAGATCGTCGCGGACCTGCGCGAGAGGATGAAGCTGTTGGGGCTCGATCCGAGTCAGGCGGAGGAGATCGTAAAGCGGTCCAAGCTCGGCGGGATGGTGAAGCGGCCTGCGGCGGAGAACTTCTCCATTCAACCGCAGCGCGCGCTGGAAGAGGCCCGCAAGCGCGTCGGCGAACAAGGCCACCGCATAGCGAAGATACTGCTTAACCATGCTCAACTCAACATGGAGGGGCGGGAGATTCCGTACAAGTACACATCCCTTGGCATCACGGGACGGAGTAATTTCGTAGCAGCAGTAATGATGGTCAACCACGAAATCAACAAGCGTCTGGGCAAAGAACGCCAAGATTGTTCTGTGGAAGACTTCAAGGTCGTCCTGGATTCGCTGGACGACATTCTACAAACACTTGTTCGTCGTCTCAAGAAGGCGCAGATCGAATATGAAAAACGGCAAGCCTAAAGGAAAAGTCCCGTCCCTGATCGGCGGTACCCTTGGTGCGCCGAGAAAGACCGTCACCGACGGGACGAGCAAATGCAAGCGCTGCGAAGAGCATATTCCCAAGGGGACGGAATGCTATGAAATCCCGCAGCTCGGCGGCAGTTTCAGCAACTACAAGCGGTATTGTGATCAGTGTTTCCAGTCGATTCTTGAACGCACCAAAGCGGATTTGGATGCGCTCTTGGCAGGTTATTCACAGAAGGAGAGTTGAACAAAGGCGAGTGAATTATGTCCATCAATGAGTACACTCCGCAGCAGGCTTTTGAAGTGCTGATGACCCATCTTCGAAAGCGAGACGAGCAATTGGCCACGCACATTCAGGCTGTCGTCGATGCCGGAAAAGACGTGGATGAGACGCAACAAGTGGGGAAACGCCGCAAGCGAAGCCGTTCGTACCGAAGAACAGTTCCGTACGATTATGAAGAGGCTCTACAGGCCGCCCTTGATGCACTGCAAGCTTATTTCGTGGAGCAACCCCTATTTATAGCGTCCAGCGCCAAGAATATGGCTGCGACGGAACTCGGCAATACACAGCCGTCCCGAACACGTTGGCAAGCTGTTGAAGGACATTGGGATGAGGTTGTAAGTAAGAGCGTAAACGAGCGAAAGAGGATTGAAATTGAGCTGCGAACAGAGACGCAGATCTCCGAACGTAATGAAGAGATGTTCGAACTTCAAGAAATTGATGTTACTCAAATTGAAGAACAGCAGAAAAATGTAGCGCAACTGAGGAACCTGCTAGATTTGAGGATTGACCATGGCAACTCTCAATGATCTCGAAACCGCGATCGACAATCTCCTCGATCACCCGCTTGGCATCGGTCAGTATCAGCTTGTTCGCCCAGTTGAAGAGAAGGCGTATGAAGCATATGTATTCGGCCTTTGCCTCAGAGCTGTTCGCGAATTGGGCGTCACGCCTATCTTGCGCGGCATTTCCGGAACGCCTGTGCCTTTCATCTTCCGCGGGGCACCTGGGCAGATTCATTCCACGGCCAGGAACTATGGCTATGCCGAATTCGCAGTCAATGGAGAGGAATTCGAAATTCACGCAGGCGTTGAATTCCGCGGCGCGAGCGGAATGACCCACGAACTAGATGTTTGCATTATGCGTAAGGACGAAGCTGACAAATGCAGGCAACAACCAGATGATCCCTCATCGGCAAGTTTAGTAGCTGGATACGAATGCAAATTCTATGCCGGCAATCTTCAGAAGAGCCTCGGCCGAGCCTTCGTAGGTCTGATTGACGACATGGGCACCAACCTTCGTCTAAGCGGCTTCTGCTCTAATTCTGTTCATCCACAGCTTCGAGAATATTTTCGCCCCCAGCGCCGACCATATCCTCACTTCCGCCTCACTCCTTTAGCTCCATCCAACGAAGATATCTTTGTGAATCAAATAAAGGGGGAGATTAAAAAAATGACGGCGGCATAGCTTTTCTTGTGCCGAATTCTAAGAGAAATCACTAAACAAGTCGCCCGGTTTGACCGAAAGCGCCTTTGCCAGCTTGACGATGTTTTCCAGGGCCACATTCCGCTCTCCGCGCTCAACGCCGCCGACATAGTTCCGATGCAGTCCGGCGCGCTCGGCCAGTTCTTCCTGGGAATAGCCCCGCTCGTCGCGGAGTTGACGCAACCTAGTGCCGAATCGAGACTTAACGGAGCGTGGGGCCACATCTCCATGCTCGAAGCCTGACCACTATGCGTCTACACACGATGAGTGTGATAATGTCCTGGTTGGAGTTGTATCCATGCGCCGCTCTCGTCCTGCGCGCTGCC
>Ga0181520_10012486_pt1 | contig 10901 bp, 11 predicted proteins | sample PEATcosm2014_Bin_29_FD_132451 | JGI IMG/M metagenome (GOLD analysis project Ga0181520, IMG submission 132451) | Peatland microbial communities from MTU Mesocosm Facility, Houghton, MI, USA - PEATcosm2014_Bin02_30_metaG | ecosystem: Environmental > Terrestrial > Soil > Wetlands > Peat | place...
ACATCCATGAATATTCGGGGTGCCTACGGGACGAAAAAGGCACTGACCAGTCCCAAAACCCTCGGAGAACGGCTTCGCTGCATCCGGACAGCATGGGGCTGGAGCCAAAGCCGGTTGGCAGAAACCCTCGGTTCCAACCAGCGTCTTATCTCTCACTGGGAACGCGACATCGCCAAGCCATCCGGTGCAGCAATGACAGCGATCGCAAATCTGGTCGGCATGACCGCAGAGGCTCTCTTGACCGGAAAGGATTTCACCATCCCCGACATCCCCGCGATGGTGGAAGGTGTGGCCAAGGAGACCGTCGCACAGTTCGCGGCCCTGTCGAGATCGCTGCCCAAGCCCAGGAAAGGCCGGATCACGCTGGTGAACCTCCACGCCTTCGAGTCCAGGCCCCTCACTCTGGATGGGGCGGTTCAGGCCCTGAAGGACATGAAAGGGGCGGACGGCGAGGTGTGGCTGGTGGTCAGGGGCGCGAAGGAATCCAAGAAGGGGTAGTCCAGCCCCGGCCAGGAGTGACGACCTTTGCCCTCTTGGCCTGAAAATAGTTGTATAGAGAAGTGCGAAATTCTGAGTATACATAGGTCGGGGCCAATTCCGGCCTCCCACGGAGACCCATGCCCCCCGACCTGAAGCAGCGCACCGCAGATCCCGAACAAAAGGAAATAGCACAAGGTCAGCAGTTTGCAACAAATCCGCCAGGGGCTCCTGGAATTCCTTCCCGCAGGAAGAAGCGCAATCTCCCCGCTCAGGTCCAGGCGAAGCGTGGCGGTGTACTGGATCCGTTCACCTCTGACTTGGTGGCCTGGGTCGTCAGTGGGTGCGGTGAGGCCGAATGGCGGGCTCTGGTGGCACAGAGACGCGATGCCGGGGCACCTCCGTGGCTGTGTCTGTATGCCTCGTTGCGGAGTGAACGATGAAACCCCTGTCCGACGAGAGAGAAAAAATTATCCTGGACATCTTCCGGCAGAGGCCAAAGAGCGAACTTAAGGCAGAAATTAAAAACTTGGAGTGGTCCAAGAGATTGACTCTCCGCGACCATCCCAACGCAGACGTGTCGGACCTCGACTACTACATCGACCTTCGTCGAAAAGGGTTGAACCGATGATGCCAATCTTAAGTGCATCTTCTAGACGTCATCTGGTGAAGATGTAAATGAAGATGATCCAGCGTGTTTCCCAATCAAAAACGCCATCAGTTCACCGAGATATAATGGGGGAAAATGAAAAACTATATACAAATACAGGGTAATACTGGTATAATTAAAATGGAATCAATGCCGGTTCCCACTGGAGAACTGAATGCATGAAGGATTGCTAGCAAGGGACGGGAATTCCATTACTTGTAAGCAAACCAGCCATGCCAGTTCTCATGCGAACCTTAGTAACCCGCCGCAACGGCCCATTCGGCCGGGTCGGTCCAAAAAATCCGTCTGCCCTGGGGACAATGGCGGCTCTCCGAAAAGGTACACCCTTGATCGTGGCTCTCTTGATTCCTTTTCGGCAGAATTGCTGTCTTGGGTCGCAGACCTATGCCCTGACGATGGTTGGGACTGTCTGGTTGCCAGGGCCGGGGAGCCTGATTCACCGCCTTGGCTGAACCGGGCGGCCATGGGCCTGGACGATCAGGTGAGCCATCAGATCCTGGCCCTGGGACTGGCACACTCAATCTGCCTTTATGCAGGCATCCACGATGCTCCCCTGCCGAAGGGTGATGACCTGGAGTGCGGTGTGGTCCTCCACCGCCTGGGAATGATCCCGCCGAAAGGCATTCAGGTACTCGCCCAAAAGCTCGCCGTAGATGCCCCGCTCAGGCAGCAGGGCCTTCTGAATATTGAGGGAAACTGGCAGCGTGGCCGCAAAGGGCCAGAAGCGGAGTCGTTCTCGGTCGGCAGGTTACTGCATACACGCCTCAGCCTGAACATCCACGCGATGGATAAACTGCTCGGAACCAAGATAAAGGTGGTGGAAGACCAGCCTGTCCTCCTGCTCAAGGATCTGGTCCTCGCCGAGGATGTCCGGCGGACCGTGGAAGGGTTGGTCCAGAAGCCTCCCCAGCCCGACAAGCTGTTCACCATCCTCCTGAAGGGCTCCGAGGGATTCGGCAGGAGAACGCTAGCCAGGGCGATCGCAGACCATCTTGGCCAACCGCTGAGGGAAATCAACGCTTACGCCGACCCCAGGCTGGGGTGCTGCTCCCTCATCGACCTGAACAGCAACTTAGACGGCGACGACTGGACGAAGCTCCAGGACCAGATGGGACTCCTGTTCCTTCGTGAGGAGCGGGGAAAGTTGCGCTTCCAGGCCGAAAACCTCGTCGACTTGGTCCTGGACCTCGGGGCTCTGGATGTCGCCACGATGTGCCAGTTCTGTTTCAGGGTCTTCAAGGACGCTGGTCCGCTCTTCAAGGAAATAGATGCCATTGAGGTTGGCCGATCAGGGATCACGCCCGGCCAACTGGTAAGTACGGTCAAGCGTATCCAGGCGACTGCTAGGTGGCGGCCCTGTTCATCGGAGGAGGTGAAGGCCCAGGTGGACAGGGCCGTGCAGCAGTACGGGGAGTCCCAGCAGAAATCCGGGTATGCCGAGGTGGTTGAACCGAAGGTGGGCATTCAGGATCTATGCCTGACGCCCCAGCTTCAGGAGCGGTTCCTGCGAATCGTTCGGAACATCAAAGGCCGGGGCCAGATGCTGGAGAATTGGGGAATCGACACCGCACTCACCGGCAAGGCCAAAGGCATTTGTTGCTTGCTCGCCGGAAATTCAGGCACAGGCAAGAGCATGGCCGCTGAAGTGCTGGCCAAGGAACTGGGTGTTCCCCTGTGGCGAATCCAAGCCAGTGAGCTTGAGTCACCTTATGTTTCTTCTAGTGAGACCCGCCTCCACGAGTTCTTCCAAGAGGCCAAGACGAATGGCAAGAACGCCGTTCTGCTCCTGGATGAGATAGATAGTCTCCTCGCCGATCGCAACCGGGCCGAAGGGAGTACACGGAGGTATCAGGTTAGTCTCACCAACGCTTGGCTCCGGGAACTAGACCAGTTCGAAGGCATCCTGGTGTTCACCACAAATCATGGCTCAGCTTTGGACCCGGCGATCGAACGCCGAATTCATTACCGTCTCGAATTCCCTGAGCCCGACAGTGAGGTCAGGGCGAGGATCTGGGCGAACCTGTTTGGCAGGTCGCGTATCCCTGGCTCAAACGCACTGGACCTCACCGAGGTCGCGGAGCGGTTCCCTTTGTCCGGTGGCCTGATCCGGAACGCATTCCTGGAGGGCTGTGCCCGTGCTGCCGAGGCGGGGGCCATCAGTCAAGCCATTCTGCTCGACGCCTGCGAGGAAGAGCATCGCTCAGCCCTCCCAAGCAAGAAGGCAAAGCAAATCCGGGGCTTCGCGGCCCTGTCCTAAACTGCAATTTTTTACCTCGGCAGCACCAACCCTTTCGGAGGCAAAACTATCTATGAACAAGGCCAAACTGGCAATGCAAGATACTGGAAGTAAAATCTATACGTACGATCTACTCGACGACGATCGTTACCTGCTGGCCCAAGTCGATGGTCAAAAAGTGCTCTTGGATGCGGTGTTCCATGTTCCTGGCCGACCCGAACCGGTGCGCGGGCCCAGTGGCTACCTCGAAATCATCGGCATGATGCGGGGCGGGTTCCCTGATATTCAGTGGAAACTGGAGGAAATGATCGCTGAAGGGGACATGGTGGCAGCCCGATTCACCATGCGTGGCACACACAATGGGGCCTTCTTCGGCGTGCCACCCACGGGAAGGAAGATCGAGGCTCAAGCCATGAACTTCTACCGGTTCTCTGGAGGAAAGATCGTTGAAGAACGTGGTCAGCCTGATTTGCTCGGCCTCCTGCAGCAGATCGGTGCGATTCCGATGTGAAGCCAATGTTCAACGGAAGATAGGCCGGTCGGTGGGATGCTGCTGGAGCCTAATCAGCCAATGCTTCGAGTTTGGCGGCGGCTTGCCTCTTCCCCATTCCCCGCAGTGACGCAAAGGCAACCACCTGCGGTTGGCGAGGCCGTGATTTCTCCGACTCCCAGTTGTAGACCGTCTGTGCCGATACACCCAGAATGGTTCCCATGTCCGTTGCCGAAAGCCCCAACCGCCGCCGCAAGGAAATCAACCCCTTGGCACGGAACCGAACTCGGGTTGCGTCAGTAGGGGTGGCCTTGGCTTTCATTCCTGCGGTAGCACTCTTGCTGAGGCGTGAGACGGTTTTCTCAAGGGCTGCCACACGCTTCTTCAAGGCAGAAATCTCCGATCGATATTGGACTGATACCTTTTTCAACCCCTCCGTCTCGGCTCGGATTTCCTTACGAGCCAAGCGGACAATTTCTTCTTTCAATGCGGATGCGATGTTTGACATGGTGATTGATCCTTCTCACTCGACGATTCAATTGCCGTCCAATCAAGCATACAGGCATTGAGCGTAATGTGAGGGGACTACCCGCGAGGTCCTCTTGTGGGCTTGAGTTCGGTTGAACGGGGGCAGTTCAATTTGGGTCTTTCGTTGGGATCGGGTCTGGAATTAGGTCAGGAAGAATCATCGTGTCAGCACGATCCTGTCTGGTGAAGTCAGCGAGGGGCACACCTTTGGCCGAAGAGCGATAGGACGAACTCATCCTGGAGAGCGTGTTGTACGTGTTCCTGACACTGGGAGAGTTGGCGGCATAGTTGATGCTCTTGCCAGCGGGGATGCCAAGCCGACCACCGGCCATGATGGCATCCTGGTTGGCTCCGAGGAACAGGAACTCCCACGAATACTGGTTGGTCTGTTCTTCGATCATGCTCCTGATTTCATCGTAGCTGTATTCCCTACTGTGATTTTCTTGGCCATCGGTGACGATAACGACCAGAACCTTCTCGGGGCGGTCTGCTTCATCCATGGCAGCAAGATTTTCTCCAAGATTCTTGATGGTGACGCCTACCGCATCGAGCAGGGCGGTATACCCACGTGGCTTCAGAACGAAGAGGGGAGCATCCTGGATGGGAATCATGGTGTATTCGATTTCAATCAGATCATCGAATGTGGTGAGGCTGATCGTGGCCTCGCCGGGTTGCGCTTTCTGGTCCCTGAGGAAGACATTGAATCCACCTTCAGTGTCGGTTCGGATCTGATCCATGGAACCGGAACGGTCGATGATGGCTGAGATATGGGTATAGCCTTGCTTCATGGTGGGTCTCCTTTGGACTGGGATTTGAGAATGGCCAATCTCCCTCAGGATAAGCTCCAGCGAAGCAACTGCGAGGTTGATTTTGTCGAGATCGCCTGCGACTGTGACCCAAAAATCCTGTTTCGAGTTCCACCCGGGTTTACAATGGAAATCAAAAGAATCTTGAGTCACCGCACCGCCCCTTGCTGACCTTGTTTTTGCGTCAGCGAATGCACCGGAAACGAGGGATTCCTCATTGTGAGGCCCAACATGCTGTCGAAAAACCAAACTCTAGGTAAATACCAGATCCTTGATCGCATTGGCGCAGGCGAACATGGAAGCATTTACTTGGCCAAAGACCGACTCCTGCAGGACCGCAAGGTGGCCCTCAAAGTCCCACATCACCAGTCAGACGAGCAAGGACTGCTGCTGGAGCCTCGGATCATGGCAGCCTTGAAGCATCCGAACATCGTTGAACTCATAACGGTGGAGAAGAAGGACGATATTTTTTTCCTGGTTCTGGAATTTGTGGATGGGGAGAGCCTGGACAAGCAAATTCTCCGAGACCGAGCCTTGTCTCCCGCCCGGGCACTGGACATCGCCATGGACGTCTGCTCCGCCATTGGCTTCGCACATGCCCATCAGGTGATCCACCGAAACATTTGTCCGGCCAACATCCTCATAACTTCCAATGGGGTGGCCAAGCTCTCTGGATTCGGCACCAGTCGTTTTCTGGATTTAGAGAGGGATGGATTCGCTCGGAGCACCAGGGGTTCCCCTCCCTATATGGCCCCGGAGCATTTTCGCGGACGAGCGGTATTCCAGAGCGACCTTTGGTCCCTAGGCATCACGTTCTACGAGATGCTCACGGGGACAGTTCCCTTCTACGATGCGGACCCGGTGAAGATCGCTCAGTCCTTCCAAAACACCCCAGTGGTCCCGCCGCACCTGAGGAACGCCGAGGTGCCAAGGGCTTTGAGCGACGTCCTGATGAAGGCTCTGGCCATCAACCTGGAGGACCGGTATCTATCAGCCCAGGAGTTACTCAAGGCACTGAAGGCCATCAAGGAATCCACCACCCAGGAGACACACCCGGTGGGGACGGCTATCCCGGCGGCCCATTTCAATACCCCGAGCCAGGGTCAACCTACCGCCACCCAGCATCGGCTCTGCCGTTTCTGCTACCGACCCCTGCCCCGGATGGCTGTCACCTGTCCCTCCTGCGGCGAAAAAAACAATGGAGGATCGTACCAAACCAACCAAGGCCGGATTGTTCCGCAGGGTCATTCAGCGGAGGTGAAAGTGCCTAGGCAGGCAGCTGAACAAGGGGATCCCGAAGCCCAGTTCAACCTTGGGTTTTCATACTCCAAGGGCAATGATGTTCCTCAGAATCACTCTGAGGCTGTGAAGTGGTATTTGAATGCTGCGGAACAAGGACATGCTCAGGCCCAGCAATGTCTGGGTGTCTGCTATTACAAAGGCGAGGGCGTCCCGCAGGATTACGCAGAGGCAGTGCGTTGGCTCCGGAAGGCCGCGGAGCAATGGGACCTCTATGCCCAGCGAAACCTTGGCTATTGCTATGAAAAAGGTCAGGGGGTCCCCCAGGATCATATAGAGGCAGCAGAGTGGTATCGGAAGTCGGCAGAGCAGGGGAATGAAGACGCCCAATCCAGACTTAACCTCCTCTATGCTCTTGCTGGAGATTTAAAGGAAGACAAAACTCAGGTTTTAAGGTGGTATCGCGAGGCTCTCGAACAAGAGAACGCGGATGCCCAATTCCACCTAGGTATTTGCTATGCCAAGGGCCAGGGCATACCACAGGATTTCACCAAAGCCGTGCAGTGGTGGCGGAGGGCGGCTGAAAAGGGGAACGCAAGGGCCCAATTTAACCTCGGGCTATGCTGTGCCAAAGGCAGTGGCACTCCAAGGGATCAGGTCGAGGCAGTCAAATGGTACCGAATCGCTGCGGAGCAGGGCAATGCGGATGCCCAATATGCTCTTGGCGTTTGCTACGACAAAGGGATGGGTGTTCCGGATGACCATGCCGAGGCCGTGAAGTGGCATGAGAAGGCTGCTGAACAGGGCAACGAAAACGCCCAACAACGTCTCAATAATTAGGAATCTTCCTTATTTTTGGTTCTTCTTGGTATTCTTGCCTCTAACAAACCCAAAGCCCAATCCTCATGCGCTCTTCCCTCTCTCACTTCCTTTTGTCTTTGCTTGGGCAGTCCAAGGCCCAGCGAAACCCTGGTCCGCCAAGAGCGGAAGATTCATCTGAAACTCAGAACGCCGGTCGTCTACTTGCCGCGGCTCGCCTGGGCAATCCCTGGTCCCAGTTTGATCTTGGGCTTTGTTACGCAAAAGGGCAGGGCGTCCCACAGGATCTTGACGAGGCTGTGAACTGGTTCCGAAAGGCGGCAGAGCAAGGGAATTCGAGGGCCCAGTTCACCCTCGGCTTTTGCTACCAACATGGTTATGGAATCGAGCAGGATTCTGAGGAGGCTGTGAACTGGTTCCGAAAGGCGGCAAAGCAAGGGGATCCAGACGCCCAGTCCAACCTTGGTTACTGCTACTTCCATGGTGAGGGTGTCCAGCAGGACTTTGTTAAGGCGGCACAGTGGAACGAATATGCTGAGCATGGAGGACTGTCGGCCAAGTTCCGGAAATCCGCAGAGCAGGGGGACGCGAGAGCACAGTTCTACCGTGTCTTTCCGGCACGGCTGCCTGACTTCGTCAGGGCCGCCTGATACGTTGCTTGTGCGAGGCCAGGCTGGATCTCGGCGGGGTCGTCCCCGGAAGGAGTTCCGTGGCAAACACAGGCAATACGAGGCGGAACTCGCCTTCTCTATTCGTGGTCGGGCAGCGGCAGGGACTCCCCCTGCTGTTGATAGTTCCAAGGCATCCACGCCCCAGGGTTCGCCTTCACCCCTTCGGGGTTCCTGAGCATGGCCAACAGGTAGGGGAAGGATGGAACGCCGTTCAACTCCGCGGTATGGATCAGGCTCATGAACAGGTCTCCGACCCCGGCACCCTGCTGGGTCCTGTAGAACAGGGAATTCTTCCGATGCATGATCGCCCTTTTTACCACGCGCTCGCAGGCCGTGTTGTCCAACACAGCCCCGGGTTCACGCAGAAACAGGGTCATCTCGGTCCAGCGCTTTTGCAGGTAGGCGATGGCATCGCCGAGGCCGGAGTTGGGCTCCACCCACTTGCCGTCAACCAGCCCTTGGAGCCAGCCCTTCAGCTTGGCCATGATGGGGCCGCTGCGGGCCTGGTGGTAGGCCAGCCTGGCCTCGGGACCCATACCTCTGATCTTGGTCCGAGCGTCGAGCCGGTAGACCACTCGCAGGAAACGCAGCAGGATACGCACTTCCGCGGGGAACTTGCCCTCCACCTCGACGAACTTGCGCCGAGCGTGCGCCAGGCAGTTCGACAGCAGGGTGTCGACTTTGCCGTCCTCCCCGACCAGATTGGCCGCGAGGCCATCGCACATCTGGATGGGCCGGGCCAGTTCCTCGGCCCGGAGTTTCAGGATGGCCTCCAGGTTCTCCCCGGCATGGCGCATGCCGGTGAGGAACAGGGCGATCCGGTGGGGGCCCCGGTGCGACAGCAGTGCAGTGGTCTGGACGGCCTTGCGGCCCTCCTTGCCCTCGCGGGCGACCTTCTTCAGGATCCGCATGGGGGTGTCGTCGTTGTGCAGGAGCTCGCCCTGCGCGGCCTGACGGATCAGCTCGGCATGGGCCGGCTGGAGCAGACCGGCGGCCCAGAGCACCAATTCCCATTGGGTCGAAACCGGCAAGGGAATGCCGAAAATCTGCTGGAGGCTCTCAATGCGGTTGTGCGGCAGGCCGGTGCCGTAGCGAAACTCACCGATCAGGGCGGCCACGCTGGCATCGTACTTCGCCGTGCCGGCGCCCGCCGGCGCCGGCGCGGTGAAAACCTTCTCGCAGCCGTCACTGCAACGCCAGCGTTCCAACTCATAGATCGTGGCCTGGAACGGCGCCACACCCTTCATTCGGATCAGGGTGGCCGGCTCCGCCAGGGGATAGACCTTGCCGTTGCAGTCCGGCGTAGGACAGGGGTCGCCGCTGTGGAAACCCTCCAGAGGCACCTTCACCCTCTGCGCGCCCTTGTAGGCCGAGGCTCCGTTGCGGCCATGGCCGGGGGCGCCTGCGTCGGGATCCTTGGGCTTGCGCCGGGATGTGGCCTTGCCACCCGAGATCGCATCGGTGCTCTCCGTCTTTGGCCCAAACAGGATGAGCTTCAGCTTGGCCAGGGAGGTCTTGCCCCGCTCCACTTCCTGGTTCAGGAAGGCCAGGGTATCCACCGCCTGCTTCAGGTCCCGGAAAGCATCCTCTCCCAGGGTTTCCCGAGCCCGGTCCAAGTGGCTGTGCAAGGCCGCCACGTCCAACTCTCGATGCTGGAGATCCGGTCGTAGCCGTGGTGCGGCTGGCTTTTTTCGTTGCTTGGTTCGTCCCATCCATCAAGGATGCTGGAAGGCAGGGCAAAAGTACAGTGAATAATTAATATAACTATAGATATTTCTTCACTTCCATATTTGGCTACCCTACCACGCCGCGCCGTCCCCGCCCAACCCGATCTTTCACCCCACGGCGCGCCAGCCCTTCGGCACCCGGGTCCCCCGGGGGTCGCCCCCGCAGATCAGGATCTGCAGTTCATGGGCCAGGAGCTGCGCCGAGGCCGCATCCGGGCACGACGGCCACCAGCGAAACCGGCCGGCCGACAGCCGCTTTTGGCATAGCCAGAAGCCTTGAAGGTCATAGGCCAAAACGCGGATCGAACGCCTGGACCGACTGCGGAACACGAACAGGGCGCCGGAGAAGGGATCGGCACCGAGCTTGGCTTTGCAGACCTGGGCCAGTCCATCGATGCCCTGACGAAAATCCACGGGCTCGATCGCCACGAAAATCCGCGTGTGCGGCGTGATCTGGATCATGGTCGCCTCGCCAGGAACGAAGCCATGAGCGTCCCCACATCTACGGCGCTCCCCGCTGGCCAACGCATCACCATGCGGGCGCCGTCTGGACCGATCACCTCGACCACTGGACACGCCGGGGTGTCGGCATGGAACCCAGTCCCTTCCAGCTCGACAAAGGTCGGCACCGCCGGCTTGGGCATCTGCATTACCTCATGGCGAGTCTGGCCCAACCGCGTCTGGAGGTCTGTGAAGCTCAGCCCCAGGGCACGGCAGACCGGGTTGACGCCGAAACGCCTGGCCCATTCCACGGCTTCGGACCAGATCTCTGCAGGATGGGGCTCCCCACGTTTTCGGGTTTTCCGCCAGGCATCGAGTCGGGCCCGCGTCTCCTGGACCCCGGTCGGCAGTGCATCTCGTAGGTGTCGTCCCATGCCGCTCCCTTTCGCATGGATATGAGCCTACGGGATTGTCATTCGGTATTCAGGCAGCCCTGCCGGAAAGACACAAGGAAGATCGCTTCACATGATGGGGAAGGTCACTTCGAAAGAAAGGTAGGTCACTTCGCATCATGGGAAGGACCGTTCCCTTGATGGGGAACCTTTGTCCTGTCTTGATCTGTTCTGTTCTGGGTTTGGTTGGGATGTCATGAATTGATATGTCTGGAATTGTTCTACATGGGGTTCCCCCACTCCCCCGACTGACGACGACGGCCCAGTGTAAATGGGCCTTCTCCTCCGGAGGCCCCTCCGGGGAGGCCAAGGGGGCAAGCCCCCTGGACCCCCACCCACGTGTGC
>Ga0181520_10012487_pt1 | contig 10900 bp, 11 predicted proteins | sample PEATcosm2014_Bin_29_FD_132451 | JGI IMG/M metagenome (GOLD analysis project Ga0181520, IMG submission 132451) | Peatland microbial communities from MTU Mesocosm Facility, Houghton, MI, USA - PEATcosm2014_Bin02_30_metaG | ecosystem: Environmental > Terrestrial > Soil > Wetlands > Peat | place...
CCGCCCGTGCCATAATGGAGCGAACGCGGGCCGCGACGAGCCCACGACAGAAGAGAAGGCCGATTGATGCAGCCCACGACCACACCGACCGACAGTTTTGATCCCGCCCATTGTGGCCGGGACGACGTGTTGGCGCTGTTCCAGCTTCCTCGCGCCGAGCTGTTTCGCCGCGCCGACGCGATGCGTCAGGCCCACATGGGCGACGACGTTCATCTGCGCGGCATCGTCGAGTTCTCCAACATTTGCGCCAATGACTGCCTCTATTGCGGCATCCGCCGGTCCAACCCGTCGCCGACCCGCTACCGCATCGAGGAAGACGAAATTCTCGCCGTCGCCCACCGCATGGAAAGCTGGCATCAGCACACCATCGTTCTGCAGTCGGGCGAAGCCGACTCGCCGGCGGAGAACGCGCGGATCGGTCGTCTGATCCGTCGCATCAAGGCGGATACCGGTCTGGCGGTGACCATTTCGGCGGGCAACCGGGGCCACGACGTTTACGCCGAATGGCGGGAAGGCGGCATGGACCGCTATCTGCTGCGCTTCGAGACCAGCGACGCGGCGCTGTTCGCCGAGCTTCATCCCGACTGCACGCTGGAGGACCGGCTGGCCTGCCTGCGCGACTTGCGGTCGCTGGGGGTTCAGGTCGGCAGCGGGTTCATGATCGGCGTGCCGGGCGAGACCATCGACATTCTCGCCGACAACATCCTGCTCTGCCGCGACCTCGATCTCGACATGATCGGCATCGGCCCGTTCATCGCCCATCCCGACACGCCGCTGAAGGACAAGCCCAACGCCTATGCCGGCGATCCGGAGATGTACTTCGCCGCCGTCGCCGCGCTGCGGCTGGTTAATCCCGACAGCCACATTCCGGCGACCACCGCCTTCGACGCGATTTTTCCGCATTCCGGCCGCGATCTGGTGCTGCAACGCGGCGCCAACGTCTTCATGCCCAACAGCACGCCGGGGCGTTTCCGCAAGAACTACCTGCTCTACCCCGACAAGCCGTGCGTCGACGAAGACGACGGCGAGTGCTCGTCCTGCGCCGCCGCCCGCATTTGGGGCCTGGGCCGGTTCATTGGCGAGGGGCCGGGTCATTCGGTCAAACCGCGGGGCTGAGCCGCCAAGGCGCGTTCGAACGCGAGGCTGGCGGCGGGAAAACACTCGAGCGCGCGGGCCAGCACACCCTGGACTCGCGAAATGGTCACACCGTAATTTGTCATCGGCACGCCTTGCGCTTCCGCCTGGCGCAAGCGCAGCAGCATCAATTTGCGATTGGCGGTGCAGCCGCCGCACTGGACGACGAGCGCGTAGGGGGACAGATCGTCCGGAAAATCGCGCCCCGAGACGGTGTCGAAGTGCAGATCACCGCCGGCATATTGGCGCAGCCAACGGGGGATTTTGACCCGGCCGATATCGTCGGCCAGGGAATGATGGCTGCACGCTTCGGCGATCAGCACCCTGTCGCCCGGCCGCAAATGATCGATGGCGGCCGCGCCTTCGGCGAACTTGGCCAGGTCGCCCTTGAACCGTGCCATCAGGATGGAAAACGTGGTGAGCTTCACCTCGGCCGGCGTATCGGCGACCGCCTTCAACACGATCTGTGAATCGCAGACCACCAGATCGGGGCGGCGGTCGAGGCGGGCCAGGGTCGAGGCCAGTTCGCGCTCCTTGACCACGATGCAGGCGGCGTCGACGTCGAGAATGTCGCGGATCGCCATGACCTGGGGCAGAATCAGCCGCCCCTTGGGCGCCGCCAGATCGATCGGCACCACCAGCACCACCAGGCCGCCGGCGGGAACGAGGTCGCCGATCAGGTGCGGCACCTCGAAACTGACGTCGGGGGCCTTGAGGAGAATCTTGTCCTTCAGCTTCGCGATGTCGGCCGGCTGCGCGGCGGACACCACGATCCACTCCACCGCCGCGGTGCGCAGCGTGTCGAAATCCGACACGTCCGGATATTTGACGTCGGCCTTGTTGAAGACGACGAGGAAGGGCGTCTCCCGTTCGCGCAGGAGAGCCATCAACTGGACTTCGTCCTCGCCCAAGCCGGCCTCGTCGGTGACGATCAAGGCGAGGTCGGTGCGGTCGAGGGCCTTGACCGTCCGTTCCTTGCGCAATTCGCCCAATGTCCCGACATCGTCGATGCCGGCGGTATCGATGAACAACACCGGTCCGATCGGCGCCAATTCCATGGACTTCTCGACCGGATCGGTGGTCGTCCCGGCGATCGCCGAGACAATGGAAACGTCTTGGCCGATGAGGGCGTTGATCAGCGACGACTTGCCGACATTGCGCCGGCCGAAGAGCCCGATATGCAGGCGTAGTCCTTTTGGGGTTGCCGCCATTTGCATCATCCCCGATGTCCGAGAGAGGTCATGGCGTTGGCCGACAGCAGGTCGTCCAGCGTCTCCAGATCGATCAGCCCGCGCTCTAAGACCACTTCGATGACCGACTTGCCTTGCCGGCGCGCTTCCTCCGCCACCTCGGTCGCGACGTCGTACCCGAGGTGCGGCAGCAGCGCGGCGACGACGGCTCGCGACTGGCGCAACTGATGGCGGCAGGCCGCCTCATCGACGGCGAGGCCCTCGACGCACCGGGTGCGGAAAATGACGCAGGCCGCTTCCAGAAGGCTCAAGCAGTCGAGCAGGGCGTCGGCCAGCAACGGCAGGAAGGCGTTGAGTTCGAGTTGTCCCGACTGGGCGGCCATGGTGACGACGGCGTCGTGGCCGATCGCCTTCATCGCCGCTTGCCCGACCGCCTCGCAGATCACCGGGTTGACCTTGCCCGGCATGATCGACGAGCCGGCCTGCACCGGGGGCAACGCGATCTCGCCCAGACCGGCCTGCGGCCCGGACGACAGGAGGCGAAGATCCGACGAAATCTTGAACAGATTGACCGCATGCGCCTTGACGATGCCGGAGACCTCGACGAATCCGTCGACGTTTTGCGTCGCGTCGACCAAATTCTCCGCCCGCGCCAGTCCGAGGCCGGTGGCGGCGCGCAAGGTGTCGACGACGGAGAAGACATAGTCGCGCGGCGCGGCGATGGCGGTGCCGACGGCGGTGCCGCCGAGATTGACCACACGCAGCCGTTCCTCGCTTTTGAACACCCGCCAGCGATCCCGCGACAGCGCCTCGGCCCAGGCGGAAAACACCGCGCCATAGCTGATCGGGCAGGCGTCCTGCAACTCGGTCCGAGCCACCTTGACGACGCCGGAATAGACCCGCTCCTTGTCCTGAAATGCCGTCTGCAGCGCGGCGATGGCTTTTTCCAGGCGGTGCAGCAGGCGGATGGCGGCGATTCTCAGCGCTGTCGGAAAGGTGTCGTTGGTTGATTGATGCAGATTGACGTGGTCATTGGGATGAACCTTGGCGTACTGGCCAAGATGTCCACCCAGCCGTTCTTCCGCCCGGTTGGCGATGACCTCGTTGACGTTCATGTTGAGCGAGGTGCCGGCGCCGCCTTGCAGGGCGTCGACGACGATCTGGTCGAAGAGCGGTCCGTCGGCAATGTCCTGGCAGGCGCCGATGATGGCGTCGGCCACGTCGTCGGCGAGAAACCCGAGCCGGTGGTTGGTCCGCGCGCAGGCCGATTTCACCACCAGCATCGCCCGGATCAATTCGGGATGGACGCGTCGCCCGCTCAACGGAAAATTCTCAAGGGCGCGGGCGGTGTGGATCCCCCAATAAACCTCAGCCGGCACCTCCCGGTCGCCCAGGAGGTCTGACTCTGTTCTGGTTGTTTTGGCGTTACCGGAAGACATCGCGTTTGCCCGCCCGGACCTTGCGGATCATCGTTTCCGAATAGCGGCGAAGCTGCGGGTCCATGGCGTCGAGTTCTTCGGCGATGGCCTTGTCGCCGGCGGCGATGGTTTCCGGCGAGCCGTAATCGAGCATGTATTCGACGAACGACGACAGGGCGTTGGGCCCGCACATCTCGCGGATCAGGCCGGGCTTGGCGAGGTCCATGAAATCGGCTCCGGTGCGACCCATCCGGTAGCAGGCGGTGCAGAACGAAGGAACGCGACCGCCTTCGGCGATGTCGCGCACCACTTCGTCGAGGCAGCGGTGATCGCCGCGCTCGAATTGGGCGGCCTGTTCCTTGACCGGCGTGGCATAGCCGCCCGGATTGGTACGGCTGCCGCCGGAAATCTGCGAGACCCCCAGAGCAAAGGTGGCGCGGCGCATCTCGGCGTTTTCGCGCGTGCTCATGATGATGCCGGTATAGGGCACGGCCAGGCGCAGGATGGCGACGATCCTCTTGAAATCGTCGTCGGAGACCGGGCAAGGCGGGTGTAGCGACGTGTCGGACCCAAAGGCGGGCTCCATGCGCGGCACGCTGATGGTGTGGCAGCCGACGCCGAAACGCTCTTCCAGATGCGCGATATGCTGCATCATCGCCAGGATATCGAACCGCCAGTCGGCGAGGCCGAGCAGCACGCCGATGCCGACATCGTCGATGCCGCCTTCCATGGCGCGATCGATGGCCGAGGCGCGCCAATCGAAATCGACCTTCCGCCCGCCGATATGCATGCGCGCGTAGGTGTCGCGGTCGTAGGTTTCCTGGAACAACTGGTAGGTGCCGATTCCGGCGTCCTTCAGGGCGCGGAACTGGTCGACGGCGAGCGGCGCCAGATTGACGTTGACCCGGCGGATCTCGCCGTTGGCGCGTTTGACCGAATAGATTGTCGCGATGGCGTCGAGCACGTATTGGAAGCCATCCTTGGGAAACGCCTCGCCGCCGATCAACAGGACCCGCTTGTGTCCCTGGTCGATCAGCGCCGCGGTCTCGGCGGCCAGTTCCTCCTGGGTGAGGATCTTGCGCTCGAGTTCCTTGTTGCTGCGGCGGAAGGCGCAGTAGACGCATTCATTGATGCAGATATTGGAGAAATAGAGCGGCGCGAACATGACGATGCGCGGCCCATAAATCTCATTCTTGACGCGCTCGGCGGCCTGGAACAGGTCCGACTGCAAGGCGGGATCGCGGATGGCGGACAGGGCCGCCACCTCGTCCAGGGTCAGCCCGACGAGGGTGACCGCCTTGTCGAGAATGGCCTTGATGCGACCCGGATCCTCGCTCTCCGCCTGGCGCATGGCGGTTGCGATGCGGGCGTTATCGAGCCAGTCTACCGCCGCAATCTCGTTCATCTTGGTTCTCCTGGCCCAGCCCGATGGCGATGTCGACGCGACATCCTGCTGTCGGTGTGTGCCGTGCCGTTCGCGACAGAGGGCTGCCGGCGACGTCTTCAACGCCGGCGGAACGGGCCGCTCTTCGGTTTTTGATCCGTGGCCGCTTGTGTGAAGGGCCGGGAAGAATGTGGGCAGTGGTCGCATCGTACCCGGATAACCGGGTCGGGGTGGTTGGTGTTTGCCTCTCGGTCCGATGCGCCACCACCTCGTTGGTGAGCAGAACTTACGCTAAGCTGCTTGGAACTGGTTTGATTTGTGTCAAATTTAGGCAAATCGGATTCCGAACAATCCATGAAATTTAAGTTAGGCTACAACCCTTTGATTGCAGTGGCGTTAAATCGTCGCTATAGCCGTTCCAGAAAAGGCGATAGGAGGGTCGACGATGGAGCGGTTGATCGAAGGGTACCGGTTGTTTCGCGAGGCCTATTTCATTCGGCACCGCAGCATGTTCGATCAACTCGCCCAAGGTCAGTCGCCCAAGGCGATGGTCATTTGTTGCTGCGATTCTCGTATCGATCCCGCCCTGATCTTCAGTGCCGAGCCGGGCGAAATCTTTACCCTGCGCAACATCGCCAATCTGGTGCCGCCTTACGCGCCGGACGACGAGTATCACGGCACCAGCGCCGCCATCGAGTTCGCCGTCCGCTCGTTAGACGTGCAACACATCATCGTCATGGGTCACGCCCGCTGTGGAGGCGTGGCGGCATTGCATGATCATCATGACGGCGTTTTCATCGGCCCCTGGATGCAAATCGCCGCGCACGCGCGAACCGCCGTCATGGCGCGCGACGACGGTCTCAGCCGCGAAGAGCGGCTCCATATCCTGGAGAAGGAGACGATCAAGATTTCCCTGGCCAATCTGCGCACCTTCCCCTGGGTCAGGGAGCGCGTCGACGCCGGTCATCTGACGCTGCACGGGTGGTATTTCGAAATCGAGGACGGCGAAGTTCAGAAATTGGACGAAGGGACCGGCGCGTTCTCGCCCCTGTGACGCGGCTCGACCAGTCTCGGGCCGCGGCTGAAGACGGCCAAGGTATCCGCCAGAGAATTGGCGGTCAGCACGCGGCGGGCGCCGTTGGCGATCTCCCAACGGCCATTCTCGAGCTTGGCGATGGTGAACAAGGGGTGTTCCAGGGTGTGCCGATAGACGGCAAATATCGCGCGTCCCGGCTGCTGTCCCACGGCGTAGTCGCGCCACTCCCCGGTCGCCACCCGGGCGAAATAGAGGGCGAGGACACGATTCAACTCGTCGCGGGTGAAATGGATCGAAGCGGCGTCCGCCGTCGCGGGCTTTTGCGCCCGCGCCAGCGTTATCACCGGGTCTTCACCGCTGCTCCCCATGACCAATATATTTCAACAATGTGGCGGCGGCGTCCACAAGGGATTTGATCGACCGGATCAGTGATTGGCGACGGGGACGGCGTCGGTCCGGGTGCCGGTGAACATGGTGGTGTCGGCGGCGACCGGGCGCTCATAGCAGGTCGTCTCGGCGATCGTCTTATAGCAATAATCGGTGCGCTGAACCGTTGGCGGCGGTTTGTCGTCGACGCAATAGCGTCCGCCCTGGGAGGCGCGAACCGACGAGCAATCCTCGTCGAAGATGGTGGAGACGATATGGTCTTCGACGGTCTTCTTGGTGTTGATCACCGATATGCCGTCGGCGACCACCAGCCCGGTGACCGGACTGATCGGCGGATGCATGGCGACGGCCGAACTCGGCTCGGGCCCGCACCCGGAGAGGACCAAGGCGACGACAATGAAGACGCGACGCATGGTTGAACTCTGAGGGACAGTTGACGACGATATGTCTATACTCCCGACGCGGTTAAGAGAGAGTCAAGAGCGGGCCATGGCGGCTGAAACTCCCTTGTGCGACGTCGGGCGGTCGGCACCGGATTTCCGACTGTTGGGAACCGATGGAAAGTGGTGGAGCCTCGACGACATCAGGGGACCGAGGGCGACCCTGGTGATGTTCCTGTGCAATCACTGCCCCTATGTTCAGGCGGTGGTGACGCGGCTGGTCGCTTCGGTCGCCGAATTGCGGCCGTTCGGCGTCGGCGCCATCGCCATCATGAGCAACGACACGGTCGGCTATCCCGACGATTCGTATGACAACATGAAGCTGTTCGCCGCGCGGCACGGCTTCACCTTTCCTTACGTCATCGACGAAAGTCAGGCGGTGGCCCGGGCCTATGGCGCGGTGTGCACGCCCGACTTTTTCGGGTTCAACGCAGAACTCAGGCTGCACTATCGCGGCCGGCTGGACGCGTCGCGCAAGGAGCCGGCTGCGGAAGCGCGGCGCGACCTGTTCGACGCCATGCGCCTTATCGCGGCGACCGGCCATGGCCCGAGCGAGCAAACGCCCAGCATCGGGTGCTCGATCAAGTGGCGCGATTAAGGCCTGACCAGCGCCTGAAAATCGGCCATCAGGTCTTTGGTGACCTGGCCGGGGGTGAAGCGATAGGGGCCGATCTCGCCGACCGGGGTGACTTCGGCGGCGGTGCCGGTGAGGAAGACTTCGCGGGCCAGGGCCAACTCTTCCGGCAGGATGGCCCGTTCGACCACTTTGTAGCCGCGCTTTTCGGCAAGGGCGATGACCGCGCGCCGGGTGATGCCGTCGAGGAAGCAATCGGGCTTCGGCGTGTGGAGAGCGCCTTCGATGACCAGGAAGATGTTGGCGCCGGTCGATTCGGCAATCTGGCCGCGCCAGTCGAGCATCAACGCATCGTGATATCCCTCGTGTTCGGCGGCGTGTTTGGACATCGTGCAGATCATGTAGAGTCCGGCCGCCTTGGAGGCGGTCGGTGCCGAGTCAGGGTGCGGCCGGCGCCATTTGGCGAAGGTCAGACGGATGCCCTTCTCCTTGATTTCGGGCGGGAAATAGGAGGGCCATTCCCAAACCGCGATGGAGAGATGGATCTTGGTCGCCTGCGCGGCGACGCCAAGTTGCTCGGAGCCACGCCAGGCGATCGGCCGCACATAACCGTCGACCATGGCGTTGGCGGCGACGGTCTGGCGCGTCGCCTCATCGATCTCGGCTACCGTGTAGGGGATGGTGAAGCCGAGAATTTCGCCGGACTTGATCAGGCGCTCGGAATGGTCGGTCAGCTTGAAAACCTTGCCGCCATAAATCCGCTCGCCTTCGAAGACGGCCGACCCGTAGTGGAGCCCGTGCGTCAGCACATGGATCTTGGCATCGCGCCACGGCACCAGGGCACCGTCAAACCAGATGAGACCGTCGCGGTCGTTGAAGGGCGCCAAGGACATGGACAATTTCTCCAAATTTTTTCGGGTGGCAGACGGTGGATGTTGGTTGCTTCGAGTAACACTTCTGGTGCATATATGTCAATATGACTGACGTAAAATCAGGGATGAACCTTCTGTTTCTCCGCGAGGAGGAACTGCGCCAGGCGATCGAGCTGCTCTACTTCGCCTACCGTGATTTCACGGCGGAGCCGGACAGCATCCTCGCCCGCTTCGGTTTTGGCCGCGCGCATCATCGCGTCATCTATTTTGTCGGCCGCCAGCCGGGCATCACCGTCAGCGCTTTGCTGGCCACCCTGCGCATCACCAAGCAAAGCCTGTCCCGCGTCCTCGGCCAGTTGATCGACGAAGGCTTCATCACCCAGGAGCCGGGCGTCCGTGATCGCCGGCAGCGTCTGCTGCAGTTGACGGCGAAGGGCATTTCGCTGGAGCGCGAGTTGACCGAGCGCCAGCGCGCCCGGGTGGCGCGGGCGTTCCGCGAAGCCGGGCCCGAATCGGTCGAAGGATTTCGCCGGGTGTTGACCGGCTTGATCGACCAGGACAACAACCATGCCCTGATCGCGCGCGTCGGGCGCGGACCGCGGCGATGAGCGCCGACGCCCACCTTCTGGTGGTCGACGACGATAACCGCCTGCGTCGGCTGTTGAGCAAATATCTGTCGGACAACGGCTACATGGTTTCGGCCGCGGCGAATGCCAAGGAGGCGCGCCAACATATGGCGTCGGTGGCGTTCGATCTGATCGTGCTCGACGTGATGATGCCCGGCGAAGACGGCGTTTCGCTGACGCGAAGCCTGCGCGCCAACAACAATATCCCGATCCTGCTTCTGACGGCGATGGGCGAGACCACCGACCGCATCACCGGACTCGAGGCGGGGGCTGACGACTATGTGGCGAAACCGTTCGAGCCGCGGGAACTGCTGCTGCGCATCGCCAGCGTATTGCGTCGCTCGTCCCGCGACGGACCGCCGCCGCCGCCCCACAGCCAATTCGGCCGGTTCGTCTTCGATCTTGTGCGCAATGAGCTGGTGGAAGGCGGCTCGATCGTTCATTTGACCTCGGCCGAGACGACGCTGCTGGCGGCGCTGGCGGCAAAGCCGGGCCAAATATTGTCGCGTGAGCAGATGGCGGCGATTATCGGCCTGGACGGCAATCTGCGAACCGTCGATGTCCAGGTCACCCGCCTGCGCAAGAAGATCGAGGACGACCCGCGTTTCCCTCGCTATCTGCAGACGGTGCGCGGCCAGGGCTATGTTTTGTGGTGCGACTGATGGGCGCGTCGACCATCGCCGGACTGGTCAAATCGATGCTGCCGAAGGGGCTGCTGGGACGGTCGCTGCTCATCCTGGTGACACCGCTGGTGCTGCTTCAATTGGTGTCGGCCTATGTGTTCTTCGGCACCCACTGGGACATGGTGACCCGGCGTCTGGCCGCCGGTTTGGCCGGCGACATCGGCGCCGTCATCGATATGATGCATCTGCTGCCCGGAGAGCGAAGCCAGGAGGCCATTTTTTCGGTCGCCGCGACCACCTTGGACATGCAGCTTTCCCTCGAACCGGGCGCCATCCTGCGGGAAACCGGTATTGTCGGCGCGGCGTCGAAATTCGCCGACAACGTCACCGGCTTTTCGCTGGCCGATAACCTGACCAACGCGCTGGCCGAACGGGTGGGGCGTCCGGTCTTCGTCGATGTCGAGAGCCGCGAGCGCGAGGTCGAAATCGACGTGCAACTGGTCGAGGGGGTGCTGCATGTGCGGGTCTCCCGCAAGCGCTTGTACAGCCCCACCACCACCATTTTCGTCTTGTGGATGGTCGGCACGTCGCTGCTGCTGTTCGGTATCGCCACGGTCTTCATGCGCAATCAGGTGCGGGCGGTGAGGCGACTGGCGCGCGCCGCCGACAGTTTCGGCAAGGGGCGTCCGGTGGGCAATTTCAAACCGGAGGGCGCCGCCGAGGTGCGCCAGGCGGCGACGGCGTTCGCCCTGATGCGGGATCGCATCGAACGTCAGGTGCACCAGCGAACCGAGATGCTGGCCGGTGTCTCTCATGATCTGCGGACACCGCTTACCCGGATGAAACTGCAACTCGCCATGATGACGGGGGAGGGAATCGCCGAATTGCAGGACGATGTCGGCGAGATGGAACACATGGTCGACGGCTATCTCGCCTTCGCCCGTGGCGAAGGAACCGAGACCGCCCGTCCGACCGACCTGGCCACGCTGATCGAAGAGGCGGTGGCGAAGCTGCCCGGCGATCAGGGAGCCGTCGATCTTCACTGCGAGGAAGATCTCATCCTGCCGCTGCGGCCCCAGGCGATGGCGCGCTGCCTGGCCAATCTGCTCGGCAACGCGGTTCGCTATGGCCGACACGTGTCGGTGCGCGCCGGTCGGCGTGGTGATGCCGCCGAGGTGATCATCGACGACGATGGACCGGGCATTCCCCCCGACAA
>Ga0181520_10012488_pt1 | contig 10899 bp, 8 predicted proteins | sample PEATcosm2014_Bin_29_FD_132451 | JGI IMG/M metagenome (GOLD analysis project Ga0181520, IMG submission 132451) | Peatland microbial communities from MTU Mesocosm Facility, Houghton, MI, USA - PEATcosm2014_Bin02_30_metaG | ecosystem: Environmental > Terrestrial > Soil > Wetlands > Peat | place...
AAAAGCAGCTCGAACTTGACAAGGAAAGACAGGCATATCTACAAGTGCAGGCATCAGCCCGCGGGAACATGGGCGAAACGGATTCGGGTGCTGGCGAGCGCGAGAGGCTCGACGAAACTGCGAAGGCGAAGGCACACGCGGAAGAGATAGAACTTCAGCGCCAGGAAACCGATCAGATCATCCAGATGCAGAATGAAGCCGTGAACGCCGGCCTGCAAGGCAACGCCTTGCGCGCCGCGCAAGAGCAAGAAGAAATAGAGAAGATCACGCGCAAGTTCCAGGAAGGCGAAATATCCAAGCGCGCCGCGGCGGCCGAAACGACAGCGGCACAACAGAAATTCGCCGCCCAAGAATTGAAGCTACAAGAGGAACTCGATGCGCAGACCAGGCACCTGGCAGACGAAGCAACGCAATCCGGGCTCAAGGGTATTCCATTGGTGGAGGCCGAATTAAGGAGCAGACTCGACCAAATACAAGAAGAAGAAGATAAAGCTTCAGGCGGCCAGCCTCTGACTGCGGGGCAGGCTAACGACTATATCCAGCAGCGCATCAGTGCCGAGACGGTGGCGAACGGGAAGATCACGGAACTGCGCCAAGGGTTCAACCAGGCAATTGCCGGGCTGGACGACCGCCTGGCCGATCACGAAATGCAAGGCTATGCCAAAATTGCGGCGGATGCACAGAGCAGCTTGAAAACCTTGGAAGACAAAGAACGCGAGACCTACGGGTCCGATCAGAACGCTTGGCAAGGATACCAAGATCAGAAAACCAAGATCATGCTTGCCGCGGATCGCGAGATGGAACAGCTCCACGCGAAGACAATGGAGCAGATCACCAAAGAGGAGGAGCAAACCGCGCGGCTCTCGCTGCCGGAGTGGCAACAGGCGCAGATGAAGATCGTTGACGCATTCGACGATCGCGTTAGAGAGATACAAGAGGCCGACAGGCAGCAATATGCGGCCCTCGACGCGGACATGCAGCAGCACGCGGACCGCGCCGACGCGGACAGAAGGGCTGAAATCATGGTCGCCCAGGATGCCGATCAGAAGATCTTGGCCGCGCGCCAATTGATGAACGCGCAGATGCAGAAGAGCGACGAGCAGACGCGGGACAAGTTGGCTTCTGGCCTGCAGAGTCTCTTCGAACATCCTGAGCAGTTCTTTGAGAAGCGGGCGATGGACACAGCCTTTCAGATGATGGCCAATCAAATGCTCAGGGCGTTCAAGAGCGACGGTCCCACGGGGGGCATACTGCAATATCTGTTTGGCATGGGGCCGGAAATGAGCACCAGCACTAACCCCCTGACCGACATGGAATCGGTGCTCGGATTGGGCGGCCATAAGCACGGAACGGCTGGAATGTCTTCGTTGACTTCGAGCGCGCCAAATCCGGCCCTTTTGCAGTTTCAAACCAGCACCAGCACAATGGACACGGCGAGCACAACGTTCGGAAGCGCGGTAACTCAGTTTGTTTCGGCTGTGGGAACGATGGGGCCTGGCGGCGGAATTCCAGGATTGGGCGGCGGCGGCGGGTTTGGATCGGGAGGTTCGACGATAGGAGGAGCGGGCTACTCGGGGAATCCTTTCCCTGGCTCGGATGAAAGCGGCATGGGTTCCAGTTCAAGTTCCGGGGCGGCATTGAGCTTGAGCGGCGGCGGCTCTTACACGACTGCGGCCGGCAACACCGTTGTAGACGCGTCAACCTTGTCGGGCGTGGGAGAAAGTTCTTCGCTGACGGGGGCAGCACTAGGCACTGGTTCGCTGGCCCAGGGTTTGAACATTGCTGGCGGCGCGCTGACGGGCGGCATGAGTATCTATTCCGCATATGAGAACTCGAATCCAGTCGAGGGCGCCGTAGGGGGCGCCATGGGCGGCATGGAAATAGGAGCTGCCGTTGGAGGTCCGGTGGGCGCCGCGATCGGCGCGGTAGTGGGCGGCTTGGCTGGCCTCGTGGCGGGCTTTTTGGGGGATCAGGGTCGGGGCAAAGCTGAGAGTCTGGACGTGAACACGATCCAGCCCGCGCTTGTGAAGGATATGCAGGATTACGAGGCTGGAAGATCGGGTTACAACACGCTCGCTTCCGAGCTGAACAGCCTGCTTGTCAGCTCGCAAAACTCCACGGCTAGCATGGGCAGCGGGGCGCGAAACTACTACAGCAATAACATTGCCCCGGAGATCAACGCGGTGCTCAGCACGCTGCAAAAGCAGGAAATCGGCGGCCGCAGCGCGGTGACGCTTTCTGCCGCGCAATACCATGGCGGCGGCTGGACGGGAGACTTTGGGGACCTCGCCACCAGCGAGACCGAAGGATTCATCCACGCCATGGCAAATGAATTTGTGGTGCAGCCGATGGCCGCGCAGGCGCACGCTCCGCTGCTGAGCGCGATCAATGCCGGCAATGTAAGTTACTCCAGCAGTCCGCAGCCGAGGATGCCGGCCAGTTCGGCGGGCGGCATGGTGCTGCTCAATGTGCAGGCTCTCGACGCTAAGAGCTTTGCAACTTGGGTGAAGACCGGCGGCGGCCTGAGCCTGATGGCCGGGCTTAACCAGGCTCAGCGGCAATATAGCGGAAAGGGGAGAGGATAGTGTCCCAATTCGACATTCTCAACCCGACGCCGACTCACCCGTTGAACCCGGACTACGGATTCCAGAAAAAGCGGCCGCTCACGCATTTGAACGCGAAGGCTAACCAGGGCGCTCCCTACTTTCGCGAGATCACCGACACCGGTCATCAGTTCAGCTTGAATTGGACCGATAAGCTGGCTGCGGACGCGCGCAAGCTGAAGTGGTACTACGAGCAGTACCGCGACGGCTTTTTCACATTAGTGGACCATGAAGGCGGAGGCCGGCATTATGTTGGCCGTTTCTCTCAGCCCGTGGAGCCTGTTCCCACCTCGCATAATCACTGGTCAGTGCAGCAGGTTCTGTTTGACGAGGTCCCGCTTACACCGATGTTGGTGTATCCGAACGATTGGCGGAGAGATGCCATTTGGCGGCTCTTGCTGAACGATAGTGGAGATCGCATGACCGCCGCGGTCTCGGGCACTTGGACGCTGACGACCGACGCTCTTGCCCAGAGCGGCTCTCATTTCTCGAACGCGGGCGCGGTGACGACCGACTTGGCGGCCTATGTGTACGCGGGATACGGATTCCAATTTTGGGCTCCCACCGGACCGGCTTATGGGCAGGCTTCAATTCTGCTCGACGGGGTCGCGGTCGGAACGGTCGATTTCTATTCGGCTGCGCCCGCACAATCGACGATGCTCTTGCAGCAGCAGAATGTATGCCTCGGAATTCACACGGTTGGCCTGCAGCCGCTCAATAGCAAGAACTCATCGAGCAGTGGCACGACGGTGCTGTGGGATGCGCTCAAGGTGATGAGATAGAGATGCCTTATCCTTACTCTGTCGAGCTGATCCAGATTATGGCCGCGCGCAGCGGCCCCGCGCCGATTTGTCTGCTAGACGTGGTAACGACGGACGGAACCGGTTACCACTGGGCAAACAAAGAGATCGACGTGACCCCGGTGCTTTTGGGCGCCGCGCCCGCAGCATGGCTGGCAGGGCTCGCCAATCCTCCAGCAAACTACAACACGCACTATTTCCCTTGGCTGTTGAGCGCCGCTGGCTTTCAGCAGTCGCGCGCGCAAACCTCAACCACCGCGACAATCGTGGTGCAGAACGTGAGCGGCAACACGCTCCAGCGCGACCTGGCCGGAATGCTGACCGCTCGCACCTTTGAAGGCGCGCTGATAGCTTTTCGCGAGTGGAACCTTGTGGCGCAAGCCGCCGAGTTCGAGTTTCATGGGCGTCTGACGATCATCTCGACCTCTGAGGACCAATGTACTTTTGGCGCGAACCCGCTTTTCAATCCGAACGAGTACGACGGCAACCCTTATGACTACTCGGAGACCTGCCAATGGCGATTTGGCAGTCCCCAGTGTGGAGCAACAGCAGCAAACGATTCTGGCTACGCGACGCCCTGCGACAACACCTACCAGACCTGTCATTTTGTTAATCGCTTCTGCGGCGTCCTCAACACGGTTGTCTTTCGGCAGGCCGGTAGCGAGGCAAATCTGAGCGCGAATGCGGTTCAATTTCAGAGGATGGTCTGATGCCGAGCGGAGACATCTGCGTTGCAAACATCGGGACGCCGTGGCCCTTGGCATACGGGTATTTCCGTGCCACGGGCATGAAGACGATCGATTATTCCGTGCAGCCCGCGGTGGCCACTTCAGGCATCCAGCCAGTTGCTACGCAAATAGGGTTCTGGGACCTGGGCGAAGGAGAGTTGGATGGACCCTCCGCACTGTGGATTAACGGTGTGTTGCAGATGGCATTTGCCCCAGGAAGCACAGGGGTGCTGATGGGGAACACTTTGCTGGGCTTCCAGCCGAGCACAAATGCGTCCGACTCGGTGAATATAAGCAACACACCCACACTGAGCGCTTTCAATTTTCATCCAGGCGTGGACGCCCCTTTGACCGAGGCCAGCACCACCAGCGAAGTCTCTCAGGATTACGATCCTTTGTGGCTCGATATGGGCTCTCTGGTGACGCCGCTGACTTATTCGCGGCGCGCGTATTTCGCAATTGCGTGGACCCCGCCTACGCAAGATAGCTCCTCGACTTCGCCCGTGCTGGACATGCGCGGGATGAAGTGCCGTCAGTTCTACGCCGATGGCACCACGTCTTTCGCGGGGTTCAGCTCCCCGCCACCGTACGGCACTCAAACGGGCTACGGCTTCACCACAAATCCAATTTGGCATTTTGTCGATTTGTGGTTGCGCCGCGCCGTCAAGCCGGAATATGCGATAGACCCCATCGCGGGACCTGACCCGCTGACTGCCGACGAATTATCGCTTTTCAATTGGCCTTCTATCGTGGCGGCTGCGCGCTACTGCGACGAAGCAATCAACATAACGAGCCAAAATCCCGAGGGCACTCCGAGATTCGAGGGGAGTTATGTGTTTGCGTCGGGGTCCACTCTAGCCGCCATGTTGGAGCAGGTGTTGCTCTGCTGCCGCGGATATTGGTTCGAGTACGCCGGTCAAATTTATGTCTTTGTCGATCAACCAAGGCCTTCCACACTTTTGATCGCGGCGGAGGCTTTGGCGTCTTCTTCCTTTGAAATAGACGACGCGCTCGTGAATCAGAACGCGAATCGCTATATGGGCCAGTTTCTTGAGACGGGTCTCCCGGCGGTTGCTTCAATCGCCAGCATTTCGGTGGATGTTACCGGTACTGTTTTGACCGTGGACACGGAGGAACCAAACCCTTGCGCGGTAGGCGACCTTATAAGTATCGGTGGAGTCGAAAACCCGGTTTTCAACGTAAATGTGATTGTCTCATCGATTCCAACTGTTGACTCGGAGCCTTCTCCCACGCAATTCACCTGCACTATCGCTGGAGGTGTGATCACTCCCGGAACTTCCAGCACTGGCGGCAGCCTTGGCTATATCCAATCGCGGTTCAGTCAGCGGAACCCTGAGATCAACCATATGCAGCATCAGCTTTGCCTTGGACAAATACTGCCGCCGGGCACTACGGGGACGCGGCTGAAGCGCATCAAGGTCAACTATGACTTTGCTAGCATGACGTACGACCAGGCGATGCGCTTGTTGACCTACGAGGTGTATCGCGATTTAGGACTGGACCAATCGCCTTATCTTCCGCCTTGGCAAGTGACGTTGAACCTCTGGGCTGAATATGTAGACAAGAGCCAGGATATCTCATTGGGACAAACCGACCCTTCTTTGTGGCGCGCGTTGAAGGCGCAGATGGTTGGCGACATCGTGACGTTGGATGCCTCGGTGTTTTACGAGTTCGCTGGCGACTACGAAATCATCAGCAGAACGGTGAATCCGATGCAACTGGAAGTTGAGGACTCAACAGGAGGGGGCTTCGTGCAGGCTACCTCCCGCTCTGGCGGAGCGAATACTTCGCTCGATCAAAACTCCGGCGTCCTCCAGTTGGTCCTGCGGACCTTCAATCGATCTTCAGCAATATTCACCGATGTTTCGCCGGCGGCGAACGCTAGCTTTGCGACGGTTCCAGGTCAATTGCCGTATGCCGGCATGGGATCTTCCGGTGGGGGTGAGGGTGGCGGAGGCGGAACATCGGTTGTTCCGTTCACTTTCTCTGTGTCTGTTTCTGCGAGTATGCTCCCCGGCGGCGGAATCGCAACTGCCTCGTGGCCGTTGTTCTCGATTGATTATGCCGGCACGGTGGTAGTCTATGGCGCGGGACGGCGGGGTGGCATGGCCTCGGATAGCGGTCCGTGGACGATGTACGTGAACGATGCGACTTTCTCAGGGCGTGGGGTCGATTTCTGTTTAACCTCGGATCTTCCGACTGCTTCTACTGTCGTTTCTGTGGCCAGTTTTTCGATCCCGGATGCCCCGACGAGCGGCGCAGAAGTGTTCACCGTGGATGGGGGTTGAGGGATGCCTTTTGGGGTGTGTACTACTTTGTAAACTTTGACCTCATTTTGCAGAATATGAAAAGCTGGAGCCTCGGGGTTTTGTTTGGCACCACTCCAGCGTAACGGCTGTATTCACTCCAGCAAAGCGGCTGCAGCTACAGATGGGGCACGGGGCTTTGTGGCGCATCGGGCAGGTGCTGTTTTTTGGGACTCGCCCCGACGATCGGGATCTCCTGAATCGGCATCCCAATCGCGGCATGAAAAAAAGGCCCCCGGTTGGGCCGGGGGCCAGATTGCCTTGGTTCTCTCGTCACCGAGAGCTTGATTGGCGGCCTACCGCTCATGAGCCGCGAGGGGAGTCCTTGGGGGAGGGCCTGCGGCGTCAGGGCCGTTCCGCACGATTCAGGGCAGACGCCTCTTGGGACGGCGCGGCGCCCTGGGCCGCCAAACTGTTTTCCATGAGCCGGATGTGCACGCTACTGCTCTTCACCTTCTGGGCATCGCCGCCGCTGCCGGTTGTGGCATTGCCGAGCGCCACGGAGTGCAAACGGAAGATGGGTATCTCATGCTCTGCCACCAGGTAGCGCTTGACCGTTTCGGCAAGACGTTCGGAGTTCTGAATGCCGGTACTGCCGGAGGCGGGCGAGTGCCCCTCGATTTCGACTACGTAGCCCTGCTGGCCGGTCAAGCCCGCAGCCAGGCCGTCGAGTTGTCTGCGGGCTTCTGCCGACAACATCGGCTGGCCGCCGCGGAACATGACATCGATTTCGGAGGTGAGACGGTACCGATCGATGCCGCTGACGGTCTGGCCCAGCCGATCGACGCGGCCAGACGCGCCCTGCGCGATCGAGTTCGCCTGGCCGGCCTGGTCGCTGGCCGTTGAGGCCGTCTGGCTGGCCGCGTCGGCGGTGGATTGCGCCTTGCGGATGCCTACCTGTGCGCGTCCATCCACGTCCTGAATGTCGCGTGCATTCTTAGCGTTCACTTCATCCAACTCGGTGAGCCGGTCCTTGAGGGGGTCCACGCGCTTGTTGACCCACTTCTTGCGGGCGAAGGGATTGACGCGCCCCCAGAAGCCTTCTTTCTCGTCGGCAGCCAACGGCGCAACCGAAGGCGAGGCTTGCTGTTGCACTGCGGCGGGAGCGGTGCTCTGAGGTTCCCCAGCCGACTGCGCGAAGGCAGGGATTGCGATTGCGGATGCCAGCACAAGCAGGGCGATTGGACGATGGATCGGGTTCCGAGTTCTAGCTTCGGCTTTCATGGGGTGGGGCTCCTGGGGGATTCTTTCTCCGCAAATCGTCCGCGGAGTGAGCGGTCAAGCCTGCTCGCCCTAACCGGATGCAATGCGCGCGCCAAAGTGGCTTTCCACCGATAACCATTAAGATGTGCTTTAGATTGTTATGCTTGCAGAGGAAGCGAGGTGCGGGAAAGGCTTGGCCGCAGGCCATGAGCTGGCGTCGAAGTATGTAAATCCTTCGGGGAAGGGTAGATTTTACGCGCAAAAAATCGGCATTAGGGGCTAGCGGGTTTCGACCTGAATCACGCGCAATTCCGGAAAGGCGCCGTCCCAGTCCGGAGAGACGCTGTCGAAGATCAGGCGGAAGTCGTGCTCGTCGCCGGGTTTGAGTGGGGCGGCGGAGACTGGCTCGATGTCGATATAGGGCTCTCGCATGCGGATGAGCTTGAGGTGCTGGGTCTCGTTCTGGGTCACTTCGTGGGCGAAGGTACGGAAGAGCACCTGCACGGTCACGCCGGTGACGGTGCTGCCGCCTTTATTGACGATGTGCCCATCCACATACGTGACTTTGCCGCCGGCCAGGTTGGCGGATTCGCTCATAGCCAGGTTGCCGATGGCCAGGTTGGCTGCGTAAGGGGCAAGAGGCGTGGAGAGGGGAGTGACGCTTCCCCTGCCCTTGCCGTGTTCCAGAATCAGCACACCAACCGCCGCTGCGATGAGAACAACTGCCGCGGCGATCACCAGGGGCAGCCAGTTGCGCTCCTGCGACGGCGCGGAAGGGACAAGATCGAGATCGGGACCAGAGCTCACGAAGGGATTCTACACCCGTTACGGAAGGAATACTCTCTCATCCGACGTTCTAGTTATTGTCAGCATCTTTTTGTGGCCTTGTCCGATAGAAAATACAGCGGCGCAAATTTTGTTCGAATCTCAATCTTCGTCGGGCATCTTCGCAGAAGGTGCGGCGTCTAATGAAGGTAGAGTCCCGGAGCCGGCAGCGTCAGCGTTGAACCGGAATCCTCCGATTTTCGTAACCTTTGCCGAAAGGCGTTGAGAGGCAGGCCCAAAATGCAGACTTCCCCGCATTCCGCATTCACCCAACTGCCAGCGGCTTCAGGCAGTTTGACCCCAACCCAGCGTACCGAAGACCTGATTTACCAGGCCGTGACCATTGTGGCTATCCTGATGCTTTTGGGGAGCGTTTGGGTGTTCTAGGAACGAAAGAGCCGGCTGAGCAGTGGCCCATTCAGGGCGGCTATCAGCTGGACTGTGCCTGCGCCGCGCGCAGCATGGCCACAATGAACCACCCTACTGTGCCCAGGAGCAGGGCGACGAGACCGAGCGTTCCAACCATGAAGCCGGAAGTTGGCAAAAAGCCTCCGTCCGGCATGCGGGCTGCGTGAATCGTCATCCTTTGAATCCAGGCAAAGAGACAAACCATCTCCGCCTTGATCCAGGAGATCATGTCACAGGCGAGCGCCTGCAAGCGGGGGCGATTCTGGTCCGTTACCGCGACCGGGTAGTTGAAGAACGCTGGAAACCGCACTATCGCCGAGAGAAGCAGATAGACACCGAGAGCGACGACCGGTAACAGAACCAGCGACGAAGAAGTGCCCCAGCCATTCACATGGCCGGCCATGTCGAAATGGGTGGGAATCTTGTCCCGCAGGTGATTGGGGCCGTACAGGGCGCTCCAGGTAAGGAAGGCCAGGACGGCTAGCGCTCCCAGGCTGATCGCTTCCAAGGTCTTGCGCATGGAATCTTCTCCGTAAGGGCTGTATCGAAACGCTACAGTCCACCCCCAATTCATCCGAAGGTAGCGCGCTTTACCGATTGGCGGAAGTCCTTGCCGGTCATTTCGATGCGAACGCACATCTCGGCCAGCCGGGATCTCATGCGGTCGCCGATGCGGTCGCCGAGGGTGGGTTCGCGGGCGGCGCGTTCGGCATCGGTCTTGGCTCCGCTGCCGGCCGCCAGGTCGGCGTAGTTGGTGGTGATGATGGTGGTCTGCTTGTCGTTATAGCGGGTATTCAGGATCAGCGCGACCGTATCCCAGACCCACTCGTTGGGCTTTTGTGCGCCCAGGTCGTCCAGCACCAGGACCTCGGCGGCAAAAACCGGCTTGAGCAACTCGAGTTCGGTGGTGTTCACCTGCGGGTTGTAGCTGTTCTGGATGTTTTTGAGCAATTCGCGATAGTCGCAGAAAAGGCCCTTCGCGCCGCGCTCCTGTACCAGCCGGCGAAGCACGCCCACGGCCAGGTGCGTTTTGCCCACGCCGATGGAGCCGACAAAGAGCAGCCCTTTGCCGGCGGTATCTACCGGGTAGGCTTCGACAAACTTGCGGGCAGTCAAATGCGCCCGGCCCAGCGAGGGGTCGGCCCCGCGAAAGGCGGTTTCATAGCCGTCCAGGGTGTAATGACGGTAGCGTTCGGGGATATGTGCCGCCGCCAGCCGGCGCTCCTCGCGCTCCATCTCCTGGCACTGGCAGCCGCGGGAAACCCACTTCCCGGCCTCGTTGACCACCCGCACCAAACCCACACCACCGCAAATCGCGCATTCGCTCATCTGCTTTCAAGCGTAGCGCAATGGCGGCCAGCGCGTGCCGGTGCAGGTCCGGGGCGGATTGTGGAAAAAGACCTTGGCCCGGCAAGGGTGCGGTTGCCTACAATCGAAAGCGTGCGCGAGAGAAGGTTTTAGCGCGCTGCGAGAGGAAGAAAAGCCCTTGAATCGAATCGTGTTGCGTACTGCTTTCCTAATTGGCGCGGCCCTGTCAGTGCTCTTCGCTCCATCCGCCCTTGCCGCGCAGGAATCCGGCAGCTTGCCGGTGATGAAGGCTCCAGCCGCGGCTCAGCCCAAGCCAGCCGCCGCTCCGGTTTCGGACTGGCAAAAGGCGCACGAGGAGCAGTTGAAGAACGACTGGCCGTGGCTGGCCAAGTTCAAGGAGGCCAATTTGGCGCTGGCGCCGCCCGCCGAGGGCGAAAACCGTGTTGTCTTCATGGGGGACTCGATCACCGAGGGATGGCATTTTACCGGGCCGCAGGGCTCGTTCCTCAACAAGCCGTATATCAATCGCGGCATCAGCGGGCAGACCACGCCGCAGATGGTGCTGCGCATGCGCCAGGACGTGATTGCGCTCAAGCCCAAGGTGGTGGTGACTCTGGCCGGGACCAACGACATCGCCGGCAATACCGGGCCGATGACCCTGGAGCAGACCGAAGACAACCTGGCCTCGATGGCCGAC
>Ga0181520_10012489_pt1 | contig 10899 bp, 13 predicted proteins | sample PEATcosm2014_Bin_29_FD_132451 | JGI IMG/M metagenome (GOLD analysis project Ga0181520, IMG submission 132451) | Peatland microbial communities from MTU Mesocosm Facility, Houghton, MI, USA - PEATcosm2014_Bin02_30_metaG | ecosystem: Environmental > Terrestrial > Soil > Wetlands > Peat | place...
GCTGACTGCCTTGCTCTTTTGCGTAGTGTCGACTATAAACTCGGATGGCTGACAGACGCCCAGCTGCTTGCGATGGCTGAAATCTACGACTTACGAGATTCGAGGAGTATCACCGAACGGATTATAGCTTGCAAGATCCCCATTCCGAGGACCGGAGGGCAGCAACGATGATCCCACCAATGAGCTGGGCACGGTGCTGGCGGATAATCCGGCACCTGCAAGCAAATGGACTGCCAACAACCCCAGGGCACCTCAATTACCTCCGTTCAGAAATAGACCGAATGACACCCGCACAAGCCCGGTGTGTGTGGTACGAGTGCCCGGGACTTGCATCACACCTGATTCCGCCACAACAACAACCCGCATCGAGGATATCGGCATGAGCCCGGAGATTATTACCACACAGCAACGATGGCCCGATTCTATCTGCATAGGGACGCCAGGAAAAGGCGGCGAAATCAAGCTGTATTTTAATAGTGAAGATCTTACTGAAGCACAGAAACGTATCGATAATGCGGTTACAGCACGGCAGTATCTCTTAACCAAACTTTCACAGGGCGGCTCTTCCGTATGACCGCAACTATCCCTTCCGGGGCGGCCATGTTGGGTGCAAAGACTCCGGAGGCCATGGTTGCTATGCTCAATCAATCGGTTTGTGGACATGCGGCAGAAAACCCTGCATTGTTACCTGAAGGCCCCCCGGTTCCACCAACTCCCTCATTTCCCTCAAAAGAATGGCGACGGGAACCTATCACGCACCGTTTGATTTTTACTCCGCATGAAGAGACCCGACAGAATGGCAAAAATCCGATATGTGCCACTTACCCGAAAACTGACCTTGGAAATTGCGAACGGTTTGTGATGCGGTACGGCTTAAACTGCCGATATAGTCAGCCTTTCAAATCCTGGTATGTGTGGGATCATCATCGGTGGCAACAGGATCAGACGGGTATTATCAAGGAATTCGCAAAAGAAACCGTGATCAGGATTGGTGACGAGGCTGCGTGTGTTGATGGCGCAACCGGACAGAGTGACTTGTACAGATGGGCTGCTGCATCTCAAGCAAAAAATAAGATTGACAGCTTGGTTGATCTCGCAAAAAGCACATTATCCATTTCCCCGGACCAACTGGATACTCATCACGCCCTATTAAACTGCCAAAATGGCACTCTCGATCTCACAACAGGAGAATTTACCAAACCGAGACGTGATGACCTGATCACTAAAATTGCCGGGTGCTCCTATGATCCGGCTGCCAACTGCCCAACGTGGGATAGGTTCCTCAATCAGATAATGGCGGGGAACAAGAATCTTGTGGGTTTCCTTCAGCGTGCCACCGGTTATAGCCTATCAGGGTTCACCGGGGAGCGTGCTTTCTTTCTCTGCCATGGGGCGGGTGCAAATGGGAAAAGTACGTTCCTCAACACCCTTTTGGGTATAATGGGGGACTATGGCCACACTGTTGAGCCGGACACCTATTGTGTATCGCGTTCTGATAGTGTGCGCAACGATCTCGCCGGGCTTAAAGGTGTGCGGTTTGCAGTATCTACAGAATCCCGCAAAGGGAAGCGTCTTGATGAATCCATCGTAAAGCAGCTCACCGGAGGCGGTGACAGGATCCGTGCCCGGTTTCTTTTTCAGGAATCTTTTGAGTTCCAGCCTGAGTGTAAAATCTGGTGGGCGTTCAATTCCACCCCTCGCATAACTGATAGCACGGAAAGTATCTGGTCCCGGGTCAGGATGATCCCGTTCACGGTAACTATCAAGGAATCTGATCGGGATATCCGGCTTCCAGAAAAACTCCGGAACGAGGCCCCTGGCATCCTTAACTGGATGCTGGCAGGCTACAAGGAATACCAGCGAATTGGCCTTGCAGAACCGGAGGAAGTGAGGGTTGCAACTGCTGAGTACCGGGAAAACGAGGACACCTTCGCCGATTTTATCAGCCTGATGTGTAACCTCGATCCAACTCTGAGCTGTGAATCAAGCTCCCTTTACGAGGCTTACAGGAAATGGATGGGCTGGGAAGCACCGGACGAGGATATCATAAGCCAGCGAAAATTTGGGTTTGAAATGAATGATCGTGGGTTCAAGCGGGACAAGGATTCCGCAACCGGAAGGAAAATTTACCATGGGATCAGGCCCAAGAATGGAGGTTTTTAATAATGTCACAAATTTTGCCCGGAATAGCAATCCGAAGGATATCGAACCATAAAACATCTTTCCGGGAACTTCTCGATCTTATTTCTCGTAAGAACTTTCCAGAAATTGCAATCTATGGTCTGGTATCGTTCGGATTATTAAAAGCAGGTCAATTCATCAATTTTGTTGTGGGGGTCCTGTGATGACACAATCCTGTGGAATTTGCAGCCATCCGGACCGCAAAAAAATCGATCAGGAGATCATAAAAGGAACACCATTGCGGGACATTGCGGGACGCTATGGGACAAGCAAAAGCAGCCTCCAACGTCACCAAAAAGCAGGTCATATCCCGGCAGCCATAGCAAAGGCGGAAGAAGCCAAAGAGGTCGCGCAAGGGGACAAACTGCTTCGGTACACAAAAGTTCTTCTCGGTAAAGCGATCTCGTACATGAACCAGGCAGAGGACGCCGGAGACCTTCGGACGGCCTGCGGTGCGGTCAGGGAAGCCCGGGCATGTATTGAACTGCTGGGAAAGGTTACTGGGGAGCTCGGGCCAAACAGTCAGGTAAATGTGCAGGTCAATGCGGTATCACTCACTACGGTGCCAGAATGGACTATCCTCATGCGGGTTCTTGAACGACATCCCGAAATCCACAAAGAATTATCAGCGGCATTGCAGGAGGCGGGGTTGTGACCTCCCCTCTCAGTTATGCACTAGACCCGATCACCTGGGCTAGGGAATGTCTGCACTTCAACCCAGACCCCTGGCAGGCTCGTGTGCTGGAGTCCCCAAAAAACATCCTCTTAAACTGCTGCCGGCAAAGCGGAAAAAGCACAACAGCAGCAGTCCTGGCAACGCACAGGGCGTTGTTCTATCCCCGGTCTCTCGTGCTTATGGTCTCGCCATCGCAGCGACAAAGCGGCGAGCTGTTCCGCAAGGTCATGGGCAATATCGAGTACCTTGAAATCCGCAAGCAGTTAGTAGAGGATAACGCCCTTTCCCTGAAGATGCCAAACGGCAGCCGGATTGTGTCACTCCCTGGCAGCGGGGCAACAGTCCGTGGGTTCTCCGGTGTCTCGCTTATCATTGAGGATGAAGCCGCACAATGCGCAGATGAGCTGTATTATGCGATCCGGCCTATGCTGGCGACTGGTGGCGGCCGGCTCATTCTCATGAGTACACCGTTTGGACGCCGTGGTCATTTTTATGAATCTTACATCAATGGTGAGGTCGATGCATGGGAAAGGATCGAGATCCCGGCCACAAAATGTCCCCGGATCACCGCGGATTTCCTTGAACAGGAAAAGAACGCTCTCGGCATGTGGCATTTCCAGCAGGAGTACCTTTGCGGGTTCAACGACAACAATACATCGTTATTCAGCGCTGACCTCATCGAAGGAGCATTTGATGACAGTGTCACCCTCCTATTCCCCCGCGTAAACATCAACAAAATGATAGGAAAAACACTATGACACACATTGTTTCCGTTGATCTCGGACAAATGAATGATTTTACTGCTCTATCAGTGATTAGATCCGTAGATGAAGAAGGGCAGAGCCAATACCATCTTGTTCATTTGGAGAGGTTCAAGCTGCACACACCATACCCCCTTCAGGTTCAGCGAGTGAAAGAGATCCTACAGCAAATTGAAGATCCGGTGCTTGTCATTGACAGAACGGGTGTGGGTGTAGCCGTGTCGGATTTATTCAAATTGGCAGGCCTTAAACCGATAGGGATCAGCATTCATGGTGGCGATAAGGTTACTAGCGAGAGTGGGATATTCCGGGTGCCAAAGCGGGACCTTGTAGGAGCCCTAACAGTTGCTTTCCAGAATAAAACCCTACGAATCCCGCGATCGCTCCCAGAAGCTGACACTCTGGTGCGGGAACTGGCAAATTTTCGGATCAAGGTTTCAGCGCAGGGTCATGACTCATACGAGGCATGGCGGGAGGACATTCATGACGATCTTGTTCTATCTGTGGCAATGGGTCTCTGGTATGCATCCCGGTTCCCGCAGCCATCAAAAGGCCGGATACGGATATGGGCCGGCAATGCACGATGGTGATCTGCGGAATGACAATCGAGGAAAAGATACAACGACAGATTGACGCAAAACCATCGGGTACCACGTTTAAAACCAATGAAATATACCAGCATCTTAAATCCTGTAAAAAAATCAGGCCATCGATAAAAGAGATCGGTTGTATGATGTCTAAACTTGATACCGTCGAATGTATGAAAAATGGGTACTGGATTCGGGTAGAGGATCACCGGGTGGTATCGGCCCAGACCAATTCTTAAATCAGGGATTATTTCTTGGATCTTATTTTCTATTAAAATATCGGACTATCATCCAAACTAGATTGTTCTAATTGTATTCTGACACCCTGTTTAGCCATGAGAGAAGTCAACAATTCTTTAATCCACGGTTTTGTAGTAGGTGCAAGATAGGCATGTTCAATTAAGCAATCCAAATCTATTGGAACATTTATTCCTCCACATTTTTCACATACTTCTATAGGAGAGGGTGCAACAGAACCCGTTTTCGGAAGAGAATAAACTTCCCGGGGGTTGTGTATTACCGCTCTAATTTCTCTTTCATATTCAAAACTTTTCACTTTGTGTAATATCGGCAAAAACATATTTTGCATGACGTCGATAGTTTCAACACGACGATCTATATATTTTACAGATCCGATAAATACTGGATTTATATCATAATTTTTTAAAGAATCAACTAGTTTTTTGAATGTGGATTGAATTGCTATTCCTTGTTTTGCCTTCGTATACATTGACCAAAGGGCAGCAGATTCGTGATCGTTCATATGAAAACTACAAATATAACAACACTTCCTCCAATCGTCAACTATTGACGGTGGAGGTTCGATATCATCTTCATCGATTTTCAGCGATTCTGCGGCTATTTTCGTTATTAATGCCTCAAAAGTTATCTGACCAGGGGCAGAGGGCAAAGATCCTTCAAAAGGATCTCCAAGCAAATCGCATCTCGAAAAGTATAATGATCTTTTTTCAATTAACCAAAGAAATTTTGGAATATCAAAATATCTCCATATTTTTACATTCTCATCATCTGGAACTATGAATGACGGATGATATTCATACATGTAGCAAACCTAGGTTATTATATAATTATTAGATAACGAAGTATGATTTATTAATATCTTAAAGGACTTACAGGGATATCTCCCAAATCATATCTATCAATGATATATGCTGCAACTACAAAAAATAAAAACCCTATAAATATACTCCAATCTCCAGCATTACCATTAACGAATACATTAAACCAAGATGCCGTTGATAAATAAAACCAAATACATAGAGAGAAAACAATGTCGATAATATACAATAACCAATGCGCCATAATATAACATACATAACGACTCATCTTAAATTTTATGTAATATCGGTGCTCTCGCTAGATTTTATCTATCGATAAAATGTATAAAAGGAGCAATTCTGGATAAAATTCAATTTGGCGGTTAATCCCATTGTATCTGTCCGTAATCTGGTCACATCCACTTTCACATTGTCAACTCTCTTTTATCAATCCGGATTCACAACCCCGTATTATGGAAAAACTGATGTGTCCCCGTCTTAACAAGTTCCCAGACTGTTTGAAACCCGATCATAATTTGGGTTAGTACCGTGCATAGGAAAAGACTGCGAGAAATGGAAGGACAGCCCTAATTATTGCCTTCATCTTGTCGGGTGGAAAACGGAAGAATGCCGTAGAGCGGCAGCGACCTGAAACTCACCGTCTTAAAAGAGAGAAAAAGTCCAAAATCCGATAATACCATTTAATTTTGCACTTGCTATCCCCAGTGATATGATACGGAATTGAATATCTTTTGAGAACCGGATATTTTCGTTGTGCGATGCTCCATAACCTATGGCGGATATTCTGCCGTCCCTTATGCCCCCGTGCGCCGCGAGTTTTGTAAATGGCATGAGATGTACTGACAATTATCCAGTTGACTTTGTACCATCTTGCGGGATCATCTTTGACATAATACACGACATGGGAAATATTCCGCATGGCAATCCCGGTGTGATTTATACGAGGCTTCATTTGAAGATATGTTTTTGGTTGTCTTACACAGACAAAAAAGTATCCAAAAAAGTATCCTATCCTAAGTTTCCGATTTATCATTAATATGGTAATATTTTCTTTTTTTCAAATTTTCCAACTTGTTTTTACGTCGTTAATATTAGTATTTTTTAAGTTTTACACAACTCAGAGAACTCCAATAAACTTTATCCTCCATTAAAATATCAATGCTATTATGAATGGAACGCAACAAGACTCTAACCCAATAATTGGAGGAGGCATTGAGGGATTTATCTCTCCACTTGAAGCCCTTGTTATTTTTGAATTGACCCAAATTTTAACCATTGTCCATACTGTCGCTGCTTCGACAACTCCACAAAATTCTCCATATTCCATTCCATCAGTATCACTGTATATCCTTTTAATAGCCATAATAACCTGGGTACAATCATTTGTAGTTGGAATCAAATCCAATCCAATCTGGTCATTTTCCTACTGTATTGGCGCAATAATCGGACTTTTCGTTTTCTTTGGATATGCACATTTAAACACCATTTATCCCGATATGATCACAGATACCTTTGAAACCATTGCAATTATTGCAATCGGAATGGTTATTCGAATCTATTTCGCAATTGGAAGAAAATGAAATCCGAAAGCGATCCTCAGCAAGGAGCAGACCTCCTTATGCACATTAAGGTTCGACCCGTGGAAGCAAAGAGAGGGTTAAACCATGATATCAAACTGTTACATACCGAACCATGCAATCTCTGCGGAGGGCAGGGGAAGATCCGGGGAGAAAAGTGCCACAACTGTCACGGTTCCGGACATGTAATCGTAAAGCGGACAATCGAAGTACATATCCCATCTGGTGTAAAAAATGGCATGAGACTTCGCTTGAAAGGGCTTGGCGAGGCAGGAGACTATGGAGGAGAGAATGGAGATCTATTTATTGAAGTGCATTTTCAACCTTATTTTGAGTCATTACTAGAAAGGACTTTTAATTTTTTAAAAGATCTTCTTTTTGAAGATGATGAAGACGGCATTTTACCGGAAAAAATGCCCCCCAAAACGCATTCTGATGGAACTATCATTAAAAATAATTTTATTGAAACTAAAGAAGAAGTTCCTTGTTCTTTTGAATTAGAAGATATGGTAAAATGCTCCGGTTGCGGACGAACATTTCGTAAAAAAGAACTCATCCAATGTGGCCCGTGCTTTGAACACCACGGAGGGAAAAAATTATTTTGTAAAAAGTGTTGGAAAAAACATCAATGGTCTCACGGGAAACCTTGGTCAATAGAATCATGGTATTAATAGATCTTATATCTCACGAAAAAGGTAGTGATTGTTAGATAATAACGTAATCTATTTCGTTTCAAACTCACGACTCGAATATAATGTACCGGTGCGACCATTGCGGAAAAATAATCTACGAAACCCCGTTCACATGCCACCGGTGCGGACACAATTTCTGTCGAGATCACATCTCTTTCAAAAATCATCACTGTTCTGGACACCGGGATTATGATATCCCCACAGAACCTTTGCCATTCAAACCTCCAAAGAAAAGAAATTCCCTCAAACACTATTTGGATACAATCATTCAAAGGGTGACATTGAAGGATATTTCCATTTTATCTATTTTGCTGATGACGATAGGATTTCTCTCCAATTATTTCCCTTTGGGTGACTATCAATCGTTATTCCAGATTGCTTTTAATATCGGGGTTTGGCTTTTTATTTTCTCGTACTTCATGTATGCTTTGAAATGTTGGGAAGCCAGAAGGCAGATTTATGCCATTCTTATGATCGCGATCCCCTTGTTAGTTTATTTCATGATGACTAACGAAATATCCGGTTCTATTTTGACAATTCTCTTTTACCTCGCATTCATCTTCTGTGTCGATGTAATCATTTCGGTTATTTTACTGTACTTAATTGATATAGTAAAAACTGAAATTGAGAAAAATTTAATTAATAAAAGGGGGTCCCATCGATATTTCTACCCCCAATTATCTTACACAATTCTTGGATTGCTTGTTGTTTCAATTCTGGTGGTAAATTCTGCAGGAACTGGAACATTTACTAATAATATGAATAATGCTTTGCAATCAGCCCCAAATTCCGCTTCGAATTCTCAATATACCTCACCAACTCCTGTTCAAGAGAGTAACGCGTATTCAACCGTTCAGACACCACAGCCGAATTCAATCAACGTTCCTAATCCATTCGCCACAGAAAATTATGAAACGGGACTTATTTCAAAATCGTATCCTTATATTTTACGGGGGCAATCTGGAACAATAAACTTTAATTTGTATACTGGTATCTATAACCAAATTTTGTCCGAGGGAACACCGGCAAGCTGTACTCGTTATAACGGAGATACCAGTCCTTGTACAAACGATGAACTTCTGCAATCTTATTTAACATTCATTAATGAACCTAATCAGCAAAATGACCTCGACAATCTGGTAAATTCCATTAAAGCAAAAACTTCAAATCAAGACGATCAGGCACGGATTGCTATCAGTCTTGTTCAGAAAATTCCCTACGATTATGCGAAATTGAGTAGCGGCACCGGTGCAACGATCCGTTATCCTTATGAAACTTTATACGATGATAAAGGAATATGTGAGGAAAAATCATTGCTTCTCGCTTACCTATTAAGAGGATTGGGTTACGGAGTTGTTTTGTTTGAGTACCCAACAGAAAATCACATGGCTATAGGTATCAAAAGCCCTGCCGCTTATGCATACAAAAACACTGGCTATGCGTTCGTGGAAACAACCGAACCAACGATTATAACTGATGATCAGGAAGATTATGTGAATGTTGGAAAATTGACCGAATTTCCAAATATATACACTATTTCAGATGGAATTTCTTTTAATTCAGTTTCAGAAGAATTTCAGGATGCTGCAGAATATATTCAACTCGAAAATGGAGGAACGACGCTGCCACCAGAACAATACCGGCAATGGCAGATGCTAGTTTGGAAATATGGGTTAATCATGAGTGATGGAACTACCATTACTGAAAATCCGTCGAATAAACCTCTATGCAATAATAATGGCATCCTATGTAATGGGGAATGTTACAATGCTTGCCCATCAGGTTCAACAGAATCATGTACTCCTTCTGGGGTAACCTGCATAGAGCGATAGGACTCCTGATATATCTGAAAGAATTCGGGATTTTGTAAATAGATGATAAATGGAGGGACTTAAACCTTAAATCGCAGATATTATTTATTTGAGATAGATAATAAATATCATTTGATAATCATTGGGGTGGACTGATGACATCTATTTTTAATCGAATAAAAAAATCCTTATTCGATTTCCTTTTCGAAGACGATGACGAAAACATTTCCATTAGTAAAACTCATAACGAAAATCTATCGGAAACGAAAAGGCGTATCTATAAGTCTGAAATAAATCGGATCGAAGAACAAAAAGCAAAAGACAAGCAATTATCTGAATATTTAGCTGAACAACACAAACGCGAAAAAGAATGGCAAGAAAAATATCTCGTAGAAATTCAAGAAAAACGACAATCCAAAGAGATAATAATCGAACCTATTAGGCTGTATGTATCAAAGAGAACAACTGAAAACGAAATAACCAAACCAATAAGACCGCTAGGAGGAATTAATGTTGTAGAACAGATAAAAATTGGTGAAATCTCATTATGTACTTGTGATACAACTCCCGACGATAAGATGATAAAATGTGGATACTGCGGAAAATTGATGTGTCAGTATTGTTGGAATAGTCACCGTTATTCTCATGGCAGACCAATGGACAGCATTTCAATCACTTATCATAGCAATGGAAATGTAACGGGAAAACCATAATGAAATGTAGAAATGGAATATTGATAGAAAGGGATATTGTTGAAATTAAAAAGCCATACGGAATTAGATAATAAATGAAATCCGAAAGCGATCCTCAGCAAGGGGCAGACCTCCTTATGTACATTAAGGTCCGACCCGAGGAAGCAGAAATGGGATTGAACCATAATATCAAACTATTGCATACCGAACCATGCATTATCTGTGGGGGACGGGGGCAGATCCAGGACGAAAAGTGCCACAACTGTCACGGTTCCGGACATAAACGCGTAAAACGGACGATTGAAATACATATCCCATCTGGTGTAAAAAATGGCATGAGACTTCGCTTGAAAGGGCTTGGCGAAGCTGGAGACTATGGAGCAGAGAATGGAAACCTGTTCATTGAGGTGAATATTCGATCAGATAATCAATCAATAATAAAATGCATTGTTACAAAACTAAAAAATTTGTTATTAGAAGGAGAGGTTATAGAATATTCGCCGATAAAAATTCCCCATAAGATTTCTGAAGAGAAAAGTATTGAATCTACTCCTCCTAAAACCGATGACGATATCCCTCATTCTAACGAATCAGAAAATGTTTCCAAAGATGAAGATAAATCTAATAATTCAGATTTTGACCTGAATGTGTTAAAAGAAAATATTAAGAAATATCACGAGACGCACCCAGAAGAAAATTCTGAAACAATAAAAAAAGAAAACTTGGAATTTTCAAACTATACGGAAAACAAGAACATTTTGATATCCATGAAACTTTCCTACTATTCAGATAAAAAATGTTGCGCATCATGTTGGTTTTGTTACATTTCTCCAGTTAGAACAC
>Ga0181520_10012490_pt1 | contig 10898 bp, 9 predicted proteins | sample PEATcosm2014_Bin_29_FD_132451 | JGI IMG/M metagenome (GOLD analysis project Ga0181520, IMG submission 132451) | Peatland microbial communities from MTU Mesocosm Facility, Houghton, MI, USA - PEATcosm2014_Bin02_30_metaG | ecosystem: Environmental > Terrestrial > Soil > Wetlands > Peat | place...
CTGGCTACCATACGCGCGACATGGACTTCAATAGCGAACTGCAGAGGGCCACAAGTGGGGTCTTGAGCGAATCCGCGGACGGTACCGGATCCGTGCAAATCAATCCGGTCGTTCGCGAAGTTCCAGGCCTGTTGGAGCGCCCAGACGGCAACAACGTGAGCCTTGATCGCGAAGGACTCTTGATGTCAGAGACGCAACTTCAGTACCAGATCGGCATCCAGCTCATCAAGCATCAGTTTCACCAAATTCTCAGCGCCATCAGCGGAGGAAGTCAGTCATGAACCTTTTCGACTCGCTACAGATCAGCGGATCTGCGTTGGCGGCAGAACGGCAGCGCTCTGAGGTTGTCGCCGCAAATATGGCCAATGCCGAGACGACGCATACCGACGCAGGTGGACCGTTTCGTCGCAGGGAGGTCGTCTTCCAGTCGTCTGGGGCTTCGTCATTCCGGCTTGCCCTTGCCAACACCGGAGACGCCAATGGAGAGGTTCCTGGAAGCGTGAGAATCTCCGAAGTCGTTGACGATCCAGCGCCTCCTGTCATGCGTTATGAGCCCGGCCACCCGGATGCAAACAAGGACGGCTACGTTGCTTATCCGGCGATCAACCCGGCTATGGAAATGGTTGACCTGATGGGTTCTGTGCGCGCCTATCAACTAAATGCTTCGGCAGTGGCAGCGACCAAGCAGATGATCCAGCAAACGATTGACATCCTCAAAAGCTAGGCGAAAGGGATCAAGATGAGCAGTCCAGTTTCAGGTCTCGGCGCAATTGGCAATATCGGTGCTCTCCCAAACTTTTCACCCGCTTCGCCTGCTGAGGCAGGTGGAAGCTTCAGCGACGTTCTGTCGAATGCTCTTCACCAGGTCAACCAGCTGAACGGCGGCGCCGAACAGCAGATTGGCAGCTTGCTGAAGGGCGGCAACGCGGATATGAGCACTGTGATGATCGCAATTGAAAAGGCAGATGTTGCCTTTCAGCTCATGATGCAGGTTCGCAACAAGATTGTCAGCGCTTACCAGGATATTGAGAAGATGCAGTTCTAAGTGACGCATCTTCGTGAATGCAAATGCAAGTTGGCGCTTTGAGAAATGCGGCTCCGATTGCGTGGCCTTAGGGATTCGGGGAAATTGAGGACCAATGGCGGCAAATAACCAGATGGTGGCTTCAAAGCAGGCACCGGGCGCAAGCCGGGCGATGGATCACGCGAAGCAGTTCTGGGTGGGCCTTCGTCCGCAGCAGAAAATTTATCTCGGCATTGGTCTCGCCGCAACTTTGGCCGTCGCGATCTTCTTTGTGAAATTGATTGCGACGCCCACCTACAAGCCCTTGATGACAGGGATGGAACCAGCCGATGCGCAGGCGATCGCGACGCAATTGGCGGCGAAGAAGATTCCTTACCTGTTGAGCCCCGACGGCACCTCCATCAGCGTCCCTGCCGACCAGGTCGATGCCGCCCGGCTTGAAGTCGCGTCGCACGATTCTCCCAAAAGCGGGCGCATTGGCTTTGAGATCTTCGACAAGGTCTCATGGGGGCAAACGGAGTTCGATGAAAAGGTGAACTACCAGCGCGCGATGGAAGGCGAGCTTGAAAGAACGATTCAGACCATGAGTAGTATCAAGAGTGCTCGGGTCCACCTCGTGATGGCGACCGACTCGGTTTTTATGGACCGGGAGCGCGGCGCCAAGGCATCTGTCACTGTGCGGCTGCGGCGCGGAAGCCTGTCCCGAGAGGACATCTCTTCGATTCAACGGCTCGTCGCGGGAGCAGTCGATGAACTCAAGCCAGCGGACGTAGTAATCATAGATGCTGATTCGAATCAGTCACTCGGACAGGGTAGCGGTTCCGGCGACCAAAACGATGGGATTGAGCAGGAATTGACACGCCGGCTGATCGCGACCTTGGGACCTGTTGTAGGAGCCGATCGCATCCACGCCTCGGTAAACGTGGAATATGAAACCGGCAGCAGTGAAGAAAGCGAAGAAAAATACGATCCCGCCGTTAGTGCCACTTTGACCATGCAGCATTCTGAGGAAAGCAGCAGCTCGGGCGGGACCTTGGGCGGCGTGCCTGGCACATCGAGCAATGTGCCCAAAGCCAAGGCGCCTGCAGCCGCCCCTGGAACGAAGGAACAGACCCAGTCATCATCATCAAAGACAGATAACAATACCTATGGCGTGAACAGAACAACGCGCCATCTTATTGAACCCGCTGGGAGCATTCGCCGCATCACGGCCGCCGTACTGTTGGACGATGCCGTCGAGCAAAAGCAGGAAAACGGCAAGTGGGTACAGGTTCATCGTAAGAGATCGCCTGACGAGCTACAGATGATCAGTGAAACCGCGCAAGCGGCAATCGGATTCAACGGCGCTCGGGGCGACGTGATCAGCGTCAAGAACCTGACCTTTGACCGGGCCCCTGTTGAGGATCTTCCGCCCACAACGATGGTCGACAAGGTGCGAAAAGGCATAACTGACTATTCGTCAATAATCCGCTACGCGGCACTGCTGGTCCTGTTCCTCCTTGTCTACCTGCTGATGATCAGGCCCATCCAGAAGCGCGCTCTCGCAACCCCGATTCCGCTTCCGGTGTCACGGACTCCAGTTCAGACTGACCCCGAGTTGGCCGCCCCTGACGTCGCGGCTTCTCTTGCCCAACGCAACACCTTTCTGAAGAAACAACTCGTCGAGTTTGTAAAGGCTGAGCCGGCAAGCAGCTCAACCGCCGTTCGTGCATGGCTGCAAGAGGAGAATTCGTAACTATGCCAACTGAAAAAACGAACCTCAGCGGCGTTCGCAAAGCCGCGATTCTCCTGACGGTTTTGGGCGAAGAATCTGCTGCTACAGTATTCCGCGATCTGAACCCGCTGGACTTGCAGCTTGTTGCCGACGAGGTGGCGAGTTTAGGAAAAATACCGGTAGAATTGTCGATCCAGGTTATTGAAGAGTACCAGCGGATGACTCAGGCCCAGGACTACCTTGTCCAGGGAGGCTATGATCTCGCCAAGCGCCTTCTGATCAGGGCTTTCGGGGAAGGCGAAGCAGAGGGAATTTTGCAGCGCCTGACCAAGGCACGAGACCTCAAACCCGTCGAGTCGTTACGGCGGGCCGATCCTCAGAAGCTCGCAAGATTTCTCGAAGCCGAACATCCACAGACGATCGCTCTCATCCTTGGTCAACTCGGAGATCGTCAGGCGTCCGCCTTGTTGATGAGTCTTCCAATCGAAATTCGAGCCGAAGCAGTAAAGAGACTTGCGAACCTGCGGCGATTCTCACCGGAAATGGCGGAGAAAGTCTCACTCGTGCTTGCCGAGCGACTCAAGTCGGTTGCAGAACAAGGCAAACGAACTTATTCGGGCTTCCAGAGCGCAGCGGACATCATGAACTGCATCGACACGACCGTAGCACAGGAAATTCTCGAGAGCATTGAGAACGTCGAACCGACGTTGGCAATTAGTATTCGCGATCTAATGTTCACGTTCGCGGATCTTCTGCAGGTTGGGGAGGCACACATTCGCGAGTTGGCGGGCGCGCTCGACAAGCGGACGCTGGCGATGGCCTTGAAGGGAACCAATGAAGAATTGAAGAACCACATCTTCCGGACCATGTCGTCGAGAGCAGTTGAAATGCTCAAGGAGGATATGGAAGCGCTGGGCCCGGTGCGCGGCAAGGATGTAGCCAAGGCGCAGGCGGAAATTGTTGCTATCGCCCGACAGCTTGAGGCCGAGGGAAAGATCGTATTGAAGGGCGAGGCAAATGAAGAATTTCTCGTTTGATAGCGCGGAACACCATACATCGCCTGCTCCGGTCGCGCCGTTCATGTACCGAGACACCGGTGCCGATCCCTCGACCAACGCCGACGGAACTAAGCGGGCTCAAGCTCCCGCGGGGCAAGCTGGCCAGCAGGTAAAGCCAGGCAAATCGGCTCAGGAGATTGACGACCTCTTAAATCTTGCTCGTATTGAAGCAGTGGCCGAGACCGAAAAGCGGCTCAAAAAGCAATATGAAGCAAAGTCAGAAGCGGAAGCGGCAAAGATCCGACAGGCTCTGGAACTCTTTAAGGATGAAAGAAAAGACTACTTTTCACGGGTTGAGGCGCAAGTAGTTCACTTGGCCCTCGCCATCGCGACGAAAATACTGCATCGCGAGGCCCAGGTTGACCCCCTGTTGGTTGCGGCACTCGTCCGCGTCGCAGTAGATAAATTGCACAATGGATCGAGCGTGTCGGTCCGCGTTTCACCGAACACAGCGAACAATTGGCGCGATTACCTGGCAAGTCCTCAGAACGGCTCGACCATCGCAATTGTAGAAGACGCTCATTTGGGCCCTGAGGATTGCATTCTCGAAACGGATTTAGGATCGGCTGACTTCAGTATCGATGCACAGCTGAAAGAGGTTGAGCAAGGATTCTTTGATCTCCTGGCGCAGAGGCCGCCCGTCAAGTGAACGCTGCTCAGCCGCTTGCCCCATATTTCGACCGCCTGGATCGAGGATCTACTCTTCGTTGGCGCGGACGTGTATTGCAGGTCGTAGGAAATCTGGTCGAGTCCGAGGGCCCTTTCTGTTCCGTCGGAGAGTCCTGCGAGATTACCAGCGCTAGCGGCAAGAAGTATTCCGGCCAGGTCGTCGGCTTCCGAGGATCGACCATGCTGTCTATGGCAGATCAGAATCCGCAAGGAATCCGATTCGGTGACCGAATCGTCGCCTGGGGGACTCGGCCATCGATTCGTGTGGGTAGCGACTTATTAGGTAGAGTGATTGATGCTACCGGTGTGCCACTTGACTCGAAAGGTGAATATCGAGGCGAACGCGCAGTATGGGTGGATGGTTCGGCCCCGTTACCGCTTGATCGTGTACCCATTCGGGAACCTCTCGGATGCGGGATAAGTGCTCTCGACGCTTTTGTCACCTGCGGACGTGGTCAGCGCATCGGTATTTTTGGAGGCAGTGGTGTCGGCAAGAGCACCTTGCTTGGCATGATGGCACGCGGGACAAGTGCCGATATGACGGTACTCGCTCTTGTGGGCGAGCGCGGCCGCGAGGTGGGAGAGTTTCTAGAGGTGATCGGCGATGAGGGAAGAAAACGTTGCGTCGTAGTTGTTTCCACCTCCGATCAATCCCCACTTCTGCGATTGCGCTGCGCCTTGTCTGCAACAGCCATTGCGGAGTACTTCGCAAGTCATGGCAAAAATGTTCTTCTGGTCGTCGATTCCCTCACCCGCTTCGCAATGGCCCAACGCGAAATTGGCCTGTCAGCCGGCGAACCGCCGACGGCAAAGGGCTACACGCCGTCAGTGCTTAACATGCTCGCCCGGCTGGTGGAACGAGCTGGTTGTTTCAAGACTGGCAGTATAACCGCTTTTTACACCGTCCTGATGGAAGGTGACGATCAACAGGATCCAGTAGCGGACACAGTACGATCGTTGCTCGACGGACACATAATTCTCGACCGAAACCTGGCGATGAGGAACCACTACCCACCAATCTCAATACTCGAAAGCCTCAGCCGCCTTATGCCCAATGTAACTTCACAAGAACATATGCAGAAAGCCAAGGCTCTTCGCCTGTTGATGGCTTCCTACGCCCGTTCTGAGGACTTGATTCGCATAGGAGCCTATCAGAAAGGGGCCGATCCAACACTTGACCGCGCAGTCGAGATCCTGCCGCAGCTAAACTCGTTCCTGCACCAGCGTCCCGAAGAGATATTCGCCTTTCCAAACGTCGTCAAATCCCTGATTGAGATACCGAGCTGATATGGCCTTTCGCTTTTCATTGGGTTCAGTGCTTCGTGTTCGCGGAATTGTTGAAGAACGCGAAGAACGCATGTTGCAATCAATACAGCTCGAGCTTTCGCGGGCCCAGGAGAGCCTGGTGCGTACCGAAGCCGAGCTTGAGCGCTCGGATGCCTCCCGTCAAGCTCAAATCTTCAAGCCCTTCCTGGCACACAATCTTCATGCCTCTTACGGAGAGGTAAAGCAGCTCAAGGAAAGCCGCGAGATCCTCGTAGACCGGATAGAGAAGCTAAAGCAACTGCGAGACAGGCAACTCGTTGTTTATCAACAGGCGCGGCGGAATCGTGAGATGCTCACAGATATGCGTGAAGAGAAACTGAGCGTGTACGAGTCAGATGTTGCTCGCGGTGAGCAGAAGACACTTGATGACAACTACATTGCTCGGCGAGGACGCGTCTGATCCTCGCAATACACACTTTCCTTCCCTTCTTCCACCGCACATCTGGCTTCCACCGTTTTGTTCAGTCGCCGCTAACCATAACCAATGCGTCCTACACGTATGCTTCCAGTCTGCTGGCTGTGTTCTTGCCAAAGGCTCGAACTCACCCCCGCCGCGTCCATCTCATTGCCAGTGTGACCAACCCCGCTAGTCATCACAGAATCATGCTGTACGCCGTAATTGGATCACCGGAATTCGTCGCAACCCGGCATTTTTTGCCTAAGCGTGATCCGGCAAGTCTTGCCTGCTTTGTCCTGAATGCCAAGCCGCGCTTGAAGAGCCGACTCCTATACTGCTGATTTCAATGAAGCAAGCGACCTCGTCCTGAGGCGCTCCATTTGGCCCGACAGATGCACTTATATCCGCGTGAACCTGAGAGCCAATATCGAAATGTCCATCCCGGCGCCAGTACCAACTAGCGGCTCGACGACGCAAGCATCCGATCAATCTTCAGTTTCATTCAACGACTCATTGCTCACTGCATCCAAGGCATATTCCGAAGTCGGCAGCGCGGCCAGTGCCGGCCCCAAGGCCACGTTCCAGACGAAACCTGCTTCTGAAGATGCGAAGACGTCCGAGGCAGTTCCCGCTAGCACTACGATTCAATCGCCTGTCGTAACTCAGTTGACCGGGTCGCAACAGCAAGCCTTACCGACGCAGCAGGCGCAATTGGCGAGTGCTGCTAATTCCCCGACAGAGCTATCTCTCGCTGAGCCCAGCGCGTTTTCAGATGCGGCAACAACTGTGCTCGGCCAGTTGAACGGCAATTCCAAAGCGGGATGGACTGCGGGAACCAAATCAACCATCGCTCAGTCAGGCGTCGTCAAGTCGACCGGCAATCTTTCGAAAAACTCTCAGTCGGGTAGCACTCATTTGGCATCGGTGCCGATATCGTCAAGCTCCACAATTGAATCCGTTAAGCCCCTACCAGTGGCCCCATCAACGACAGGCAACAGCGTCACCGATGGACTAGCGACTGCATCCTCCATCGCTGATCGGAGCGTGATTCAGGATTCCTTGCCGAACGGCAACTCTGAAGAATCAGCGAATTCTCTCCCGCTGTCCGCCTTGAACTCAGTTGCCAGTGTTGCGCCAAACGCCTCTCCAAACGCTGGGTCGAACACAATTCGGACTGGGGCTTCGGATGCCCAATCCAATGCAACAACCAACGGAATTCAGATTCCCCTGTTTAATGTAGCTGCGAATGTTGCGCCAAACTCCACTTCGAATCAGCTCCTGAACCAATTTCAGACTGCAAATTCGGATGCCCAATCCAATGCAACAAGCAATGGAGTTCAAAATCCCCCGCCGAACGCACTGCCTGAAAAAGCGGAGAATTCGTCCACACAATCAGCCCTGAATGCAGCGCTAAACGCTTCCAACAATGCAGTCCAGAACCCAGTTCAAATCGTTGGCCCGGATCCCCAATCCAACACAGTGCCGAACGCAATACCGAGTCCCATGCCAAACGCGGTCCCTGTCGAAGCACAGAATTCGCTTTCTCAATCAGCCCTGAACGCATTTGCGAGCGTCGCGCCAATCGCATCTTCGATTGCAGCGTCGAACCAGGCTCCGGTTGCGGCCTCGACCGCAGCTTCAAACGAATTGCAGACTTCATTATTGAAAAGTGCTCTGAAAGCATTCGCCAGCATCATTCCGAATGGGCTCACAAATGCGGCGCCAAATGCAGCCGCACATGCGATGGCCAATAATGGCCTAAACCCAGATATGAGTGATGTTCACAATGCGGTTGCGAATACTGTTCACAATGAAGTTCCGAGTGTTGCCGTCAACGCAGCCACAACCACTCCATTGAACGCTGACTCAACCTCAATCGCACATGCTGCGCAGCCTGCATTAACAAAGGACGGCGCGGGGCAGGTGGCTAGCTCAGTTTCGAAGAATCCGTCAATTACTCCGGTGGCTTCGCCTGACCAGACCATGCCGGCAACCAGCCCCAGCGTTCCCGAGACCGTTACCGCTCAGCCTGCCGCGCAGAACCTGTTCACAGACGGATCGCCGGTTGCGAGTCAGTCGGGCCTAACGGGACTGAACTCTACCTCCGCAGCGAAGCTATCGGCCGTTTCCTCCGCCAATGGCAAGGCTGGATCGACAGATGATGCCGACGAGGCCACAGAACTGAAGCAACATGCACCGTCAAATCTGTCGACCTTCCAGTCAAACAATCAAGAGGCGACCGGGTCAGCCAATCAGAGCCAAGTCAGCACGTCGTCGCAGGCTCAAGGGACGCCCGCGTCTCTGGCAAACTTTTCAAGTCACGCAGTTGTAGACTCTACGCACGCCCAGAGCGCGACCATCACCTCGCCGGTGCAGAATTCTCCAACGCCAGGCGGCAACGCTGGTCATGCCTCCTCTACGCCAAACACAGCTGCTCCCGCTGCGACCGCTGCTCCGCAAGCATCGCCGGTTGTCAATACAGCCAGGCTCATCCAGAATGTGGGTCAGTCCGAGATGCGGGTTGGCATGCGGTCAAACGAATTCGGCAATATCTCCATCAGCACTTCAGCGACGCGGGACTCGGTGTCTGCGCAGATTTCGCTTGATCACGGCGAACTAGCCAAGACACTCACGGCGCATTTGCCGGAAATCCAGGCCAAGCTAAGCACCAACCAGTCGGTGGATGTGCGCATCGATACGAACGGGGCTAGAGGAGGGCTGGGGGCAGGAACGTCCGGCACCTTTTCAGATGGCGCAACCAGCGATTCTCGCGGGAGCAGGCAGCAAGCGGGAAATGCAGCTTCAAGCTATTCAGGCAACGGGTTTTCGAACCAACAGTTTTCACCCGCTGCATCGACCGTGACAACAGGCGAAGGTGGGCTTAGCGCCCGTCTCGACATCAGAGTTTAAGTAAGGTCTAAGGACCAGGAACTTGAGGGGGAACCACAATGCACAATGCTTTAGCGAACTACACCATGCCGACAATATTGAACTCGCTCACTCCGGCTGCCAGTAATGGAACCCAAAGGTCTGCGAATCCTCGGGCCAGTGCCGCCAACGCAACAAACACAAGCAGCTCGACCTCAAGCAGCAGTGGCGCTGGTGGCCTGAGCACCACTTTCCTGACTCTCTTGGCGCAGGAGTTGCAGAATCAGGATCCCACTGCTCCCGTGGATCCAACAGCGATGGTCGGTCAGATGATCTCGCTGAACCAATTGGAACAGCTCATCACCATTAATCAGACGCTATCTGGGTCCACAGCCTCGGCTTCCGGCACAGCAGCAGCGAGGGCGGCAGCCGGTGTCGCCGCATTCGACCCAACTGCCAGCGCGCTATCGCCTTCAACGGCCGGTGCGGCAACCAGCCAACTTCCGTTCGACCCGAATACGATGATGCCCATAGGTTCCGGCAACAACGGCGCTCTGGCGGCCTCGATTAACAATTCTCTTAATGCCGGAACGATGAACACTTCCGGCACCAACAACAATACCTCAGGAGGCAAGTAATGGGATCTTTCTCAACACCACTCTCTGGACTCGTGGCGGCCCAAGGCCAGCTGCAATCCGTCTCCAATAATCTGGCCAACATCGATACCGATGGCTACAAAGACCAGACTTTAACCTTCAACGATATCTATACCCTGGCTGGTGAAACCAATGGTGCCGGCGACCCGATTCAGACCGGCTCTGGCGTCGCAGTTTCCTCCACGACCTCCAATTTCACAGAGGGAAATCTGAACGCAACTGGCACCTCGTCCAATATGGCCATCTCTGGAAATGGGTTCTTTGTCACCCAGGCCCCCGGTGGCTTGCCGAATTACACCCGCGCTGGCGACTTCACCACGAACAACGCCGGACAACTCACCACACCAAATGGAGAACTGGTTCTCGGATATCCAGCTGTTCTCGGAGTGGTCAATCCCGGGGCGACTTTGCAGCCGTTGCAGGTTGGCAGTGGCGTAACGATCCCCGCTCAAGTGAGTACTACGATTGGGATTACCGCCAATCTCAATTCCAACACCGGCGCTGGTGGCACGGCTCCCAGCAGCACGCTCTCGGCGTACGACTCGTTGGGGCAGTCCCATACTCTCACGGTTTCCTACACCATGACTGCGCCAAATACCTGGAACTACACAGTCACCGTGCCATCGGCCGATTTAACCGGCGCCACGGGCACCAACTGGACCGTAGGGTCAGGCACGCTGAACTTCAACAGCACAGGCACCTTGGCTTCGATTACCAATGTTGTACCCATCAGCCTTGGTGGTGCTGGCAGCGCGGGCCCGCCCATCGTCCCCGCTACATCTTTAGCCGATGGCGCAACCTCCCCGCAGACGCTCACCGGGCCCTTTGGTACGGTAGCCAATCCAACCATCACCCAGACCGCAGCGCCTAGCGCGACGAGTGCCACCACGACGAATGGTTTCGCCAGCGGCACGCTTTCGACCTACAGTGTTCAGCCGGATGGCACCATCGAGGGTACCTTTACCAGTGGCAACACGATGGCGCTGGGACAGGTCGCCGTGGCATCCTTTGCTAACAGCGAGGGGCTGGCCAGCATCGGCAACAATAACTACCAACCAACTCAGGCTTCCGGTGCGGCTGTGATAGGGGCGGCCGGAACGGGAGGACGCGGCACCATTGTAGGGGGCAACGTTGAGCAGTCAAACGTGGATATAGCTGCTGAGTTTGCCAAGTTGATCGTGGCCCA
>Ga0181520_10012492_pt1 | contig 10896 bp, 9 predicted proteins | sample PEATcosm2014_Bin_29_FD_132451 | JGI IMG/M metagenome (GOLD analysis project Ga0181520, IMG submission 132451) | Peatland microbial communities from MTU Mesocosm Facility, Houghton, MI, USA - PEATcosm2014_Bin02_30_metaG | ecosystem: Environmental > Terrestrial > Soil > Wetlands > Peat | place...
ACGCGCGCCGCCGTTCTGCGGATCGACAAGAATCTCGACCAGCGCATCCGCCGCCGGTTCGCGTTTGAGTTCACGGCCGCGCAACTCGCAGCGGCCTGGCAGATCGCCGCGGATATGAAAGGCACACGGCCGATGCTGCGGCTCTTGCAGGGCGACGTGGGCAGCGGCAAGACGGCCGTGGCCGTGTACGCCATGCTGATTGCCGTCGCCAACGGATATCAGGCCGCTCTGCTGGCGCCGACGCAGGTGCTTGCCGAGCAACACTATTTCACGCTGCAAAATCTGCTGGCCGATTCCAGGGTGGACATCGAATTGCTGACCGCCCGAACACGCGCCAAGGGCCGGGCACGCACCGGCCGGTCCATCGAAGCGGGCATCGCCGTCGGCACGCAGGCCCTTCTGGAAAGCGATGTGCGATTTGCCAATCTCGCGTTGGTGGTCGTTGACGAGCAGCATCGTCTTGGTGTTCGCCAGCGGCAGGTTCTCAGCCAGAAGGGCAACACGCCGCATTACCTCATCATGACCGCCACGCCCATCCCGCGAACGCTGGCGCTCAGCCGCATCGCCGACCTGGACGTGACGGTCATCGACCAGCTTCCCCCCGGCCGCCAGCCCATCACCACCACATGGCTGCCGAGCTCGGACGAAAACGCCGCGTTCGACACGATTCGCTGCGAAATCGCCGCCGGCCGGCAGGCGTATATCGTCCTTCCCAGCATCGACCCGATGGACGAATCCCGCGGCGTGATCGACGAATGCAAGCGACTTCAATCCGGCCCGCTGTCAACCCTGCGACTGGCCAGCCTGCACGGAAAAATGAATCCCGCCGACAAGCAGAAGATCATGCTCGATTTCCGGGCCGGCAAGATCGACGTGCTGGTCGCCACCACGGTCATCGAGGTCGGCATCGACGTGCCCAACGCCACGGTGATCCTGATCGAATTCGCCGATCGCCTGGGTCTTTCGCAACTGCACCAACTGAGAGGCCGCGTCGGCCGGGGAACCGTCCCGTCAAGCTGCATTCTGCTGGCCGATCCCGCCACGCCCGCCGCCGAATCTCGCCTGCGCGCCATCACGCAAACCTCAGATGGTTTCGAGATCGCGCAACTGGACCTGGCCCTCCGCGGCCCCGGCGAATTTTTCGGCACCCGCCAACACGGCCTGCCCGAATTCAAACTCGCCGACCTCTCCAGCGAATCCGACCTGTTCGAATTGGCCCGACAGGACAGCCAATCGTTGCTGGCGGCCGATCCGAATCTTACCAATCCCGTTCACGTGCAATTGCGCGCGGCGCTGCGAAATCAGTTCGGTACGTCGATTGATTTGCCGCAGATCGCGTGAGGGGCAACGGTTAGCCTGGGTGTTTCTGCAACCATTCAGCCCTGCGCCTGGCGAGTTCCGCATCCGCCTGTTCCGTCGTGAAAAACTGTCCGGCGTCGATTTGCGCCGCCGCCGCGTTGATGTGCGCCAACCGCTCGGGAGTGAAAAGGTGACCGAAGTCTTCAGGCCCCTCGATTGAATCCCGAGTCAAGACCTCGGCGACATAGTCGTCAACGGTCGAGAATCCCGCTTCGGCCGCGCGGCGCTGCGCTTCCTTGTACAAACGGTCGCTGATTTGAACCTGTTGCATGGCAACAACCTCAGTGTCGATTATTGCCTCACGACCAGTCAACCGCCACATCCGGCCGCAGCAGCTTGAATCGCTTTATGCCGTCGGCCGTTATCTTGGTGTGGCGCACGCTCAGGTTCTGAAGCTGCTTGATCGCGGCGATTTTGGTCAGGCCCGCGTCTGACACGGCCGTGAAATCCATCCGCAATACTCTCAGCCACCGCAGCGAACCGAGTTGGCCCAGCCCGGCGTCCGTAATGGCCGTGCCGTCAAGTTGGAGCAGGGTGAGATGGGGTAAGGTCGCGATAACGGCCAGGCCGGAATCGGTGATGGCTGTGTCCGGGAGGTAAAGATGCTCCAAGTTGCCCAGCCTCGAAAGGGGAGCAAAACCTGCGCCGGTTATCGGGGCGTGGTCGATGTGAATTTCGCTCATTGATGGCACATTTTGCAGAAACGCGAGTTGCAGATCAGTGATGGGTTGGCCCTGCCAGATTGGCATTGTTATACGGCCGCAGACCTCGTCGAGCGTGTCCAACCTATTTGCATCCAACACGGTTTGGAATCCGTCGGGAAGTTCGCGCTCGATATCGACGGTGCCATGAAGTCGCCATACGGTCGATATTGCCGCGTGGTCGGACAGCACAAAGAACAAACCGTACGCGATGAACCATGTCATTGCCGTTGTGGCTACAACAATCAAAATATGTCCGGGTAATGGGCGGAGGTGGCAACTCCATATATCCCGCCAATTCAGACGCCATATCAATTGCGTGCCCAAGAAACTGGCGGGGTTGTGCAAATCGAATGCGGTTCCGCACTCCGGGCACCTATTCTGGCTTGCACGAAGGTCATATCCGCATTGGATGCACATGGGGTTTGAACGCGGGACGGTCCTGAAAAGTCTTGGCAGCATTGTCCACGGCGGCTCCGTTGCAATGCAATCGCCTGCCAGCCCGGCAGCGACCATCAAACCAAACATTACGAAGAGTTCCAGGTCAAAAGAAGCCACCACGGCCAGGCACACGATCAGCAGTATCGCGACACGGTTGCGTACATTGTCCCGCGGCGCTACGATTCTTGTTTGCTCCTCGGCACGCATGATTCCACCCGTAATACCGAGCCACGGCCCGATTCGTTGTTCACGCCGGCCGGGACATGCGGATGGCGGGGTGGCCGGGGCCGTAGTAGTTGGCCAGTTCGCGGCAGGTGGCAAAGCCGTATTTCTTATAGAGGGTGATGGCGGGGTGGTTGTCGGGGCGGACTTCAAGGAACAGCGTGGCGGCGCCGCGATCCTTCAGGGTTTGGATCATGTGGTCCATCAATTGCGGGCCGAGGCGCTGGCCGCGGGAGTGGGGGTGCACCGCCAGAGCATAAATGCGGCCCCAGGGGGTTGGCGTGCGCGTCCAGGTGAAGGCGGCGCTCCATGCGAGGATCGTCGAATCGTTCTCGGCCACAGTCACCATCACCCGCGGACTGGCGACCAGGTATTCCAAGCGCGGCTGGCCGAAACGCTCGCCAGCGTGGACGAAGCTGCGCTGTTCAATTTCCAGAATCGCCGGAATGTCGGCGGCAGTCGCGGCACGCAGAATCATTCGTCCTCCGGCTGGAATGATATCTGGTGCGATCCCTCCGCTCTACTGCTCGCCTGTTCCCCCGCTCCGCTTTCTCATCCCCGGTACCCCGGGATTACGCCCCAACGGCTTGAAATTCGGGCTTGGCGACGGCGACGCGGTTTCGGCCGGCCGTCTTAGCTTCAAGTAACGCGCGTTCGGCCTGGGCCACAATCGTGCCCGGCAACGTCTGGCTGTCGGCGACGCCGATGCTGGCGGTGATGTGGACGGTCTTATCGTCGTGGCCGGGCCAGGAATTGGCCAGTGTGTCGCACAGCCGCTGTGCGGCCCGGGCGGCAATCTCATCGGTGGCGCCCAGGAGAATGACCGCGAACTTCGTTCCCTCGTATCGGCACACCACATCTTCGCCACGGCAGCAACGCGCCAGCGTCTTGGCGGCGCTCCTTAGAACGTTATCACCCGCCTCGCGCCCCAGCATGTCGTTAACGGCCGCAAAATGGTCCAGATCGATTAACACAACCGACAGGCACCGACCGCCGCGATTGCTCAGGGCGAGTTCGGCGGCGAGGCGTTGATCGAAATACGACTTGTTCCAAAGCCCGGTCAGTTCGTCGGTCATCGAGTCCATAAACATTCTCCTTGCGGCGGGCGAGGCATCTCCTGAACAGCTTCATCGTCGGCTATGCGCACAGCGAACTTAATGGGGCGGCCCAGGATCGGGAAAGAAAGAGAACCTGTGCCGATTATGCGGCCGGGTTTGACCCGCCACGAACCCCGGTCTAAAACACAAGCCATGGCGGGCATGACATACAGCGATGCGGGCGTGGATTACGGCGGGTTGGACGCGTTCAAGCGCATGTGCCAATCGCTGGGCGCGGGCACGACGGCGGCCCTGGCGCAGCACGGCGTCGGCGAAGTGTCCGGTGTGCGCGGCGAGAGCGCGTATCTGCTGGAGACGGCGGATGCTTATTGGGCTCACGTCGAGGAAGGCCTGGGCACCAAGAACCTGGTGGCCGACGCGGTGGAGCGGCTTACCGGGCGATGCTATTACCGGTCGGTCGGAATTGATACGGTTGCGACAATTGTCAATGACATGGTGACGGTGGGGGCGCTGCCCTTGTCGGTGGCGATGCACGCGGGCGTGGGCGATGCCGATTGGTTTTCGGACCAGAGACGCGCGGCCGAACTGGCGGCGGGCTTTGCCGAGGGGTGTCGGCTGGCCGGTGCGGCATGGGGCGGCGGCGAAACGCCGGCCTTGCGCGGACTCATCCAGCCGGGAACCATCGTGCTGGCCGGGTCAAGCATCGGCCGCATTTCGCCCAAGACCCATCGCATCACCGGCCGGCTCGCCGACGGCGACGCGATCGTGTTCATGGCCAGCAACGGCGTGCAGACCAACGGCCTGACGCTGTGCCGGGCGCTGGCGGATCGCCTGCCCGACGGCTATCGCACTACGATGGGCGATGGGCGCATGTACGGCGAATCGCTGCTGGATGCATCGGCGATTTATGTGCCGTTCGTCGCGGCCTGCCAGAAGCGCGGCATCACGCTCAAATACACCGCCCACATCACCGGCCACGGCTGGCGGAAACTTATGCGACTGAGCGAGCCGTGGGTCTATCGCATCACCCAAATGCGGCCGATACCGGAGCTTTTCCGGTTCATCATCGACGCCGGCAAAATGGATTTGGCCGAGGCCTACGGCACGTTCAACATGGGCGCGGGCTTCGCGGCATACATTGCCCCCGGCGATGTGGAAGCGGTCTTGTCAGCGGCCCGATCATGCGGCATCGATGCCTGGCAAGCGGGAAATGTCGTTCGCCAGGGCGATCGCAAGGCGGTTGAGATTGTTCCGCTGGGGATCGAATTCGATGGCTCGACGATGGCGGTGAGGTAGGGGGATTTCAGATCTCAGATTGTCGCCGGAGCGATGATCGCGGCCATCCGGCCGGTGATTCCATGGTCGCGGCGATGGGAAAAGAAATGTTCCCGATCGCTGTATGTGCAGCAGTCGGTGCCGTCGATGTTGCCGGGCGGTAATCCACAGGCGAGCAGCCGAAGTCGCGCCGAAGCGGGCAGATCGACCATGCCCTTGCCGTCGTCGCGGCGGACGAATGGGGCATCGGGTCCGAAGGCGGCGGCAAATTCGTCGAGTACCTCCGGACCGACCTCAAAACGCGCCGGGCCAATGCACGGCCCAATGGCGGCAATCAGCGACTCCGCCCGCGAACGGTTCGGGTCGATTTCCACCAATGCGGCGACGGCGGCGGCCAGGACATTGCGGATGATGCCGCGCCAGCCGGCGTGAACGACGGCGACGGCCGATGCGCCCGGCGTGCTGATCAGAATGGGCACGCAATCGGCGATGCGGACGGAGACGGCGCGGCTGGGATCGGTCGTGACGATGGCGTCGGCTTTCTGCGCGAAATCGAATTCGCTACCGCTGACGACGCGAGCGACGGCCGGGCCGTGCATTTGGTGAACGCGGAGAATCGGTCGCGAACCAATGCCAATGGCGGCGGCGAAGCGGGCGTAGTTTTCCTGGATATGGTCGCCGGGATCCTGTGTTGCGCAGCCGTTGGGATTGCCCAGGTTCAGGGAATCAAACGGCGGATGGCTGACCCCGCCGATGCGCGTGGAGAATCCGTGCGCCGCGCCGGCGGCCGACAGTAATGCGGAGCGATAGAAGACCACGCCGTTGTCGGCCGTGTGAGCCGTGAGCATGCTGGCAACGTAAGGGGTAAAGGGAAAATTGCAACCGGGTGATCGAGCCAATCACGCCGACCGGGCGGCCGGGTTTTGCGGGTCTGGCGTTGCGGCCGCGGCGACGGACGAGTCGTTGGCCGGTTGGTTCGACGGGTAGGGGATTCGCGAATGGTACAAACCCAGGAGGGTCTTGAGCATGGCGTCTTCGGCGCGGGCAAGGTCGCGCATGGTGAGGTCGCAGTCATCGAACTGCCCGTCGAGCAGGCGCTTGAGAGCCAGGTCATGGACCAGGGCCTCGATGCGAGCGGCGGTGGGATCGTGCAGGCATCGTGCGGCGCTTTCGACGCAGTCGGCCAGCATGACCAGGGCGGTTTCGCGCGTCTTGGGCTTGGGGCCGGGATAGCGATACTGCATCTCACTGATCTGAGGCTGATCCTCGTCACGGCCGCGCTGGGCCTGGTCGAAAAAGAACTCCACCAGCGTGGTGCCGTGATGCTGCTGGATGAACGGAATCAGGCTGCGCGGCAGATTGTATTCCCTGGCCAGTTCCACGCCATCCTTCACGTGGCCGATGATGATCAGCAGCGATACACTGGGCGAAACGTTGAGGTGTCGGTTGGGTCCGCCGTGCTGGTTTTCGATGAAATAGTCGGCCTTGTTGATCTTGCCGATGTCGTGATAGTACGAGCCGACGCGGCAGGCCAGGGCATTGGCGCCGACGGCTTCGGCGGCTTCCTCGGCGAGATTGGCCACCTGGATGCTGTGGCTGTAGGTGCCGGGAGCTTCCTCGCTGAGACGGCGCAAAAGCGGCTGGCGATTGTCGGCCAGCTCCAGCAGCGTCATGCTCGTCGTGATGCCGAACGCCTTCTCGATGAAGGGAAGTATTCCCAGCACAAAAAACGCCGCGATCAACCCGGCGGCGGCCGCGTGCAGGCAGTCCACGCCCACGTACCGGGGCGGGTAGAGATTAATGGCGTCGCCGGCGGCCGTGGCGATCGCCATGGCGAGGGCGGCGACACCGCCAACTTCCACCAGTTTGCTGCGGGTGCGGATTTCATCGAGCATGAAGCCGACGGTCACCAGCCCCACCCAGAGCACGATGAGGAACATGACGGTCTGATTGAGCGCGAAGGTGACGAGGATCGCATCGAGCATGCCGAAGCCCAGGGCAAAACGCTGGTCGTAGGCGATGGCGAGAATGATCGCGGTGAGAATCGTCGGGGCGATGCCAAAGATGTAGAGCGAATTGCTGCCCATGGCGGCCAGTTCGCTGATCAGGAGCATCAGGACAATCAGCGCCGCCAGCGCGAAGCCCCGGGCGTGGTTGCGGACAATACGCGGCTGAAACCGGGCGATGTACGCGCCCAGGCTGATGGTGACCAGCAGCGCCATCAGTGCGTAGGCGGCACGGCTCTTCATGCCGGTGGAATCCAGCTCCTGAATGTATTGCTGGTTCTCGGCGCGGAGAATCTGCCATATCGAGTCGTTGACGCTCTGGCCGCGTTGGGCGATCACTTCGCCTTCAACGAAATGCTCCGTGGCTTCCGACGCCGGCACATGATCGGCGGCAAGCGTGCGAGCCTGGGCCGTGGCCGCCAAGTCCAGCACGTGAGTGGGCTTCTCGGCCAGAATCGCCGCGGCCAGTGCGGCAATCTTCGGTTGCAGAGGCAATTCAAAAAGCAGATCGGCGTAACCTTCGATTTTCGCGGTGAATTCCGGCGGGGGGCTTGTCGAGATGGTCTGGGTTTGCACGTCCACATCGCGCTGGTTGCCCGAGGAATCGCGGAGTGTGATCGTTCCGGACTTGCCGTTGAGTTCCGATTGGCGTTCGGCGGCGGCGAGGATCGTTAGCGGCGCGCCCCCGTCGGTGAGGCGGCTGCGCAGGTCATCGACAAACTGGCGCACGCTTTGCTCGTATGCCGCGCGGCGCGGGCCGGTGCGATCCTGTTCCAGCGCGGTCAGGCTGGCACTGTCGAGAACGCCCTTGAGGTCCGCGGGAAGCTCGCTGCTGCGGGTGTCATACACGCGGTCGGGAAGGGCGGTCAGTTCCGATTGCAGCCGAGACCACGGATCGTCCGGCGATTGACGATAAACAGGCAAAACGGCCGACGCCACTTCGCGCTTGCGCCACTCCATCCGCACCGGATCCTGATAGTTGAAATCGACGCGGGCGACGATGTTGTGCGGGATGTATTGATGCAGCCAATACGGCACCACCTGCTGGCGCAGCAGGAGGATCGCCGTGATCGCCAGCCAGAACCCGCCGGCGATCACCAGCGACGGGAACAGATCGCGGTTCTGGAATTTCCGCCACGCCGGCCGGCTGGCCGAGCCCCATTTCTCGCGGATCGCCGCGCGTCGGACGGAACTTTTGTTGCCAAAGAGCATCATGGGTATTCTAGTCGTTTTCGTAGGCGTCGACGATGTGCTGCACCAGCCGATGGCGGACGATATCGGCCCGGTCCAGCCGGACAACGGCGATTCCATCGATTCCGTCGAGGCGTTCCAGGGCATCGCTGAGCCCGCAGGTCGTATTGGGCGGCAGATCAATCTGCGTCACGTCGCCGGTCACGATCATCTTCGAATTGTTCCCCAGCCGGGTCAGAAACATCAGCATCTGCGACGCCGTCGTGTTCTGCGCCTCGTCCAGGATCACGATCGCATCATTGAGCGTCCGCCCGCGCATGAACGCCAGCGGGATCACCTCAATCACGTCGTTGGTCATGAACTGCTTCACCTGCGCGAATTCCATCATGTCGTTCAGGGCGTCAAACAACGGCCGGAGATACGGATTCACCTTCGCCTGAAGGTCGCCGGGCAGGAAACCGAGCCGCTCGCCGGCTTCGACGGCCGGGCGGGCCAGCACTATCCGCTTGGCCTGCCCATGTTTGAGCATGCACGCCGCGGCGGCCACGGCGAGATAGGTCTTCCCCGTTCCGGCCGGCCCCATGCAGAACGTCAGGTCGTGATGGAATATGGCATGGAGGTATTTTCGCTGGCCGTCTGTCTTGGGGGTGATGAACCGGCCGCGGGCGTAGACCTCGATCCGGTCAGCCGAGTTCTTTTCACCGTGATCGATGGCCTTGTTGATGGCCTCGCCGACATCATCGGCGTTAAGCCAATCCTGCCTGCGGAGGGTGCGTTGCATCAAATCGAGGACGGCCGCGGCCTTGTCGACCTGATCGCGCTGCCCGCTGAGCCGGAGCTGGTCGTCGCGGTTGGTGACCTGAACCCCGAAGGCATCGCGGATCATGCGCAGATGCCGATCGGCCGCCCCGAAGAGGGCGAGCTTTTTATCGGGCAGTTCCAGGAGAATACTCAGCTCCACGTTGGTCGAGGGATTCTGCCATCTTGAGGGCGAAAATGCGATGGGGAAATGAAAAGCAAATGAATTATTGGTCTGTAAAGATAGGCAGATTGCGTGTAAGACGTTGCCGGTCAATACGTTATGCAATGATCGGTCGTTTTGCGTGTAGAGGCAACTATATTGACATTTGTGCATGTCATCGACCGGCGGGCCCTGATAGAAGCTCACTCCGGCCCCAGCGGCTCCGACGGCGGGTCGGTTGGCGGCGGTTTCGAATCCTTCCCCGGCGGCCTGTCGCCAGTCTTGTCGAGCGGAATCGGCGTCCCGCATTCGGGGCACCGCTCCTTGCTGGCGCGGAGGTCGTAGCCGCAACGACTGCAAGTGCCTGCGGCGCGACGCGGCAAGCACCTTGCTCCCATCGCAAACGCTCCCCAGCAAATCAGGCCAGCCGCCACGGCGGCAATCCACAGCGGCATTGCGAACGCCTGAACACCCGGCGAAATGAATCCGTCTGGCCGCTGGGCAGGCGGCTGGTTCACGGCGTAAAAACCCGCCGCGCCGCGCGACGGTGAACCACAAATCGCTGCCACATTATACGAGGCGCCTCGCAAGAAAACCTGTATCTCGCCGCCCGGGGCTCCCAGGAAGTCATCGAACCCCTGCATCGGATATGAAATTTTCCCACAATACACCTCCGTTTTGTATAGGAAAACCCCATAGCCACCCACTATTTGCACGTCTGCGCTGCTGCCGAAAATTGGCCCGGCAATAAGCAACGTGCCGAAGCAGACGCAGCAGAAGAGCGACAACAAGCCGAAAAATCGAAAGACCCAGCGCAAGCAATGCGCAAACAAACTACTGCGACAATCGATGCGCGTACGCGACATTCAAACCTCCTCCTGTCGCCGCCGCGGCACACGCGACTGCACCACAGGGTAACTTAAGGGGACACACTCCGTTCACAAAGCCATTGCCAACTGGTACCGTGGGGCGATGCCTCGATCGCCCCGCATCGCTACCGGAATCGGGGGACACAATACGGGTTTCGCCCATTTCCTGGCCGACCGCCTTTCTGGTGCTTGAGGGCCCGGCCGGCGATCCAACTGTTGCTGGCTCACCGGATACTCCTCCCAAGCCTTCGGCAAGGCCGGGTCGCTCAACGGCCGATGCCGTGAGCATCGTACCAGATTCGCCCGTGTGGTGTTATCACCGTTTTCCGGTAGAGCCTCACGAAGCCGGCAAAACCGCCAGGCGAGCAGGCGGGAAAAATTCCTCACCGGGAACAATTTTCTCTTGCCATCGGCTTTGAGTTTGGTTAATGTAAGGGATGATAGGCAATGAACAATGGATAATTGACAATGGACAATGAACAGGCGGAAACGGCGGTTTGTTGATCTACTGTCTACTTTCCACTGTCTACCCTCTCGGCCGCAGGCCGGCCCCCACCCCCCTACGGGGCATTTGGGGGACATCTGGGGACGGGCGGAAGCAATGGATAATGGACAATGGACAGTGGACAATGAGCAGAATACGGCAATTATCCATTATCAATTATGCACTATCCATTGCGCCCCCCCCTCCCCCCCTCGGTTGCATTCGGTTGCATTTGGGACGCGCTGCGCGAGAGAGGAGATCGCTGCGCTGGTGGAGAGGAGAAAGGAGACCATGAGGCAGAGACCTTCTGTCACCCAGTCACCTTGTCA
>Ga0181520_10012494_pt1 | contig 10895 bp, 8 predicted proteins | sample PEATcosm2014_Bin_29_FD_132451 | JGI IMG/M metagenome (GOLD analysis project Ga0181520, IMG submission 132451) | Peatland microbial communities from MTU Mesocosm Facility, Houghton, MI, USA - PEATcosm2014_Bin02_30_metaG | ecosystem: Environmental > Terrestrial > Soil > Wetlands > Peat | place...
CGGCGTGCACGACAACCAGCCCGCCGCCATTGCCGACATAGTTTTCGAACTCGTTTCGAAGTTCAGCTGGCCAATCCGGACCATCGTAGTTCATCACGATCACTTGGTAATGGCCCAAATCCGGTTTGAAGTTGCTGAAATCCCCATCCCCTGGCGGCGATGTGATCACTGTCACCTCGAATAGGCCTGCCTCTTCCAACTCTTTCTTCAAGACCGGTGTCGTCAGGCGCCAGTTGTGGTACGCACCAGCGCTCTGCCCATCCAGGATCGCTACACGGATTAGGTCTCTATTCGCACCGAAAATCGGCGCACAAAGTAACCCAATCGCCAGACAAATCAAGCTAGTTCGATACATCTTCAATCCCTCTCAACCGATGCGAACTTAAGAATCAGCAGAATACGCTCTCTGCCAACATAACCGTTGGGGAAATACCGACCGACCGCAAAATCCAAAAGTAAGCCTGAAACAGGTTACTTAAAGCGTCGGCCCCCCATACGTGGTATACCCGTTTCTTTCTTTGAGAGCTAGTCTGTGGGGTGAGCAATGCTTCGGACGTGTAATTACCGTCCTGGCGCAGCTCATTGGGCGCAGCCCAGTATCAAATAAACAATGGGTTATAGACATTTAGCAAACCCCTTGGAAGATTTTGCAAGCCCCTCGAAATTGACCAGCGGTTCAGGCCCACTCGGGGCGCTTGCTGCGGCGTGAGCAACAATGAAGGTCCTAGGAATCAGCGGGCTGGAAAAAGCGGTGCCTTTCAAGAGGGCCCATTGGCCGGGCCTTGACGAGCGTGAGTATCGGATCGCTCAGGGCATGGACTCAGCCGCCGCGCTGATAGTCGACGGCAAACTCGTTGCCGCAGCGGACCAAGAGCGTTTCAGCGGCAAGAAGCACACCGGGGATTTTCCGGTTGATGCAATCCGCTATTGCCTCTCCCACGCCGGCGTCTCCATCTTCGAAATCGATGAAGTAGCCCACGGATTCGACTATGCTCCTCACCACCACCTTTTTGCCAGTGACGAACTCTCTGCTGATCTCTATAACAAGGTCTTTTCTCGCGACGCTCTGCTGGCACAGGTGCGTCGCGATCTTCCTGGATTTCCACTCGAAAATGTATTTCACGTCGGCCATCACCTGGCTCACGCCGCCAGCGCGGCCTTGACGTCTGGCTGGGACGAGTGTCTCGTCGTCGTCAACGATGCGATAAGCGAAGTTGAAAGCTTGAGTGTTTATAGGTTTCATCAAGGGAAGTTTGAGAAGATTCACAGTGTCGACGCCAACAATTCCATCGGCTTGTTTTACTCTCTTCTAACTCTGCACCTCGGCTTTGAGTTTAGCTCCGATCAGCAAGAAATCATGGGCCTCGCTCCTTACGGCGATCCGGCCCGATTCCGCAAGTTTTTCGAGGAGACCGTTGCACTCGGCTCTGATGGTGCCGTAAGCATTCCGATGCTAAGCCTTAATAGTGGCTGCGAAGAGCGCGAAAATTATACGGCGGCTCGCGGATGGCTCGATCAGCACTTATTCCTGCGACGCGCTCCACACGAATCCATCGAGTCTGTTCATAAAGATGCGGCTGCTGCAACGCAGGAATGTCTCGAGCGCGTTGTGGTACACGTGTGCGAGCACTTCGGAAGAGCGACCGGCTTGCGAAGATTAGCTTTGGCCGGCAGCGTTTCGCTCAACTCGACCACTAACGGCAAACTCAGCCGATCAAATCTGTTTGACGAGGTTTACGCGCAACCTGTTTCCGGTGACGACGGTGTTGCCCTCGGCGCGGCGCTCTATCGGACTTCGCTGGCCATGAAAATTACCAATGAGCGATTTCCCGCTCCGCTTATCGGACCTCGGTACAACTCCCGCGAAATTGAGACCGCTCTTTATCGCTGCAACGGCAAGATCCAATTCAAACATTTCAATTCGCTTCAAGAAACCTGCGCTGCAGCGGCAGGACTTATCGCTGATGGACACGTAATCGCATGGTCGCGCGGCCGAATGGAATACGGCCCGCGAGCGCTAGGCAATCGCAGCATCCTTGCAGACCCTGGTCGCCCCGAGATGCGTGAACGGATCAACACAATGGTAAAAAAGAGCGAGGCATTCCGCCCTTTCGCGCCTGCCTGTGCGGTGGAAGAAGCGCACCGCTGGTTCGACGTAGCACGCGGCACCGAGCTGCCCTTTAAAACCAGCACCGTTAACGTCCGTCCTGAAATGCGGAAACTGCTTCCTGCCGTCACCGATGTGAAGGGCTCAGCGCAACTCCAAACCGTCAGCGTCAAAGACAATCCCGACTTTCACACCCTCTTGGTCGCAGTGGGCCAAACCACAGGACGCCAGATGGTCCTAAACACCAGCTTCAACGCAAGTGAGCAACCCATCGTCAACACTCCGCAAGAAGCCATCGAAACATTCCTCAGCACGGGCATCGAAGACCTCTTCCTGGAAAATTTCCACATTAAGCGCACCGGTGCCTGAGAAATTGCATCAAGCCGCATGTGGGGCTTTTCAGTCGAAATTCAGGAGCATCGTGCTAAATCAAATGCACGAGTCCGAGCTGTATTTCGTATCCTTTGTAACTCCATCAGGAAAGCGTTCACGGACCAGCTTCAGCGCTTCCTCAGGCGTCCCAATCACTCCTTCCAGTTGGGCATCCTCGGCTGCTCGCAGCATCTCGCGAAAACCCGGACCTGGTTTGTATCCCGCCGCAATCAAGTCCAAACCTGTGATAAGCGGGTTCGGCCTCACTGCCTCATCCGGCGTGGCCGTCCAGCGCTCGCGAACAAACTCCCAATGATTGAGAATGCCGCTCGCGGCCAGGCAATCCATGCGGTGCAGCGCCAAATGCTCCTCGAAGTGTTCCAGTCGGAAAAATCTTTTCAGTGTTGAGGCTTTCATGCGATGCGCATCCATAAATCGCATGTGGTTCTCAATCAGCGCAAGAATCTGCTTCGTTTCTTCGTTCGAAAACCGGAATCGCCGGCAGATCTCCGCACCAATCGCCGCGCCCATCTCCACGTGACCATCGAAACGAATCCGATCGGGAGCGCGCCGAAATGTCGCCGGCTTGCCCACGTCATGCAAGAGAGCTCCCCATGCGAGCGTCATACTGCACCCAGGCTCCAATTGCTCGAGGAGCATCAGCGTGTGAATCCACACATCGCCTTCGGGATGAAATTGCGGCGGCTGCTCCACGCCTTTCATTCGCGCTATCTCCGGCAGGACTTCATCCAGCAGCCCAGTATCATCCAGCAATTCAAAGGCTCGCCGCGCATGGCCTTCCGTCAGCATCCTGGTCAGTTCATCTCGAACACGCTCCCGACTAACGTCAGCAATCCGCGACGCCAATGAATGGATCGCATTCTTCGTCTTCGTCTCGAGTTCAAACCCGAAGCGTGCTGCAAACCTCACTCCGCGCAACATCCGCAGATGGTCTTCTTCGAAGCGTAGCTCTGGCCGTCCGATCGCGCGTACGACGCCTGCTTCGAGATCAGCAACCCCTCCAACGAGGTCGATGACCGAGGAACGCAACAGTTGAGGATCGCTTAGCGCCCCCTCGAAGACTGTGTCGCTTGACTGCGGGTCAAGCAGTAACCCATTGATGGTGAAATCCCGGCGCCGAACATCCTCTTCGGCGGTCTTCGTGTACCGTACCGCATCAGGATGCCGCCCGTCGGAATAAAGTCCATCCGAGCGAAAAGTCGCCACCTCGGTTACGAACCCCGCATTTTCTTCTTGAGGCGCGACCAGAACCACCCCGAAGTGAGCACCCACTGCAAAGGTTCGCGGAAACAGATTCAACACCACTTCCGGTGTCGCACTCGTAGCCACGTCATAATCTGCAGGGTCGCGGCCTAGCAGTAGATCGCGCACGCAACCACCCGCCAGATACGCATCGTACCCCGACGCGCGCAGCGTTTCCACGATCCGCAATGCCGCTTTGAATTGAACGCGTTCTGGCATCTCAGTTTCTATTCTTACTCCGGCCGGTTCACACTTGCGAAGCTGTTCACGTGTTGATCGCCGACGCGCGGCACTACGCCACGCTGACTCGCTACACTGAAATGATGACCCGCGGCCTCATCCTCGGCATCGAATCGTCTTGTGACGAGACGGCAGCGGCCGTTGTCGAACGTGGTTCGCGCACCCTCTCGTCAGTTGTTGCGTCGCAGATTGCCACGCATGCGCGCTATGGGGGCGTCGTTCCTGAACTGGCGAGCCGCGAACATCTGCGCGCCATCGTACCGGTTGTTCGCACCGCACTTTCTGAGGCTAACCTGACTTTTGCCGATCTTGACGCCATCGCCGTTACCTCAGGTCCAGGCCTCGCCGGCGCACTTCTAGTCGGTATCACTTATGCCGAGGCCCTGGCCTTCGCCAACAACCTTCCGCTCCTTGCTATTAATCATCTCGAAGGACACATCCACGCCGTTCTCCTCAAAGAACACGAATCCGCAACTGCTGGATCCGATGGACCATCGCTTGGGATTCGCCGTAGCCGATCCGCCTCGCAGGATGCGCAGTCCCTGGCATTGGTCGTCTCTGGTGGCCACACGCATCTCTACCTCGCGCTTCCCGCCGACGGCACTTGGCACTACACGCTCGTAGGCCGCACTCTCGATGACGCCGCAGGCGAAGCATATGACAAGGTCGCCAAGCTACTTGGCCTAGGCTATCCTGGGGGCCCGTGGATCGATTCGCTCGCTCGTTTTGGCAACTCAGGCGCCGTGCCGTTCTCCTTTGCGCAAATCAAAACAAAAGCTCATTTAGCCGGAAAGGCCCCCCGCACGAAAGCAGCAAAGACCGCGCCGATCGCGCGGCTCGACCCGCACTTTTTATTCTCGTTTTCGGGGATCAAGACCGCTGTGCTGCGTTATGTCGAGTTGCATAGCCTTCGTGCAGAAGCCAAAGCTCGCGTTTGCAAGGTGCTCGCAAACTTCCGACCGCCGCAAACTCGCGAAGAAGCTCTTGCGCTTTGTTCGCAGGAAACGCTGGACCTGATCGCCAGCTTTCAGCGCGCAATCATCGGCGACTTGATGAAGAAGACATTCGCCGCAGCTGAATCGCTTGGTGCCGAGCGCATCCTGGTTACGGGAGGCGTGGCCGCCAATCGCGAACTTCGCGAGCGCTTCACTGCCGAAGCCTCGAGACGTTGCCTGCACATCGCATTTCCCACGCTCGCGCTTTCGACCGATAACGCGGCCATGATCGCCGCCGCCGCTTGGCCACGCCTGCTGGCGCGCGAGTTTGCCGCGCCGGACCTCTCCGCGGCCCCGTCGCTCACGCTAGGAATGATCAGGGAATAGTTAGTCCATCCAACGCCGCATGATCAGAGTGGCGTTGATGCCGCCAAACCCAAAAGAATTCGACAAGCCGATGTCGAACTTGTGCGCAATCGCTTTGTTGGCCACGTAATCCAGCCGGCATTCGGGGTCGGGATTTTCGAGATTCATCGTCGGCGGCAGTTGCTGATTCACCAGGGCCAGCACGGTGATGCCGGCTTCGAGCCCGCCCGCGCCGCCCAGCAGATGACCCGTCATCGATTTGGTGCCGCTCACCTTCAGCCTGTGGCTTAGCGCGTGCTCGCCAAAGACTGCTTCGATTGCACGCGACTCGTTGCCGTCACCCGCCGGGGTGGATGTAGCGTGCGCGTTGATATATCCCACTTCTTCCGGCTGAATTCCTGCGTCTTTCAGCGCGGCCCTCATGCTGCGCTGCGCGCCTTTACCTTCGGGTGCGATGCCAGTCATGTGGTAAGCATCGGCACTCATGCCGTAGCCAATCACTTCGGCCAGAATCTTTGCACCACGGGCTTTTGCAAATTCCAGTTCCTCAAGAACGAGAATACCGGCGCCTTCGCCAATCACAAACCCGTCGCGGTCCTTGTCAAAGGGACGGCTTGCTCGCGTGGGTTCTTCGTTGCGCGTTGAAAGCGCGCGCATGGCGGCGAATCCTCCCACCGACATCGGCGTAACCGCAGCTTCGGCTCCCCCGGCAATCATCGCGTCCGCATCGCCGTGCAAGATCATACGCACGGAGTCGCCAATAGAGTTGGCACTGGTGGCGCAGGCCGTAGCTGTCGCAGAGATTGGCCCCTGTGCGCCGTAGCGGATGCTGATCTGCCCGGCAGCCATATTCACAATTGCGGCCGGAATGAAAAAAGGCGACATTTTGCGCGGGCCGCCCTGCAGCAGGTTATTGTGCTCACGCTCAATGACTTCAAATCCGCCGATGCCAGAGCCGATGAACACTCCCACGCGTTCGCGATTTTCGTCGGTAAGCTGAAGTCCAGACTGCGCCATCGCCTCTTGCACGGCGGCAAAGGCATAGTGAATAAAGCGCCCCATCTTGCGCGCTTCCTTCTTCTCAACGAATTGCAGGGGGTCGAAGTTCTTGACTTCGGCTGCAAAGGTCACCGGAAACCCGGTGGCGTCAAAGCCCTGGATCGGCGCCACGCCGCTGGCGCCAGCCAACAGCTGCCGCCATACCTCGGAAGCGGTGTTGCCCACACCGCACACCAGCCCCAGGCCGGTGATAACAACTCTTCGCGTCAATTGCTACTTGCCGCCTTTCGCATTCTTCTCGATGTAGTCGATGGCGTCCTTCACCGTCTTGATCTTCTCGGCGTCTTCGTCGGGAATCTCCATATCGAAGGCCTCCTCGAATTGCATCACGAGTTCGACCACGTCGAGCGAATCAGCGCCCAGATCTTCCTGAAAGCTGGCGCCGGGGGTGACTTCGGCTTCATCCACCTGCAGTTGCTCGACGATGATCTGCTTCACTTTTTCTTCAACGGCCATGCGTGCTTCTCCTCTTTTTGATGGGAACTTAAGAAAACGCTTCGGGGACTGGAACGACCGCTCCCGCCCCGCGAGCCTACCATACTGGTCCGCGGCAGGGAATGACAACCACCGCGCCGAAAAAGATGCGCATGGCCCCGAATCTTCAAGTCTACCGGTAGGGCCTTGGGGTGTAAAGCCGCACAGAAACAGGGAATAACGACCGGCAACAGGGCGACCGTCCGGCTGGCGTATGAAGCGAGTCGCCGTCGGGTTCTGGCGACCGATCTGATCGAAACTTTGCCCGGAAATACACAAGCCGCTAGGCGTATATTTGGCGAAGGAGAAGTGGGAAGAATCATGCAACCTTTGATCGTTGGAGCGGTGGCAGCGATTGTGGGAATACTGGTGGGATTTTGGTTGCGCGGCGCATCGGCGGCAAAGCGCAGTGCTGAGTTGGAGCGCGATCTTGGGTCGGCTCGCAATGAACTGGCACAGGCGCAGGCTGAGTCGGCAGCGCGAGCAGGCTTTGAAGCAGTGGCTAGAGAGCGGGAGAGATCCATCGGCGAGTTCCGCGGAGAGTTGCAGACAAAAGCTGAGTCAGAGCGTTTGCTGAATGCCCGCGTAAAGGAACTCGAGGCCGAACTGCGGAATGAGCGACAGAACATTCAAGAAAAACTGGCGTTGCTTGAGACAGCTAAGAAGAGTCTTGCTGATCAGTTTCAAATATTGGCGACAGAAGTTCTTGACGCAAAGACAAAAGCATTCTCCGAATCGAGCCAGACGCAGCTGGGCACATTGCTGGAACCGCTGAAGACGCAGATTGGAGAATTCCGCAAGAAAGTGGAGGAGGCGCAGCGCGACTCCGGGACGGGAGTGACGGAGCTGAAGACGCTCATTGGGACTCTCGGCAACCTCAACCAGGCGCTGACGGTGGAAGCTCACAATCTGGCCACCGCACTGCGCCGCGATACAAAGGCCCAAGGCAATTGGGGCGAGACGATTCTGCGCAATATCCTCGACAAGTCCGGCCTTGAGGAGGGCACGCACTACAGCTTTCAAGAGAGCTTTACGGAAATCAACCTTGATGGAGATGTCGGTCAACGCCGCCAAACGGATGTCGTGGTCAAGCTTCCTGGCGGCAGGCACCTGGTGATCGATTCGAAGGTCTCGCTGAATGCGTACAACGATTCAGTGAATGCCGAAAACGAAAAAGATCGTTCCGAGGCACTGAAGCGGCATCAGCTGAGCCTGCGCAACCATTACAGCGAACTCGCCGGGCGAAACTACCAGACACTTTCCGGCCTCCACAGCCCCGATTTCGTGGTGATGTTCATCCCGATCGAGCCAGCATTCCTGCTTGCGCTGCAAAACGACGAATCGCTTTGGCACGATGCGTATACAAAGGGGGTTCTGCTCTCCGGCCCAACGACGGTTCTGTTCGTGATTCGGATTGTCGAAGATCTCTGGCGCCAGGAAAGGCAGGCACAAAATGTCGAGAGCGTGATGAAACGCGGCTCCGAACTTTACGACAAGTTCGTCGGGTTTGTCTCGAACCTTGAGTCCGTGGGGAGCGCCCTCAGCAATGCCCGCAACGCCTATGATGAAGCCTGCAGCAAGCTCTCAACGGGCCCAGGCAATCTGGTTCGCCGGGTTGAGATGCTGCGCAAGCTTGGCGTGGCTCCGAAAACGAAAAAACGAATTCCTATGAAGTTCCTGGAGGCCGCCGAGCTAGAAGCAGCCGAAATCGATGAGCCCGATCAGGATGAGCCGACGCTCGCACTCGCAGCCGAGGCCGACGACTCCGGCGAGGCAGAAGCCTGAAGACGCTTTTCATCGGGACCAACAGATGGCGCTATTGTGCAGGCGGGGCGGCGGGTGCTGGCGCCGCGGCATCCTTCGCCTTCTTTAACGTCATTTCCATGCCGGGAAAGTCACCGGAGTCGGACTTGGTGGTCATCTTGATTTCGTCGCCGTTCACAGCGCAGTCGTGGTGGATGGTCATGCCGTTAAACGACACGTCGAATGTGAATTTGTCGCCATCGACCTTTCCGTTGCTGATGGCGATCGGGTCGCCCTGCGGCCCCTGAACGGTGCCGGTAAGGCTGATGCCGTCCTGCTTGAACGTGAAAGTCAATGGAAAACTATTGCCGTCGGGAGTTTTCATCTCCGCAGACCAGGTGCCCGTGACGTCAGCGGCGAAGGCTGTTGCAGCGGTCAACGACAGGAACAGAGCAGCACAAAAACAGAGAAGCTTCTTCATTGATACCTCGAGGCCGATTGGACGGCGCACTCATGATACAGCGGACGGCGGTCAGGGGTGAGTGGATGAGTGAAATAGTGAGCCTTGGCTTGGGCGTGAATAATTGGCGATACCCAAGGAACGACGAAGTTTTCTTGCTCCCTTGCCTCTTCGTTCCCTATTCCTTATTCCTTTTTCTCTGTTCCCTGAATTTCCGCAAACGCTTCACGCATGCGTTTCCACGTTGTCTCGAGGTCTTCCGGCAAGACGCGCGTCTCGCTCACGGTCGTCAAAAAGTTGGTATCCCCAGTCCAGCGCGGCATTGCGTGTAGATGCAGGTGACCGGCCACGCCCGCCCCAGCGGCATGCCCAATGTTCATGCCAAAGTTGAAACCATGCGGCTTGTACACACGCTCCAGGGCGCGCTCAGTCAGCTGGGCCAGGTCCACCAACTCATGCGCGGCTTCGACAGGGAGCGCGGCTAGGCGGTCAACATGCGCATAGGGCATGGCCATCACGTGGCCTGAGGTGTAGGGAAAGGCGTTAAGACAGATAAAACAGTACTCCCCGCGGAGAACCAGGCCACCAGCGGCCTCGGCTCGCTCGCGGTCCACACCCTTCGCGATGGCGTAGTCGATTGAGGCAATCAGATTGCAGAAAACGCAGCCCAGATCACCCGGCCATGCCGCCAGAGCCGCGGGAACACCCGGGCGCACTGCGTTGTCCGCGGTGGTGACGTAGGCAAAGCGCCAAGGAGTCCAAAGGTGGTCCATTCGATCGATCGCCGTTCGATTCAGTATAGAAGGGAAGCGTGCACCGCCAGGTCGTCGAATTGCGGAGTCGGCGGGTGGGAAGGGGCACGGTTGATTGACGCTGGAATGAGGAGATTGCTACACTCGTAGGTGTAGCTTCCTGCGCGGATTCCAGCAGTGAGTTGCGGCCGCCCTCCCAGCTAGCCGTTGCCTGCCAGCGTTTCCCAAGGAGACAAGCCGAGTTTGCACCCCAATGGAACAGATTGGGACGGCATCTCCTGTGGAAAGCGTAATTGGCGCGTCACTTGGCGCGAGGGCAATTCAACGGATCGAGGGCGACCGGAAATCAGCCATTGCGGCGTGGGAGCCACCCAGCGGATGGCTCAAGCCGCCGCAGGAGCACACATACCGGAGTTGGCTGTAATGGCAAACGTCCTCAATCCCGAAACCGAGAGCATAACCCTGAACACCGAATTGGAAACCCCAACCCTAGACCCTGCGACGGAGTTTGAGCAGCCGTCGTACGAATCCACGTCCACCACTGAGCCCAACTCTCTAGTCGAAGCACCGCCTCTGGACGCCGATGCCCTAACCGAGCCTGTTACCGAGGCCGTTCAACCCACCGAGCCAGCAGCGCAGGTAATCCCGGCTCCAGCCGCGCCTGCACGTACAGCAGGGTCGCCGCCCGAACCTGGCGAAGATTTTTCATCGGCTCTTGCCGCATTCGAGAGAGAGCAGGCTGCTGAAGCGGCCGCAGTCGAGGCATATGGAGACAAGGTTGTCTCCGGCAAAGTCGAGAAGCAGACTGAAAAGTATCTGGTGGTCGATGTTGGTCTCAAGTCCGAAGGCCTGGTGCCTTTGGAACAGGTGACTGACCACACCGGAGCGGTCAAGTTCCAACCCGGCGACGTGATCGATGTGGTGATCGAGCGCGAGGAACCGGAAGGCGGCTACCTGGTGAGCTACGAGCGCGCGCAGTGCCTGCGCGTTTGGGATGCCATCGAGAAGGCCGCAAACGATAAGACTCCGGTGACGGGTACGGTTGTAAGCCGCGTCAAGGGCGGATTGACCGTCGACATCGGCATGAAGGCATTTTTGCCTGGTTCTCAGCTAGAGATCAGGCC
>Ga0181520_10012496_pt1 | contig 10892 bp, 10 predicted proteins | sample PEATcosm2014_Bin_29_FD_132451 | JGI IMG/M metagenome (GOLD analysis project Ga0181520, IMG submission 132451) | Peatland microbial communities from MTU Mesocosm Facility, Houghton, MI, USA - PEATcosm2014_Bin02_30_metaG | ecosystem: Environmental > Terrestrial > Soil > Wetlands > Peat | place...
AACTTGGGATCACCCGCGCTGGGAAAAACGTGCTGGCGAGGCTGGCAACCGCCACGACTGCGGCTTGGATGTGAGACTGACGAACTGAAAATGGAGAACGAACCATGAACCCGAATCTTGAAATGCTGAAATTGCTCGACCACTTTTTCCATGCGCTGGATGGTCTGATTGATGATTACGGCGTTTATCTCTACCTGGTGTTCGTCTGGCTGGCGCTGGCGGTCATTGGTTGGATTTTTAGCGGCGGCTTGCGGAAACGGATACAGGGAAACTCTGCCACGGTCATTACCGGCGTCATTTTCACAATGCACCCGCCAACACAATCGCCACCGCCAATCATCGGTATCGAAATTGAACAGACATGGAATGGCGACGGCGAAATAACGGATTAAGCATGATGATATTTCACACACCGCAACCAAGCTGTGTCCGGCGCGTCTGCAAACAAGCACATGCGGGCACGTTAATTTTCACGTCACAAATCGCATCATCAATTTGCGCAGTCGCGTTCACGAAGCGTGTCAAACCCGGTGCAGCACTTTTCAGGTCACTGTGCAGTCGCACGGTTTTGGCTACCGCCTTGACAGGGTGCAAGCCTTACCCCTTAGCCAGGCTAAGGTTTCACGACTCGCCAATGGCTCGCCGGAACTTGTGCGGAGTCCCGCAAGATGGTCGCGCAACGTCCGCGATGCAACCGGCAAGACATCCGGCGAGATGTCTCGCGTCACAGTCGCGCAATGTCCGCGCAACAGGCAGGCAGCCACCGACACATTGTCGCCGGATGACCGGCGAGACGACTCGTAAGATAACTTGCGTTACGCCGATGTCGGACGCGCAGCGTCCGTGCCGGAAACTTGCGAGACAACCCGCAATCTGTTCGCGCAACGGCGGCGCAACAGCCGTGCAACAGTCCACGCAACATCCCGCAAGCAACTCGTGGGATTCTCGCCCTCAGCTTTCAACCGTCACATCCAAAAATTATGAATACGCCAACCACACCACAACCGACTCTCGATCTTGAATCGTTGCGCAAGGCCATTCAGGAGTTCCGGCCTAATCCGCATCGTGTGCCATTCAACAGCCTCAAACCATTTCATGATTCCATCGTAGAACTGCGTGCAAAAAGAGCGTCCTACAGGTCAGTTGCAGAACTGCTGCAACAACACGGCGTCAAAACCAGCCGCGCGCGTGTGGCCGAATACGGCCGCATCATCCTGGACGGCGGCAAATCGCGCAAGCGGCGAAAACGAATGAAAACCGCGCCAACCGTCGTTGTCACTGCCGCGCCTCAAAATGCGCCCGCCGCAGACGTAAAGCCACCGCCGGCCACCACGACCGCGCCGGAGAGCAACGTTCCCCCACCGGCAAAAGAAAACCCGCCCTACACGTCACGCGGACCGCGCATTGCCAACGTGAGAATGATGAGTCCCGCAGAAAAGGCAGACCTCGACGCTTTCCTGAAAGCAAAAAACGCCCCAAAATCGTAACCGCCGCTCACGCAGCTCGTGGCGCGTTTATCCAATCCGGCGAATTGCCGGTTTGATTCATTGCTGTTTTCCACCCATGACCGTGACACTTCCAGCGTGAATTCCTAATTGCCATCGGTCTTTGGCGAAGCGAGCATCGTCAAGGAGGAACGACAAAACGGCGAGTCATGTTTGAGCCGTTTTTCGTAGTGTCCTTGACGACGCACAGCGAGCCATACAATGGGAAGGCGATTCACGCGGAGTTAGCAAATGGTTAGCATTGACTCCGCAACGCGGTTAGCGTCGTGGTTAGCACCGGATGAAGCAATATGGCGGTCAACACGCGAAGCACCAGGTTGGCAGCGGGTGAGCATTGCGCGAAGCATTTCGCAAGATGTCTTGCCAGCAGTTGCACCGTCCAGCTTGCGGGACTCCGCGCAATCATCGGCGAGATTTGGGCGAGCCGCAGAAATCTTCCGGTCGGAAGGGGTAACGCGTGCCCTGTCTAAAATTGGTATTTGCATCATTGTTGATGAACGCGCGCCTAGCGACTAAAGGCGGCAAATAGCGGCAAGTTTTTCATGTCCAAAGGCGACAAATTGCGGCAAATTCCTTGCCGCTTTTTGTCGCATTTTGCCGCTCGGTTTCGAGCCGCGTTTTTTCCGAACGGACTCGTTAGGGGATGGTGTCTATGCTTTTTGCCGGCAGATGCAAGGCAAGACAAACGCGAGATATTCGCACTGAACGGACATTCGGGAATAATTTATCATGCTTTCTCGAACAGGCGTTGGCCAACGAATCCACCTTCCGCAATACCTCCTGGACAGGCAAACAACCCGCCGCCGGTGTGCGTGACAAACTGGTTCATCATGTCAAACTTTGACATTTTCTCGAAGAGCTTGATGAACCCGGTTCGCGGATCGCGTTGATAACACAGGAACAAAAGGCCGGCATCAAATTCCATTTCGTCCCGCCACGGCGGCCAGCGTTCGGCGGTGACATTGGCGCCGTCGTTATAGGAGTAAGGCCGGCGCAGGATTTGTGCGCCGTCGTTCTTGATCGCAGCGGCCAGGCGCACGTGCGCGTTTTCGGGAATGATGGGATTGCCGTCCTTGTCCGTCGCGTCGTAGTCGGCCTTGTCAAATTCGTTCGTTCTACCCAACGGCGCTCCGGAGTATTTGTGCCGGCCAACGGTTTGTTCTTGAAAAGCCAGATTCATGCGATCCCAATGTTCAAGCGCAATCCGAATCCGCCGGACGACCATATAACTGCCGCCCCGCATCCAGTCCGGTCCTTCGTCACCCACCCAGATGAATTGGTTCATCAGCTTGGAATCGTTGACCGATGGGTTGTTTGTTCCATCCTTGAACCCCATCAGATTTCGCGGCGTCTCTTTGGCGCTGAAATTGGCGGTGAAACCCGTCTGCACCCAGCGGATTTGCGCCACGTTGTAGGCCAGGCGCGACAACTGGCGAATGGCATGAAACGCAACTTGCGGGTCATCCGCGCACGCCTGCACCGACAAATCGCCGCTAGTGCGGCCATCCACCAGTTGGTCGCCGGGGAACTTTGGCAAATCAACCAGCGCCGCCGGTCGCTTCGCCGCAAGGCCATAACGATCCTGACCGTCCTTGATGAACAATCCCGCGCCAAAGCCGAAAGTGATTGTCAGTCGCTCGGGCGACAAACCCAAAGTATCACCACTGTCAGGTGCCGGAACGGAATCATCCTTGCCCAGCGGTTCCGCCATCTGGCCGCTGGTCATTCTGGCGGCGGCGGCAGTCCAAGCCTGCAACATTTTAACAACGTCGTCGCGCTCGATGGTGATGAGATCAAAAGCCGCGAAATAGGTGTTATGCTGCAACGGCGTTAGAATGCCGCCCTGATGCTTGCCCCAGAATGGTTCCATCATGCCTTCCTGAGCCGGCTCATCGTTTTTTTTCATCGCAGCGACGACTGCGGGCGCGCCGTGCGCGGTTAAACCGGCAGTGGCAGCAGCCATGAACCCGCACGAAAGGAAACGGCGACGGGACAAATGTATTTTTTCTTCGTCTGATTTGCTCATTTGGTCGCCTCCATAATTGTGTTCACGTCATCTTCGACGTAGTAAAAGCCTTTGCCGTCCGAGGTCATGGCAATGCCGAATAAATCGCCGTTGCCAGGTGGGGATTGCGCTTGGTCGGCATCAATCCATTGGGCATAGAGTTGTTTGCCGGTAGCGGGGTCAATTTCCACAACCTGCCCCTTCAAGGCGTTGATTATCAACAGATGGCCATTGGGAGCTGTGGTAAGCGCCAGCGGCCGGCGCAGCAGGCCATCCCTGGTCACGGTGCGACCCATTCCGGCACTGGTCGTGCGCGTCGCCGCATCAGGAATGGCGACGATTTGATTGCCGAGCGCATCCGACACATAGAGCGTGTCATTGGGGCCAAGGGCGAGACCAGTGGGACCAATCAAAAAGGCATCCTTGTCGGCGCGTTGACCAAAACCGTCAGCAATCACTGTCTGGCTGGTAATCACCGGTGGTTTCCCTTCAGGGATGGAAAGTTCAATCCGCAGCACCGTCGCTTTGTTCACTGTCACAGGATAGCCGGTTGAATCGTGGACATCGGGGCCGGGCACATCAAGGCCGGCCATGCTGACGAACAAGATGGCGTTAGTGCCGTTGTCAATGGTCGCGATATTGCCCCACGGGTCGTTGATGTTGGTGTCGGCCCAAGTCTCAACCAGTTGGCCATTGGCATCGAGCACCAACAGACCGCCCGCGCCCATTGTCCGGGTGGTGCCGTCGGTGCTGGGCGTGCTTCCGACAATCACCCAGCCGCTTTTGAGCATCGTCATAGCCGTGCTCAATCCCACACCGCCCGGACACTGCGGCAGGTTTTGCGGCAACTCGGCGAACAAAGTTATATTTTTCGTGGTTGGGTTGTAGTCCATGATGGTGGTGCCGGTCCCTTGCAAATTGGACACTTTGTTGAAATTGTCCACCAGGACATCTCCTTTCTGGATTTTTCCGGCGGAAACCGGAGCCACGATGAGCGCATACGGATTCAGATCACCGTTGTCCGCCACGGTGGAAGCCAGCGTCTTGTGATGGTGGATGGTTTCCAAAAAGCCTTTCGGTTCGTCCGCTTGCAAGGTGTTGACCGCCGTTGCGAACAACGCGGCGAAAAGGACGGATGATTTATTTATCGTGAGCATTGTCAGTAATCTTTCAAAACGAGATGTTCATTCGCAGACCGATAACGGCTTCATCCTTTACCTGCTGTCCCGGGGCATTGGGATTGGGGATTCCGCCGCCGGGATTAAAGACGTATTGAAAATCCGGCTGCAACTGGCACCAGGGCGTAAGTTGATATTGATAGGTTGCCTCCACAAACGCTTCGCCGCTGCGAACCGGGTAGGCCGAACCTGTGTAGAAGCCGGTGTCCTTGTCCAAATCGGCAGCGCGGTCGCTTACCTTGGCGTAGCCCATACCGATGCCGAATGTGTCATCACCTCGGTGGGGAATCGGTTCGTGAAAGGTGAAGCCCGCGTTCAAGCTGAAGTCAATCAAGTTGCGATTTTCCGCCGGTGTTCCCATCGCCCGCGCAAAGAAATTTATCGCTCGATCACCGTCCGGGTCGTTGGGGTCATTCCAGATCATCTGGTCCATTACCGCATAGATGGCATAATCACCCTGATGGGTCATGGGAATGCCGGTGCTGGCGGGATTGGCAAGGGACAGGCCCGTGTTGTCGTATTCCTGGTCTGCAAAGTTTTCCGTGTCATACCAAAAGCCCAGCCTGTAAGTGCCCGACAATGACTGCGATTGGTCGGCGGAAACCATCGAACCAAGCGATGGATAACTATATTGCACCTCGGCGATGACGAGCGCGCCGCCGTTCATTGGGAAAGTGGTTCCAGAAGGATTCTGCTTTTGCGGGTCACCGTTGTTATTCGACACCGGGCTGCCATTGAACACGCCTGCCAGAAAAGTCAGCGAATCAATCGGACGTATCCGCACACGAATCCCCGGCACGGAAAGCGGATAGGCCGGACCACCGCCTGGCATGTCTGCCGAAGGCACCATTGGCCAGCCGAACATGGTGTTGACGAAAAGCAAGGCGTTCTGGCTGACCATGAACTCTTGGTCGAGGCTTTGCTGGCCGATTTTCACGTCGAGCCGGTCTTCTTCGAGAAACTTCTGGTCATACCAAAGTTCCCACAAGCGGGTCGCACGGTCTGCTTCGATTCCGCTGGCAGTCTGCAAAGTATAAAGATTGTCTGCACTTAAATTGCGACCATGAATTTGAAGACCACTGACGTTGAAGGTGCCGCCATACAGGTGAAAGGCCCGTTCTGTATCCAACTGCAAAATCATCTGGGTCAGGCCATCGTAATCGAAGCCTTGATGGACGCCCCCGGACACGTTGCCCAGCGCCTCGCTGGTCTCCAGAATGGAGAGTGAGAGGCCGTATTTGCTCAACCACGGGCGCAGTCCCCACATGTCACCAAGCAGAGTGTCTCTTCGAGAGATGCCGGTGAAAAATCCTGTCGCTGCTGTTGTTTCGTTGGTGGTGGAAACGATGGACGGCACTGCAATCGTCGGTGGCGTGGCCAGTGCAGGACTGACAGACGCCAAAACCGCGCCTCCCAGCAGGCCGACAAAAGATGCCCACCCGCACCAACAACTCACAAAAGTAACGCCTCTCATTTGCCCGCATAATATAGAAGCCCAAAAAAACACGCTGCCGCTGGCTTGCCATTCTTTGTCGGTGAATTGCCCTGAATTTTCACCAATCCCACGTCACGCCGCCGTAAAACGAACGTCCGTCGCCCGGATGAAAAAGTTGTGAATTGGCATCCGCATCTCCAATCGGATCAACTGAAGCGGCATAATTTTCATCCGTCAAATTTTTCGCTTCGACAAAAACTGAAAATTTAGATTTTCCAAAATCAGTGGAATAACCGATTTTGAATCCGAGCAGCGCGTAAGCTCCGGCGTAAAGCGTGTTTGCCTGGTCAACCGGATAGCTTGTGAGGTTGCATTGCACATTCGGCCCGGCGTAAAAGCCGCACGGCGCTTCATACATCAATTCCGCTTCATAAACATGGATGGGAATCGCGGCCAGACGGTTGTTGCCATAAACCGGATCGTCCACAAAATGAAAATCGTTGAGTGTGTAGGTCTGGTTTAATTTCAACGACTGGCCATTCGCATCGCCGACTTTTTTTGAATTCCAAAGTTCAATGCCGAGGCCAGCCTCAATGCCCTGATGATACGAGCGCGCGACGTTGACATCGCCACGGTCTTGTCCCAGATCATCAAACAAGTCCTGCAATTCATTCCGAACCCATGAATGGTAAAGCGCCAAGTCCCAATCAAAACGTCCATATTTGCCGCGCGTGCCGGTTTCAATCGTCCACGCGTGTTGCGGCTGCAATGGCGTATAAATCAAACTCACGCCGGGGCCGTCGTCGAAAGTGACCATGTTGTCGAATGACGGCGGCTGAAAGGTGCGGCTGAAATTGATGAACGCTTGGCTGTCGTCATTCAATTGGTAAAGCAAACCGATTTTCGGATTCAATCCCCAAAAATGTTGCTCGGCTGACTGGTCGCCATCAACCGTGCCGTTGAAGTAATCGTAAAAATGCCGCAGCACATAAATTCCCTGAAGGCCCGTCAGCAGCGAAAGCTTCTCCGTCAGGTAGTGCTGGTTTTCCAAATACACTGGCACGTTGACCGACAGTTCCAAATCCTTCGCGATGGTGTCTCCCTCTGCGCCGCTCATATTTGCGTAATTGTGATCCTGCTCGGTTTCAAACGCCGGACTCAAACCGAGCGTAAGAATATTTTGCTGTCCGAAAAGCAAACTGTGCGTGACGGAATTCAAATTGATGCCGCCGTCGTCCGCATGATAGTTCTGGATGCCCTGCTCATAATCATTCGGATCATAAAAACCTTTCTCCAACAATTCGCGATGCCACCAATAAATGCTGGCGTCCAGTTCCTGTCCGTCTTTTTCATAACTCATTTTGTCGGCGAGCCGGACATAATACCATTGTTTGCTGTAATCCTGCGGAGCCGCAAGCGGATCGGCCTGTTGCGGGTCAGCCTGCATTTGTGATTGCGTCAATCCGCCGGGCAACTGGCGATTTTCCTGATCCACCGTCAGGTAAAAACGGTTTTCAAGGTTGTCGCTGATTTTGTCTCCGATGTCGGCGAACAAAAGCTCGGTGTCCTCCTGGCTGTGCGCGCGATAGCCGTCGCGGTAACGTCCTGACAGCGATGCATAATAATCTAAATTCCCGTCAACGCCGGCGGCACTGGCCTCGCCGCGCACGAAACCGTAACTGCCTCCTTCAAGTTGAAGCTGATACGACGGCGCATCGTAGCCAGTGAATGGGACGAGATTGATCGCGCCGCCCATCGTCAACGAACCGTATTTGAAAGCAGTGGCGCCGCGATACACTTCCGCGTATTTCAGCGTGCTGACATCAAAGTCTTCAATGATCGTCTCGCCGTCGCCTTGATCGAAGCTGATGCCGTCGAGCAAAAATTCCACGCCCAATGGCTCGTCGTCCGATTCGATGCCCGAACCGCGAATTGAAACCTTGGACATTTCCACCCCGTTTTCACTTTGCATGAACAGTCCCGGCACGCCCCGAAGCAAATCCAGAAAATTTGACACGCGGCCTTTTTCCATTTCATCCGCGGTTTTGATGGTGAAGCCGCCGGGAATTTCTTTTTTCTGCACGGCAGCTTGATCGGCGGAAGGGGAGGTCAATGATGACGGCACAGCGTTTCCGATGACGGTGATTGGGGGCAGAACCGTTGGCGCGTTTGTGGACGAAAGTTCGACTGCCTTTAGAATTTCCACCATAAGCAACTGCCCAAGCATGACAGAAACAAATTTTCGTCGGTGCATATCAGTGTCGAACCTAAATCAATCAAACTACGCTGCATATTGCTCCAGACCAGTGTGCCATCGGCATCAAGCGGCCATGTTCTTGTAGCGTTCAGAGACAAAATCCCAATTGATGACATGGAAAAACGCGGCCACGTATTCCGGACGCCGATTCTGGTATTTGAGATAATAGGCGTGTTCCCATACATCAATGCCGAGCAGCGGTTGCTTGCCTTGACTGATGGGTGAATCCTGATTGGCCGTTGGCTCGATTCCCAATTGCTTGTTTGCATCCACCACCAGCCACGCCCAGCCGCTGCCGAACTGACCGGCGGCAGCTTTGCTGAAATTCTCCTTGAACGCGGGGAAATTTCCAAACGCAGAATCAATAGCCTTCGCTAAATCGCCCGTTGGTTCGCCTCCATCCTTTTTGAGCATTTGCCAGAACAGGGAATGGTTGAAGTGACCACCACCGTTATTGCGGACCGCCGTGCGGATTCTTTCAGGAATCGCGTTCAAGTCTTTGAGCATGGCTTCAACGGACATTTTCCCCACGTCGGGGAATTCGGCGACTGCCTTGTTGAGGTTGGCAACATAGGCGGCGTGATGTTTGTCGTGGTGAATCTCCATCGTGCGCGCATCAATGTAGGGTTCAAGCGCGTCATAGGCGTAGAGCAATGGCGGCAGTGTGAACGGCCCGCTCGGTGCCGCTGCTACAGGCGTGGTGGAGTTGGTTTGAGCAATCGCGCTTGGCAATGTGGCCAGCGCGACGCCGGCGAGCGCGGTAGTTTTTATGGCTTGGCGCCGGGTCATCATAATTTCTCCTTTGGTTGGGATTGTTGTTCGGTTTCGCAAATTAGCCCACACACTCGCATGGGTTTTGGATCAACGCGGTCACAGTAAGCCGTCATTGGCCGTTCATCAAGAGTCGGCTGGCCACTGTTCGCAAATGTTATCGAGAGCTTGAATCCATTCATTGTCGAGTCGGTTGGCGTGCGGCTTCCATTACGGCGTCGGCAAGTTCTTGCGGTGTCCATTTGTTGCCGTCCAATTGCCGGGAAATTCGCCCTTGCGTGTCAAGAACAACGGTTCGCAAACCGTGTCCCATGATATTTCCGCCTTCGCGCATGATCATCAAGTCAAGGCTCGGAGCAAGATTGGCGAGGGTTTTTGCGGAAGCAGAGGCGAAGAGCCAGCGGTCGTCGTCGCCGCCGCGATAAACGGTGCCGTAATTCGACAGCACTTCAGGCGTGTCAAAATCCGGGTCGAAGGAAATGGAAAGAAATTGCCAGTTGGTGGGGGCATCGGCTGTCGCCAGAATCAATTTTCGCGTTTCAAAGAAGTTATTGCTCATGCGCGGGCAGTAATCCGGCAGGGGACAGCGTGTATAAAAAAATGTGAAAGCCACCACCTTTCCCCGGAAGTCGGCGAAGTGAATGTGCTTACCATCTTCCGCCGTCAGTTCGTAATCCGGCAAAACATCTCCCGGCTTGAGTTCGGAATCCAACGTGTGAAGCACGGGCATGGCATTGGTCAAGGTTTTCGCAACGCCACCGACACGATGGATGTTTTCGACCCAATCATCTTTTTCAGTGACGACGAGCGTGAACGTGATTTGATCACCGGGCGAAATGCCGTTCAGTTCATTGGTGTTTTGCACGGGAAAATCCATCGTCATTTCCATCATGTAACCGGGAATGTTTTGATGATGAATTGTAACAGTGCGCTGGTTGGGCGCAATTTCCTGCACGACACCCTGAGCGGAGTAAGACTTGGTATTGGGGTCGCTGGAACTTGGTGCGGCGGAAACGGAACTGCCAAGGACGGTTAGAAACAACAGAACTGCACGGCAGAAATTCAGGCTTTTCATAATTTTGGTTGTCGTAAACGATTAATTTCGGCGACGACGGCGGACTCCACTCCATCGTTCAAGCCGTCAAAATAAGCTCGCACCTGACCTTGCGGGTCCACGATGGCGATGCGCTCGGTGTGTGAGAAATTCCCCGGCATATATCCAAACTGATTGTCTGTATCCTGCGCGAGGAAACTCGTTCCTATCAAACCATACAACTCCGATTTATCGCCGGTGAGAAACAGCCAGCGATTGGTGTCCGCCCCGAAGCGCGCGGCGTATTTGGCGAGCACGTCCACCGTGTCATCGCGCGGATCAACCGTCAAGGAGACGAGTTTGACATCCGGCTGGTTCGTGGTGAGTAGCTGGATTTGCGTCATGTGGCTGTTCACGGCGGGACATGTGAGCGAGCAACTGGTGAACAGAAAATCCACAACTAGAAATTTGCCGGCCAGTTCTGACTGCGTGACCGTGCGGCCTGTGCGGTCGGTAAGTGAGAAATTCACCAGTTGTCGCGGATGATCCGGTGGGATGACGACGGCTTTTGGATTTTCTGCCGGCACAGCCTGCGTTTCATCCCGGCTGTTCATCGCGAAGAGCAGGAAGCAGAATGGACGGTGCTGCAAACGGTTGCGTGGACAACGATGCTTGCGGATAATCTGCGCACACACTCGCTCGCCGAAT
>Ga0181520_10012497_pt1 | contig 10891 bp, 9 predicted proteins | sample PEATcosm2014_Bin_29_FD_132451 | JGI IMG/M metagenome (GOLD analysis project Ga0181520, IMG submission 132451) | Peatland microbial communities from MTU Mesocosm Facility, Houghton, MI, USA - PEATcosm2014_Bin02_30_metaG | ecosystem: Environmental > Terrestrial > Soil > Wetlands > Peat | place...
CCCAGTCTGCGGCGAGACGATCAAGGCAGCCGCGATCAAGTGCCGTTTTTGCAATACGGACCTGACTGCGTATGCCGCAACGAAGGATCTCGATACTGAGAAAGACCTGTTCGTCGGGCATCCGGCAATCATCTATACCGTCGGCCAGCTAACGCCGTTCCTCGTGGTGATCGCCGTGACAATTCTTGTTGGGTACCTTATGGAGGCCGGGACCATTGGAAGTTCCGACATCGATGTTACTTATTTGTGCCTTTTTTTTCTGGTTGCATGCGCAGCGATCGCTATCCATTACTACCTGAGGAGCCGAAACATCCATTACGAGATCACCACGCAGCGGATCAAGCTGGAGCACGGCCTCCTTTCGAAAGTTCAGGAATCTCTCGAACTGTTTCGCATTGACCATTTCGAGTTGCGCAAGCCGCTAGGGAAGCGACTGCTCGGCCAGGCATCGTTGCATCTGTTTTCATCCGACGCGGAACTCGACAATTTTTCGATTTATGGAGTTCCAAATCTGGAGGCCCTCGCGGATCAACTGCGGAACTGCCAGCTTCGCGAACGCACCCGACGGGGGTTAACAACCTTTGTAAAGGCTTAGGCTGGAGGCCTCGCACCTTCAATCGAGGAAGAACCTCCACGAATTTTTCAATCTCTTAGCGGCCTCCGGTTTGGATCGGTAGCGTCGCGTCACCGATAGCGAAACCCGTCCGCTCGAAACAAACTTCAACCCTGAGTGAAAAGGAAAAACAGGAAAATCATGGCAAAGACTTACTACGACAACAATGCTGACCTCACCCTGATCCAGGCAAAGAAGGTGGCCATCATCGGCTACGGCTCACAGGGGCATGCACATGCTCTCAACCTGAAAGATTCAGGCGTGCAGGTGAAGGTGGGCCTGGCGGCGAATTCAAAATCGATTGCCAAGGCGCAGAAGGCGGGACTCGAAGTGACCACCGTCGGCGAGGCCACAAAATGGGCCGACGTGGTGATGGTGCTCGTACCTGATCAAACCGCGGCCAAATTGTATGCCGAGGAGATCGGGCCCAACTTGAGCGCCGGCAAGCTGCTGATGTTTGCGCACGGCTTCAATATTCACTTCAAGACCATTGTGCCCGCCGCAGGCATCGATGTGGGCATGGCCGCGCCCAAGGCGCCCGGCCATCGCGTACGCGAGGTCTTCACGGAAGGCGGCGGCGTACCCGGCTTGATTGCCGTGCATCAGGACGCGACCGGAAACGCGCACGCTCTCTCGCTCAGCTACCTCAAAGGCATCGGCTGCACACGCGCAGGGGCTCTTGAGACCACGTTTAAGGAAGAGACTGAGACCGATCTCTTCGGCGAGCAGGCGGTGTTGTGCGGCGGCGTTAGCGCGCTGATTAAGGCTGGATATGAAACCCTCGTCGAAGCCGGCTATCAGCCCGAGAGCGCCTACTTCGAGTGCCTGCACGAGCTCAAGCTGATCGTCGATCTCATCTATCGTGGCGGCCTCGCCTACATGCGCTACTCCATCTCGGACACCGCCGAATACGGCGACTACGTTTCAGGGCCGCGCGTGATTGGCGCCGAGAGCAAGAAGGCCATGAAGCAGATTCTGGCCGAGATTCAGGATGGGACCTTTGCGAAAAAGTTCCTCGCCGACCAGAATTCAGGCAAAAAGGAATTTCTGGCCTTCCGCGAGGCCGAGGCGAAGCACCCGGTCGAGATTGTCGGAAAGCAACTGCGCGCTCAGATGCCGTTCCTCGATCCGGTGACGGTGGAGGAAGTGGCGAAGACGCGGTAGGCCTTCAACTCATCCGCAAAAACGCCGGACGGCCTTGCCGTTCGGCGTTTTCTTTGTTCAGTGCCGGGACACATTTGCAACTGGTATTCTCATTCCCCAGTCTTCGCATCATCTCACCGTCGGTCAACACCCCAACCCTGTAGAATCAAGCTGAATTCCTCCTTACCCGGCCCTTGGAGGCTCCGTGCTTTACTGGCTGCTCTACGAAAAGCTGTTTCCGTTCTTTCACCCGTTCCGGATCTTCCGCTACTTGACTTTTCGTACCGCGTTTGCGTCGCTCACGGCGCTTCTAATTGCGCTTTTCATCGGGCCGTACGTGATTCAAAAGCTCAGGGAGTTCCAGATCGGCCAGTTTGTGCGCGAGGACGGTCCCCAGTCGCACATGAAGAAAACTGGCACGCCGACCATGGGCGGCGTGCTGATCGTGATCGCCATTTTGCTGCCCACGGTGCTTTGGTCCGACCCTGCGAATCCGCTGGTGTGGGTCGTGGTTTTTTCCACGCTTGCTTATGGCGCCATCGGTTTTGCCGACGACTACATCAAAGTGGTTCAACGGCGCAGCCTTGGCCTGACGCCGCGCGCCAAGCTGCTCTGGCAGGGGCTGGCCGGCGTACTGGTAGCCGTGGTGCTGGTCGTACTGGACAAGTTCGACGTCTTCTCCACGCGGCTCTCGGTACCCTTCATCAAGAGCCTGCGCCCCGATCTGCTTTGGCACCACTGGCCCACCACGCTTCCGCACATGGCGCTCTTTGCGTTTGTGCCATTCGTTTTGTGGGTGGTGCTGTGGCTGGTGGGCACATCGAATGCCGTCAATCTTACCGACGGGCTCGACGGCCTCGCCATCGGCTGCACCATCATCGCCGCGGGCGCGCTCGCGGTGCTCACATACATCAGCGGCCACGTCGTCTTCGCCGACTACCTGGAACTGCAGCGCATGCCCATGGTGGGCGAGCTGACGGTCTTTTGCGGGTCGATGGTGGGAGCGTCCATCGGCTTTCTCTGGTACAACGCGCACCCGGCGGAAATCTTCATGGGCGATGTCGGCTCGCTGGCGCTGGGCGGGGCCATCGGCACCGTGGCCATCATCATCCGGCAGGAACTGCTGCTGCCCTTTATCGGCGGAATCTTCATTCTGGAAGCGGTCTCGGTCATCCTGCAGGTAGGCAGCTACAAGCTGCGCAAGAAACGCATCTTCAAAATGGCACCGCTGCACCACCACTTCGAGCAACTGGGCTGGAGCGAGTCGAAAGTGATCGCTCGCTTCTGGATTGGCGCCCTGGTGTTTGCATTGTTTGCACTCACTACACTGAAATTGCGCTAGCAACCGCGCGCGCCGCATCCCCAGCGGTGCACAATAAAGCTATTGCGCCAGCCGTTAGGGATAAAAGATGGAGTTGAAGGGCAAAAAGGTTCTGGTTGTGGGCCTGGGGAAGTCGGGACTGGCCGCGGCGCTTTTCTTGCGCCGCAAAGGCGCGCAGGTTACGGTCTCCGATATCCGATCGGCGGAGTCTCTGGCCAAGGAGATTCCCGCGCTGCTCGATGAGGGAATCAATGTCGAGGCCGGCGGCCACGGACTGCTGACCTTCCGCCGCCAGGACCTGATCGTGGTGAGCCCCGGCGTACCCCTGAATACACCGGAGCTTGTGCAGGCGCGGAACTTCGGCCGACCGGTGATCGGCGAACTAGAGCTTGCAGCAAGATTCCTCAAGGGCAAGATCCTGGCCATCACCGGATCGAACGGGAAGACGACAACGTCGGCGCTGACTGGTGAGATTCTGAAGGAAGCCGGCTATCGCACGCTCGTCGCTGGAAACATTGGCGTGGCCGTGGTGGGCCTGATTGACGAGAGCACGGACAACACGTGGTCGGTGCTCGAGGTTTCAAGCTTTCAACTGGAGAGTACCGAAGAATTCCACCCCAAAATCGCGGTCATTCTGAATATCACTCCCGATCATCTCGACCGGCACGGAACCTTCGAGAATTATGCGCTGGCCAAGGAGCGCATCTTCGCCGTGCAGGACGCCAATGACAGCGTGGTGCTGAACGCCGACAATCCCCGCACCGCCGAGGCCGAGGGAAGGTCGCACGCGCCCGCTTATTGGTTTTCAGCCAAGCACGAAGTGAGCCGCGGCGCATGGGCACAGAACGGAAACGTCGTCTATCGTTCCGCGCCGGGGGCTGCGATCGAGACCATCATGCCGCTCAGCAAGATTTCGCTCAAAGGCGAACACAATGTTGAAAACGTGCTGGCGGCGGTGTGCGCAGCGCGGCTGGCAGGTGTGGCGCCTGCGGCGATTGGCAGCGCCATCGAGAAGTTCCACGCCGTCGAGCATCGTCTGGAATACGTGGCCACGATTAATGACGTTGAGTACTACAACGACTCGAAGGCGACCAACGTTGATGCGACCGCCAAGGCCGTGGCGTCGTTTCACGGCGGCGTTCATTTAATTCTCGGCGGCAAGGACAAGGGCTCGGACTACGCGACGCTCGCTCCGTTGCTGCGCGAGCGGGTGCGCGCGGTGTATACCATCGGCGCGGCGGCGGCCAAGATCGAGTCGCACCTGCGCGGCGTGGTGCCGATTCACGCATGCACGACCCTCGCCAATGCAGTAAGCGCAGCAGCGCGCGCCGCGCGGCCAGACGACGTGGTGCTGCTGGCGCCGGCCTGCTCCAGCTTCGATCAGTTTGAGAACTATGAAGAGCGCGGGCGAGTTTTTAAAGAGCTGGTTGCGGAACAAAAAGATTGGAAACCGAAGCAGGACGAATAGAGATTTATGGCGAAGCGAGTTGGCGTTGACAAATGGCTGTTCTTCACCACGCTGGTGCTGGTGGTCACCGGGCTGGTGATGGTCTTTTCAGCTTCGGCCGTCGTCGACCAGGAGAAGTACCACTCGGCTTACACCTTCATTCTGACGCAAGCGGTATGGGCCGCGGTGGGCGTGCTGGCCATGCTTGTGCTGATGCACCTGGACGTGAGCCGCTATAAATCGCCGCGATTCATCTATCCCGCGCTCTCCATCACGGTGGTTCTGCTGGTGCTGGTCTTTCTCATGCCCGGCTCGCACCACACGCATCGCTGGATTCGCTTTGGAGATTTTTTCACACTTCAGCCCTCGGAGATCGCCAAGCCTGTGCTGGTGCTGTTTCTGGCGTGGTTTCTGCACACCCGCCTGGGCTCCATGCGCGACTGGAAGCAGACCCTCATTCCCGCAGGGCTCATTCCCGCGCTATTCATCGTTCTGGTGGCGGCGCAGCCTGACCTGGGCACGGCCCTCGTGCTGGCGGGAGTGGCCGCAATGATGTTTGTCCTCGCGGGGATGGAATGGAAGATCCTGCTCGGCGCAGTCGCTGCCGCACTGCCCGCGCTGGCCGCGCTGTTGCTCATGGTGCCTTGGCGGCGGGCGCGCATGCTCGTCTTTCTCAATCCCGAATCTGATCCTCAGGGCGCGGGCTATCACATTTATCAGTCTCTAATTGCCGTGGGCACGGGCGGGCTCACCGGCCGCGGATATATGGAAGGGATGCAGAAACTCTTTTATCTGCCCGAGGCCGCGACCGACTTCATCTTCGCCAACATTGCCGAGGAGCTCGGCTTCGTTGGCGCCATGCTCATTGTGCTGCTATTCGCCATGTTTGGCGTGCGCGGCTTGCGCACGGCTTTCCGCTGCAGCGATCCCTTTGCGCGGCTGGCTGCATTCGGCATCACAATCACAATTTTGCTGCAGGCTTTCTTTAATATCAGCGTGGTACTATCGCTGGTTCCCAACAAAGGCATCCCCCTGCCGCTGATCTCTCACGGAGGCACGTCGCTGTTCTGCACGCTGGCCAGCATAGGAATTCTGCTGAATATCAGCCGGCAGGCAGAGTAGAGCGCCAAAGTTCGGGGTCAGAAACAAGAGTAAGGGCATGGCGGAGCTACGAATTCTCATCGCCGGCGGAGGAACGGACGGGCACATCATTCCCGCGCTGGCGGTGGCGCGCGCGCTCGTCGAGCGGCACGCTGCCGAGGTTCTTCTTGTCGGCACCGCACGTGGTTTGGAGTCGCGCCTCGTCCCTGAAGCTGGCTTCCTGCTCAAATTAATTGACGTCGGTCCGCTCAAAAGTGTTTCGCTGATGACGCGGCTACACACATTGGCCGCCCTGCCGCGCTCGATTGGCGATTGCAAGCGCCTGATGTGCGAGTTCCGGCCCGGCGCGGTGCTTGGCGTCGGCGGCTACGCATCCGGCCCCGCGATGGTGGCCGCACTTCGACTCAAGATTCCGGCAATGGCGTTTGAGCCTAACGCCATGCCCGGCCTGGCCAACCGGCTGGTGGGCAAGCGGGTACAGGCTGCGGCCATCAACTTTCCCGCGGCCGCGAAATGGTTCCGCAACGCGGAAGTAACAGGAGTTCCGGTGCGGCAGGAGTTCTTTTCGCTCGAAGCACCGGCGGGCGCGCCGCACCTGCTCGTCTTCGGCGGCTCGCAGGGCGCGCGGATCTTCAATATGAATCTGCCGCACATCATCAAAGCTCTGCTTGAAGCGGTTCCGGGACTCACTGTTCTGCATCAGAGCGGAGAACGCAACTTTGATGCCACGCATGCCGCCTACGCAGCCAGTGGGGCCAACCCATTGCGCTGGGTCGTGCGTCCATTCGTCGACAAGATGGCGGCGGAGTTTGCTCGCGCCCACCTGGTGATGTCGCGAAGCGGAGCCTCCACCGTGGCCGAGGAGGCCGCGGCCGGCAAGCCTGCGTTGCTGATTCCGTTCGCCGCCGCAACCGACGAGCATCAACGGCGCAACGCCGAGGCCATGGTTGCAGCCGGAGCCGCGGTCATGCTCGAAGAAAAGGAGCTGATCATTCCCGATAAGCTGCTCTGGATTCTCGCCGGATTAGTCGGCGATCCAACGCGGCTGGCTGTGATGGGCGCCGCCGCGCGCACCCAGGCGCATCCCGGCGCGGCAGAAAGAATCGCCGACCGGCTGGCGGAGTTGGCGGGGAAGCATCAAGCCAGCAAGTCAGCGAGTTAGCGGGTCAGCCAGATTACTCGGGTTTTCGCGCGGATGCGACGAGTTCGGACAGATGTGGAATTCGTTGTCCGCTGAAAAGCTTGCCCGGCCAAACAAAAAGCCCGCCTGCCGAAGCAAGCGGGCTTTTGTCATCAATCAGCGGAACTTCATCGTCCGCGTTAAGCCGGAATTACCGGTGTCCACCACCGCCGTGGCCGCCGCCACCGCCATGGAAGCCGCCACCACCGCCACCGTGGTAGCCACCACCACCGCCGCCGCTATAACCGTGCGCTACGCCACCACCGCGGTAGCCGCCGCCAGTGTAGCCACGACCAACGCCACCTCCTGCGTATCCGCGCCCAGCGTAGCCGCGTGCGCCGTAGCCGTACCCGCCCCGGTAGCCGTAACCACCGCGATAGCCGTATCCGCCGCGATATCCATAGCCGCCCCAGCCGCGCCGGCCCCATCCGTACCACGGTCCTGCACCGATGAAGACGCCGCCGTAGAACCAGTTAGGTCCGTAGTAGCCATAAGGTGCGCAGGCGTACGGGTAATAGGAGTAATAGCCCCACGAGCAATCCGGAGGACCATAGTAGCCGGGATCGACCACCGCGGGGCCGACGCCGATTCCAACTCCAACCTGGGCGCTCGCTGGAACAGCGGCGAACGGCAGAACCACAAGTGCAGCCAATAGAACCAACCAGAGTTTCCTCATGACATCCTCCATGTGCTATCCCGTCCGTGTCTTGCCCGAAACAGGCCCCGGAGTTGCCTCCGGTCCCAGCACTTCCCGGCCTCTGTGATTTGATCTGTGGCCGGCCTTCAATTCTTTAAACCGCGTTTTCGCCAATATGTTGCGGTCCGGAAAAAGCATCGATCACCACGCCCGAAAACGCAAGATCCATCTCGACTTGCCTCTCGCCTTCGCGGTCAATAGCGTGAAACCGGCCCTGATTCCACGCGACTTACAACCTACTCCTAGAGACGCTTCAATCGACTAAAAGGCTCAAAAAAGAGCGGCCTCTCCGGTTGGGAGAGGCCGCATGGTGCAGGCAGCAGAAGGCGGAGCTACCTGCGAAAACGAGCCGGGGCGAAATGCCGGTCGAAGTCGCGGTGGTAGAAGACCGGCCCGCGGTCCACAACGATGCCGCCGCGGAGGATGGGGCCGCCGACGCGAACCCCGACAAAGTTCCAGTAGCCGGGAACCCAGTAGCCGTCATTCCAGTAGCCGCCGACCCACGCGTATCCGGGTCCGGGGCATGCCGGAATGGCTACCGCCCGCGCGCCAACATAAAATCCGATTCGAGCTGCCTGGGCGGGCGCCGCTGTCATGGCCAGCGCTCCCACTGCCAATGCTGCTCCTAACATCCATCTCTTCATGCTGCCCATAATCCCTCCATTCTGCGCGGACCGTTTTGCGAGTCCGGCTCGGCTCGCCACCACCCTGGAGCTTGTTTCTTGCTGCTCCATTGGCTTGCCGTTCTGCACATGTCAAACACCAGCGCAGCGGAAGGTTGCGCAGCGGGGTGAAAATAAAAGCCCGCAACTTTTCGGCGAATTCGTGTTCGTGTCGCGCGTTTTTTTGCCGATAAACGCGACTCACGTGCCGTCGCGATATCCTGAAGTGCGGCCTGTGCTGCCGGTCTGCTGCGCCGGCGGGGTTCGCTCTGTTCGGCCAGCCGCTGCCACCTCAAAGGAGATTCCGATGTCTCGCGCTCAAGGCAACTTCACCGTCGACATCCATCCGCTCGCGCCTGCGCCGGCTGAAGGAATCGGCCGCTTTTAGATCAACAAGACGATCCACGGGGACCTCGAAGCAACAACGATCGGCGAAATGTTTACCGGCGGCGATCCTAAACAGGGCGCGGCAGGATACGTGGCGATCGAATTCGTCACTGGCACGCTCAACGGCAAATACGGAAGCTTCGCGCTTCAACACTTTGCCACCATGGATGGGAAAGGGCCCAGCATGCAGGTGATCGCGGTGCCGGGATCGGGCGCGGGCGAGCTGAGGGGCATCGAGGGCACATTTACCATCGGCGTGGAGAACGGCCAGCACTTCTACGAGTTCGAGTACGCGTTGCCGGAGTAGCATCAGGTCTCAGAGGTCAGGTGTCAGAGATCCTCCAAGGGCGCTCCGCCCTACAAGTGATTGCATCTGTTGCGCGGGCGAGCCTTCCCTCCAGGAGGGTAAGGGGTTACTACGACCAGTGCGGTGTTCCCCGACCCCCGACACCTGAAACCCGTCCCCTGTTACCCTGATCCTTCACCCCCATGTTTGCTACTTCGCAGCACGCGCACTTTATCGGAATCGGTGGCATCGGCATGAGCGGCATTGCCGAGATCATGCTGAACCTGGGAATGAAGGTCTCAGGCTCCGATTTGAAGCGCAGCGCGATGACCGACCGACTGGCGCAACTGGGCGCCACAGTTTATGAGGGTCACAACGCGGCCAACGTTGGCGGCGCGACGGTTGTGGTCACCAGCTCTGCGGTGCACGCCAACAATCCTGAGGTGCTGGAGGCGCAGGCGCAAAAGATTCCCGTCATTCAGCGCGCGGAGATGCTGGCCGAGTTGATGCGGCTCAAATACGGCATCGCCATCGCCGGCATGCACGGCAAGACCACGACCACGTCAATGGTGGCGGCGGTGCTGGCGGCAGGCGGCCTCGATCCTACGGTCGTTGTCGGCGGGCGTGTCGATGCGCTGGGCTCGAACGCGCGCCTTGGCACTTCGCAGTATCTTGTGGCCGAGGCCGACGAGAGCGACCGCTCGTTCCTCAAGCTCTCGCCCATTCTCGCGGTGGTCACCAATCTTGACCGCGAGCACATGGATTGCTACCACGACATGGCCGACGTGGAGCGCGCCTTCGTCGACTTCATGGATCGCGTGCCGTTCTATGGAGCGGTCACGGCCTGCATTGATAATTCGCTGCTCAAGGGGATTCTGCCGCGCGTGCGCCGCCGCGTGTTCACTTATGGAGTGGCCGCCGAAGCCGATTATCGGTTGGAGCTGCTCGATTCTCGAGCTGCGCCGGAATCGATGTCCAATCAAAGCGCGGGGCAGGGAAGCGGCTTCTCGCGCTTCCAGGTGCACACCGCTGCAGGTCCGCTCGGTCCGTTCGAGCTGCACGTGCCCGGACGCCACAACATTTTGAACGCGACGGCAGCCGTAGCCATCGCGCGGCAACTCGGAGTGCCGCCTGGCAAAATTGCGGAGGGACTTGCGAACTTTCGCGGCGTCGACCGGCGCTTTCAAAAGCGCGGAGCAGCCTGCGGCGTCACTGTGGTCGACGACTACGGCCACCATCCCACAGAGATTCGCGCCACCCTCAGCGCCGCGCGCGAGTCTTGCCGCGGGCGCATTCACGTTGTCTTCCAGCCGCACCGGTTCTCCCGAACCCTTGACCTTTTGGAGGAGTTCGGTGGTGCGTTTGCAGACGCTGACACGGTGATTGTGCTGCCGATCTACGCCGCGAGCGAGGAGCCGATTCCCGGCGTAACCGCGGAGCGGCTCGCCGAACGCATTCAGGGCCCGCGGGTTGAGTTTGCGCCCGATTTTGCCGCTGCAATTTCCGTCGCCATCCGGATCGCCAAACTCCAGCGGCATTCCCGGACCGCGTCTCCCCGCCCCGCCGGGACGAAAAAGCCCTGCCAAGGGAGAATCGTCCCGCGTTCGCCGCGAACGAATCTCCGCGGGGGGGTCGTCCTCCCATAAAGTGGGCCGATTTGTCGTATTTCCCTGATTCGCCAAGTGATTCGCCACGCCTGAGCAAGGTCGTGAGAGTCGCCAGATTTCACTATAGCCCGGGCTGTGATGCGAGTTTTTAGTGAGATGGGCGGGGGTATCCGTGGGGTTACGGGGTAAACACAGAGAGCAGAGAACAGAGATCAGGGATCGAGGGACCAAGGGAGCAAGAATGCACAGAACTGTACGCAGAAGTCAGGAGTCGGAGGTCAGATCGGGCAAAGACGATTTGAATCTATTGCCGTCTCCTGCAAGGTTTGGCGGCTCATAAAACCGCCGCTTTCAAGCGCGCTTGCGATGCCGCTCGACGTAGTCGCGCAGCGCAGCATTCATCCGCGTCTGGTAGCCATCGCCCTCGCGCTGGAACCAATCGATGAC
>Ga0181520_10012498_pt1 | contig 10890 bp, 5 predicted proteins | sample PEATcosm2014_Bin_29_FD_132451 | JGI IMG/M metagenome (GOLD analysis project Ga0181520, IMG submission 132451) | Peatland microbial communities from MTU Mesocosm Facility, Houghton, MI, USA - PEATcosm2014_Bin02_30_metaG | ecosystem: Environmental > Terrestrial > Soil > Wetlands > Peat | place...
ACCTGCTGCGACAGCGCATACTTCAGCGCCTCCAGCGGCTTCACCGTGTTGCTCTGCAGAATCGCGCCGCCCGCCAGCGTCTTCATCGCCAGCACCGCCGTGCCCTGTTCGTTGGCCACCGGAATCACCTGCTTCCCGAACGACCGGAAGTGCGCATCCATCACGTTCACCGGCATCTGCACCGTGTCGAAGTGGAAGTTGTTCTGCTTGGCAATCTCGAACATGCGCAGGTGAATTGCCGGGTCCTTGTGCCCGGTAAAGCCCATGTAGCGCAGCTTGCCCGCCTGCTTGGCCGCCAGCGCCGCCTCCATCGCGCCGCCCACGGCAAAGATGCGGTCCGGATCCTCGAAGCGGATGATCTCGTGGAACTGCACCAGGTCGATCATGTCCACCTTCAGCCGCCGCAGCGAGTCCTCCAGTTGCGACTGGTACGACTGCTTGCTGCGCCCGTCGATCTTCGTCATCGGCAGCACTTCGCTGCGATAGCCGTCCTTCAGCGCGTCGCCCATCCGCTCTTCGCTGGCGCCGTCGTTGTAGTCCCAGCTGTTGTCCATGAAGTTGATGCCGCGGTCGATCGCCGTCCGGATCAGCCGCACGCTGTCCGCCGGGCTGGGTTGAATCCCAACGTGGTACCCGCCCAGCCCAACCGCCGAAACCTTCTCGCCGGTCCGTCCCAGCGTCCGGTACTGCATCTCCGACGACGTTGCCAGTGCACTGGCGCGCGCGCTTCCCGCCTGCGCCTCTCCCAGCAGGTTCGATGTTGCCGCGGCAGCCACTCCCGCTACCGCAGCCGCTTTCAGAAATTCTCTCCGCTGCATAAACTCTCCTTGCAAAGCAAAGATGGACGATCCTGCCCGCCGCGGTTGCACCCACCGCACGGAGCTTGCCACTGTTTATACCTGAAGCCGCGTTGCCTTGTCTTTCGCCGCGAGGCGTTATTTCAGATAAGCACGCACCAGGTCGATCAGGTCCTCCGCCAGCTCCTGCGGCGGTGCCGAGTCCTTCTCCGGCGCCAGCAGGTGCAGCCGGATGTGGTCTTCCAGCACCTCGGCCATCAGGCTGTTGATCCCGCCGCGCACGTTCGCCAGCAGCATCAGCACGTCCGCGCAGTCGTCGCCCGTGGTCAGCGAGCGCTCAATCGAATCCACCTGCCCGCGGATGCGCTTGATGCGGGCCACCAGCTTCTGCTTTTCCTTATCCGGATGCGACATGGTGCCTTGACTATACCCTAGGGGGATATCCACGGGGGCAAAAATCCAGCGCGCGTCAACCGTGCTTTGAAACGCATATAATCTCGAACTCGTAAGCCGACAAGGAGACGCTCGCAATGCATCAGTCAAACACCGGAAATCACCTGGACCGGCGGACCTTTCTCCAACAAGTTGGAATCCTGGGTCTCGCCGCCGCGCTCCCGCAGGCCGCCGCAACCGCCGCCGCCGCGCAGGTCGCCGACGTGCAGGGCGCCGACCTGAAAACCCCCAGCGGCAAACCCCTCCGCGGCCTCTATCCAATCATGGAGACGCCCTTCACCGCCGACGACAAGCTGGACACCGCAGCCCTCGCCGCCGAAGTCGCCTTCATCAACCGCGGCCGCGTCGCCGGCATGGTTTGGCCGGTCTTTGCCAGCAGTTGGTCCAGCCTCTCCGACGCCGAGCGCATCGCAGGCGCGGAGACCATTCTCGCCGCCGGCAAGGGTGGCCGATCGGCCATGGCCATCGCCGTGCAAAACACCGCCTGGGACATTTCAACCTCTGTCCGCTACGCCAAGCACGCAGCCGCCCATGGTGCCGACGCCATCGTCGCCATGCCGCCCAACAACGGCTGGAACGTCAGTGACGCAGCCATTCTCGATTACTACAAGACCATCGGCGCCGCCACGGACCTGCCGCTGATCGTGCAGACCCGCGGCACCCTCAGCGTGGACCTCATGATCCAGATGTTCCAGCAGATTCCGACCATGAAGGCCACCAAGGACGAAGTCGGCAATCCGCTCGAGCGCGCGCCAGAGCTGATCAGGCGCACCGGCAACAAGCTGGCCGTCTGGGCCGCCGGCGGTGGAACCGGCAACCAACTAATGCAGGAGCTGCCGCTGGGCATCGTTGGCCTCTGTCCCACCCCGCAGTACGCCGACCTGCTGCAGCAGGCGATGGAGCTCTACTGGGCCGGCAAGAAGCACGAGGCCTTCGACATGTGGAGCCGTGTGCAGGGATTCGCAGCCCTCCCCGGCGCAACCGAGTACATAATGGTCGCCCGCGGCGTCTTTCCCGAAGGCACCAAGTCCCGCCCGCAGCCGATGGAGCCCGAAGCCAGACAAGGTGGAGGCGCGGGCGGTGGTGCTGGCGCCGGCGGTGCCGCAGGAGCTCGCCGTGCTGCCGCGCCCCTCACCGACAAGGACACGGAGTTCCTCCGGCTTGCGCTTGACGAATACCTAAAGCCCTACCTGCGCGCATAAGCTCGCGCCTGTGGGTCGAGCGTCGCGGGACCGCGGGTTAGCGCGGGCCGAGGCGGAAGGTGATGCCGCTGCTGATGCGCAGGTCGTTCTGGAGATTGTTCTGCGCGTTGGGGATGTAGGAGTGGATCCAGTCGGCTTCGACGATGGTCCAGCCGAAGTGGGGATGGAGCGTGGTGGTGACGCCGCCGCCGAGGCTGAACGCGGCGCCGCGTACATTCTGCACGGCAGCGTAGCTGGAGAGCTCCTGCGAGCCGCCGCCGAGCGCCTGCGCGTAGGGCGTGTACCGTTTGAGCACCGGACGGATGCGATAGCGCACGCCGAAGAGATAGTTGAACACGCTGATGGACTGGTTGGTCGCGCCGACTGTGTTGGTGTGCACGCCGGCAAGATCGGCGACGATGCCAAAGCCGTGCGGCATATTGAAGACCGCCGATCCATAGCCGCCATTGGCCGAGAAGCAGCCGCACTGCCCGGGCGGCGCATTGGCGTGAACGTAAATGTAACCGGCGCTGGTCTCGAGCACCGGCGTCTGGCCGGGATCGGTGCCGAAGATCTCTGGCGAGTGAGATTGCGCGCAGACGGAAAGCGCGCCCGAGAGCGTAAGCAGCGCGGTGAGCAGGACTTTCGTGTCGAATCGCATCTGTCTTCTCCTACTCCACAGTCAGGGTGACGGTAGTGGTCTCTGTGAGCGAGCCGCTGGTTCCAGTGACCGTGATGGTGTAGGTCTGAGGAGCAGGACCAAAATAGCCTCCGCCGCATCCGGCGATCGTCAGGACGGGAAGAACGGCAAGCAGACCCAAAAGGATCCATCTTCCGTACGATCGCCGGAGCTGGCGGAGGCGGCCGGCAAGCCCCAACAACGGGACACCGGCAAGCAGGGCGAGCAGAGGCAAGTGGCTCTGCGGATGAAACTCGGGATTCGTCACGCGTGCGAGGCCGGTGGACGTTTGGATCGACAGAACACTCGGAGCGCCGGCGCTCCCGGGTGTCACCGCGGGTGGCAGAAACGAGTACTGCGCCCCGGCGGGGAGTCCGGTTGCGGAGAGCGTGACCAGATTGTTGAAACTGCCTCCCAGCGGCGCCACCACGATCGGGAACTGGGCCGCGCTGCCGGGCTGGACCGTGGCCGCTGGCGTTGCCGCATTGACGACGTACGTCGCCGCGCTTCCCGTCCCGGAAATTACCGCCGACTGCGGCGAGCCGGCCGCGTTGTCCGTCACCGAGATGGTAGCCGTGAAGCCTGCGGCCGCCGTTGGCGTGAAGCTGACCGTGATGGTGCAGCTCGCGCCCGCCGCCAGCGATGTGCTGCAGGTGTTGGTCTCGCCGAAGTTGCTCGCGTTGGTCCCCGTCACCGCAATGCTGGTAATCGTCAGAGGCGCATTGCCGGGGTTGGAGAGCGTTATCGTCAGCGGCGTTGCCGGGGTGTTGACCGTGGTGCTGGAGAAGGTCAGCGGGTTCGGGCTCAACACCGCTTGCGGCACCAGTGGCACGGTCCCGGTGCCGCTGACAACGGCCGACTGCGGCGAGCCAGTCGCGTTGTCGGCCACCGAGATTGCCGCGCTCAGGCCTCCCGCGGAGGCTGGGGTGAAGCTGACAGTAATCGTGCAACTCGCGCCCGCAGCCAGCGAGCTGCCGCAGTTATTCGACTGCCTGAAGCTGCTGGCATTCGCCCCCGTCACCGAGATGCTGGTAATCGTCAGCGCTGCCGTGCCCGGGTTCGACAGCGTCATCGGCAAGGCCGTCGCCGCAGCCCCAACCAACGTGCTCGGGAACGCCAGCGGATTCGGGCTGAGCATCGCCTGCGGCTGAATACCGGTTCCGCTTACCGCCGCCGACTGCGGTGAGCCGGTCGCGTTGTCCGCAACTGAAATCGCGGCGCTCAGGCTGCCCGTCGCAGCCGGCGTGAATGCCACCGTGATGGTGCAGAGTCCGCCCGCAGCCAGCGAACTGCCGCAATTATTCGACTGCGCAAAGCTGCTGGCATTCGTGCCCGTCACCGAGATGCTGGTGATGGTCAGCGCTGCCGTGCCCGGGTTCGACAGCGTCATCGATAGCGTGCTCGCTGGAGTCCCGACCAACGTGCTCGGGAACGTCAGCGGATTCGGGTTCAGCACGGCCTGGGGCGCGGTACCGGTGCCGGTCAGGGCGGCGGTGTGGGGCGAGCCAGTGGCGTTGTCGACGACCGAGATCGATGCTGAAAGGCTACCGGTTGAGGCGGGCGTAAACATGACCGTGATGGTGCAGCTCGCTCCCGCGGCCAGCGTGGTGCCGCAGTTGTTGCTCTGCCCGAAGCTGCTCGCATTGGTGCCCGTCACCGAAACGCTGCTGATGGTCAGCGCGGCCGTTCCCGGATTCGACAGCGTCAACGGCAGCGTCGCACTCGCCCCTACGGTCGTGCTCGCGAAGGTCAGCGGGTTAGGGCTCAGCACCGCCTGGGGCGCCACTGCGGCAATCCCGGTCCCCGTCGCAGCAAAGCTCACGGTCTCGTTCGGGCCACCTCCTGTGCTCGACTCGGCAAAGCTGATCGTGGCCGTATAGGGCTGCGCCAGCGTTGGAGTAAACGTAACGTTGAGCTGGCAGGTTCCGCCGACTGCGAGGTCGCCGGTGCAAGTGCCATCCGTTACCGTGAACGCAGAACTGGTCGAAGTAAACCCGCCATTGATATAGGCCGAATAGAGATCGCCGTTGTTCGTCAGAGTGATGTTCTGCACGCCGCTCGTCGTATTCACCGTCTGATTCGCGAAGTTCAACGGGTTCGGTGCAGGCGTTACATAAACGCCATAGGTGAACGCCGTCAGCGCAATCGTCTGCGTCGAGCTCGCATTGTTCAGCGAGTTGCTGGTGACCGTGATGCTGCCGCTGAAGACGCCCGCATGCAGCGGCGTCACTACCACCGCAATCTCGCACAGCGCTCCCGGCGCGACCGTGCCGCCGTTCGCGCAGTTGGTGCCCGTCGGCGCGGTTTGAATACTGAAGGTGCTGCCGGCGATCGCAATGTTCGAGATGGTCAGCGCCTGGTTGCCGCCGTTGTAGATGGTGACGATCTGCTGCGGGCTGGCCGTGCCAAATGCCTGCGTCTGTTCTCCGAATGCAATCAGACCCTGCGACCGGTCCACCTTGTCCAGATTGGTGTAGTTGCCCACATACACGGTGCCGTCGGGACCCACCGAGGCGCCGAGAGGAGATGCGGCAGTATCGAGGGATGCAAGAGCGGTGCTGTATCCGGAGGCCCGCAGTTCGGCGACACCGCCGCCAGTGTAGCGAGTGGCGTACACCGTATCGGCGGCGTCCACCCCGATGCCTTCGGTCGCGCCCACCGTGTTGATCTGCGATTGGACCCCGCCCGAGGTGATCTCGTTGACGTAGTATCCACCGATGAAGAGGTTCTCATTGCTGTCAACGATCATGTTGGAAGCTTGAGTGTCAGCCGGTGTGATGACCACCGTCCCGGCTGTGCCTGGACCAACAATCGGGACGGTGTAGACGTGTGTGGAGTCAGTCTCGTAGATGTTGCCGGTGTTTCCTACGGCGAGGCTTTGGACGTAGATGGACGGGGCGGGGAACGGCACGCTTCCCTGGATACCCTGGACGGTGTCGTAAGTCTTGGTCGGGCCGTTGTAGGTCTGGTCGGCGATGTAAAGGACGCCAGCTCCATCAATTCCAATACCGCGCGGCGAGTTCAGCCCGGTGATGGGCAGTGTGCCGACAGCTCCGGCCTTGGTCACAGTAAAGATCGTGTTCGAATTTTCGCCCAGAACGTAAACCGTCCCGTTTTCATCGACGATTGACGTGTAGTAGTAGTAGGAGCTGCTCAAGGGTGGGTTGGTAACCACCCCCGGCTGCACCATCGCAAACGGTCCCTGGCCGATGCCGTAGATCAGCAGCGTCGCCAGCCGCGTGGTCCCGTTCATCAGGAAGATCGCGTCCCTGCGCCCGCCCGGATACTGCGGTTGGAAGGTCACCGGCACCGAGCAGCTCTCGCTGCCGGCCGCGCCCGTGCAACTGACCGCGCCAATGCGGTAGCTCAATCCGTAGTGCAGCGTTGCCGTCGGGGTAAAGCCCGCAGTGTAGCCGTTCACCTGGAAGGTCGCGGTCAACGTCTGCGCCGATGCCAGCGGAACCGCAACCGGCGCCGGATTGAACACCAGCGGTCCCGGCGCCACTACATTGGCAGCCAGCCCCGTCCCGGTCAGCGAGACCGATTGTGGCGAGTTGCTCGCATTATCCGTCACACTCAGACTCGCGGAATTGGCGCCAATCGTAGTCGGCGTGAAGTTGAGCGAGATGTTGCAGCTCGCTCCTGCGGCGAGAGTTGTCCCGCAGGCGCTGGTATTCAAGCCGAACGCGCTCGCATTCGTTCCCGTCACCGCGATCGAGATGCCCGTCAACGGCGCATTGCCCGTGTTCATCAGCACTACGACCGATGTCGAACTGGTGGTGTTGACGGTCTCATTCCCAAAAGGAACCGGCGATGGCAGCAGCGACACGACGGGAACGGGGATGGAGACACCGGTACCCGCCAGCGTAATGGTCTGCGCCGCGATGGTTCCATTGCTGTTGACCGCGATCGAACCGGTGAATGCAATCGCCGAGGTCGGCGTAAAGGTGACGGTCAGCGTGCAGGTCGCGCCCGAAGCCAGCGAGGAGAGCCCCACGCACGTGCTGCCAGTGACGGCAAAGGCTCCGGTCGCCGTATAGGTTGTCTGCGAAAGATTGAGCCGCGCGTTCCCGGTGTTCTCGAAGGTAACGGTTTGCGCCGCGCTGGTGGTCCCCACATTCACGCTGCCGAACTGCAGATACCCCGCCGGCCCCGAAGACATGACCTCATCCGTGCTGACGTTATACCCGTAATCCGGAATAATCAGGTCTCCGTTGCTGTCCACCGCCGGGATCCCGATCCCGCCAATCAGGGCCGCTGTCGCCTCGCCGCCGGTCGTGCCGGTTCCTCCGCCGGCTACGGTCGTGATGTTGCCGTTTACGTCGACCTTCCGGATTGCATAAATGTTGGGAGTATTGCCGTTCGGGTTCGCCGCGATAAACAGGTCTCCGGCCAGGTCGGTGGTCACCCCCGTGGCGTAAATCTCCGCGCTGGTTGCGGCGGCTCCATCGCCCATATCGCCGGCGGTCCCATTGCCTGCGACCGTGGTAATCATCCCGGTCGATACGGTGATCTTGCGAATCCGGTTGTTGTTGGTGTCGGCGATGTAGACATTGCCGGCTTGGTCCGTGGCAACGCTGCTCGGGAAGTTCACTTCCGCCGTATTGGCAGCAATGTTGTCGCCGTTGTAGCCGGGTGTGCCCGAGCCGCTGGTGCCGATCACGCCGGCAGCTATGGTGGTGACGCCCGCCGGGGTGATCTTCATAATGATCGACGCGTTCGTGCAGGCGATATACAGATTGTTGGCCGCATCGAAAGCAATACCCGTGGGTCCCGGGACTACCGTGTTCGGCGCGTTGGCCCCCGTGAAAAACCCGTTGCCGGTCCCGGCATAGGTGGTGATAATTCCGGTGGACGGGACCACCTTGCGGATGCGGAAGTTGCCGTAGTCGGCGATGTAGACGTTGCCTGCGGAGTCGATCGCTATCCCGATCGGATTGCTCAGGTGGGCGGCCGTGGCCTGTCCGCCGTCACCGCCAAAACTGCCAGGCCCGTAACCGGGAACCCCGGCGAACGCGGTGATATTCCCGTTGACGTCAAACTTGCGAACGTAATTGGCGTCCTGATCGACGACGTAGATATTTCCCGAGGAATCCTGGGCGACCGCGGCTGGAGCGTCGAAGGTAGCCGACAACGCCAGGCCGCCGTCCCCCGTGCCATTGACCGTCCCCGATCCTGTCCCCGCAATCACATTCAACTGGGATGGAGTGAATTGAAGCTGCGCCACCTGCGCCGAAGCTCCCAGCCCAGCCATACCCAGACAAACCATCAAAGCCGCGCCCAAATAGCCGCGGACTCCTCGGCCAGTCCGTCTGCCGACATGGATAGGAGTCGCCGGACCCTCCGGGTGCGGGGCCGCAAGTTTGGACTTGGAAACATGGAGTTTCATGGCAGTTCCTTCCTGGGCGCCCCGTGCAGCGATTCCGAACAGATAAATACCGTTCCGGCAGGCGATTCCTCAAAATGAAGTCTGTCTTCATCCAGCCACCGGTAGATCTCGCGCGGCGAAGTGCTCCTCACTGCCGCGGCCGCCTCGGCGCTCAACATCAGCACCTCCTTGCCGCACTGTTCACACCATCTGCTGATATTGGCTGCCGGGTGGTACTCGACCGAAACCACTTCGCGCTCCACCGTGATCTCAACCCGGCGATGGATCACCGTCGAGTTGATCGCTTTGTCTCCCTCAGGTGGTAAATTGTGAGACGACGGCCTCATGCCGAGCTCCGGCCAGGTGGATTCGGTTGCTGCTGTTGTGAGGGCAGTTAACACCGTGAGTTGATTCCAAGTCCTCAAGCCAGATCAAAAGACATTAATCGTTCTTTAGAGCCCCTATGTCGTTGACCAGCAATCGGATTTATCAGTTCGGGGAATTCGAGCTCCGGGTCAGTGCCCGCCTTCTCGCACGCCGGGGGACGCCGGTGCCGCTGGGTTCCAAGGCATTTGAGGTGCTGACCTGCCTGGTCGTCCACGCCGGCGAGGTGGTCACCAAAGACGAATTGCTCAAGACCGTGTGGCCGAAGTCCTTCGTCGAGGAAGGTAACCTGTCCCAGCACATCCACGCGCTGCGCAAGCTGCTGGGTGACCGGTCCGCCTACATCGTCACCGTTCCCGGGCGGGGCTATCAATTCACCGCGCCGGTGCGGCAGCTGCCTGACGCGCCGCCCGTCCCACCCCTCGAATCCGGCTCGTTCCTGCTACAGAGAACCAGGGAGCGGACCCGGATCGTCATCGAGGAGACTTCGCTGCTGCCCGGGGCTGCCCCGTCCAATCAGACGCAGACGGCGCCGCCGCTCCCGGCCGAACCGCTGATCCGCCCTGCGCCGGACGGCCAGCCCGGTCGCGGTCCAACCCCATCCGCGCTGCAACTCGCCGTCGATCCGGGCGTTGCCACAGACGATTCTCGCCAACTGGCTCAGTCACCGCCGGCAACTCTGCTGCCGTCGCCACCTGGCACGCGTCGTGGCCGCTCTCAATTCTGGACGATCACGCTGCTTTCGCTGGTGGCCGTCGCCACCACATTTTTCGTTTGGCGCCGCTTCGCCCATCCCCCTCTTAAAAGCCAGAAGATCGTGTTGGCAGATTTCGAAAATCGCACCGGCGACACCGGCCTCGACGACGTACTGCGCAAGGCCCTGGAGATCGACCTCGACCAGTCCCCCTATATCGACCTGATGAGTGAACCAGAGGCCCTCAACACGCTGCGGCTCATGGGGCGTCCCCCCGATACACCGCTCCCGCCAGCCGTCGCGCGGGAGATGTGCGTGCGCAGCAACCGCCAGGTGCTGGTTGCCGGTTCCATCGCCAGTGTCGGTTCGAAATTTCTGTTAACCCTGGAAGCCACCGATTGCAACTCCGGTAAGCTCTTGGCCGGAGCCAGGGCCGAGGCAGCAGGCAAGGACCAGACCCTCGCCGCGCTCGACTCGGCCAGCGCCACGCTCCGCCACGGCCTCGGAGAATCCGCGGAATCACTCGAGCATTTCCAGGTGCCCATCGCCCAGGCAACCACATCGTCGCTCGAAGCTCTGAGGCAATACTCCATGGGTGAGTTTCTGTTGGGAAGGACGGGAAAGGAAGAAAGCGAGGTTCTGCCGTTCTTCCAGAGAGCCGTCGAGCTGGACCCGCAGTTTGCCATGGCTCAGGCCGCCATCGCAACCGGCTATCAAAGCCTCGGCGAGTATCAGTTGGCTCTGCCCTACTACCAGAAGGCCTTTGATTTGAGCAGTCACGTAAGCGAGAAGGAACGGCTCTACATTCGCGCTCACTACTATGCCGACGACCGGCAGGACGTGATGCAGGGCCTCGAGGCCTATCGGATGTGGGCTGAGGTCTATCCGCGCGATTGGGGCCCCTGGCTCGATATGGCCACGGAATACACCAATCTCGGACAATTCGGCGCCGCGGTCGCGGCCGGAGAGCATGCCCTCTCGCTCGACTCCAGTCGCGGGATTATCTATAGCGTGCTGGCGCTCGACTACATGCATGTGGGCCGATACGGTGACGCCGAATCCACGGCCTTGCGGGCTCTCTCCATCGGACGGGATTCAACCCAGCTCGACGCAACTCTGTTCAAGATTGCTCTGCTGCAGCAGGACCACGCCGCGATGGCTCGCCAAGTCGCCGAGATTCAAGGCAAGCCGGGACAGTGGAACCTCCTCGACCTGCAGGCGCTCGCCTCCGCCAAAGAGGGCAAGTACCAGAACGCGGAAAAGTTGTTTCGCGCGGCCTACGCCGCCGCCATGAGCGAAAACCTGCCGGAGAAAGCCGACGATATCCTGATCGA
>Ga0181520_10012499_pt1 | contig 10888 bp, 9 predicted proteins | sample PEATcosm2014_Bin_29_FD_132451 | JGI IMG/M metagenome (GOLD analysis project Ga0181520, IMG submission 132451) | Peatland microbial communities from MTU Mesocosm Facility, Houghton, MI, USA - PEATcosm2014_Bin02_30_metaG | ecosystem: Environmental > Terrestrial > Soil > Wetlands > Peat | place...
AACCAGGCCAGAGAGCAGGCTGCGAGGACCGGTCAACCCCAGCAAGTGGTTTCTGTGGATAAGAATGGAACCACTACCACCACGATCGTTCAGCCGCCCGCTCCCGGAGAAACAAGCGAGGCGATGATCACCACGACCAGACCACCTTCGGCTGGAACGCCCGATCAGGCGCCCTCGGGACCAACCGTTTCTGCAGTGCCGCAACCGCCTCCTGCGCCGGTCAACCTGACCATCCCGGCAGGCACACGGCTCACCATCCGGGTCGATCAGCGTATCAGCGTGAAGCACACCCATGAAGGAGACAAATTCACGGGCGAGATTGTCGAGCCGGTGCGCACTCTCGACAACATTGTCGTGGTACCCAAAGGAACGCCTGTAGGTGGCGTGGTCGCGGCAGCTCACCGTCGCGGACACTTCAAAGGGCGTTCGCTTCTTGAATTGCGGCTGACCTCCATGACGCTGAACGGCAAGCGCTACCCGCTGACAACGGATGACCTCTCCGAGAGCAAGAGGGGCAAGGGCAAGCGCTCTACCGCAATGATCAGCGGAGGCACGGGTCTGGGAATGCTGGTAGGCGGCGTAGCCACGGGCGGTGTGGGTCTGGTAGTCGGAGGCCTGGCAGGTAGCGGCGCAGGAACTGCCACTGCGGGATTGACCGGAAACCGCGACATCGTGATACCCGCGGAGTCAATCGTGCGTTTCAAACTCGCGGAGAGGCTGCGCGTGCAACCTGTGTAGCCAATTCCGCATAATCGCGTGAACAAGAAGTTCGGGTGGCCGCCAGATATGGCCACCCGCCCCACAGAGAAGCATCGGGCCTTATTAATCCCCTGCCTAACCCTTGGCCGCAGGCACGGGCGGCACAGGCAGGATTATCTCCGAGGCTACCTTCCAGTCCTTCCCGACCTTTATCCAGTCGATGATCATCAGAAAAGGCCTGGGCGTTCCGTCTTGCCCCGCATAGGAGACCGTGATCGTCATCGGTACATAGGATTCCGCGAGGTCATGTGTCAGACCGACAACCTTGAGTCTCGAAAGGTCCGGCTCAAGTATGGCCGGGCCGGACGTGGCGATATCGTGCAGCTTCTGATCAATCGCGTCATTCCCCCAGAAGCCCGCCCAGTTACCTTCAGACGCGATCGCACTTTTTGCAACCAGAAGGGCTGAAGGCGATTGCCAGAACATCTCATGCAGGGCTTTGAGATCGTGTTTGTTGGCCAGTTCCATGAGCTTGCCAAACTGCGAACGGACCGTATCCAGCGTTGAAGCATCAAGCGGATCTCTATCGGCTGGAGGCGCGGCGGCCACTGATCCTGTAGCAGCCGTCGCCAGCGCAACGGCGGCAGCGAAAACCATTCGGCGCATCTTCATGGAATCTCCTTGGCTGGGTCCCGAACTACTTAGTCGACGGGATCGCCTGCTGTTTCGCAGCCTTCGCGCCTCCCCATAGAGAGCCTGGATTTACGCGATCTGGGTAGAGCTCCAGCATGGCGTCATAAAGTTCGCGAACAGCGGTGGTGGCTTTATCCAGACGATTGAAATCGCGAAGATACTGCCTCGTTTCCGCAATGATGTGAGGCTCGTCCTTATTTTCCGGGATCTTGTGCCCGGCAATGACGGCTCGAGGATTGAGCGACTCGAGTTGATCGAGCGTGGCGATCCATTCGCGGCGGCTCTCTGCGGTGGTCTCCGCGAGGTAGGGATGAATCCCGTTATAAACGGCGTCTCCGCCGACGAGCAGTCCGATCGAAGGAACATGCAGGCATGTCGACTGGGCTGTGTCCGTCCTCCCCGTATTCACCGCAACAAGCTTGTATCCCTCCAGTTCCAGTTCATTGCCCGGTAGAGGATCGGCAACCGGGAGATGCTCCGGTATTTGACCAGGGAAGAGTTTGCGCCAAAAGTCATCGAGCCACGATGGCGACACTTGCGCACGGATGGCCGCGACGACTTCCGGGGTAGCGACAGCCTTCGCATTCGGGAAATGCTCCAGAATAGAGCCAACTCCGAACACGTGATCGCCATGACCGTGCGTCAGGTAGATCGCGGTAAGGTTCTTGCCACTCGCGATAACCCAATTCAGCAAGATCCGCGACTGGTCGATGGTCAGAAATGTATCGACAAGGACAGCATCGCGCTCTCCGTAGATAAGCGTCGCGGAGTTCGACACCCATAACAAGTCCTCTTTGCCTGGAGGAAGATCACGGCTGAGACCGGGGCGCTTGCTGGTCAATACATCCCATTTCAAGTTTCCGTCATTTCTATTCATGGTCACTCCTTTGGGGAAGGTTCGAAGGTTGATCTTGCATCATTGAGAACATTATAATAATACAAGATGACCAGTCGGCTTATATTAAAATGACGACAAGATATGGCTTTCGGGTCACTGTCGGTGACAATAGAGCTGGAGCCACATAATGGATTCTCGTTCGCCCGCAAAGCGGGGACCCAAGCCGAAACTAGACACCCGGGAAAAACTCATTCAATCGGGGATCCTGGCAATCCATACGAGTGGATATGGTGGAACCAGCATTCAGAGCATTGTCGAGCTGGCTGGCGTTCCGAAGGGATCTTTTTACAATTTCTTCCCGAGCAAAGAGGCTTTCGCTGCAGAAGTGATCGATGCCTATTCCAATCGTGGCCAGGAAAGGCTGCGCAGCTATCTTCTCAATCAGGATGTCGCACCACGAGCCCGATTGGAGGCGTATTTCGATGACAGGATCGCGGCATTTAGGGCTGCACAGTATGTCCGTGGATGTTTGATGGGTAATTTCAGCGCTGAAGCTGCTGACCAGAGCGCACTGATACGTGTGGGCCTTACGAAGCATTTTGACGCCTGGTGCGATCTGCTTGAGGTTTGCATTTCGGAAGCGCAGAAACAAGGTGAGATCAGTAATCAATTCGCAGCATCGCTGCTGGCAAAGTTCGTCTTGAACAGCTGGGAGGGTGCTCTATTGCGCATGCGCGCCGAGCAAAGCGATGCCCCGCTGCTGGACTTCAAAGAGATCGTTTTTGAGAAGCTTCTTGAGCGATCCACTTCCTGAAGTCGCCGGGTGCCCCGTCCTTGAATCGCTTTTTGATTCAGGGGTGCGAGACCACGATCTCATTACGCGTCTGCCCAATCGCAGGTGGTTTGCCGAAGATTATTCTCCCTCGGCGCACACTGGCAGGTAGAAGAAATGAACACTCAACCCCTCATCGGTCCAATATGTCAGGTATGTCCCCGGTCCGTACCCCTCAGGCACCCCCCTACCCCCCCCCATACCCCCGGGGGGTATAAATTTCCCTCAAAACCTTGCAGATTATTTTTAACCCATTTGAAATCAATGCCTGTTGAAAACCCTCCGACCCCAATTTCTCCCGCATCATGAGATTTGGCCTCTGAAAATCACCGGAAAATTCCGGTTCTTGACCAAAAAACAGCCCCGAAGCATCTGCTCCAGGGCCTTTCCGCTGACTTGACGACTTGCCAACTCCGCTAACTCCGCAAACACGCGCGCTGCGCGGCTAACTCCGCTACTGCTCTCACAACCGATTGATCAACGAAGCGATGCAAGCCGCGCCGAAGCCATTGTCGATGTTGACCACTGAAACGTTGGGCGAGCAGGTGTTCAACATTCCCAGCAGCGCAGCAACGCCGCCAAACGACGCGCCATAACCAACGCTGGTGGGCACAGCCAGAACCGGAGCGTTCACCAGTCCGCCAACAACGGTGGGCAGCGCGCCTTCCATGCCGGCGCAAACAATCAGCACGCGCGCCGCTTGCAGAGAATTTTTTTGCGCCAGCAGCCGGTGAATGCCGGCTACGCCGACATCCGCAATCAACTCGACCGTGTTGCCCATCAAGCGCGCAGTTACTACAGCTTCTTCTGCGACGGGCAAATCGCTGGTGCCCGCGCAGACCACGGCAATGGTTCCTTTGCCTGGAACAGTAGCAGCCTGCGTAAGCGTGATGGCACGAGCCGTCTCATGAAATTCGGCGCGTGGCTCTACTGCATGAACAGCTTCGAACATTTCGCGCGTGGCGCGCGTGGCAAGCACATTACCTCCGGCCAGCGCCATGCGGGCGAAAATCTGCGCGACTTGCGCCGTGGTCTTGCCGGCAGCAAAAATTACCTCCGGCATTCCGGTGCGCAGCGCACGGTGATGATCGACCTTAGCGAAGCCCAGGTCTTCGAACGGAAGATCTTTCAGCCGGTCAACTGCGTCATTCACCGCCGTGCGTCCCTCGCGCACATCGTTGAGCAGCGATTCAATTTGTGCGCGGTCCATCAGAGTTTCTCCTTAGTGAGCGCGTAAACCCGCATCGCTTCTTCCATCACCTGCTTCAGCGGAACCGCGTGCGCGCCGGCAAGCTGGCGGCAATCTTCATACTCCGGCGAAGCATTGGCAATCTTGCTGTCAGGCCAACGGGCAATCTTGATCTTGACCTTGCCCCAGCTTGTTTCAACTTCGACAAACTCGCGCGCTAAAGCAATCTTGTTCTCCAGCCTCCAGCGCAGGCCGATGGTTGTGGTTTCACGGAATAAGAGATTTTGCAACGCGGTTACAAGATCCGGGCGGCAGAGAACGGTCATCTGCACGCCCGTGCGCCCCTTCTTCATCTGCACAGATGTGCGATAAACGTCCCAAGCGCCGGCGGTTAATAGTAACTCGCTCACATAACTCAGCAACTGGGGATTGCAATCGTCAATGACCGTCTCTATCACTGCAATCGAATCGGTTGTTGAAGTTTCGCCAGCATCTTCGCCCACCAGCAGCCGCAGCAGGTTCGGCTGTCCTGCTGTCTCGCGCCCGCCCGCGCCGTAACCTGTCTTCAGCACGCGCATGGCAGGCAGCTTTGCGTACTGCACGTCCAACATGCGCAGCAGGACCGCTCCGGTCGGAGTCACTCGCTCCATCGGCTCACCCGCCGCGTAAACCGGCGCATCTCCCAGCAATGCCAGCGTTGCCGGCGCGGGAACGGGAAGCGTGCCATGCTGGCAAACCACAGTTCCGCTGCCGACGTTGAGCGGAGACGAGAGCCAGCGGTCTACACCCAGCGCCTCGGCGCCCGCGGCGGAGCAGACGATATCGATAATGGTGTCTACCGCGCCCACCTCGTGGAAATGCACCTCTTCGATGGGAACGGAATGAATGGCGGCTTCTGCCTCGCCCAACATTTGGAAGGCGCTGATCGAGCGGGCTTTTACTCGCTCTGAAAGCGAAGCGGCCTGAATGATTTTAAGAATCGCCGGCAGTGAGCGGTGAGTCGCGTGGGTGTGCGAATGGGGCTCATGCTCGTGATGCGAGTGCTTCGGATGATCCTGGTGAGAGTGTTCCGGCTCAACCGCCAAAGTGTCGGGCGTAATCACGTCCACCTTGGTTGCGGCCAGACCGCCACGGCTCACCTTGCGCATCTCCAACCGCGCCCCAACGTTCAGCGCCGCCGCCGTTTCAGTAAGGCAAGTGAAAGGAACGCCCGCATCCACCAAGGCTCCCAGCAGCATGTCGCCGCTGATGCCTGAAAAGCACTCGAGATATCCAATACGCATCGCAAGGTGATTCTAAACTGCCGGGTCCGCTCCGCGCTTGGCCAGCACATCCACTGACAGAATTGCGCTCCCAAGAATCTCGTTCATTGCCCCGGAGCGAAAACCGGCGCAGTCAAGCGTCACATATTGAAAGCCCGCCAGTTTGAGAGCGGCAGTAATAGCGTCGAGCATCTCCATGGTGAGCGCGCGCGGCAACTCGGCTCGCGCAATCTCAACCCGGGCCACTTCGCCGTGATGGCGCACGCGCAACTCGCGAAAGCCCAACTGCCGCAAGCTTTCTTCGCCCTTTTCCACTTGTGCGAGGATCTCGGGAGTTACTGTGCGGCCATACTCAACACGCGAAGACAGGCACGGCGCTGCCGGCCGGTCCCACAGCGAATAACCGGCGGCCTTGGCAAGCGCGCGTATTTCGACCTTTGTGAGTCCCGCCTCGGCCAACGGCGCCAACACCGCATGCTGCTCGGCCGCTCGCTGCCCGGGACGAAAATCCCTAGTGTCATCGACGTTCATCCCAAAGGCGATCTTCTCGAAGCCCAGGTCAGTACCCAATTTCTCCATGGCGCCGAAGAGCTCGTCCTTGCAATGAAAACAGCGATGAGCGTCGTTGCGCTGATACTCCGGCCGGCTCAATTCTTCGGTTGCAATGATGCGCAGCGGAATACCCTGTGCGCGCGCAAACTCGCAGGCCTTCTCGAAGTCGCGACGAGCAAGGCTGGGTGAATCGGCCAAAACGGCAATCATGCGGTTGCCCAGAACACGATGCGCCGTGGCCGCCAGAAATGCGGAGTCCACGCCGCCGGAGTACGCCACCATCACGCTGCCCAACTGCCCCAGACGTACTTCCAACGCGCGCAGCCTGAGTGTTATATCTGCCGCATGATTCGGACCGTTCTCCGCGTCTCCGGTCCCCGTTGATTGCGATTGCGTCTGCGCCGCCATGAAGCAAATTATACGCTGGCGAAGCATTGAAGGCCGTTGGCGCGCAACTAATGACCCCGGCCCCGGTCTGCGCAAACAGCATTTACGCTGCCCTCGATGCTGCGGCGCTGCTGGAAGTTGCTCGAGCTACAGGCCTCGTAACGATGGGCATCTGGCCATAAAACACTTCCTGCCAGCGTGTCACAACGCGCGGCTCGGAAAACGGCTTCGAAACGCTTTGCGCGGCTTCACCAAGTCTCTTGCGCATCAATGGATTCGCGCCAAGTCTTACTATTGCGCTTGCCAAAGCATTCACTTGTTCGGCCGATACCAACAGGCCATTGACTCCATTCTGTATTACCTCGCGCGGACCATTCGGACAGTCAAAGCTGATGCATGGAGTTCCACAGGTCATTGCTTCGATCAGGACAAATGGCAAACCTTCAAAGCGCGAACTAAGAACAAAGATTCCACATTCCGAGTACAGGGAAAACGGATCGTCCGAAAATGGCGCAAAGGTTACACGATCTTCGATTCCCAGACTAGCGGCTCGTCGTACTAACTCGTCGCGCATCTTTCCATCGCCGACTATGCGCAGCGACCAATCGGGCAACAACGGCGCAGCAAGCGACCATGCGTCAAGCAGCAGATCGAACCCCTTCTCATGAGAAAGCCTGCCCATGGCGAGAATTTCCTTGCGGCGACTTCGCCGGGGCACGCTCGGCGATTGCACGATGTTAGGAATATGGGTAACTCTTTCGGATAGCGCGTAAAGCGTTGCGTACAGATCTTTGTCACTCTTCGTTAGAGTTACAATTCGCGAGGCGACAACAGACGCAATTTTTCTTGTGAATCTCCCGCGCGGCTTTGTAACACTGTTTGTAACTGGAAAATGCTCCCATATAACTATCTTTACGCCTGGCACAAGCGCTGCCAACAAAGCAACGATCAGTCGGTTCGCCCCCGTGCAAACAATCCAGGCTGGCCTCCGGCGAATAACATGGATCACAAAGGAGCACGCCAGCCATGGATAATCCAGAAAATATGGCAATGGCGCTTTAAGGCCGCAGCTCACCTTGATGCGGTTTGCAAGCGGGAACCCTAAAGGCTTGCCTGCGCCGTACATCGACCAGATTGAAATGAACTCACCGCGGGCGGAAAGAGCGTTGGCAAGGCTAGCTTGAGCCCGCTCTGACCCGGCGCGCGCCGTAACATTATGAATGATGAAACATATCTTCATTGGTTTCTCCGTTGGCCATTCATCGGACACGAGTTTGCGTTTCCAGGCTGTCAAGCGGAAAAGCCTGGCGTTCGCAGTGCCAGCTTGAGATGAAATCGAGTAAAGTAGTACCGCGCTTGCCATGGTGACGCCAGCGCAGAGAACATCAGGAGAAGATAGCGCAACGCTTTGTTATGGAAGCTAAGCCCTTTCCGGGCGCACTGAGTGGCAAGACAAAAAGCGCTGTTCTCAACTCTTCCTGATCTAACTGCTCGCGCATAATCTTCCTTACTAAAGCTGTCCACGTTGCGCTCCAGGCGCTCGCGGTATAGCTTAACGATGTAGTAGTGCGCTTTCCTTTGTTCAAGGCGCGAAGATATATTGCCGGAACGTGTGCGGATCAACATTAAAGGCTCTGAAAGGTTCGTGACGCGATACCCTGCAGAAATGGCGCGAAGCAGAAAATCGTAGTCTTCGGCGACCTCGATCTCCCGATAGCCAGATAACGTGTCGTGTACTTTCCGCCGCGCCAACCAGATATGGCTGCACGGAGGCGCCAGTAGCATGGTGCTTTCAACTGCTTCCTCGGTTGTCGGCTTGCGCGAGACGCCTAGGCCTGGGATTGGGCGTCTCGATTGATCAATTGCCGTAGTTGCGCAACCCACTAGCGCGATATCAGGATTCTTTTCAAGAAACCGAAACTGCTTTTCCAGCCTGGCTGGCAAGGCAATATCGTCCCCATCCATTCTGGCGATGAGGGGAGAGCTGCAGAAAGCCAGGCCGAAGTTAAGCGCGGCAGAAAGACCTTGATTTCGCGGGCAACGAACAATCTTGATACGTCCATCCGCGGAAGCGAACTGCTCAACAATCCCCAAGGTTCCGTCCGTCGATCCATCGTCAACAACTACAATTTCAATGTCGGACAAGGTTTGCGATTGCATACTTGCCAGTGCTTCAGCAACATAAGGCTCGACATTGTAGACGGGAAGCAACACGCTGATTTTGGCCACGTTTATCTCTCCAGAATTTCGTATTTTGTGGTTTGATCTACGGATGGGGAAACTTCTTCGCGAGGAGAGCAGCGCAACGCCGCGAGCAAGCCAAGCGCGACAAAAAAATAGGGCATAGAGGTGCTTACCAGGGAAAATCCGTTAATCAATATAGGAAGGATGAGCAGATGGATGGAAGCCGGACACTTTCTCGAGAGAATCCATACATATAGGCCGAACAGCAATGAACCGTTTATGCCCAGTTCGAGAACGAATGTTGCCACGATGTTATGTGCAAATATTCCCGCCAAGTTGAATAGATTGCCTACACCGATGCCGAATAGCCTTTGTGCCGTATCCGCCCGGCGAAACGTTTCGGTCATCAGCGAGAGAATGAAACACTTACTGGCAAGGCTTCCGTCCATATCGTGTATGGCCTGCGACCCTTGCGTGGTATAACTCAGGAATAGTTGGTAGATAGCAATAACCTGAGCTATTAGGAGACCGAAGAACGCCCACACCCGCCAGCGCCATAGTTTGTAGATGACAAGCTGACATATTCCAGCGGTAATAGATGCCCTGGACAAGGTTGCAAGAAGAAGAAAGTAGGCCAGCAGCCATCTTTTAGGCCCGATTTGTTCCTTAAATGCAAGCATGATTGCAAGGAGGCAGAGAATTTCAATTCCAACAAAGTTGGAGTCGAAAGAGAAGAGACTTGCTTTGTAGAGATAAAAACTGTCTGAGACATCTGTGTTTGCAGTTGCGGGCAGATAGGGAGAGAAGATGAGCCGTGAGATGCACTCAACAGCCAAGAAAGCGAGAATCCAGTTGATGGTGCGCGGCATCAGTCGGCATAGGCGGGCAGGCGGGTACCGTCTGGCTAAAAGCATCATGGCCGGAGCGATCAGAAGCGAGGTTAGAAAGAGCGCAGGCGTCAGATAGTTTTTTTCAGCGGCGGGGCTGTGTGCAATGCCGATCGCCTGGGAGCCGGCAATCAAAACTATCAGAAAGAGCGAAGCCAAAATGTCAGCTTCAATTTGCACAAGGTAACAGCACAGAGCGATTACACAGACTACGAGTAAGAATAATTGCGAGAGGTTGATATAGACCGGGATCGGCACAAAGGAGAAGATCAGAATCGCACTGAAGGCAAAGAGCCTAACGGATGCCGAAAGGGAACCGGAAGAATCGAGGACCTGTGGCCGGAGAGCGAGACATGGAGACGAATAATTCATGCCGCCTCGCTCTCGCTCACTGCGAGTGGTCTTACAGCTAAGTATCCTCGGCGAGCACGCAAGAAAATGGTCAGTGCGGAAGGCAGACCGACGCCCACCGAAACGGCCAGATAGCCGAGCGTGACGCCGGTGTTTCCCCATCGCGGCGCCGTCAACGCGGCCAGCAGCAGGGTGAGCGTGGCCACCACCATTGACTGCACTAGATACGGCTCCCGCTTGAAGGAACGCAACAGAGTGCCCAGACTTTGCACTACACAATTCGCGCCGGCGGCCAGCACCAGCACCGCGAAGAGCTGCGGCGAAACCATGCGCACTGCCAGCTTTGGCGCGACAACGGACAACGTCGCCGCGCCGCAGTCAGCAGCCAGAGCTATCATGGCGAACGCGATCAAGGCCTGGCCCAGCGTGTGCAGGAATAGCCGGTCAAGTTCCTGAAATTGACGCGCCGCAATCAATCTGCCGAACGGCGTGGCCTTGGTTGTAATCCAGGGAAGAATTAGACCTGTCATATACCCGGTGATGCTGAGCGACATGCCCATCTGCCCTGCTTCTACGGGTCCGCGCAAAGCAAAGAGAATCGGAATGAAGACTTGCAACGCGAAGTAGGAGCACGTGCAGCTGACGGCGATGCGCCATTGGAATGGCCATACTTCGCGAGCCCAGTGAATGGATGCGTCGCGAACCTGAAGACAAAGCAGACCACTCAGCAGACGGCGGCGCGTGCTCAGGAAGAGAAGGCCGGCTGCAATTTGACCCAAGATCACCAAGGCTGGCGAATAGAGCCCGTGATGCAGAAGCAGAGCGAGCCAGGACAGCGCCATGCCGGCCAACGCCTGCCGCAACCGCAGCGAGGCCACTGCGCGTACCTGTCCGCATCCATCAAGGAAGGAATAGAAAGGCTGGCACCACAGGCCTGCCATTGACGCGGCTACGGCCAGCAGCCAGGGTCCTCGCCATGCCACATGCGCCGCGGCGCCGTGACGCACAAAGAAT
>Ga0181520_10012500_pt1 | contig 10888 bp, 9 predicted proteins | sample PEATcosm2014_Bin_29_FD_132451 | JGI IMG/M metagenome (GOLD analysis project Ga0181520, IMG submission 132451) | Peatland microbial communities from MTU Mesocosm Facility, Houghton, MI, USA - PEATcosm2014_Bin02_30_metaG | ecosystem: Environmental > Terrestrial > Soil > Wetlands > Peat | place...
CGACAACGGCCGAACATCTGAAGCTTTTCCGCAAAGTCATCTCCGACTTCGACGGCAATATCAGCGTGGGATCGGGCACCAATAACTATTTTGTGGAACTCAATCGCAACCGGCCAGGTGCCCTGCCGGCGGACAGCCTGTGTTACTCCATGAACCCGCAGGTACACACCTTTGACAACGACGCAATTGTGTACAATATCGGCGGCCAGGAATGGACAGTTCGAACCGCGAAGGAGTTTGCCGCCGGGCGATCCATCTCGGTGACACCAGTTACATTGCAGCCCCGGTTTGTTCGCGGTGCGCCCGACGACGTTCAAATCGGGCCAAACGGATTGCCGAGGTGTGTTGACCCGCGGCAGATGTCCCTGCTGGGTGCAGCCTGGACTGTCGGTAGCATTCGCCACCTTTCCGAAGCTGGAGCAAACAGCCTGACCTATTACGAGACCACTGGCTGGTGCGGAGTCATGGAAACAGAAACTGGCTCATCCGCGCCGTACAAGTTCCATTCGATCGCGGGCGCGGTTTATCCTATTTATCACGTGCTGGCCGACATAGGTGAATTTGCGGGCGGTGAAATCCTACCAGTAATCTCAAGCGATAGGCTAAGAATCGAGGGACTTGCTTTGCGCGCAGGCTCTCGAACACGCATCCTCGTTGCGAACATGAGCCGCGACTCGCAACGCGTGACAGTGGACAAGCTGCCGACACAAACGAGCGTGCGCCATTTGGACGAGACCAATGCGGAAGAAGCGATGCGTCATCCGGAAAAATGGCGCAAACAAGAAGGCCTGCTCATGCAGCCCGTAAACGGCCGCCTCGCCATCGAAATTCTCCCCTTCTCCGTCGCAACGCTCGACTGCGGGTGAGTGCAACGCTGAGGACCGCCTTGGTTTGCTCACTGCGAGACAGGGCGTTCTCTTTTTATCACTTTCGTCAGGAGCGTTGTCTCGGGGATTTTGAACAGGACCGTCAAAACTAGATAGGAGCCAGCGCCAGCGACAAGACCCGCAGCGAGCGACAGTAGCCGCCCGGGAAAACCCGCGGCAAGACCTGCGGCGAAATGGGCCGCATAAAATGCAAAACATGCCGAGAAGAGCGTGGAAACTCCGATCTTTACCGAGAAGTCGAGCCACGTCAAAGCAACTCCCAATCTTATCTCTCTCCTGAGATAGAACAATAATTGCAGCGAATTGACTGTCGCCAGCACTGCTGTTGATAAAGCCACGCCTACATGGCCCATTCCAAGCAGATTAACCAAGGCAAAATTAGACGCAACATTAACACTGATCCCGAGGAGACTCACCATCAGCGGAGTGCGCGGTTTGTCTAACGCATAGAAACACGGCACCACAACTTTGATGACCGCATAACTTGCCAGCCCGATTGAATACGCCCGCAATGCGAGGGCTGTCTTCTCGGTGTGAACCGCAAGAAAATGTCCGTGCTGATATATTGTTCCAATGATCTCCGGCGCCAGCGCGAACAAGCCGGCTGCGGCAGGCAGAACAAGGAAGAGCGTCAGCCGGAGCGATTCTTCCACGGTCTTTCCGAAAGCGGCCAGATCGTCCCTTGCGTGAAGCCGGGAAACCGCCGGCAGCGTGGCAGTCGCGATTGCGACCCCGAACATGCCGATAGGCAGTTGCATGAGCCTGAACGCGCAGTTGAGATATGAACGCGCGCCGTCAATCTGTGAGGCAAACATTCCATTCACTAGTACGTTCACCTGCACGGCGCTGGCCGCAATAACGCTGGGCCACATCAAGCGCCACACCTGACGCAACCCTGCATCGTTAAAATCCACATGCCATCCGAAGCGGAACCCCAGTTTCCATAAGGACGGCAACTGAATCGCCAACTGCGCCATCCCGCCTATCAAAACGCCGGCGCTGACGCCGTAGAGTGCCTTCGATGTGAAATGCGGATGCCGCCAGTTTGCCTGCGGATCGAAAACATAGGCCAGCGTTACGCCGAGCACAACTGACACAATATTGAAGACCGTCGAAGCGGAAGCAGGCAGACCAAAAATGAACCTTGCGTTGAGTATCCCCATGACGACAGCCGCCAGCGATACGAACAGGATGAACGGAAAAAGAATCCGGGTCAGCTGCACCGTCAGCTCAAACTTACCTGGCACATTGTGAAAGCCGAAATTCGTCACCTGCACTATGGGCGCGCTGAGAAAAATTCCAGCAATACAGACGGCTCCCATCACCAGAAGCATTGTCGAAAACAGCAGATTCGCCAGCGCCCAAGCCGGCTTCTCGCCGCCCTTTTCCCAGGTCTTCACGAACGTCGTAGTGAATGCGGTGGAAAGCGCGCCTTCTGCAAAGAGGTCGCGCATGAGGTTTGGAATCTGGAAAGCCGCAAGAAATGCGTCAAGGAAAGCCGTTGCTCCAAACATCGCGGCGAAGACCACTTCGCGCACCAGCCCAAACACGCGCGAGCCGATCACAGCCAGCCCGACAACACCGGATGAATGTGCGACGCTTTTCATGACATCGTGAAAGATTCGCCGGGACGCAGAGTGACCAGCTTCTCAGGCGCGGGAACATGATCGCATAAGTCCGGCAGGAACGTGCCAGCCTTTTGCTGATCGAGTTCCTCGTCCGTGAGATGCATGAGGAACCAGCGACCCGGTTTGACTGCCTCTATGAATTCGACCCAATGCGCTCCCTGCCATGTGGCAATGAACAAGGCGTCAATTCGACCCAGCTCCGCGACATCGATGCGACTAGTATCCTCGTTGTCACCATCGTGAAAGAACCTGAAGCCCGGCATTTCCACAAGATAGGAATTGTGATCCGGCGAGTGGAATGTCCTGAATGCCGTGATTCGCGCCATCGGCAGGTCAACGCTTGCGCTTGCAGCGCTGCCGGTTTTCATCAGCACAGGCTCTAGCTCGATTAGATCGTCCGATTGAAGCGTGCCGCACATTTGCGCGGAAGATTTTGGTAGGGCGGGGCCGCCGGAGCCGCCGTTTGTTGCTAACGGCGCATGTTGTGCCCGCGCCCTACCTTTGACGGCACCACCTTCCAAGTCTCCGGTTCGATCACAGAGCCGATTTCTAAGCCGTCCGATTACTCCTGCCGGGCCCACGACTTTCGCCCCTGTTCTGGATACCACATCAACCACACCTGCCTCGTCAAAATGGTCAGGATGACGATGTGTGATGAGAATCAAGTCGGCTTTCTTCACATCGCGCGCCATGACATACGGAGCAGCTCCGACCCAAAGCGCGGGAGTATAGAAAGAGTCCACGTAAATGATCGTGTCGCCTGTGACTATCTTGAATCCTTCATTGCCAATAGCTGTGATTTCTGCGTTCATTCACGGCATACTGGCACAATCGCCAGCCTTTGTGAAGAGCCGAGAACCGGGACTGCCATTCCTGCTTGTCATGCGCCCGCATAGCTATACTATCTATTGCATGCGTAAAGAAGACAGTTTGGACGTAATGACAGCCACAATCGCGGTCGTGGTGGATGCGGCGGCAATCTTCGGAGGCCTGATGTGGGCCACGTGGCTGAGGTTCGATCTTGTGCCGCTCAGATTCGGAAAGCCTGCGGATGTATATGAACTTTATGCGATCGTCGCAGCCATTGCGACGCCAGTGTTTATTCTCGTTTTCCGATTGCTTGGACTTTTCGTTCGACCTCAAATCGGCACATTTCTCAACAAGATACCCAGATTGATAAAAGGGACGGGGCTGGGAATTTTGCTCACAGCAGTCCTCGCATTCTCGTTGAAGAACGAGATCAAGGTTGATTTCTCCCGTATCGTGCTCGGCATTTCTTTTTTCACGGTGACATTCCTGATTGTGCTGGAACGATACATCCTTTACAGGATCGAATGGAACCTCGCCAGACATAGCAGCGCAAAGAACAATGTCCTTATCCTCGGCACGGATTCCGTTGCCGCCCACGTCAAACGCACGCTTAAGAAAGAACCCATGCTTAGATCCAACGTTATCGGTTTTATGCAAACTGATAAAACTGCACCCGATACAAACATATCACCCGATGAAATCAAAGGTTTCATGGGCGACCTCGCCGCGTTTGTCGAGAAGAACGAGATTCACCAGATAATCCTGACGGCTCCCAACCTTCCGCACGATCGCATTGTTCAGATCATTCTCCTGTGCGAGAGGAATCTTATCACTTTCAACATGGTTCCAGATCTCTTTCGGATTATGACCAGCAGCATGGACGTGCAGTCGCTTGACGACATTCCGCTGCTTGGCATAAGCAAATGGCCGCTAGACTTTTTCTCGAACCGCATGCTAAAGAGAACTGCCGATGTCATCGGCTCGATTGCCGGGCTTGCAATAGCGGCGCCTGTCATAGCGGCCCTTGGCGCAATAGTCAAACTGGCATCCCCAGGCCCGATCTTCTTCCGGCAGGATCGCTGCGGTGAAAATGGGCGAACGTTCACACTCTACAAACTGCGGACAATGGTGGCCGATGCCGAGAAGGCGACAGGGCCGGTTTTCGCCGCGGAGAACGATCCCCGCACGACAAACATCGGCGCATTCATGCGGCGACACAATCTCGACGAACTACCACAGTTGTGGAACGTTTTTAAAGGCGACATGAGCCTCGTCGGTCCGCGCCCGGAGCGCCCTCATTTTGTGGAGAAATTCAAGGAAGATGTTGATCGCTACATGTGGCGACACGTCTCCAAACCGGGCATGACCGGCTGGGCGCAGGTCAACGGTCTCCGTGGTAACACCAGCATCGAAGAGCGGATTAAATATGACCTGTACTATCTTGAGAACTGGTCGCTCGCCTTCGATTTCAAGATACTGATGCGCACCATCTTCGCCAGCGACAATGCCTATTTAGAACCGCTCCTAAATTGTCCTTGCTCATTGGCGCGGGGATTATTACGAATACGGCATGTTCGATATGCAATCGCATTTCAAGGTAAGAAGGAAGCTGGTCGATGCGGCGCTCGATGCCGCAATACCGCCCGCCGGAACGCAGCCGGCAACGATTCACAAGGCAATGCGATATAGCGTCTTTTCCGGTGGTAAACGGATTCGCCCGATCATCTGTATGACTGCGGCGGAAGCGACAGGCGGTCGCGCCAGAGACGCGATTCTACCGGCCGTTGCACTGGAACTTCTCCACACTTACACGCTGATTCACGACGATCTGCCCTGCATGGACGATGACGATCTGCGGAGGGGCAAACCTACTTGTCACATCGTTTTCGGCGAGGCCAATGCGGTGCTGGCCGGCGATGCGCTTCAGGCGCTCGCATTTGAAATACTCGCATCAGCAAGGGTGCCAAAGAAATATCGCCAAAGCATGCTTGTGACGGAGATGGCTTGCGCAGCTGGCAGCCGCGGTGTTGTCGGCGGGCAGGTTGAAGATCTGGCCTTCGATAATCGCAAACCAACTGCGAAATCAGTCGAATTCATTCATACGCATAAAACAGCCGATCTTTTTCGCGCTGCGGCACGAATGGGCGCTATTGCCGCAAATGCCACGGCCGGTCAGCTTCGCGCCCTGACGACCTATGGCGTCAATCTCGGCATGGCGTTTCAGATTGCCGACGATCTGCTTGACGCTCCGCCTGACGCTGCAGATGCATCGAGGCAGAAAAGTGAACGGGACGGGGCCAGTTGCTTATCGGTATACAAACGCGATGCGGCGGAACGGAAAGCGGAGAAGCATATACGGAAGGCCATTGTGGCGTTGAAATCCATCCCGCACGCAAGATCAGAACCTTTGATTGCGATCGCACAATTCGTAATTGAGCGATCGCTCTAGAACATTGCACAAACTGGCTGACGGATTGACTCAAGCGGAAAGGAAACGTCGAGAAAACGGACTGCGACACGCCCCGCATCTGCTGATTGGGAGGGCACGCATGTCGCGCGTCTTGACTCAGTCAATCGCCCAGTCCACAAAAAGGGGCTTGACGTAAATGCGCAATGATGTGAAAAGATCACAGATTTTTGTGGGAGCCGTCGAATAGCAAGGATTGGTGCAATGAGCGACGAATTGGATGACCTGAAATTGACCGCGACACACGAGTGGGTACGCAAGAAGGCGAAGACAATCGTCGTGGGCCTAACCGACTTTGGACAGCAACTGCTTTCCGACGTAACTGGCGTCGAGCTTCCTGAACCCGACGATGTGCATTACAATGTGCGCGACGAGCTCGGGGTTATCGAATCGGTCAGAACCACGGTTGATTTCCATGCGCCTGTTCGCGGCACTGTCGTAAAGGTGAACTCAGAGCTGTTGGCTAATCCGGAGCTGGTCAATACCGATCCCTTCGGCAAGGGCTGGCTGGTTGAAATGAAACCGGACGACATGGCCGAGGTTGACGAACTCATGGATTTCGACGAGTATGAGGCCAGCCTGCCGGACGAAGACGAGTAGCTGGCGATCGTCTTTCCCGGTCCCGGCTCCAACACTGAAATGAATCGTTCCGGCTGAGAGCCCATGATCAAAATATCCCCCATGTTGATTTACATTCTTGCCGGCATTGTTTCCTATCTGCTGGGTGCAATTCCCTTCGGCCTGATAGTAGCGCGGTTCAAGGGCGTTGACATCAGGAAGATCGGCAGCGGCAACATCGGAGCCACGAACGTTTTCCGGTCGGTGGGCAAAGGTCTTGGGATATTCACGTTCATCTGCGATATGTTCAAGGGATTTGTTCCCGCGCTCATTTTTCCCCTCGCGGCAATTTCGGCGTTCGAGTTTCCGGACGAGCAGAAGTTTCCTCTCGCGCTCGTCTGTGGTTGCGCCGCGATTGCCGGCCACAACTGGCCCGTGTATCTGCGATTCAAAGGCGGCAAGGGCATCGCGACCAGCGCCGGAGTCCTGCTTGGAATAGCGCCGGGGTGCGTTGGAATCGGCATCGCGGTGTGGATGGTAGTATTTCTGCTGAGCCGTTACGTCTCGGTCGCATCAATAGTGGCGGCTGTGGCGGTTGGAGCATCGTCGTGGTGGCTCTACTTCAAAGACAGCAAGCTGCGCCCAGTTGCCTTGACAATCCTCGCAGCACTTGCAATCTGGCGGCACAAGAGCAATATTTTGCGGCTGATCAACGGAACTGAAAACAGGTTTGAATTTGGTAAGAAGAAGTAGGAGAGTTACCAGTAATTCTTTCACGGCGCGGCAGAACCATAAGGAAGTGAATTATCTCGCCAAGGCGCAAAGCGCGCAAAGTTGTTGAAACTTGGCGTTCTTTGCGTCTTTGCGAGAAATCTTCTCACGGAAAACTGGAGACAAAATGGCGGCGAGAATCTCGATAATAGGCGATGGCGGCTGGGGAACGGCGCTCGCGCTCCTTCTTCTGGAGAACGGACATCATGTGACCGTCTGGGGACCATTTCCCGATTACATTAAAACCATTCAGCATCGACGCGAAAACGAACTTTACCTGCCGGGCATCAAACTTCCTGCTGAACTCAATTGGACGGCCGACCGGGAAGCCGCAACCGAGAAAGCCGATGTTGTCGTTCTTGCCGTTCCGACAAAGTTCATGAGACCCGTGCTTACGTCATTCGCAGGCGCAATACCTGCGTCATGCCGCGTTGTCAGCGTTGCAAAAGGGCTTGACCAGCAAACTCGAAAACGCATGACCCAACTTGCAGAGGAAATCATCGGCCACTCTCCGGTGGCTGCTCTGTCAGGGCCAAGCCATGCCGAAGAAGTTTCACGCAGGATTCCGACAGCGGTGTGCGTCGCATCCAGTGACAAGGAGCATAGTCGCATTCTGCAGAGCATCTTTTCGAATTCACGCTTTCGCGTTTATACGTCGGACGATGTCGCAGGCGTCGAACTCGGCGGAGCCCTGAAGAATATTGTGGCCGTAGGCGTAGGCATAAGCGATGGAATCGGCTTTGGCGACAACACGAGGGCTGCGCTGATCACACGCGGTCTGGTTGAGATTACCCGACTCGGCTGCGCGCTCGGCGCAAAGCAGGCTACTTTTGCCGGCCTTAGCGGTCTGGGCGATCTTATTGTGACATGCACGAGCCGATTCAGCCGCAACCGCGGCGTCGGCGAACGGCTGGGGCAAGGAGAGACGATTGACCACATCCTGAGCGACATGAAACAGGTGGCCGAAGGAATCTGGAATTGTTCAGTAGCCCGTGAACTAGCCCATGAGAAGAACGTGGAAATTCCAATTACCGAACAGGTCTATGCAGTTATTCACAACGGGAAGGATCCCAAGGATGCCGTCACCTCACTGATGAGCCGCGATCTCAAGGCCGAGGGCTAGGCCATATTTCTTATTTCGTTTTCCCGGTATCCGGGACTGTGTTCCGTTTCTGCCATAACAGACCGGCGATCGAAAGCAGCTGGCTGACCGTCCAGTAAAGCACAAGGGCCGATGCCATGTTGTAGAACATCGCCAGGAAGATTATCGGCATATACATCATCATCTTCTGCTGCTGGGGATCGCCAGCAGCCGGCTGCAATCGCTGCTGCCATATCGTTGTGGCGGTCATGAAGAGCGGTAGTATGTTGATGGAACCTATCATTGACATGGGGAATACGTTGAAAATGGCTGCGCCTGCCCATAAGCCCTCCGGCGCGCTCAAATCCTTTATCCAGAGAAAATGCGCATATCGTAATTCGACCGCGCTGCGCAGCACTGTGAAAAGAGCGATGAAGATTGGTATTTGCAGGACTATCGGCAGACAACCGGCCATCGGATTGACTTTGTGCTCCTTGTACAGGGCCATTACTTCCTGATTCATCTTCTGGGGTTTATCCTTGTACTTCTCTTTAATCTGGTTGACTAGTGGCTGGATCTTTTGCATTTCCTTCATGCTCTTCATCGCCTTTCGCGTGATCGGGAAAAGGATGAGTCTCACAATGCATGTCAAAAGAATTACCGCCAAACCATAATTTGGAAGAACCGAGTAAATGGCTGTCATGGTCAACAGCAACGGCGGGCAAAGCCATCCGAACCATTTGCCGAACTCCATTACATCAAGTTGATGATTGGCGAGCTGCTTTAAAGCCGAATATTCCTTTGGCCCGACATAGTAGCTCGTTTCGGTTTCGAAGCTCTCTCCGGGTTGAATGACTTTCTGCGGCAAGATGAGAGTGGCCGAGACGGAAGCGATCATGAGTCCGTTGGAATGCGTCATATCTCTTTGCGCCTGAAGTTCGAATTCCTTACCGTTGACAGACGGTTCAAGAATCTGCACGAAAAATTTGCTCTTTGCCGCCACCCACGCGACAGGAGTCACGATCAGCTTGGACACCGTTGGCGGCATGAATTCCACATTCTGCCTGCTGCACCCAAGGAAACCGGATCTGACGCCAAAGAATCCCGGCAAGTCACCACCCCAATTTTTCGTCGGATCGCCACCGGTGGCCGGCAACGTGTCCAGACCAAGATACGATATTGTACCTCGCGTGGAGCCTGTCGAAGCGGCAGCGGTCTCGCGCATTGGCCCGACAGCCATGCCGCGCGCCGGTAATGTCAGCGGGGACGTGGTGCTGTTGGAGAAAACGTCCACGATTTGCAGTCTATAGCTGTTGCTGACCGATATAGTTCGCTCAAAGGAAAGCCCATCCTTCGTCAGCCTCCCGACCCGAACTGTCTTTCCATCTTTAAGAACTGCGACGTCATAGTCTTCGTTTGTGGAGACGCCAGGCAAGCCACTGAACGACAAGGCTGAGTCGCTGGAAAAATCGAGGCTGACAGGAGCGCTGTCCTGCGCCTGCGTAGCCTTGTATTTCTTGAGTTCCACTGATGCAATGCCAGCGCCCCACGAAGACACATGCACGTTCATCAAGTCATTGGAGAGAACCACGATCTCTTCGCCTTTGGAATGTCCTGTTTGCTCCGCTTGCGTTATCCCGATCTCTGCCTGCTTGCCAGATTCAGGTCTGGCCAGTATTTCTGTTGGATTTCGCAGGGCCACCGTAGATTCGGCCGCGAGACCGTTCGTGCCGCCAGAGTGCATCGGCGCATTGGCTTTCGGCGGCGGCGGAACGTAGTTAAGTTTTTGTATGTAGCCCCACCCCAGCAGGCACATGAAGAGCGCAACGACTATGATTGTTTCCTGTTTATTCATGGTTCAAAATGCATTTTATGTTTGCTGGTTCCGGCACGAAGTCCACCCCGCCAGGGTGAAAAGGATGACACTTGCACAATCTCACGATCGTCAGCCACAGCCCTCGGAGGCAACCATGCTTCTCTATGGCCTCCACGCAGTAAGAAGAGCAGGATGGATAGAATCGGCAGCGGTTGCCCAACAGAGGAGAAAGTGTGAGCTGGTACAATCTAACGATTAGAACGAACAAGCGTTTCATCATCGCTTCTCTTTCAGGATTCGCGCCTTTTCGGCCAGAATCAGAAGATCCTTTTCAACCGCCTGAACTTTCACGTCGCCGATTCTCGCCCTTGCCAAAATAACCACATCGAAGTCGCCGCCAAATCTGAATCGATTCAGGCGGTATGCTTCTCTGAGCAGCCTTTTTGCCCTCGCCCGGTCAACGGCCCTTCTAAAGGTCTTCTTGCTCGCTACCACGCCTAAACGCAAACCGGCATCCGGCGCCCCTCTGAGCCATATCACCATGAAGCTGCCGACATACTTCCTGCCCGTGTTGAAAGCTTCTCGAAAAATACGCGATCCGATGATGCGCTGTTGGCGGGAAAGCCGTCTGTCGCGATAACCATCAACTTCCGGACACGCCTGCTCATGCCCCGAACCGGCCTGAACATCGGACACACACATCGTACTGTCCCTTGTCTACGCGGTAAGTTTGGTGCGACCTCTTCGTCGTCGGCGCTTAATGACCAGTCGCCCTCCACGGGTCGCCATTCTGGCGCGAAATCCGAGTCTGCGTTGCCGTCTTATCTTGGATGGCTGATATGTTCGTTTCATAGTATATCACTCTTTTAG
>Ga0181520_10012502_pt1 | contig 10886 bp, 7 predicted proteins | sample PEATcosm2014_Bin_29_FD_132451 | JGI IMG/M metagenome (GOLD analysis project Ga0181520, IMG submission 132451) | Peatland microbial communities from MTU Mesocosm Facility, Houghton, MI, USA - PEATcosm2014_Bin02_30_metaG | ecosystem: Environmental > Terrestrial > Soil > Wetlands > Peat | place...
ATCGCCAACTGTCTTTAATAGTTACGGCCTTTCCTTTGGCCGCGTCGTATTTGCCGATGCGGCGGATATGGCTTTGCCTGCCGGACCGCTTGTTAAACTGCGCGACGGTACGCTTGTTTTGGATGGAGGCACCTACTACATTATTTCCGACGGCCTCAAGCTCCCGTTTGCTTCTTCCGCCTCACTGACTAACTGGGGCTACAGCCTGGCCAACGTGGTTTCGGGCGATGTCTCCGGCTATTCCACCGGTTCAACGCTTCAATAATTATGTCAACAAAAATCCGGCGGTTAATTAAGCGTAGCAATTAATCTAATAAATTTACTAAAAACCCTCTTTAAATAAGAGGGTTTTTTCTTGAGTAAAAGTATTTGACAATTAAGCTTATTTTATGCTATACTATTATAAATTCATAAAATTGCTTTCAAACAGCGAGTGACAATTTTATGAATTTATAATTTTGAGAAAAATAACTCTAAATTTTGATTCATCAAAATTTATATGGGCATTCTTGATACCATAATTCAAACCAAGCAAACGGAATCCTTAAGCCAGTTTAAACCCTCCGACGTGGTTAAGGAAGTTTTGGCTTTGCTAAAAGAGCGCGACAGGCGGATTTTAATTAACCGTTACGGCTTGGAAGGTTCGCAAAACCAGACCCTGGCCGCAATCGGACTGGAGCAGAATTTAACCAGGGAAAGAGTCCGGCAAATTGAAAAGGATCTTTTAAGACAGTTAAAGAAAACCAGCCTGCAAAAACAAAGTTTCGCGGACGCGAAAGAGTTTTTACTTAGTATAGTGGCGGAACACGGGCGGATTATTGCCGAAGAAAGTTTGTTAATGCACCTAAATATCAGCGACGCCAAAGAAAAGAACGCTTTGATTTTTATTTTGCATTTAATTGAAGAACTTGACCACTTTATCCATCAAAATTATAAAAAGGCTTGGGTTTCGGTTTTATTTAAGGAAGACTTGCTTTCCGGATTTGTGGCCGAAAGCAAACGGATTATTTCCGAAAAAAACACGCCTGTTCCGGCCGAAGACTTTTTGGAGCATTTTAAGCGGACGGAATTTTATAAACAAAACCAGAGCGAACTGTCCGACCGTATTATATTAAATTATTTGGAATTGACGGTAGAAATAGAAAAAAATGTTTTCGGCCACTGGGGCTTAAGTTTATGGAAAGAAGTTAAGCCAAAAGACGTCGGCGACAAGGCGTATTTGGTAATGAAGCACCACAAAAAACCCGAACATTATTCCACAATTACGGAAATGATCAACAAAGCCGGATTTGACGAGCGCAAAGCTTATAAAGAGACCGTGCATAATGAATTAATAAAGGACCAGCGGTTTATTTTAATCGGCCGCGGAATTTACGCTCTCTCCGAATGGGGCTACAAGCCCGGCGTGGTGGCGGACGTGATTATGGAAATTTTAAAGCAATCTCCCCAGCCCCTGGGCAAGGAAAAAATCATTGAGGAAGTTTTAAAGCGTAGGATGGTAAAAAAGAATACAATACTGGTCGGCCTTTCCAATAAAAAGCTTTTTACCAAGGTTGGCAAAAATTCGTACGCTCTAGCGTAACTTCTACGAAATACGAAAATAACTGAATACGAAATCGTAAATTTGGAGTTTCATATTTTGTCCGTTTCGTATTTTATAGAAGTAATGAAACACAAATGGAAGTTTTATCAAACATTCTCCCAAATTTTGGCACAATATTTAACCTCGCCTTTTTAGTAATTGTAAAATATTACGGATGGGTGCTTTTTGTTTGCGCTCTGATTTACGTGCTATATTATGAGTATTTACATGAAATCCAGGCGCAATTTATCGCCGGAGTTGAGTGGGTATTTTTGGAAATTCGCGTGCCCAAAGACAACCAAGCCAGCACTTTGGCGGTGGAAAATATTTTTACCCAAATGCACGCTTTGCACCGCAGCCTGACGTTTGAAGAGACGTACGTTCAAGGCCAGTTTCAAATGTGGTATTCTTTGGAACTGGTCAGCTTTGGTGGGCACGTGTCATTTATCCTTAGGGTGCCAAAAAGATACCGGCATTTGGCGGAGTCAGCGTTTTATTCCCAATATCCGAACGCGGAAATTTCGGAAATTGACGATTATATGGAGAAGTTTCACATAGACGCCTATCATAACGAAGATGGGCCTTATGAATTTTTTGGTACGGAATTAAAAATGACCGAAGACAGCGTTATTCCGATTAAAACTTACAAGGACTTTGAGCACCCTTCGGCCGAGGAAAAAGTCATTGATCCGATGGCCAATACCATTGAAACCCTTGAAAGAATTTCCCCTAACGAATTCTTGTCCATGCAAATAACTATCCAGCCCATTCAAAATAATGAGTGGGAAGGAAGGGCGCACGCCTTGATTAAGGAGTTAACCGGGGAAGAGCAGGAACACAAAGCTTCTGTTTCGGGTTTTTTACTCAAGCCCCTGCATTGGTTTGCCAAGTTCAGCTATAAAGAGGCGCTTTTTGGAAACCACGGCCACACTGAAGGAGACGAACTGCAAAGAAAGCCGCGCAACAACTGGATGAGTATGACCGAAGGGGAAAAAGAGCGCGTTGCCTTGATTGAAAATAAAATTAACAAGGCCAATTATCTGACTAAAATCAGGGTGCTGTATATTGCCCCAAAAGATCAGTTTGATAAAATTAAGCGGTTTGAACTGATTGGTTCGCTTAGGCATTTAAGTCCGGGAGGCGGCGCCGGCGTCCACAATACCTTAAAGACCGACAAGCACACCTGGACTAAAGTTGACGCTTTAATTTCCAGCAATTTGGAAAAGCCGTTTTTGGAAGCCGAGACTAAACGAAGAAAACACTGGTTTTTAAAGGGTTATAAAAATCGCAGTATGTATGTCGGCAGCCCCAAGTTCCTGTTGAGCGTGGAAGAAATCGCGACTTTGTTTCATTTCCCGATTACCACGGAGACAACTTTGGTGCCGGCCGGCGTTAATACTGTAGAGAGCAAAAAAGGCCGTGCTCCGGCGAACCTGCCGACGGCGGATGGGAATTGACAAAATTGACCAAAATTAAGTAAAATTGACAAAATTTATTGCAGTCCATTTTTGTCAATTATGTCAATTTTTTAAATTTTGTTCAATAATATTATGGACAACAATGAGAATTTAATAACCATCTTCGCCAAAACCAACTTCCGCAACCGGGAAGTGCCTTTTGGAATTAAAACCGACGACCGCCGCCGGCATATGTATTTAATCGGGAAAACCGGCATGGGCAAAACCACGCTGATGGAAAATATGGTCATTCAGGACATCCAGAACGGCCACGGCGTGGCGTTTTTGGACCCGCACGGCGACAGTGTCCAGCGGATTTTGGACTGCGTTCCGGCCAGCCGCATAAATGACGTGGTTTATTTTAACCCGGCGGATATGGAATACCCGGTGGCTTTTAATATTTTGGAATCGGTTGACCCCAAATACAAACATTTGGTGGCTTCGGGGCTGATGGGAGTGTTCACCAAAATTTGGGCCAATTTGTGGTCCGCCAGGATGGAGTATATTTTAAACAATACGATTTTGGCTTTGCTGGACAGCCCGGGTAACACCCTGCTTGGGATTACCAGGATGTATGTGGATAAAAAATACCGCAAAAAAATTGTGGACAATATTAAAGATCCGATGGTCCGGGCTTTTTGGGTGGATGAGTTTGCCAATTATAACGAAAAGTACCGCACCGAAGCCATTGCTCCGATTCAAAACAAAGTCGGGCAGTTTTTGTCGTCGGGAATTATCCGCAATATTGTCGGCCAGCCCAAAAGTACTATAGATTTGCGCGAAATTATGGACAATCAAAAAATCCTGATTATGGATTTGTCCAAGGGCAAAGTCGGCGAGGACAATTCCGCGCTTTTGGGGGCAATGTTGGTTACCAAAATCCAGCTGGCCGCAATGTCGCGCACGGACATAGAGGAAAAAGACAGAAAAGATTTTTATTTATACGTGGACGAGTTCCAAAATTTTGCCACGGAAAGTTTTGCGACGATTTTGTCAGAAGCTCGCAAATATCGCCTAAATTTAATAGTCGGCCATCAATACATTGCCCAATTGGAAGAAGACAAGAGCACCAAAGTCCGCGACGCGATTTTTGGCAACGTCGGGACCATTGTGGTATTTAGGATTGGCGCGGTAGACGCGGAATTTTTGGAAACCGAATTTGAGCCGATTTTTACGCCTAGCGATTTGGTAAATTTGCCCAAGTACGCCATTATTTTAAAATTAATGATTAACGGTGTCGCGTCCGACCCTTTTTCCGCGGTAACCCTGTCGCCCAACCCGGCGCATTTAACCGGCAACTCGGAAAAAGTCTTAAAAGTTTCGCGCGAGCGCTACGCCAACCCGGCGGCGGAAGTGGAAGAAAAAATTTCCCGCTGGATGGGCGCGGAATACCACCAGGAAGCCGCGGTGGAAATTGGAGGAGCGGCGGAAGAAGACAAAACGGTTATTGTTGAAAACCCATCCGTAGTGGAAAGTATCCAACCGGTTGCGCGGGCGGAAGAAAAACAGGAAAAAATTGAAAAAAGAAATCAAGATCATCGTAATCAGGAAAAGCCGCTTAGGCAAAGAGATCAACGGGATCATCGTGATCGATTCAACCGGCCGCCGCAACACAACCAGCCCAGGCCGCAAACGCAAAACAGAAACCCCGGCCATGGCCACAGCCAGACAAAAAAAGAAAACCCAATTTGGAACACAGTCGCCACAATCCACCAGGAAAAAATCAACCAGTCGCACCAGCATACCGCCGAGGTCGTAAATCAAATCTTAAGCCAGCCGCCGCAACCCGTTGCCACAGTCTCTCATCCGCAATTCCAAACCCAACCTCAATTCCAGCCCCAGCCAGCCCCGGCCCAAAAAAAAGTCCTCAACCCCGGCGAATCGCATCAATTATAAAAGAGCTTCCAAGAAACGGAAGCTCTTTTTAAACTAATTGGTAAGATGGTCGGCAAATTCGACATAGGTGGAAAACTTATTTGAATTAGGTAAGAGAATTTTTTGACTGTTTTAGAAGCGACGGTACGCCGGTACCCACTTTTTCATAAAATAGCTTAAACAGTGATATTCTAAATTAACCAATCATTTGTAAATCAAATTAAGACCCTTGCCAAAAGCAAGGATTTTCTGTTAATATAAAGGGTCTTTTGGGAATCAAAACCCTTGGATAATCCAATTACAAAGAGGAGTTCAGTTACGGTTATGAAAGCAGATCAACCCCGAACGGCTCAACACGAGCAGTACCACACCCACACCCTCGACGGCGATTTGTCCTACTTCTGCCTGATCGTCGGTGCCCAAGGACGGGCTGACATGATCGCGGAAAAGTTCTTGGCGAAATCCAAGCGCTTTTCCAACGACCATCGCGGCATCGTTTCGCATACAGGCTACTACGGCAACACCCGGGTTTCGGTTACGACCTCCGGAATGGGCGGCGCCTCCACCGGCATCGTCCTCCCCGAAGCCGTCCGTAGCGGCGCCCGGCTGTTTATTCGCGTCGGTTCCTGCGGCTCGCTCATCAAGGAGTCGCGCATCGGCGACGTGATTATTTCGACCTGCGCCATTCGCTACGATGGCGCTTCCAACAACTGGGCGCCTCCGGAATTCCCGGCCGTGGCCGACTGGCGGGTGGTCAATGCGTTGGTTATTGCTGCGAAGAGCAACTATCCGCTCGGTTACCATCTCGGCCCGGAATGCACCACCGATTGCTTCTACGACGGACAGGGACGCCCCGACATTTGGGGATGCCTGCCTGAACGTATGCTGAAGCGTCATCAGGAAGTGATGGATCTCGGAGCGGCCTGCTACTCCATGGAGGCGGCCAGCCTGTTCGTCTGGTGCTTGGCCAAAGGGCGCGGCCTGCCTTGCGGCGCCATCAATGCGGTGTTCGCCAATCGCCATACTAACGAGTGGGGAACGGAAGGCGAAGAAACGGCGGCAAAGATCGCCTTAGACGCATTGGCGATGCTTTCGGTTGACACGTCGGTACTGGCCGATATCTCCCGGCACAAACTTGCCGCCTACGAGTAAGCACAACCGTGGTTCGAAACATGAACAACTTGAAGCGCACCCGCTCGCCCTAACCGGCGACGGTATGCGCTTCTTCTTTTTGTTTTAGTTATAACCAAAAGGTATTTCAATTACGGTTGGCCAAGCAATTGGCTATAAAAAACTTTCACTTGGCATATCTCAATTACCACTAAAATATAAAGGAGATAGACATAAGTCCCATTCCCGCCTGCCCGACTAATTTAAAACGCCTTTACAATTACGAAGGCGTTTTAAAGTTTGTTTAATTCAAATTTATATATGTTTCTTGATTTCCGCTTCAACTGTGGCTTTGGGGGCGGCGCCTATCATTTCACCGACGAGTTTGCCGGATTTAAAGAATTTTAGGGTGGGGATGCTCATTACGCCGTATTTGGCCGCGAGCTGGTTGTTTTCGTCAACGTTGACTTTGCCGACTTTAAGCTTGCCGTCGTAGTCATTTGCCAGTTCTTCCACAATCGGCCCCAAAACCTTGCACGGACCGCACCATACAGCCCAAAAATCAACCATAAACGGCAAATCGGACTTTAAAACCTCTTTATCAAAATTATTTTCGTCAATCTTTATTTCGGACATATTGGGTGAATATCCTTTATCTTTTATCCTTAACCCTTGACCGCCAATCGTTGCGGCAAAAGATAATGGATAAAGGGTAGCTATTAATTAACGCCTTATCATTTTATCCACAATCCCATAACCTGTCAATGAGCTATAATAATAGTAATCGGAAGCAATCTTAAAAATCCTTCGGGCTGCAATTCCAGAATTTTGGCGTCTTGGCTCAAAAAATTTTTCCGCTTAGCTTTGGGCTAAACGTCAAAATTTATTTGAACCAATCCGCTCAAAATTCTAAAATTTCGCCTACAAATTATTTTTAAGATTGCTTCCGGCAAATGTTGCAATAATTTTAAAAATTGAACTTAAAAACAAAAGTAATAAAAATACTGCCTTATTGGCTCATAGTTTTGCTGTTATTTGTCACTGTTCAAACGGCGGGATTTTTGTATTCGCCGAATTCCGCGCAAAACGCTATAGGAATACCGCAAGTTTTGGGCGCCAGCACCCAGGCATTGAGGCTAACCAGAGGTAGCGATCAAAAGCAGGTAAATGCCGTCAGCCAAATAAATAACCCCGACCTTTCTGCGGTGAGCGCGCAGAGTTATTTGGTATTTGATTTAAGCAGCGGACAGGAATTATTGGCAAAAAATCCAAACCAAAAATTGGCTATAGCGAGCTTGACCAAGCTGATGACAGCTTTGACGACGTATAATAATTTAAATTTAAACCAAACATTTATAATTTCCAAACAGGATACTTTAAGCATCGCTCCGGATTTGGGTTTAACTCCGGGCGACCAAGTTAAGGCTCTGGATATTTTTAACGCGATGCTAATCGGCTCGTGCAACGACGCGGCGCTGGCTCTGGCAGATTTTACATCACAGGCTTCGGGAGCCAATTTTGTCTTGCTGATGAACCGGCAGGCGGCCGGCTTGGGAATGTCCAACAGCAATTTTAGCAATCCGATGGGTTTTGACAGCAGCAATAATTATTCTACGGCGGAAGATTTAAAACTTTTGATAACCGCTACCCAGCAGTTATCCGCTTTTACAGATTTGGGGCGAAGAATCGGCTATGAATTTACCGGTAAGGGCGGTAAAAATTATTCCACCGTTGCCACAAATACGCTTATTAAAAATTATCCCGACATCCAGGCAATAAAAACGGGGTTTACAAATGAAGCCAACGGTGCCATGGCCACCAAAGTTGAAATCGGCGGCCATCAAATTGTGATATTGGTTCTAGACAGCCAAAACCGCGAAAGTGACACGCTTAAATTAAAGTCGGCCGTTGAAAGTAGTTTTGACTGGAATTGATTGTTTTGTTTTGCTTTGTAGCGTAGGGTCTAGACCCTACGCTACGCTTACAATCGCTAATAACACTTCAAATATTTAAAGCAATTCTTTATTAACATGGGGCATCCTTGGCCATCAGTGACGCTTCAGCCAAGGATGCCCCTTGTTTTCGAACTTATTTCCGGCAAACGATTTTTTATGGTATAATAATCAGGCAATTAAATTAATCAACTCAACGACCTATCTTCATGCCCGGCCATTTGGTATTAACAAAAATTTTCGCGCTGACCTCTTTAGCTTTTATTTTCGCGTTGGCGATTACGCCGATTTTTACCAGATTTTTATACAAAAATAAACTTGGCAAACAAATCCGTGACGACGGAAACACCCCGCTATTTACCGAAATGCACAAGCACAAGGCCGGCACGCCAACTATGGGCGGCATATTGGTTTGGGGGACGCTGATTATTTTAATGTTCGTATTTTGGTTTTTTGACCGCGTTATCCACGTTGATATTTTTAATGATTTTGATTTTTATTCCCGCAAAGAAACCCTTTTGCCGCTGGGCGCCCTTTTAGGAGCTTCGTTGGTCGGGCTGGTAGACGACTGGCTGGACATCCACCACCGCGGGCACAATGGCAGGGGAATGCGTTTTCGTTTTAAACTCATCCTTTATTCCATAGTGGCAGCCATTGGCGCGTGGTGGTTTTATTTTAAGCTCGGGTTTAATTACGTCCACATCCCTTTTGCCGGCAATGTTTACTTGGGCTGGCTGTTTATTCCGTTCTTTATTTTTGTGGTCATTGCCACCAGTTTTTCCGTAAACCAAACCGATGGGCTGGACGGTTTGGCTGGCGGAAGCTTAATGATTTCTTTTTTCGCGTTCGGCCTTATCGCGTTCTTGCAGGGCAAACACGATCTGGCAACCTTTATTGGAGTAATCTGCGGCGCTTTGCTGGCATTTTTGTGGTTCAATGTTTTTCCGGCGAGGTTTATTATGGGCGATACCGGTTCCATGGGGCTCGGCGTTTTACTGGCCGTAGTGGCTTTTTTAACCAACTCGGTTTTAATTTTGCCTTTTGTCGGCTTTGTATTCTTGCTGGAAGCCGTTTCCACGATGGTCCAGCTATACTCCAAAAAGTTTTTAAAAAAGAAAGTTTTTCTTTCCGCCCCGCTCCACCATCATTTTGAAGCCTTGGGCTGGCCGGAAGCAAAGGTGACGATGAGATTTTGGATAATCGCCGCGGTGACGAGTATAATTGGGGTCATAATATATTTCTTAGGATAATGCCTAAAATTTCTACTAAATACTAAAGTATACTAAAAGTACTAAATACGAAATATACGAAAACGGTTGATAACTGGTTTAGCATTTAGTATATTTAGTAATCTTTAGTATTTAGTAGAAGATTTACATGTACTCACTCATAATCAAAAATGCCACAATTATTGACGGCACCGGAAATCCGGGAGTTGTCGGTGATGTTGCGGTGCAAGGGGACGAAATTGTAAATATCGCGCCGAAAATAAATTCAGCGGCGGAATTTACTATTGACGCGAGCGGAAAAGTGCTTTGCCCTGGTTTTGTGGATTTGCAAAACCACAGCGACAGCTACTGGCAAATTTTTGACAACCCGCAATTGCACGGCTTAATTAGCCAGGGGTATACCACAATTTTAGTCGGGAACTGCGGCGCGAGCCTGGCGCCGCTATTGACGCATGAAGCTTTGTATTCCCTGCAGAAATGGCATAACCTGGAAGGCGTGAATGTTAACTGGGTTTCTTACAGCGAATTTATTGAGGAGCTTTCGCGCAAGCGCTTTGCCTGCAATGTTGCCAGCTTGGTCGGCTATTCCACGCTCCGCCGCGCCATTGTCGGCGACCAAATAAGGAGCCTCTCCAACCGCGAACTTGAATCTATAAAAATTGCGCTTTCCGAGAGCCTGGAAGCCGGCGCTTTTGGCCTGTCCAGCGGCTTGTCCTACTCCCATGAAATAATTATCAGCGAACTGGAACTTTACGAATTGGCAAAAATTGTAAAAAAATATAATGGGCTTTTTTCCATCCATTTACGCAGTGAGGGCGGTGAGATTATTGAGGCTTTGGACGAAGCTTTGGACATCGCCAAAAACACGGGCGTTAATTTAAAAATTTCACATTTGAAGATCCGCAACTCACAAAACTGGGAAAAATTTCCGGAAGTAGTCAGCTTAATTGATACGGCTTATATGCAGGGAACCCAGGTACATTTTGATTTATATCCTTATGATGTTATGTGGCAGCCGCTTTATAGCTACCTGCCCAAGTGGGACATAGAAGGCGGAAGAGTAATTATGTTAAAGCATTTTGCCGACCCGGCGCAAAAAAGTAAAATACTGACATACCTGAATAATTCCGGCGTGAAATTTTCGGAAATTAAAGTCGCGTCCACGGCCAGCAAGCTGAATTTTGCCGGAAAGACAATCGGCCAAATAGCCCAAAATCTAGAATGCTCGGGCGAGGAGGTGGTACTGCATCTAATCCAAAACGGCGGGAGCGAGGTTTTGGTTTTTGAAAAAAATTTGGACCAGGAGCAGGTTAAGCAGCTTACCCTTCATCCTTTATCATTCATCGGTACCGATGGAGCGGGTTTTAACAATCTGCCCCAAGGCGGCGGTTTGGTTCATCCCAGGTCTTTTGGCTCCGCGACCAAATTTTTAAACGACACCAAAAAAGACAAAAGCTTGCCTCTGGAAAAAGCCATAAAAAAACTTTCGGGCGGCCCGGCAAAAAAAATGGGTCTAAAAAAACGCGGCGAAATTAAAATCGGGAATTTTGCCGACCTAGTTTTGCTTGATCCTGATAAGGTCAGAGACCGCGCCACTTACGAAAATCCGTACCTGCTCAGCGAAGGCATCGACTATGTTTTTGTCAACGGCAAAGCCGCGCTTGCCCAAGGTCAGCTAACC
>Ga0181520_10012503_pt1 | contig 10886 bp, 8 predicted proteins | sample PEATcosm2014_Bin_29_FD_132451 | JGI IMG/M metagenome (GOLD analysis project Ga0181520, IMG submission 132451) | Peatland microbial communities from MTU Mesocosm Facility, Houghton, MI, USA - PEATcosm2014_Bin02_30_metaG | ecosystem: Environmental > Terrestrial > Soil > Wetlands > Peat | place...
ATTCATCCACACCCCAAATCAAAAATCATTTCTCAACATCGCTCACACTGCTTTGAATTTATAACTACCAACTCCAACGTAACTTATAAACTCAGTTGCCCGTTCCTACCGGATGCTACTGAATCCGTATTACAGGTGTACGGTATGGGACGCGCTTTAAGAGGAGGCTCTAAATGCCGTATGGGGGATATGCGTAGTGATCAACGTCGCCTTTGGATCTTGATATCCGGGCCCAGCGGGGTTGGCAAGACAACTGTCATCGAGCAGATGCTGTCCAGCTATTTTCCGAAGCTGCAGCCCGTTGTGACTACGACGACCCGTCGGATTGGAACAGGCGAGTGTGAGGGCAAACAATATTATTTCTTAAGCCCGGAAGAGTTTCGGGCCAAGGAGAAGGCGGGCGAGTTTCTGGAGACAATTGAGAGGCATAAGGCAAAATATGGAACTCTGCGTCGCGAGATTAGAGACAAAATGAAGGGTGCCCATGACCTGATCATGCATATTGACTGGAAGGGAAAGCGGGAGCTGGAAGCTCTCTCCAAGCGCGAGAAATGGATCAGGGAGTCGATAATAAGCGTCTTCATATTGCCCAAGAGTTTAAGCGCCCTGAGACAAAGGCTGCAGCGCCGCGGGCGAAACACGCCGACCGAGATACGATTTCGTCTGCGTGAAGCCCGTGCGGACCTGCGTCATGCCCGTGAGTACGATTACGCCTTCATCAGTGGAAGCTACGAGCAGGATCTTAATTGCATAAAAGCGATCTATCTGGCGGAGTCATTGAGAGCGCGCAGAGCCTAATCCTTTCCAACAAGAGTCTCAATAAATTTTCTCATGGGAGGCGTTAAGATACGTCCCTTCTTATGCAGAATGCCCAGTGGTCGGATAAGGGGTTTCCCTTTGATTTCGAGCGCAACCAGAGTACCGTATTGTACTTCCTGTGTGACAGTAGCGGCGGGCACAAGCGCTATTCCTGAGTCGATCTCCACGGCGCGCTTCATAGTCTCTATATTGTCAAACTCCAGGGCAGGCTCCCAATTTATTTTTGCTTCATGCAGATAATGATCAATGGCCTTTCTGGTCGGATTATCGGGGATAAAGCCTATGAGCTTGTGCTCGACCAAATCCTTCAGCTGGACGGCCTTCTGGTTGGCAAGAGGGTGGTTGGGTGCGCATATAACCGCGAGCCGGTCTTCCGTAAAGTTGATGACCTCCATGAGGCGCGATTTCTGGGGAAATGCCACCAGGCCTATATCGGCAACGCCTTGCAGAACATCCTCATAGACAAAACTGGATATCCGGTATTCAACCTGCAGGTTGACCGCCGGATACTCGCGCAGAAATTTTTTGATGTATGGATGCAACTCATGAAGTCCTATGGAGTAGATGGTGGAAATCCTCAGATGTCCGGAAACGATGTTCCTGGAAGCCTGGATGTCGGATGTCAGCTGGTCAAACCGCGAAAGGATGTCCTTCGCAGCTCGGTAAAAGATCTCCCCTTCAGCAGTCAGTCGAAACTGTTTTTGGGATCTGTCCACGATGATCACCTTCAGTTGCTCCTCGATAGAGCGCAACTGTTGGCTGACCGCTGACTGCGTAATCGAATTCAGTTTTGCGGATCGGGAGAACGACTTGCTCTCCACCAGGTCACAAAAGACTTTAAAGTTCTCGATATGCATGAGAGTATCATGATAACAGACCGCAGCCGTTAATCAAGCGCAATAAATATTGCTGTTATACAGTATAAGAGTTACTATCGTATCATACGGCAATAGATACTCATAATCACCAGATATCGGCCACCATCCACACCCCTGCGGCCTTTCAAATGCCCATCATCTTACAACGAGCACATTCACTTACTTCTTCTCGTCCTTATTCTCCTCATTAGACTCGTTCTCCGCCTCCAACGCCTCATCCAAACCCAGAACAGAAGCTAAGGAGCCATGTCTCTCTTCCGTGTCATCAAGGGACTTGCGCAATTTCGCCTTCAAAGATTCATTCAGACGCGGGAACGTGCAATCCAGGAAAAACGGAGCCATTTTGATGACGGCAGTTTCTGCGTCCTGGCGTGTCTCCGCTGCATCCAGCGCAACGATAGCGTCCTTTGCCAGCTTCTCAAGTTCGCTCACGGGCATCTCCTTAAAGAAGTTATAGATTTGCTCCGGGGTAAATCCTTCGTTGTTGGGCTGCTGTGATGTGGAATCCTCTGCCATATGAAGAATGTAAAAAAATATATTATACGCTTGCAAGAGAAATCTGTCTGTGCTGTTGTTTTTTTATGAAAAGAGCCTATTGGGTAATGTGTTTTCTTTTTGCAGCCTTTTCGCTGGGATGGGCTGATGTGGACAAGACTACGCTGGAGAAAAGGATCATCCGTTCTTGCGAGAGCCTGGACAATGTCATGGGCGGCAAGGGGGGGCCTATTCCGTCTTCTATCATGGACAAGGCTCAGGGAATTATTATTTTAAGAGAATATGGGGCTGGTTTTTGGTTTGGCGGCAAGGGTGGCCTGGGACTGGCAATGGAACGTTCGCGGAACGGACAATGGGGACCTCCGGCCTTTTTAAAGATTGGAGAAGGAAGTTTTGGTCTGCAGATAGGCGTTCAACGCCTCGATCTCGTCTTTCTTTTCATGAATAGAGAATCCTTGAGGGTATTTGAAAAGCCCAAATTTCGCCTGGGCGTGGATGCGGCGGCGGCGGCGGGTCCTTTGGGGGCGAATGCGGAGGCAAAAGCCGGAGCACCAATTCTGGTGTATACGGATACGCAGGGACTCTATGCCGGGGCTTCGTTTGAAGGCGCCATTCTCTTGCCGGATCCTGATGCGAACGAGGCTTTTTACGGGAAAGGTATTACTTTGCCACAGATACTTGCCGGTCAGGGCGTGCGTTCGCCCGGCGTAGCACAGTCTCTTAAAGAACGACTGGACAATATTTCAGGGCGTGGCGGTGGTATGTATTAGCCTTCCAATGCTTTTGCAATGGCGCCTTGGAATCTCTGTTCCGTAAAACCGCTGGTATAGCTGAGCGCTTCCTGTGCCATGTTGGCTTTGTCTTCCTCCGGCATATCTAGGAGTTGGCCGACGGCCTTGGCTGACTCTTTGCTCCATTCTTCCACATTATCCTGTGTTGGGACGGGCGTGATAATGGCTGCGGCTTCAGAAAGCGTCTCCATCAAGGTATCCGTCTGGGTGATGGCAATCGGGGTCCCAAGATCGAGCGCCTGCAGCGCGTGGTAACCCAGCCCATCCAGGGCGGGAATCTCGGCCAGACATATCGCTCCGTGAAGGAGAGTTTCCACATCCTGTTGGGAGGGTTCACTGAAGTGGTAGAATGAAATACCCGTTGACTCAATAAGAGAGCCTTCCTCTCTGGAAGGTTCTTCTCCGGCAAAGACCAGGCTCGGCGCGACCGGTCGTGTCTTCTTAAGCTCGGAACAGAGGTATATCAATGCGCTCCTATTGTTGTTCCAATGGGCAGAACCACAATGTAAAATGTATGGGGGCGGGAAAATCCCGCGTGTACGCCACAAGTTGGCCAGTCTGGTGTCCAACTCCTGTTTTGATGCGATGCAATGCCTTAATGGTAGCGGGGCCACGATAGTCCTTTTCTGTGCGCCAACGGACAAGGAATCCAGTTCCCTCATGACTGTCTGTGTGGGCGTAATAAATCCTTCGGCGGCAATCAGCCCGGCGGTATTCATCCTTGCTTCAAATCGTCCTTGGTATCCCTTTGGTTGTCCCAACCCGCCTTGGACGGCGTGGAAGTCGGCGAGGCTGTGAACGAATATTAAAATTTTATATCCGGTGAGCGCGTGCGTCAGCGTGCCAAGCGACTGATCCGACAAGAGAACGGAAAAATCTCTCTTTTGCTTGCGCGCTTTTTGTTCGATTTTGTCCAATCTCATGCGCAATAGCATGGGCGAAAGAGTGAGCCGCTCCAAAATTCTTGCCGCATGGCGTAGTCCCGGTACGGACTGGGTCACTTCTGACAAGAATTCGCTGGGATTGACTGAAATAATTTCGACGCCAGATATTAAGAGCAGCTCCTGTTTGAGCAATTCACATACGAGTCGACTTTCATAGCTTTGTTGATATTCAAAGGGATGGACCAACGCTATGGTAAGGGGTTTCCTCATCGCTTTACGGATGTATAGGCATATTTGAATACGGGATGGTTCTCATAGCTTTTTCTTGTGGAGCTTAATATCAGTCCGCTTCCCAGAGAAGTAGCTGCCAGAAGTGTCGGGTGGTCCCAGTTTCCAAAGAGCACCAAGGGTACCGTGGCCGCGCAGAGCAGCCAGGGTAGAAAATTGTCGGACTTCTTGAGACACCGCACTCCCCAGTATATCAAATATCCCGCGAGGGTTATCCGCCAGATAATCATCGCGATTCCAAGGATCAAACCGCTCTCCCATAGAAGTCTGGACCATTCATTCATGGTAAGGTTGAAGATGCCAACGGGGGGAAGCAGTTTGCAGCCTATTGCAGTTCCCGCTCCGGTTCCGCTGCCAGGAATGCTGACAACCTTGATGACTTCATAGGGCTCGGCCAGATTGTTTTGGAATTGCTGCCAGAGGCTGGATGGAAGTACCTTTTTCTCAATTTGTGGAGAGGTCTTCTGCAGCGCGTCATAGGCTTGCTTAAAAACGGTGGTAGAGCTGGCTGCTATGATCACGACAACCATTACAAGCAGAAAAACAAGACCCCTCTTAAAGGGTTTCGAATTCAAGAGCAGTCCCCATAGGAAGACCATGAGAATGGTGACGCAACTAACGGCGCCAGAAGCGTTTTGGCTGCATATCAGGGAGAAGATGAGAGCTGCCAGGGAGAGTGTTCCGATGATTCTATCTCTATTGCTCAGAAACCCCTCCGCTATGAATACCGCTTGCAGTGAGAGAAAACATATCAAACCTTCCGATGTCGTAAAGAAACCGCTCGGCCGCAGCAATCCGGCGGGCGCAAAAAATTCTGAGACAACCATGCCAGACATGGGGATTGATAACCAAAGAATGCTCTGGCCGATCAGAATAACATCGTCCAGCGAGAAGAGCTCCGGTATCGCGAATATGAGCGGCACATGCAGAAAATTTACTCTCAGGCCATTGAGGGTGACGATCCAGTCGCCGTGTCCGCAAAATTGTGCGTCTGCCGCCAGAAGGGCGGCCAGGATTCCCGCTGCTATTAGGAATCCGCTCTGCGGCAGGTGTTTTCTGGAAGCCAGCAGCGCATACACGGTGATCAAAATGATATCCTTCCCAAAGTACAGGAGATTCTTGGTGATGACTACCCACTCGTGCGACATGGAGACCACCGGCAGTACCCACTTAAGGACGGCACCCTCCAGCAACCAGGCCCAGAAATACAGCCAAATCAGCCGCCGTGACCATAACAGCTCTGGATCTCGCCTGATGGATTCAGGAACCATGGTTGTATTTATAGAAGCTGGCAGCGAAATATGCCAGTCATAAATTTCTGACATTCGACAGTTTGGGCTTGAGGAAGCCGCCTATAAACTTTGGAATGTTGGAAATGGAGGTCTATCAATCTCTCAGAGGTCTTGATTGGAGTCATATACGTCTGAGCTACGTCACGCATTTTTACATAAATAAGCCCAATAGCGTGGATGTACTCTCAATCTTTGACGAGTACTCGAAGCTGCCCCGTGAGATACTGGATCGGGTTCTTTTTGTGGTGGTGGACGATGGTTCTCCACAACCATACGAGCTCCGCGACTGGCCCCTTAATATGATTGTGTTGCGCGTCAAAGAGGATATTCCCTGGAATAACCCGGGGGCGCGGAATCTGGGGGTGGTAAATGCCAAGAGTGACAAGGTATTCATGACTGACATAGATCACCAGCTTGATGAAGAGAGCTTTCGGACTCTTCTTGGCTGGGGAAACCCGGGCCCGACATTGTGGCGCCTGCCGCGTGTTGATGGGGAAGGACAGAACCTGCGCTCCCACGCCAATACCTTCCTTTTCTCCCGCGGGCACTTCCTGAAAAACTATGGTTACGATGAGAGCCTGTGCGGGCACTATGGAGACGACGTGTTTTTTGTCAAATACATGAAACTCCACGGCACGCGCCAGGGGATGATCTACTGGGGCGCGCGTGCGCGCATCAGGAATCTGGCCAGGGATGATTACCACACTCTTAATCGCGATGTAACCCACAACAAAGCTCTCTGGACCGAGAAGTTTGCCCGCATCAAGGCCTATGGCCGCGAGGAGGGCCATAGCCGCCAGTTTCTGAACTTCGATTGGGAAGTGGCCCGTGTGACGCGCCGGGATGTGCCGCCCCCCGGGAAGAAGGACCCTTTTTGGGCCTTAAGCTGGTGGGGACGCTGGATCTTCGGAGAGTGATTTCAGAACATGGGCGGCCAAGGGGATTTGAACCCCCGACCCTCAGATCCACAATCTGATGCTCTAACCAACTGAGCTATGGCCGCCGTGAAGAAACGAATCCTACCCCAAAAAGCTGCTGCTGTCAATTTTGGATGGATGAGCATGATGCCACAAAGGAAATGCCGTCCCAGAGATACGGCTGCGGACGGCATAAGAAATATATGGAGGTTTCCTTGTGAAATCCTAATGATTTTCCCCGTTGGCGCTTTCGGGGCGGTCTGTACTCCCTGGATTATTGTAATGCCCATCGACCACCAGCTTCAGGTTACCGATATCGGCCTGGATCTGGACTGTGTTGACGTTGCTGCCTTCGTTTATTCCCACTGCCATTTTGAGGGGGATGTAACGGGTTATCTTGATGCCGCGTACGGTAAATTTGCTTTGTTGATTCTCGGCCAGCTCTACGACAAGAGAGGAGATATACTCCGCGAGTTTGGGATCGGCGAGTTTGCTCTTCAATAGAGCCTGTCTGACTTGCAGATAGTAGAAGAAATACGGGGAAACATCCAAGCCTTCACCCTGCTGTTTCATCTCTTCAAACAGTCTCCGGCTGTCCAGAAGAGGTTGGCGCAGATTTTGATCGGCTAGGATCATCGTCAAATCTTCCCTCGACACAAGGCTTTTCCCAAAAGCCCTATGGATGAACGATACATCAGCCCCTGTAAAGGGTCCACTTGCGTTATATGAGTCCGGATTAAACTTCATTCTCTCTAGGCCTCCATTCCCAGTTGGTGAGTATATAGTCGGCAAAAGCGCTATAACTTTAACAACAAAAAAGATCCTAAGTGCTTTTTATTTAGATTTTTACGGCTTGTAAAACGAAGGTCCCGTTGACTTGTTTTCCCGAGAAAAAGGGGGCAGAGTCCGTTATTATTGCCTGCCGCGTCTCGGTAATACTGGGCTAGAGGAATAAACCTATCTTAATTTTGACGCCACCCCGATGGTACCCTTGAGGAAGGTCATATATTCCTGCGACATAGCCTCGGAAAGCTGTTTCTGGCAATATGCCAGCTTGGGCTCCAATGTATTTTTGAGCGCTACATTGTCGGCAATGGCGGCCGTGATGTTCTCGCTGTGCTTCTGCCACAGCTCTATATCCAGGCGTTGTTTGGCCTGCAGCCTTTCGGCGTACCAGCTGCTCGAAAGCATTGAGTCCAGGGTGAAAAGCTTTCGGAATGCCTCGTCGGTAAGCTTCATCCCTTCGTAACTGCCCTTGGCCATCACGTGCAGGAGCGCTTTAAGCGGTGGTACCGCCAGTTCAACGCCACCATCGTCAAAATACAGTTCGGCTACCCGCTGATGTGTCTCAACAATGGTGTTTACAGCGTCCGCGAAGATGTCTTTGTCCTGTATTTCCGGGCGTAACATCTCTGGGTTAAGCACTACTCCTGGGCTGTTGAATACTCTTCCAAAGAAGAACCTCTCAAATTGAGCCGTGATTCTCCATCCCAGTCTGCTGGCCTGCACGAGCTTGCCGCCGTGGGTAAAGTCTCTGCAGCGTTCCAAGTATCCGTTCTTTATCAACCAAGCCGGATCGCGTTCGGTGGCGGTCATTCTTGCGAATATCTCCGGTATAAGCAACGATACATCATGGTCTACCCTGAACTTTGGACCTACATAAGCAGCTGAACTGACGTAAGTTGGAGCCTGCGTCAATACAGCGCTTACATATGCGGCATTCAGATCAATGATGGGTAGAAGCGCGTTGAAAGGCCCCTTGGTCAGGGCGCCCTCGGAGCCAGCCCCTGTGGTGGAGGGGCTTTTTCCTGTCATGGAAGAGATAAATTCCATGAAGAGCTCAGGCAGCTCCATGTAATGGATCGGATTAAAGGCGCACAGAGCCGGAGTGCCCTTCTCTGGTGGATTATTTCTGCGTCCCGGGACAATAATGGTCACGGGCGTATAAATGGGGTCGGTGGGTTTTAATCGGCGCGCCAGGCGTATGCCTATCTCTGCCAGATAACGGCCCTTGAGGTCCAAAAAGTCGGGCCTGTTTTGCAGATATCTGGTGTTTTTCGATATAGCCCCGTCTACTATTCTCGGATTGGACGGTGACATCGCGTATTGGGGACCCTTGGGGTCTTCCGCGTGACCCCGTAGGAAATCCTGCAGGGGCTTGGTAAAGTGGTCGAAACGTATGGCGTCCTCGACCATCAGTTTGACTTCATCCTTGGTCAGGGGCTGGTAGTTGGACGTGAAATTGCCCTGCAGGGTCATATCATGCTCAGTCTGTTTATCATAACCGCGCACAACAGCATCATCTGGACGCTGGAAGAGCCTATACTCGCAGTTGCCCGTAAATTTAAGGGCGGGAGCCTTGTCCGAGGGTCCAAGCCCTTTAAAGAGCCGTGTGGGCAGTACGATCGATGCGGTAATGTCGTCTTCCATCTGTATCTTGTAGGCGGGGCTGAAGTCTTTGCGTACTCCCAGAGTTCTCCAACCGCCGTCGCGTTCATAACCAACTCTCAAAAACAGGGTACTCAGGCGTTCCCGGCGATACTTCAATTCGTGTCCTGGCACGCCATTGATGCTGTCCACGGAGAATCTCTTCTTCCAGTCCTCTTCCCAGTCGGGTTTGTAATAACGTTTGATGACAAGCAGCATCTCTATGACGTGGGGCGGAATGGAGCGCAGAAAATCGTTATAGGAGTCCGTGTAGGCGCTCGAGGGACTGAAAAGCTGGATGACCATTCCCAGAGACATATGGGGGCTGAGGATAGTGGAGGCCGGCTTTATAGGGAAGGGTGGTAGTGTTCTTTTGGCCGATTCCTTGTAAATATCCGAGTAGTCGAAGTCCAGGAGCATCTCAACCTGATCCATGTCGTTCTTGAAATCCATTACAAAAACCGATCCGATAATACAGGCATCGCTCAGGGGCTTTGAGATCTCTGATTTGCCTCCCCCGGAGACGGTGCTGGGCTTGTGACAGAAGCAGGGTTCTGCCACGGTTCCGATCAGCCTCCAGCGGCGGTTCTCGCCGGGCTTCATCATGTTTATCTTGTAGCCTGAAGGCAATACGTAGGTGTGATTGGGCAGCAGCTTGATGCTGGCCTTCTTCCCATCTTCGTTTTCCCACTCGGCCTTCTGATCGTGAAGACGCATACGTACCCGCTGCGGGACGTAGACAATATCCGGATAGCGCCGATCGACCGCGTACCCTTCCGGATGGACCGTCACCAGCCCGTCCAGGAGCTTGACCGCCTCGTCGAAATGGCGGTCTTCCTGGGTGCGCACGACTTCGCTGAGGGCAAAGTCCTCTCCCACGTCATAGGAGGCAAAAGTCAGTGCCCCGCCCGCGTGTTCCTCTTCGCAAAGGCCGAAGAGATTGGCTGCGTAGCTGATCTGGGTTTTGACCTCTTTCTTGCAATAACCAAAATAATTGTCGGCAATGACAGTCACAATGACTCCGTTTTCGTCGCGGGATGTGGCTTTGAAAGCCTGTCCGTCGTTGTACAACTCTTTTTCATCCTTCCAGCACATACCGTCCCTTTGCTGTCTTGGGGTGGCGTCGTCGAAGTGCGGCAGCCCAAGTGCTTTCTTGGTAAGGGTCGTCAAGTGCGGTGCCAAAAGGACAAATCCCGTGTGCCCGCTCCAGTGCTCCACGTCCAAAGCGGCGTCATTTGCGACGGGATCTCCCGCGTTTCCGAAGACGGACTCAATGAAATCGATGTTCGAAGCCAGTCCTCCTGGTACCAGAAAACGCACTTCCATGCTCTTGTATGGGAGCACTCCCGGTACCTCTGGAGAGATAAGCGGACGCAAGTAGGTTGTCAGCCAGGCCCCCGTGGGTTTGTCACTGGTGGAGGTGTAAGGAAGCAGCATCAGATCGCTTGTGGGTCTGAGTGCCGCCTTGAAAAGTTCCGCGAATATCGGCAGCGGCACCGCTTTTTTATCGGCTGGTATAGGCAGCCCTCCCTCGGCTACGTGGAATACCCCCTTTGTGGTGCGGCGGTCGTTTTTGGGGTTGTGCAACATTCCCTGTCTGAGCCGGTAACTGCTTACAAGTGGATTAATATACTCGTCCTTGTCCGGTGGCAGGGAAAGCGTTCTGGCTATTCCAAACATATCCACGGAGACAGTGTTTGTCGGTAACTTGGGGGCTTGCGCGCCCATTAATTTATCCAGGTATGCCTGTATTCTCTTATCGACGGGGGCGAGTTTTCCCGGGGATGTCAATCTTGAAAGGCGGTCATTGATGATGGCTTCAACCTCCCACGAATCGGGCATACTGTTTAGGCCTGTTTCGGGATCGAACCCGATTTGTTTTTTGTAGTCCATGTCATGATAGCAAACGGACAAATTGCAGCGAAGACAAGAGGATTTTTACAAATGAAAATGTTGCCTGTTAGGCTCTCCCTTGAATCTCAGCGGGATATATTCCCCGCAGCTTGCTGCGCTTAAAGAAAAAGGTAATATGAGAGGATGGGAAGCGAGTACATACACAAGGCGCATAATGTAAGTGTGCTAATCTATCACGTTG
>Ga0181520_10012504_pt1 | contig 10886 bp, 11 predicted proteins | sample PEATcosm2014_Bin_29_FD_132451 | JGI IMG/M metagenome (GOLD analysis project Ga0181520, IMG submission 132451) | Peatland microbial communities from MTU Mesocosm Facility, Houghton, MI, USA - PEATcosm2014_Bin02_30_metaG | ecosystem: Environmental > Terrestrial > Soil > Wetlands > Peat | place...
CGTGACGCTACAGGTCACACCGCAGGTCCCCCACGTGTTCCAAGGATTCGCTTCGATGCTCGATGAGGCCGGCGTGGCTCTCACGAAGGCCGGCGACTTCCTCCGCGCACACTTCGCCGCCGACTCCGACGAGGTGCTCGGCGAACCGGTCACCGCGGGGAGCACCGCCTGATCGATATGCCGCCCGCGCCGTCCTCACTCGCTGACGTGGGGACAAACAGCTGGCAGCTTTGCTGCCGGCCGCACTCGTCTCTCACCGGTGCGGCTCCGAGCCGCTCGGCATCCCTGCGCAGAACGAACCCGGGACTGTCGCCGAGCCACGGCGAACGCCAGCAACGAGAGGATCCGATGAACGCTACGGCAACTAACCCCAACAAGAGTGCGGCGACGAACTCGCCGAGGACCGTGCCCAAGATTCTCGCCGTAGGGGCGGCGGGGGCCTCCGCTGGCATGGTCATACCCGAACTGGCGAAGCGTGGCGCACATGTCCGCGGGCTTATCCGCGACCCGAAGCAGACGGCCGCGGTTCGCAACCTTGGGGCGGCTGAGACCGCGGTCGGGGACCTGAGCGACCGGCGAAGCATGGACGCTGCGCTGGAGGGCATGGATTCGATGTTCTACATCGCCCCCGCGTTCATGCCCGATGAGGCTGAGATCGGCGTCAGCGTGGTGGCCGCAGCAGTACGAGCCGGGGTACGCCGGGTCGTGTTCTCCTCCGTCATCGATCCCAGCATCAGCGAGCTGGTGAACCACAGCGCGAAGGCCCCCGTTGAGGAAGCGATCATCGAGTCCGGCATGGAATACGCGCTGCTGCAACCCGCTTTGTTCGTCCAGGGCATAGCGCGTAGCTGGCAAAACGTCCTTGAAACCGGAGTGTTTGCCGAGCCGTGGTCTCCTGACACGCGCTTCGCGAGGGTTGACTATCGCGAGGTGGCCGAGGTCGCAGCGATCGCGCTGACCGAGGACAGGCTGCTCTACGGGACCTATCAGTTGTGCTCTGAAGGCAACCTGAACCGACATGAGGTGGCCGAACTGATGAGTGAGGTGCTGGGCAGGCACATCGAAGCCGCTCGGGTCGGCGCACCCAGCGACAACTCCACCGGCAACGGCGTCCCGGCGGCGTCCCCGATGGAAAAGATGTTCGCCTGGTACGACAAGCGTGGCCTACTGGGAAATGCGCTGACCTTGCGGGCGATCCTCGGACGAGAGCCAGGGACGCTCAAGGCCTATATCGAGGAACTGGCCGCGCCCGCATCTCCATCAACAGCAGGAGGATCACGATGAACGCCACAGCGAGCACAGCGCCTCTCACGTCGGCGATCCCCGACGACGACCCTACGCGAGAGGCTGCGGTGGCGCGGCCTGACGACGATCAGACCCTGCCGCACTGGGGCGTGGTCGGGGACACCTACACGATCCTGATCAGCGGCGAGGAGACCGCCGGTCGCTACACGCTGATCGACATGCACGTCCCGACGGGCGGCGGTCCGCCGCCCCACCGACACGACTTCGAGGAGATGTTCAGCGTGCTCGAGGGCGCGGTCGAGGTCACGTTTCGCGGCGAGACGAAGACCGTTAGCGCCGGAGAGACGTTCAACGTCCCGGCCAACGCGCCGCACGTCTTCAAGAACACATCGCACCAGCCGGCGCGGCTGCTTTGCATGTGTTCGCCTCCCGGCCAGGAGAAGTTCTTCGCCGAGGTCGGTATCCCGGTTGCGACCCGAACAGAAGCACCACCCAAGCTCAACGAGGCGGCGCAAGAGGCGTTCATCGCCAAGGCGATCGCCCTCGCACCCAAATATCGCACAGAGCTCCTCCTCCCCTAACACGATAAGCAACTCCGAAGGCTCAGCGGTTTGACTCGCTTCCTGGGATCGTCGCCAAAGGGTCATCGGTACCCCAATGGCACTGAACCCCAGCTGATCCGCCACAAGGAAGGACCTCACCATGCGAGGGCGAGATCCACGGACGCGAAGCGCTCAACCAATGGGTCGGCGGCATCAACACGCTGCTCCCCGACCTGAACTTCGAGATCGCCGTCGGACCGATCGCAACCGACGAGTACCTCGTCGTGCGCTGGAAGGCGCAGGGCACCTATGGCGGTGGATACCCGGGCGCGTCTGACGATGCGATCGGCTCGGTCATCACGTTCACCGGCACCGACACGCTCCGCGTCATCGACGAGATGCTGGCCGAGTACTGGGCCAACGCCGACAGCCTCCTGTTCGTGCAGCAACTCGGCGTAAAAGAAGTCCCCGGCGCCCGCGGCTAGAGCCGGTCCCACGCCACCACGAGAAGGCTGCCCCGCATGAAGTTTCTCGCCTCCGCCTTCGCGATCGGCGTCGGAACGACGAGCAAGATTGCTGACCGCCTGGAGAAGGAGGGCTGGATGGAACGCCGCCCGAACCCGGCGAACCGGCTCGTCCCTTCTCGCTCTGACTTCGGCAGGCGAGTTGGTCTTGCCGCGGACAGAGCCCGCCTGGCAGGCGGCGATCCAGGAGATCCTCGGCGGGGCACTGAGGGCCCTATCACTAGCCCTCGGCGCGCTGCGCTCGGACTTTGAGCGACGGCACCTGGGGCTCCCGACCGGATGAGTCGAGCCGCCCGCAACCACGACGCCCCTCTGCCTCCCCGCCACGTACGCGTGTCCTTCGCCTGCGCTGGCTCAGACCCAACTCGAGGCGTGGCCGTTGGCCCTTGCCGCCTTCGCGGACCTGCGCTGCATGGAAACTGTAAGGGGGCGGAGGAGCCGACTTCGACACTACACCGGCTCCGCAGGCGTTCTCTGGTCCAGGGGCCCGTGTCCGGGGCGGTGTCGAGACCCCCGGCGTTGCCGCGACGTGCTCGGACGAACAACCGGTGAGTATCCCCGTCCCCGTCGCCGCTCGGAGCGACGGCTCGATCTCCGGCGTCGCGCATGAGTGGACATCGCCGCAGGGTCGACGAGAGGGTCTGAGACCGAACACCACCGGAGATCCATGGCCCGGAAGCTACGCGTCCGACCGAACCCGGCCCGTCGTGTCAGATCACCGCGACCGGAGGCGTATCGAGCAGCGACCGGTCGCCGTCGATGCCGTCGCTCAGGGCGCCCGCGACGTCCTCGTGCGGGACGCCCAGCCGGACCGCGCTGATCTCGTCTAGACGGTCGTAGTGTTGCTCGTCGAGATCGAGGTCGAGCGAGCGCAGGTACGCCTCAAGATGAGACAGGGAGCGCGGCCCGACGATCGGAATCAGCGCCGTCGAGGCCAACGCGGCCCGACGGCGCAGCCAGGCCAGAGAAACCTCGACCGCGCTGGTGCCCGTCTCGTCGGCGATCTCAAGCACGGCGTCGACGACGGCGGTCTGTTGCATGGTCCCCTCGACCGCATCGCCGCGAGCGCTTAGCCTGCCCTGCTGCCCTTGACGGTACTTGCCGGTGAGCAGGCCGCCGGCCAGCGGGGAGTAGAGCACAACGCCGAGTCCGTGGGCCTGCGCCATCGGGAGCAACTCGCGCTCCGCAGAACGCTCGGCCAGGCTGTACTCGGTCTGGATGCCGACCACCGGGGCCAGGCCGCGCAGGTCCGCCCGAATGGCGGCGCCGGAGATTCGCCACGCCGGGAAGTTGGACAGCCCGGCGTACCGGACCTTGCCAGAGCGGATCAGGTCATCGAACCCGGCCAGGATCTCCTCCACGGGAGTGACCCCGTCGGGAAAGTGGGGCATGAACACGTCCACAAAGTCCGTGTTCAGCCGGCGCAGGCTCTCCTCCAGTGACCGGATCATGGTCTTCCGGCTGTTCCCGGTCGTGCCGGGCCGGGGGTCCTGTTCCCGCGTTCCGCTGTACTTGGTAATCACCACGAAGTCGTCGCGGCGGGAGCCGAGGAGCTCACCGAGCACGGTCTCGGCCTGTCCGCCCTGGTAGATGTTGGAGGTGTCAAACGTCGTGCCGCCGGCTGCGACGAACGCCTCGAAGATGTGTCGCGAGCCCTCAGCGCCGGCGCCGGTGTCTGCGGTGCCAAAGTTCGCCGTTCCGAGCACGTACTCGGAGACGCGAAGCCCGGTTCGTCGTCCGAAGATCTGGTAGCGCATGCAACTCGTGAGCGTGGGGTGCCAGGTGGGCTCTGCCACCCTATCGTTCAAAACGAAGGCTCGTAAGATGCGGAGGCGCTCGCATCGTGAACCGCCTGACCTGCTGGTCGTCTGTGCCGATCGTCTTGGGTGATGTTTGTGCGAGGACGTCCGTGGCGGCTAAGGCGGGGCCTTTGCTGCGCCAATCGGCACGACGTCGACGCGGTAGATGTCTTCCGACGCGTGCTCTAGGCCCGACTCGATGTTGCGTACCAGCGTCTTGACCTGATCACCGCGGAGGTCATCGTCGATGTCGATGCGAGCGATAACCCATACCTGGCCTGGGCCGACGAACGTGATGAGGAGTTCGCGAATGGCGGTCACACCGGGGTACCCGAGGAGAACGGCGCGTGCTTGCTCCGCCTCAGCTGGCCGGATTGGCTGGGTGAAGCCGGCAACATCGCGACCCTGAGGTCCCCCGGCGGCCTCCGCCCATGCGCCGACGAGGAAGTCGTGGCTGCGTTGGATGAGCCGAAGGCTGGTGCGGATGATCTCCAGCGCGATGAGCACAGCCCCCGCTCCTTGGGGTATGGATGACCCGGTGATCTGATTGAGAGCCACGGCGGCGAACGCGATCACGTCTCCAGCGATCGACACCGCGTCACCGAGGAACACCGCCCGCAGCGAGGGTTCAGAGGTGACCCTGGACTCCTCCGAGAACTCCCGGCCGTAACGGCGCGCGCGGCGGGCCATCTGGCCCGCTGACTGGCGTAATGACACCAGATCAAAGGCCGTGGAGATCGCCAGCACGACATAGGCGACGGCGAACGATGAGGTGGCGCTGGGGTGGATCAGCTCGTCGATGCCCTCACGCAGGGAGAACGCCGCCCCGGCGACGAACACTCCGAGGGCCGCGATCAGCGCCCAGAAGTAGGCTTCCCGCCCGTACCCCAGGGGATGGTGATCGTCGGCAGGGCGGCTGCTGCGACGCTGAGCAATGAAGAGAGACAGGTCGTTGCCGGTATCGGCGAGTGAATGCGCGGCCTCGGCGGCCACAGCGGTCGAACCAGTGAGGACGGCCGCGCCGATCTTCGCGAGCGCGACCCCGAGGTCTGTCGCCAGGGCTACCAAGACGGTCCGCGTGCTCTCGCTCGCGGGCCGCGTGCTCTCGTTCTTCATCGCTCTGACCCCCGTCCTCCCCTGCAAAACCGCAGATGAAGTCCGAGCCGGCGTCGAAATCCGACGGCTCTCATAAGTAGCCGGGTCAAGCTCGCTCGCGCTGGGCAAGCCGGGAGCGTCCTCGCCGTCCAGCCGAGACCTGGATCTCGCCCGCAGGGGGGAGCAGGAGCATGTTGGGTCGCGCCGACCGGTTTCGTGTGGTTAGTCGACGGCGTTTGCTGGGTTTCCGGCGCCGGCGCGCTGGGTCGAAGGGTGTGGTTCCGGTGAGCGCTATGGCTGCCGCGGTGAGCTAGACGACGGCCTCTGTTTGAGCCAGGCCGGGTTTGACGGTCTCCGCCGAACCGTCCGGCTCAGTTGGTGTTCCGGCGTTGGTACGGCGGGGGAGAAGTGCTGTGCCGATGAGAGCGACGGTGGCAGCGACGACGATGTAGGCGGAGAGGATGAGGAGGTTGCCGGTGATGTTGTAGGAGCCGAAGTAGACGATGCGTCGGAGCGCCTCGACGCCGGCGCCGTTGGGGAGGGCGGGGCTGATTGCGCGCCAGAAGCCGGGGAGTAGTGGTGCTTGGTAGGCGCCGCCGGCGCTGGGGTTGCCGAGGATGACGAAGAGGATCAGTGTGAGCCCGACGCCGATCGTCCCGAGGAAGACTTGGAAGGCCATCGTCACGGTCGCAGCGCAGTAGACGATCAGCGCTCCGAGCGCGGCAATCGCTAGCAGGTGGCCGGTGAGCGCGCCGAGGACGGGGCCGACGACGATCGCTCCGCCGAGGCCCGAGAGGATCGCGTAGGGGACGAGGACGGTGAGGCGGATGATCGCGCGGCGGGTTGTGGCCGGCCGGGCGCGTGTCGCGATGCTGAGCATCGCGGCGACGAGATAGCCGCCGACGAGCCAGCCGATGACCAGATAGAAGCCGGACAGGCTCCTGGCGTCACCGGGTTGGGCGGGCACGGCGTCGGTGATGGTTGCGCTGCGGTGCTGGGCGGCTTCGACCTGCGCGATGACGTCCTCGACGGTGGTTGCCGTTGCCGCGCCGCCTCCACCGGCGACGAGCAGCGCGTCGGTCTTGCCGACCGGATTGACGATCAGCACACCGCTGGTCGATCCGTGTCGTAGGAGCTTCCGTCCGCCCGTGATGGTGCGTACCGGGGTGGCGTGGAGCGGGTGGCCGTGGAGGGCGTTGAGCTCGCCGACGAGGCGGCCGGAGATCTGTGCGGGTGCGACGAGCGCGATCGGCACCTCGTGGGGCGTGGGGTGGTGGAACGCGCCGACGTAGGAGAACACGAAGCCCAGCTCGATCAGCAGCACCGCGATCACCAGGACGAACGTTCGTCCTGGCGCGACGGCGTCCCACAGTTCGCCGAGAAAGCCTTGCCCTGTGGCTGGCGCCGCCTGGGCCACTGCGGGCCGGGTGTTGGACGCCTCGTTAGTCGCATCCCATCGTGCGCCTGTCACCGCCCCGCTTCGCCGTCGAGCGCGAGTTGCTCGACCAACGAGGTCCAGCTGGATGAGCAGCACTGCGACCGGCAGCGTCCATCTCATGAACGCGCGGAACAATTTGCCGAGGAGGCCGTGTCTCGTAGCTGGCGCCGATCCACCCTCGGATCGTGGGCCGGGTGTCTTGTTCATCACCACTTCACTCCGTCGTCGAACGCGAGCTGCCCGACCGGATGTAGCTCCGGCTCGCGTTCGGCCCGACCGTGGAGGCGAATCCTCTCCGAGGATGAAAGTGTTAAGCGCCGAGGAAGGCACGGACTTTGCGCGCCGCTAGTAATTGGGGCTGGCGAGTCGATGGGCGGAACCGTCACCGTTCGTGGCCGTCCGGCTCGAGCCTCCCGGAAAGTCACCAATCGTCCGCGCTCCTCGTCCCACAGCTTCAGCCCTACGCACTTAACCCCGTCCCGCAACGATAGCGTTGGTACTCGCTGCAAGACGACGTGTGCATCGTGCGCGCGCTGGAGGTTGTAGTTGGGGATCCGGGTCGAGAGATGATGGACGTGGTGCAGGCCGATATTGCCGGTGAAGAACTGCAGCACCCTTGGCAGCTTTAGGTATGAGCTGCCGTTGAGCGCCGCCTCGTCGTAGCTCCAGGAATCGGAGTTCTTCCAGTAGGCATCCTCGAACTGGTGCTGGACGTAGAACAGCGAGACGCCGATCGAGCCCGCGAGCAGCAGACTCGGTATCTCGACGAGCAGGAAGCGCTCCCAGCCAAGCATCCAGCACAGCACAGCAATCACCGCTGCGAGCCCAAGGTTGGTGTACCAGACGCTGTGGCGGATCCGGGGCCGCTCGCTCCGCGATACGAAACGTGGCGCGAGAACGAGCAACCAGATCGGCCCGAGCCCGAACATCACGAACGGGTTGCGAAGCAGTCGATAGGCGACGCGGCGACCCCACGGCCGCGCTTCATACTCGGCGACTGTGATGGTTGGGACGTCCCCGACGCCGCGCCGGTCGAGGTTGCCAGAGGAGGCATGATGGACTGCGTGCTCATGGCGCCAGCGCAAGAAGGGCGTGAACACGAGCAGTCCGCACGCGGTGCCGAGCCAGTCGTTCGCCTTCCTCGACGGTAGGAAGTTGCCATGGGCGCAGTCGTGAAAAACGATGTAGGTGCGGACTAGAAACCCGGCGGCAGGCACCGACACGGCCAGAACGAGCCAGTACGACACCCCGAGCAGGACATACATCCCCACCAGCAGCCCCAGGTACGGGACCAGCGACGTCGCGATGCCAAGTAGGCTGCGGCCGAGCTGCGGCCGGGCGTAGGGAGCGAGAACAGCACGCCACGCGAACGCCTGGCGCGAACACGACTCAGAGATGATCGAATCGCTCATTGCCGCGATCCTTCCGCCAGCTCCGTGACATGTCCAGCGTGGGTCGTTCGCGCGGCGGCCGCTGCAACGTCGCGGGCGAGACAGTGCGTACGCGCATGACAGACGCCGCGCTCCTTGTGGCGTCTATCGATACCGTCGTGACCATCACGGTGCTCCTCTAGCTGAGGAGACGTCAGTCCCGTGTGGGGCGACCAGCGAACTGCGGTCGGCCTGTCCGAATCAGGCGTCTCAGGGTGGGCTGCGGCGAAAACTGACTTTCGGAAGTCAGGCCGTGCTGCCCGCCCCCGTACTGTGGGCCGACCTCACAATGATGCCCTCCTGCGGCTAAGCATACCCGCCCGTCGCGCGGCCGGTAATGTCGATTCAGCATCCCCGATATGTGCTGCGCTACATACGTGGGGAGAGTGTCGCGAGTGCGGTGTTCTTTCTGGTATTTCTGTGGCCCATGAGCGTGGAGCTTGCGCAGTGGCGGCTGTTCCTGGCGGTGGCCGACGAGGGCAGCCTGAACCGCGCCGCCGTCCACTTGGCGATGGATCAGCCCGCGTTGAGCCGCGCTGTGCGCCGCCTCGAGCTGGCGGTCGGAACGCCGCTGTTCATCCGTAGCCGCGGCGGCACGACGCTCACCGCCTCCGGCGCGAAGCTAGTCGAGCAGGCCCGCAGCCTGGTTGTCGCAGCAGACGCTCTCGAGGCCGCCGCCCACGCCGAGGCCCGCAGCAGCGCCCGCGTGCTGCGTGTCGGAGCGCCCGAGTTCTACGCGCTCACCGCCGCCCTCGCCAACGCCAGCCGGGCGTTGCGGGCGCTTGACCCGCCGGTTCGCATCGACCTGTTGAGACTCCCCTGGACCACCCACCTGGGAGCCGTGCTCAACCGCACCATCGACGTCGGCTTCGCACTCATTGTCGACCACCGACTGCCCGTGCCGGACGTGCTGCTCAGCACGCCGTTGCGCGCTGAGCGCCAGGCATACGCCCTGCTCCCAGCAGGCCATCCTCTCGCTGGCGTTGACATCGTCGACCCGCGGGCGCTAGCCGCAGAGCCCCTCCACCTGCCCAGCCGCGACGACAACCCCGACCTCTACGACCTCGCTCTCGAACTGCTCGCTGACAGCGGCGTCAGCGCACCCCACCTCGCGCCTCCATACGACAGCACCGCCACCGTCGTACAGTACGTCGCCTCCGGTCACGGCTGGGCGATGATGACCGGCAACATCGGACGCTACCCGCCAGCCGGCACCATCAGCCGTCCACTCGACTTCACCGTCCGCAGACAGGTGCACCTCGAAATTGTCTGGCACCGGGACACCGACGCCACCGCCGTACGCGCCCTCACCGATCACCTCCTCGCAACGCCAGAACTGACGTTTGCAAACGAAGTAGACGCGGGCGGCCCGCGCACCGCCGATCGCTAGGGCGCACCGCCCGGCGAAACCGGCGAGCAGCTCGCCACGAGTCCCCGCCCAGGTCCCCCCTGACTGATGCAGCGTCCCGGAACCGCTCCGGGAGCTCACCGCGCATCTGGCGCAATGCACATCGGGGATGCTAAATCGACACTACCGTGCCTCTGGACGATCGGGTATGTTCAGGGTTAGGAGGGCATCATCGTGGGGTCGGCCCGCAGTAACGGGGCGGGCAGCACGGGCTTGACTTCTGAGGTTTTGTTCTTACGAACCCGGAGCCTAATGCCCGAAGTGTCGGCTCTCACCGATTTTTTGCCGCGACCCGACAACGTCGAAGCCGCCTCAATCAACTGCGCGTGCGCGCAGGCACGGCGAAGCCGCAAGCTGAAAGCACCAGCCGATAGACGGCCTTGCTGCACGCAGCCACGGCGCGAGGGACATCGGATCTCCCATCGAGCTCCTTTGAGGGTTCGGAACCCGCCGGGCTCGCTCGGCGGCGATTGCGGCTCACCGGCCGAGATCGCCAGCAGCGCCCACTCCGGTGCTCAGCGCCGAACCCAATCACCGAGGAATGATGGCCACACACGTCACTGACACAAAAGAGATTCCTTCGCGGACGAGCGGGCGTTCGAGGGTCCGGGAGAAGCCCCTCAGGACCTTCGTACGACAGGTACGACTCGACGCAGCCGCCGACACCGGGTATCCGGGATATCGCGGCGTGATTGCGGCCAGCCCGGAGAGCGCGATCGCGATCGGCTGCTGGATCGAGACAGGCGGGAGCGGACCCTCATTGCATCTGCACGCCTGTGATCAGTTCTACGTCTTCCTGGCGGGACACACGACCGTGCAACTCGGCAACGACGTCCACGAGGCCGGCGCCGGTGACGTGATCTTCATTCCAGCGGGCCTGCCGCACTGCAATTGGAACAACAGCGGTGCGCAGGAGCATCACCTGGAATTCTTCGTGCCAGGGATACGACCCGGCCTACCGATGCTTACCGCGCTGACCTCAGTAGACGAGGTGCCGACGCCTGTTGCTGCGCCCTACACGCGCGCCATCGGTACTGGCCCGTCCAGCTCCGCTGGAGCAAGTACCCGGTGGACGATTGCCGACGAGGCTAGCGGAGTGCGAAGCGCTCGGATCGACACTGTCGAGCTCGCCGAATGCGAGGCACCCGGAGATCCGCAGCTCCTCGATATCGACCACCTGATGTTCGTACTCGACGGTCGGCTGACCGTGGCGATCGCCGGTCAGGACACGGTGTGCGACCCGCAGTCACTGATCGTAATTCCCGCTGGTGTCGCGCATAGCGAGTGGAATAAATCGTCTGCGCCCGTGCGCTACCTGGACGTACAGGTTCCCGCGCCCGAAGCGTACGCCAGCCTTGCTCCTCGTCTGAGCACACACCAATAAAGCGAGTCCCCATGTCCCGTA
>Ga0181520_10012505_pt1 | contig 10886 bp, 8 predicted proteins | sample PEATcosm2014_Bin_29_FD_132451 | JGI IMG/M metagenome (GOLD analysis project Ga0181520, IMG submission 132451) | Peatland microbial communities from MTU Mesocosm Facility, Houghton, MI, USA - PEATcosm2014_Bin02_30_metaG | ecosystem: Environmental > Terrestrial > Soil > Wetlands > Peat | place...
ACATCGGGCCCTTCCGCAACGGCGAGAGCATCTACTTCGACATCCTCAACCGGCGCAAGCAGAGCGTGACCATGAACCTCAAGGATGCGGGCGCCCGGCAGCTGCTCCTCCGCCTCGCCGGCCGTTCGCAGGTGCTGCTCGAGAACTTCCGCCCGGGCGTCACCGAGCACCTCGGCATCGACTACGCGGCGGTCTCCGCCGCCAACCCGGGGATCGTCTACGCGAGCATCTCCGGCTACGGTCAGTCCGGACCGATGTCCCTCTTCCCCGCCTACGACCTCATCGTGCAGGCGGCGTCCGGGCTGATGAGCGTGACCGGCCACCCCGACGGGCCGCCGACCAAGGTGGGCGAGTCGATCGGCGACATCACGGCCGGTGTCTTCGCCGCGCTCGGCATCGTGACCGCCCTCCTCGAGGCCACCCGCACCGGCCGGGGAACCCACCTCGACGTCTCGATGCTCGAGAGCCTGCTGGCGCTCGAGGTCACCGTGCAGAGCCAGTACGACGTGAGCGGGGTGGCGCCGTCCCGGGTCGGCAACCGTCACCCGGTCTCGACGCCGTTCGGCGTGTACCGGGCAGCCGACGGCGAGGTGATCCTCGCGGCTGCCAACGACAGCCTCTTCGCGCGTGTCGCCGAGCTCATCGAGAGGCCGGAGATGGCCACCGACCCCCGCTACGCGACCGACGCCCTGCGCACCGAGCACGAGCCGGAGGTGCGCGGCGCCATCGAGGCGTGGACGTCCGCACGGACGGTCGCCGCGGTCGTCGCCGAGGCCGAGCGCCGGGGTGTCCCCACCTCTCCGATCCTCGACTACGGGCAGGCCGTCGCCTCGGAACAGGTCGTGGCCCGCCAGGCCCTGCTTCACTTCGACCACCCGGTGGCGGGCAGCGTCGACTACGTCGGGCAGCCGGTGCGCTTCTCCTCGCACCCTCCGCTCGAGCCGGTGCCCAGCCCGCCGCTCGGCGCCGGCACCGACAGCGTCCTCACCGAGCTGCTGGGCGTCACCGCGGAGGAGCTGGCCGCGCTGCACGCGCGCGGCGCCCTCTGAGCCGTCTCGCCGGGCGGTCGCTCAGGCCGCGCCGGAGAGCCGCGCGGCGAACGCCGTCTCCACCGCGGCGAGCTGCGCCCCCGCCCCCCTCCGCACCCGCTGCGCATCGCTCTGCAGCACGTCCTTGCGCGGCGTGTCGGCCATCGCCGCGAGATTCACGCTGACGTTGGCCAGGCCGCCGGCAACCGCGGTGTGGAGCAGCTGCCCCGCCGAGTAGGCGTCGGAGACCGCATTGGCGTTGCCCGTCTCGACCAGCTCCCGGGCGGTGGGCAGGAGCGCCGCCGCCCGGCGGGCCACCTCCAGCGGCACCTCCGCCGCCCCGGTCAGTGCCGACTGCACCGACGCGGTCCGCTCCGCGCGCTCCGCGTCCGTGCGGCGGGGGTGGCGATACGCGGCCATCACCGCGTCGAAGGCGGCCGTGTCCCGATCGGCGAGGGCGGTCAGGGCGGCGCGCTCCGCATCCGCCAGGGCGGCCACCTCGGCCATCCGCCCCTCCAGGCCCTCATAACCCTTCCGTCCGCTGGTGAGCCGCGCCACCATGGCGAGCAGCGCCGCTCCTGCGGCACCGGCCATGGCGGCCGCCGCGCCCCCGCCGGGCGTGGGTCGTTCCGAGGCGAGCGCCTCCAGGAAGCCATCCATCGTCAGCGTCCCGATCCCGCCGCCCGGCGGCGAGGCGAGGGCGCCGCCCGCGTCTCCCGTGGGCGCGGCCCCCATCTCGCCGGTCGTGGCACCGTCCCGGTGGCCGGCCACCAGGGTCTCGATCACCTGGGCGTCGGCCTTGAAGCCGCGGAGCTGCAGGTAGTGGGCGGCGGACTCCGCGAGTGCGGCCTGGGGGATGAGCCCGACGATCTCGGTGTCGAGCACGCGCATGCCGAAGCGAGCCGCCTCCAGCCGGACCAGCTCGAGAGCTCGATATGGCGGCGTGGCCAGCGGATCGAGCAGGTTCATCGAGACCTGGACGCAGGCGCGCTCCGGGACCGCGAAGCCGATGGCGCGGACGTGCACCAGGCCGCCGGACCGCTCCCGGACCCGCCTGGCCACCTCCTTGGCGGCGTGCTCGTCGGTGCCGCTCAGGTAGACGTTGAAGGCGACGAGCGGTGGCCGCGCCCCGACCGCGGTGGCCCCGGCCCTGCCCAGGCGGTGGGGGCCCAGGTCCGGCAGCCGCCGTCCCTCGGCAACATCCGCCCGCAGGCCCTCGTACTCGCCACGGCGGACGTCGGCCAGGCTGGACCGTTCCGGGGTCAGGGCGGCGCGCTCGTACAGGTAGACGGGGAGCGAGAGGCTGTCGGCGAGCTCGCGCGCAAAGCTGCGGGCCAGCTCCACACAGCCGTCCATGGTCACCCCCCGGATGGGGATGAAGGGGATCACGTCGACCGCCCCCATCCGGGGGTGGCTGCCGTGCTGCTGCTCCATGTCGATCAGCTCGACCGCCCGGGCGGCTCCCGCCATCGCGGCGGCCCGGGCGGCCTCCGGCGAACCGATCAGGGTGGTGTCCAGCCGGTTGTGGTCGGGGTCCGACTGGCGGTTGAGCAGCGTGATGCCGGGGACGGACGTCATCGCTGCCACGATGGCGTCCATCACCTCGGTACGGCGACCCTCGCTGAAGTTGGGCACCACCAACACCAGCGGTTCCGGTACCGCCGTCGCGGCTTGGCTCATCAGCGTGGCCGGGGACCGCTAGGCGACCGGGACGTCTGGGGTGTGGAGGATGCCCGCCACCTCGCCGAGAGGCATGTCGTCGCTCGGCAGGATGATGTCGCTCTTGGTGACGTCGGCGCCGCCGAGGACCACACCCTTCTCCTTCACGAACGCGGTGACGTCCCGCAGGATCGAGTGGTACGAGGCGTCGTCGTTGGCCTCGACCGCGGCGACCAGCCGGTGGTCGTACATGTCCAGGTCGGACTGCAGCGAGGCCTCCAGGCGGTACTGGTCATCGCCGTGGATGCGGACCACGATCCCCTGCGCGCTGATGGCCGCCGGGGCCGGCTGGGCCGGAGCGGGCAGCGCCGCCTGCTGCTTCATCGCCGCCAGCTTCGCCTGCACGCTGCTGTCCACGACCGTGGCGCTGATCTGGTCCTCGAGGGTGGAGGTGCCGCCGGTGAGCAGCGGGGTGTCCAGGGTGCCGCTGTCCAGCAGGGCGTCGACAGCGTCGGCGTGCGCCTGGGTGCGGGCGATCTTGTCCTGGGCGCGCTGCATCATCATCGCCGCGTCGCTCGTGTGCTCGCCGATACCGGCCAGGGTGTCCCCGGCCGTGCTGGTCGCCTTGGCAGCCTCGTACGAAGCCTTGAGCGACTCCCGCTGGGTGGCGAACGCCTGCACCTTGGCCTGGTACTTCTGCATCGCCAGCTGCAGCTTCGCGACCTGGTCCTTGAGGGTGGCGATCTGGGGGTCGAGGGCCTGGCGCTGCTGCTGGAGCACCTCAGCCTGGGTCAGCGCCTGGGTGGCCAGGTCGTCCTTGCCCGCCGAGACCGCCTGCTGGGCGGCGGCGTTCAGCTTGGCGATCCGGTCGTCCATCGTCTTGGCCTGGTTCTCGACCCGCTTCTCGCCCGTGCTCGCCTCGACCAGGGCGGTCCGCAGCTTCTGCTGCTGCTCCAGGAGCTGCTGGTAGGAGAGGTCGATGGCCTGGGATGGGTCCTCCATCTTGTCCAGGGCGGCGTTGGACTTCTGCTGGACGATGTTGCTGAAGCGCCGGAACACGCTCATCAAGGTCTCCTTCGGGGTGGCAGCCGGGCTATGGGGACGCTGGGAATTCTATTCACTGGCCGATCGCCCCGCTGTGCCACTCGGCGCGGCCACGTGGGCTGCACCTCTCGGTCCGTCGCGGCTCGAGTGGGCTCAGCGTGCGCGGGGCGCGGTTGCACTCAGCGGAGTTCGAGGGGCGCAGCGGCAGCCGCAGCCGCCTCTGCCCGGGTCAGCGCCCCCGTCGCAACCAGCCGGCCGAGCACGTAGGACTGGCGCTCCCGGGCGGGCGCCAGGTGCTGGAGGGGGTCGAGCAGGCTCGGTGCCTGGGGGAGCCCGGCGAGGAGCGACGCCTGCCCCCAGCTCAGCCGATCGGGAGGGAGGCCGAAATAGCCCTCGGAGGCCGCCAGCACCCCGTAGTAGCCGTTGCCGAAGTAGATGGCGCTCAGGTACATGCTGAGCACGGCCGCCTTCGTGTAGTGGGTGTCGAGCTTGAGGGCCAGCGCGACCTGCGCGAGCCGGTCCAGGACCCCGGTCCGGCCGCCCGTGTAGAGGACCTTGGCGAGCTGCTCGGTGATCGTGCTGCCGCCCGCGTCCACCCCGGTGAGCCATCCCCAGAGCGCTCGGGCTAGCCCGGCCACGTCAATGCCGTCGTTGCTGTAGAAGGTGCCGTCCTCGGCCGCCACGATGGCCTCGGCCACGCGCCAGGTCGGCTCCGCCTGGACCGGCGTCGAGCCGTGGGCGCGGTCGATGGCGGTGACCAGCCCAGGGGCCCCGGAGACCCCCGGGGTGGCCATCCCGGCTCCCGCCAGGACCGCCCCGGGGACGAGCAGGAGCGCCAGCCCGCCCCGGACCAGGTATCTCCAGCGGGGCAGTCGCAGCCGGCCCGGCGCCGGTGCTGGGCGCGGCGGCAGATCGGGCGGAGGGTTCCAGCCCGCAGGCAGGGCAACGGCGGCGCCCTCGTGCCGGGCGACGGTGGTGCCCTCGGCTGGGGCGACGGTGGCGCCGTCGGCTCGGGCGACGGTGGTGCCCTCGGTTGGGGCAACGGTGGCACCCTCGGGCCGGGCAACGGTGGCGCCCTCGGGCAGGGCGCTGCCAACCACGAACCGAACCCGCCGGCCCTGCCCCTCGGTGGTCATATCCGCTCCCCGCCAGCGCGCCGAGACCTCGCGATGATTATCACCGCCCATCCTTGCGGTTCCCTGCCCCGCGTTCCGGGCGGCGTAGAGTGCCGCCAGGCCGTCCCGTCGCGATGTCAGGAGTTGCCCATGGAGATCACCTCGGTCGCCATCCACAAGCCCGAGGACGTCAACCTCATCCTCGGCCAGAGCCACTTCATCAAGACGGTGGAGGACCTCCACGAGGCGCTGGTGGGAGCCGTGCCCGGGATCAGGTTCGGGCTCGCCTTCTGCGAGGCCTCGGGGCCGGCGCTGGTCCGCTGGAGCGGCACCGACGATGAGCTGACCGACCTGGCCCGCGGCACCATGATGCGGCTGGGCGCCGGACACGCCTTCCTCATCCTGCTCGGCAATGCCTTCCCGATCAACGTGCTCCCGGCGGTGCGGGCGGTCCAGGAGGTCTGCGGCATCTACTGCGCCACGGCCAACCCGGTCGAGGTGATCGTCGCCGAGACCGACCACGGCCGGGCCATCCTCGGGGTGGCCGACGGCGTGCGCAGCCGGGGAATCGAGGGTGAGACCGAGATCGCCGAGCGCAAGGAGGTGCTCCGCCGCTTCGGGTACAAGGCGGTCTGACCAGCGCCCGGCGGCCCACCGTCCGGGCGGCGGGCAGCGTCCCGAAGGGTGACCGCGTCCACGGTTGCGGGGCGGACCGGGTCAGCCGGCGGCGGGCGTCAGCCGCTCGGCGAGGTAGCGCAGGGCGATCGGGTACCGGTACTCGATACCCATGTGGCCGCCGTCGAAGAGCTCGAACCTGACGTCGGTCACCCCGATCTGCTCCAGCGCTCGCCGGAAGGCCTCGCCGCCCAGCTCCAGGTACCACTCATCGCTCCGGCCGCCGTCGATGTAGATCGCGCGCAGCGAGCGCAGCGCGTCGGCATACCGGGGGGCCATGCGCACCGGGTCCCACTGCAGCCACTGCTCCCACACCTCGGGGATCAGCATGCCGGTGGCGGTGTCGAAGGGCAGCCGGACGGTGCCGTCGGAATCGGCGGAGTAGGCGGCCGCCATCGCCCAGGCGTTGGTCAGCTCACCGTCACCGTCCCGGCTCATCGCCGGCCGGGAGCGGAAGTCGGCCCAGAAGCGGTCGTAGCTGCCCTCGTAGCGGTCGCGCAGGACGCGGGCACAGCGGCGGAAGTCGGGCAGGTAGCAGTTCTCGAAAACCGCGTCGCCGGCGTGGTCGGCCATCCCCCCGAAGAGGTCGGGCCGGAGCATGCAGGTGACCATGGCGCCATAGCCGCCGCTCGACTTGCCGGCGATGCCGCGATGGGCGGCGGCGGCGAGGGTGCGGTAACGGCCGTCCACCCAGGGCACCACCTCCTCGCAGAGATGCGTGTGGTACATGCCGGTCGCCGGCGAGTCCAGGAACTGGCTGCCTCCCAGCGAGGTCCAGCAGTCGACGAACACCACCACCACCGGGGGTGGGGCGTCGTCGCCGCTGAAGAGGGCGTCGCAGAGCTCGGGGAAGTTGGGACGGAAGGCGCTCCGGCCGTGCCACATGTCGAGCTGGCCGGTGTACCCCTGGATCATGTAGACGGAGGGGTAGCGCTGCTCGGGGTGGTCGTCGTAGCCGGGGGGCAGGTAGACCTCGATCGGCCGTACGAAGGGGTCGCCGAGCGGATTGTTTTGCAGGACGGCGCTCTCGATCACCGACTGCTCGAAGCGGCCCCGATGGGCGTGCCGCCAGGGCGGGCCGACCGCGGGGACCTCCCCCTTCCCGGACTCTGGAGCGGACATCTGCTCTCCCCCGATGGCGTGAGCCGAGGCGTTGCTCCATTGATCCTACCCGGCGAGACCTGCCGCCAGGGCGAGCCGCCGGGGATGCTCAGGCGGCGCTGCGACGGGGGGCCGGGCGCCGGCGCCGGAACGACCCGACCGGGCGGCGCGCGAGACCCGTCCGGACCGGCTGGGCCGGCCGGAATGCCGGCTGCGGGTTCTCGCTCTCGGCCAGGTAGAGCCATTCGCCACGGGCGAGAAGGGGCTCGGCGTGGAGTCGTGGCAGGTGGGGTGCGCCACCGCGCTGCAGCTTGTGCCACTGCTCGGCGTCGGAGGTCGAGAGCAGGGTGATCGCCCTGCCCGCGGCGCCGTTGCGCGCGGTGCGTCCGATCCGGTGGGTCAGCCAGAGCGCCGTCTCCGGCAGCTCGTAGTTGACGACCAGCCCGACATGGGGGACGTCGAGGCCGCGGGCGGCCACGTTGGTCGCCACCAGCACGTCGACGTCGCCGTCGCGGAAGCTGCCGATGGAGCGCTCGCGGGCGTTCTGGGAGAGGTTGCCCTGGAGCTCGGCGACCCGCAGATGCAGCGCGTCCAACCGGTGGGCGAGCTTCTTGGCGCCGTGCTTGGTCCGGGTGAAGACGATCGTCCCCGAGCCGGCCGGCTGAAGCTTGAGCAGCGTCACCAGCGAGTCCAGCCGCTGTTCGTCGTCGACGTGGAGCACGCCGTGCTCGAGGGTGGGCTCGGCGTCGGCCGTGACCCGCACCCGCTGCGGCGCCCGGAGGTGGCGGTCGATCATCCGCTGCACCCAGTCGGGCATGGTCGCGGAGGCGAGCACCGTCTGACGGGCGGATCCGACCGCACAGAGGCTCATGATCCGCTCCACCTCGCGGGCGAAGCCGGCATCGAGCATCTCGTCCGCCTCGTCGAGCACCAGGTACTCGACCGCGGAGAAGTTGACCCGACCCTGCCCGACCAGGTCGAGGATCCGGCCCGGGCATCCGACCACGATGTCGGGACCGCCGGCCAGCGCCTGGAACTGCGCTCCGTAGCCGACGCCCCCGTAGAGGACGGCGACCCGCAGCGCGCGGTCGAGGCTCGCGATCACCGAGGCGACCTGCAGGGAGAGCTCGCGGGTGGGACCCACCACCAGGGCACGCGGCCCCCGGGGCTGGTGGCCACGCAGCCGTTCGATCATCGGAACGGCGAAGGCGAGGGTCTTTCCCGAGCCCGTGGGCGCCTCGACGACGGTGTCGTGGCCGGCCAGGAGGTGGGGAAGTGCCTCGCGCTGCACCTCGTTGGGGGCGTCGATGCCCTGCCGGGTGAGCGATTCGAGGGTGCGCGAACGCACTCCGAGTTCTGCAAACGATGTCATGGGTTCTCCGGGCGCACACCAGCCTGCCGGGTTGTGGCGGCTGGACCGCGCTGGCCCCTCTCAGGGGTGGGAAGCGTTCTTGAGGACCCCGCGGAAGGCGGGGGAGAGGGTTCGCCAAGATGCCGTCGACGTGGTCGACTGACCATGACGGTAACAGAAGCCCGCCGTCCGGGGGGGTTTCGTCACGGAATGAGCGCTGGACGGGCACCGCCCGGGGCGGCCGCCCGCAGGTCACCGGTCGGGACTGGCGGTGGCCTCCTCGGCGACCGGCGTTGCCCCGCCCGGCTGGCAGGCGGTGGAGGGCACGGCGGTGGTGGCCAGCGGGGCCCGGGCGAGCTCCGGGCCGGCATGCCCGGTGTGGGCGGCCCCGGCGGCACCGTGGCGCCCGCCGTGGCCTGGGACCCCGAGGTGGGGCGACTGGTGGGGGTCGATCTTGATCCGCGGCACCCAGGCGTCGCGCAGTGCCGTCTGGCTGGTCACCACCGGGGGGAGGTCGCCGCGGACCACCTGGGCGAGGGTGACCTCGTCGAGCACGTCCCGGATGTAGGACCTGACCGCGATCCACACGTCCCGGAGGGCCGCGGTGTGCCCGACATAGGCCAGCTGGTCCGGGCGGTAGTCACCCACCCGGGCGAGCGGCCCGTCGATCACCCGGATGACGTCCCCCAGGGTGATGGTGCCGGGGTCCCGCGCCAGCTCGAAGCCGCCGCCCACCCCCCGGTGGCTGATCACCAGCCCCTCCTCCTTGAGCTCGGCGAGGATGTTCTGGAGGAATTTGAGCGGGATGTTCTGGAACTCACCGATGTGTTCAGCAGAGACCGTGCCCGGCCCGTGGGCCGCCAGCTCGATCGCCGCCCGGACTGCATAGTCGGCCTTCACCGAGACGCGCATCTCTCATATTGTGACCGCGGGCACGGCACCTCATCCGCGGCGGTATGCGGTTGCGCCGGCGACTTCGTGCAGGATCTGCTCCAGTTCCGACTCCAGGACGAAGTTGGGGTAACCGTCGCCGTCGGCGAGCCGCGCCTCGACACCGGCGAGGGCCGCATCGACGATGGGGCTGTCCACTGGCAGGCCGAGCTGCTTGAGCTTGTCCTGGATGACCCTTCGGGAACGGTGGCTGCCCCAGGCGAGGACCACCTGGCTGCCCACCAGGCCGGCTGTGATGCATCCCCCGGCGGGCGGGAAGATGTCACTGTCCCGGCCCGCGCGGACATAGGGCGCGACCATGTGGGGCAGCTCGCGCAGGAAGGCGTGCGATCCCACCAGCGCCTTGAGGGGCGGCACCGGGAAGCCCGAGACCTCGGCCACCACATCCGACAGGTGCTGCAGGGACTCGGTGCTGATGCCCGTCGGGATGCCGTACTGGACCTCGAGGCTGACCACGACCTCCTCCAGGGCGGCGAAGCCGGCGCGGTAGGAGATGCCGTTGACGGAGACGTCGGGGTGGGCGCCGGCGCTGGCGGCCGCGATCGCCACCCCGCTGGCCAGGCCGAAGTCGTCGTGCACGTGCATGGTGATCGTGATGGGCTTGGGCAGCCGAGCGCGCAGCCGGCGGACAAACACCTTGATAGCCTCGGGGGTCAGGGTGTTGGCGGAGTCCGCGAGACCCAGGCGAATCGCGCCGTGGGAGATCGCCACGGTGCCGATGCGCACCAGGTGCTCGAAGTTGCTGCGTCCGATGTCCGAGGCGTCGACCGCGGCCGTCAGGCCCACCTTGGTCAGGTACTCGAGCACCTGCTCCAGCTGCTCGATCTGGCGGTCGCGCCCGGCCGCGCTCCGCGGGTCGCGCAGCCCGATTCCGAAGGTTTCGGCCCCGATCGCCTGGAGCTGGTCGATGAGCTTGACGGTCGAGGCGAAGTCGACCTCGGTGCCCCACACCGGGTTGACCAGCACCCGGTCGGAGCAGACGGTGGAGTGGAAGGCGAACTTGCGGGCCAGAACCGCCTTCGCGACCTCGAGCTCCAGGGCATCCGGCTCATCGCCGCCCCAGAAGTCGACCATCAGATGGTTCTCGCGGACGCCCGCCTCCTCGAGAGCCTCCGCCACGCGCAGCAGCCCGTCCACCGTGGGCCGGAGCCCCGCCGTGTAGAGGATCTTGCGCAGCGTGCTATCGAAGATGGTGAGCGGCTTCGGGAAGTCGAAGCCGGCGGTCACCTCGGGGTCGAAGTTCAGCGGGCTGATCCAGTGCCGCCCCGGGACGTGGGCCGGGGCCAGGTAGAGGTTCTCGTCGTTGACGTCCTGGGGTTGCGGGCTCATCGGAGGTCTCCTCGTCGTGTTGTTCGGGTCGTTGATGGGGCTGCGTGAAAGGTGCCGCCGTCGCCGTCGGCGGGGATCGGCGGTTGGTCGGGGTGAGCAGGCGCGGGCTTGTCGTTGCGAGAGCCCACGACCGCCAACTGATCGCGCCCGCTCTCGCCGGAGTCGGATGTGGCCGCGCGAGCTGCGACGCGCTCACCGTCCACCGGCGCCTCGCCGTCGGACACTCGCCGAGCCGCGGCCCGGCTCGAGCGCTTGCTCGCGAACACCACGACCATCAGCGCAACCGCACCGAGCAGCAGCGCGAGCGAGATGGGATGGTCGACGAAGGTCACCGGGCTGTCGTTGGAGAGGATCAAGGAGAGTCGCAGGTTGCGTTCGATGATCGGTCCAAGGATCGCGCCGAGCACGATGGTGGGGCCGGAGTATCCGAAGCGGCGCACCGCCAGCCCGACGCCGCCGAAGACCATGAGGACGCCGACGTCGAACATCGTGCCCCGGTTGGCGTAGGCGCCCACCGTGCAGAGCACGATGATGGAGATCCCGATGATGGGTGCCGGCAGCGAGATCATCTTGGCCCAGGCGTTGGTCGTGACCATCCCCAGCAGCCAGAGCAGGCCGGTGCCGAAGAAGAGC
>Ga0181520_10012507_pt1 | contig 10884 bp, 10 predicted proteins | sample PEATcosm2014_Bin_29_FD_132451 | JGI IMG/M metagenome (GOLD analysis project Ga0181520, IMG submission 132451) | Peatland microbial communities from MTU Mesocosm Facility, Houghton, MI, USA - PEATcosm2014_Bin02_30_metaG | ecosystem: Environmental > Terrestrial > Soil > Wetlands > Peat | place...
GAACATCACGGCGCGTCAGGACCAACTGGATTCGCGGTGGCAGTCGAGCAGGGGAGCGAACATGGATTCGAGTTGGTGGAACTTGGAGAAGAGGACTCAACAACCGACGACACAAATACTAACAACGAGTAAGAACGGGCGGCAAAGTCTCGCAGGCTCTCGATAATCGACCCGAATCGAAGAGTCCTTCGTTGCAAGCAGGGCCGCTGGGCAAGAGCGGCGGATTCGCAAATGCAGTCTTTCGGTGCCAGGCCGGATTGCCGGGAGCAGAGGGAGATTCGGCTCTCGATTAATGAAAACACAATGACTTACAAAGAACTGTTTGTAAGTCAGAGGGCGGAGCTATATGTCCACAGTAGAGGAGTCATCGGAATCCAGAGTTAGCGCCGATATTGATCCATGGTACGCAATCTATACGCGCCACCAGCACGAAAAAAACGTTGCGCGAATTCTCTCAGACAAAGGGCATGAAACGTTTCTTCCTCTGTATCGAGTTGCTCATCGCTGGAAGGATCGGACACAGCTTGTGCAATTGCCACTGTTTCCCTGCTATGTGTTCTTTCGAGGAGGCCTTGCCCAGCAACAAGAGGCTCTGCGCGTTCCTGGAGTTTTCAGCATCGTGGCATCATCGGGCCGCCCGGCCAAAATTCCCGCAAACGAAATCGAAGGCGTGCGCCAGTTGGTTGAGAGTTCTCTGCAGATCGAACCTCACCCGTTCTTGCAATGTGGCGACCGCGTGATCGTTACGTCGGGCCCGCTGCAGGGCCTCGAAGGCATCCTCATCCGAAAGAAAAATGCTTTCCGGATCGTGATTTCGGTGGAAATGCTCGGAAGGTCCGCCGCGGTTGAAATTGACGCTGTCAACCTACAGCGGATCATTCCGAGTCACTCGCCTTTCGGCATTGGAAAGCCGACGACGAACCCATACGCAAGCGTTTGAAGCACGTTCCGTCTCTCCATCAGGATGCAGACAGGAAAAGCAGTCAGGCGCAGCTCTTAACCCTTAAATCGACTGCAAGCCATTCCATCTACATTGATGCACGAAGATTTCAGCCGTAAAGCTCAAGTGACGATTTCCTCAGACCGGACGTTCGGCCTGGTGTGGACCGTGGCGCTCGCTGTCTACGGATTGGCGCCACTGCGCCACGCATCCCCGGTTCGGGTATGGCCGGTGGCTGTTGCGGGCGTGCTTCTTCTTCTTTCCCTGTTTGTGCCCAGGTCGCTTCACGGTCCAAATCTGATTTCGGCGAGGGTTGCTATGCCGCTCCACACAGTAACGAACCCTGTGATCATGGGATTCGTCTTTTATGGTTTCTTCGTTCCTGTGGGCGTATTGAGCCGGCTGAGAAAGAAAGATCCACTCGGTTTGCAGATGGATAAGGGGGCAGCATCCTATTGGATTCGACGTGATCCTCCTGGTCCCCCATCAGAAGGCATGATCAATCAGTTCTAATGCAGACTCTGGCTTGGCCGGATTCAATCGAGGAGGGTTTCATGCTGTTTGTTCAGGAGATATGGAGCTTCATGCGAGCAAGAAAGAAATTTTGGCTGCTGCCGCTGCTAGCCATGCTGCTGTCCGTCGGGGGGCTGATGCTCTTAGCGCAGAGTTCAGCAATCGCGCCATTTATCTACTCGCTTTTCTAGGCAACTATGCAACTGCTCGGGATTTCGGCTTTCTATCACGACAGTGCAGCGGTACTTGTCCGTGACGGAGAAGTTGTTGCGGCGGCACAGGAAGAGCGGTTCACCCGGAAGAAGCACGATGCAGCATTTCCGCGCAATGCCGTTGCTTACTGCCTGGAAGCTTGCCGAAATGGATCTTCCGGTCCCGACTATGTCGTTTTCTACGAGAAGCCATTCGTCAAATTTGAGCGACTACTCGAGACGTATTTGGCTTTCGCACCCAAGGGTTTGCGATCGTTCCAAATGGCGATGCCGCTGTGGATCCGAGAAAAAGTCTTTCAGCGATCAATTCTGAAACGTGAGCTGACAACACTTCTTCCTGGTGTCGACTGGGATACCAAACTTCTGTTTACCGAACATCATCAAAGTCATGCGGCGAGTGCATTCTTCCCTTCTCCATTCGATGAGGCGGCCGTACTAACCATCGATGGCGTCGGCGAATGGACAACAACCTCATTTGCCATTGGCAAGGGCAAGAAGCTTGAGATTATCAAGGAACTCCACTTTCCGCATTCGCTTGGCCTGCTTTATTCGGCGTTTACCTACTACACCGGATTCAAAGTGAATTCCGGCGAATATAAGCTGATGGGCCTGGCTCCCTACGGCACACCCCGATACGCCCAAATGATCTTTGATACCCTGTTGGATCTGAAGCCGGATGGCTCATTTCGGCTTGATCTATCGTATTTCGACTATTGCACCGGGCTGACAATGACCAACTCCAAATTTGATGGTCTCTTCGGCCGGCCGGCGCGCAAGCCAAATGAATTACTCACACAAATGGATATGGATCTTGCCGCATCCATCCAAGTTGTGTTGGAGGAAGTCGTCTCGCGAATGACGCGCTTTTTAGCCAGCGAATCCGGTTCGCGCAATTTGTGTCTGGCGGGAGGATGCGCCCTGAATTGCGTCGCGAACGGCAAGCTTTTGCGCGAAGGAATGTTCGACCAGATTTGGATTCAGCCCGCTGCCGGCGATGCCGGAGGGGCCTTGGGCGCCGCCTTGGCGGCGTATCATCTTCGTTTTGATGGCGAGCGCATACACAATGGCAGTCGCGACGGAATGAGTGGCTCGTATCTCGGGCCCGACTTTTCACAGAAGGAAATTGAGCGACGCCTTAAAGAAACCGGAGCTGTCTTCCGAGTCCTGAACGAATGCTGCCTGATCACCGAGTGCGTTAACGCCCTCGAATCTGGAGAGGCCTTAGCCTGGTTTCAAGGGCGAATGGAGTTTGGACCCCGCGCTTTGGGAGCTCGATCCATTTTGGCCGACCCGCGTTCTACAAGGATGCAATCGATCCTGAATCTGAAAGTGAAATTCAGGGAATCTTTTCGCCCCTTTGCTCCCTCGGTGCTGAGAGAAGACGCGCCGGATTGGTTTGGCCTCGATGTGGATAGCCCGTACATGCTACTGGTTGCGCCCGTAGCCAAATCCAAACAAATTGAAATGACCGACGAGCAGCAGGCGCTATTCGGGATCGACAAGCTGAATGTCCCTCGCTCTGCGATTCCGGCCGTAACCCACGTTGATTATTCAGCACGAATTCAAACGGTGCACTCCGACACGAATCCACGTTACGCGCGCTTGCTATCGGCATTCAAACACCAGACTGGCTGCCCTGTTCTTGTGAATACGAGCTTCAATGTGCGCGGGGAACCGATCGTGGCAACCCCAGAAGATGCTTTCCGCTGTTTTATGGGCACTGAACTAGATGCGCTCGCGATCGGCAACTGTTTCCTACGCAAAAGTGAACAGCGTTCCGACTTGGCGAATTCCTACGCTTCCACACTTGAGCCGGATTGAGAACTTGCGGATGGGGAACAATTTCGAGGTCGCTCTTTGATCCGACTGCTGCACGCCTATTTCCCTAAGTGGACCTTAGTCCTCTGGGTATCGGAGGCGTTCCTTGTCTCCCTGGGCTTCCTGGCTGCCACAATCGCACGATTGGGCGTGGGCGATGCGGCGCTCATGTTCAATTATCAGCATGGGTCTCTGAAGATACTTGTTGTGTCGACCGCAATCGTCATCTGCATGTACTATTTCAACCTCTACGATCTGTCGATCCTGGGCAACCGGCGCGAGATGCTGATTCGCATGGTCCAAATGCTGGGGACCGTATACGGTGTCTTTGTTCTCCTCTATTACTTCTATCCTCCCCTGGAGTTGGGCCGCGGAATTCTAGTTGTCGGCTTATTCTTTGTCGCGACGCTGCTGGTGTGTTGGCGCAATCTCTTTGCGCTGATGAATAACTTCACGGATTTTGCCGATCGCGCCGTGATTTTTGGCGAAGGTTCTCTGGCTCAACTGATTCAGCAGGAATGCGCGTCACGGCCGGAATGTGGGATTCGCATTGTGGGCTCTGTTCTGCCAGTTGGCAATGATCGCCCTGACCCGAACCCCGATCGCTACCCAAGCCTGAGAAATCTTCCCCAAAACGACGGCAATGACATTATTCTTGGCGCCCTCAAGACTTATCGGGCAAATCGCGTCGTGATCGCTATGAGCGAACGACGCGGCAAACTACCCGTTGAATTACTGCTCGGCATGAAATGTCGTGGAGTGCAGGTCCAGGATGGGGTGGACGTTTATGAAATGATTACCGGCAAGGTTCCAATCGAATCCGTCCGGCTGGCTTCGCTGCTTTTTTCAAGCGGGTGCTACGCGTCGCGCTTTCATCTGATCTACAAGCGGTTTGCATCCATCGTTATTTCGATTCTCGGACTATTGGTGAGCCTGCCCCTCCTCCCATTTATTGTTCTGGCGATCAAAGTCACGTCAGCTGGCCCTTTCCTGTACCGGCAGGAACGCGTCGGACGCGATAACGTTGTTTTTCGTTGCTACAAATTTCGTACGATGCGAGCAGATGCGGAGGCAGATACAGGACCAACTTGGGCTTTGGACGACGATCCTCGAATCACCCGGGTCGGAAAGTTTCTTCGCATGGCTCGCCTGGATGAAATACCGCAGCTATGGAATGTTATGCGAGGCGATATGAGCCTTGTTGGGCCGCGGCCTGAGCGGCCCGAGTTTGTAAGTGATCTCACTCGCACGATTCCTTACTACTCCCTGAGGCACTCCGTTCGTCCGGGGATTACAGGTTGGGCCCAGATTCGTTACCGCTACGGAAACTCAGTAGAGGATGCGAAAGAAAAACTTCGTTACGACCTCTTCTATATCAAAAACATGTCGGTGGGACTCGACATCCTGATTTTTCTAAATACGATCAAGGTCATCCTTCTGGGAACAGGTGCAAAATGAGCCCGGCCTGCATCCCACAAGCCTGAAAATGACAGCGGAAGAGTTTCGTTTTGAATTGAGCGCACGGCTACAGCAACACGCTGACGACGTATTGTTGCGCGTCATTGTTTCGGGAAACCGTTCAGTGGATTTGACGGGCGGCATGATTCTCCAGGACAGTCGCCGCATAGCGCAACTCTCGACCGCTTCGGCGGGGCATGTTGTTTTGTTACTGTTGCCGCACTCGATTGAACTTTTCCTGTTGCATATCGGCCTCATTCTGACGGGCCGTATTCCGGCGATTCTTCCCTGGCCTACGAGCCGCGTTGATCCGGAGAAGTACCAGCGAAACCTGGTGCACCAATTTCGTAATCTCCCTGCCACAGAACTCATCACGATTCCGAGTCTCGCAGCCGACCTCGATTCAGCGTTGCCCTATCGCGTTACTGGCTGCTCGATAGAAGGCATCGCGATGTGGGAGGAAGCATTCTCAATCCCTCCGCGAGTTTCTGAATACGACCGCGCGAAATCAGGCGTCACGGCTTTGCAAGACCCGGGCGCAGCGCTCTTCTTGCAGTTTTCGGGAGGAACCACCGGCGCGCAAAAAGCCGTCGTTATCACGGCGGCGATGCTGGTTGCTCAACTGGAACGATTACGCGAGGCATTGGAGTTTTCATCCGCGGACCTGGTTGTTTCATGGCTTCCGCTTTATCACGATATGGGGCTCATCGGATGCCTCTGGCTTCCGCTATGGAATACGGCGCCGTCGGTCCAGTTCGCTGCGAGCGAGTGGCTTCTGAATCCGGGTTTCGTGTTTGAATGTCTGGAGCGATATCGAGGCACATTTTGCTGGCTGCCAAATTTTGCCTTTTCTTATATGGCGAGCCAGCGTGAACGGATGGATGGGCCGTATTCATTGTCCCACATACGCGGTTACATCAACTGTTCTGAACCGGTCCGATTTCGTTCGCTTCGCGGTTTTTTCGAGACATTCGCAGATTGGGGTGTCTCCATGCATCAGATACAGGCGTCGTACGCAATGGCAGAGAACGTGTTCGCCGTCACCCAGACGAAGATCGGACGCGCGCCATCAACCACTGCTCGCAAGGACCTGTCCTTTGAAAGAGCCAGCACAGCGCGAACATTTGATTTGGCGGATGACCTCTTCGTGTCAAGCGGTGAACCCCTCGGTGGTATGGAGGTCAGAATCGTCGATCCGCGAGGCAACGTCTGTTCGGAGCGATCGAGCGGCGAAATCCAGATATTCACTGAGTGCCTATTCGGCGGTTACTGGAGCCACGAAGGCTTTACGAGAAACCATCTTACAAGCGAAGGATGGTACGCCACCGGTGACTTTGGCTTCATGGCAGACGGCGAGTTATACGTGATTGGGCGACTGAAAGACATCGTGATTGTTGGCGGACAAAACATATTTCCCGAGGATATAGAATCGTCGGTCAACGCGGTTTCCGGAATCTACCCGGGCCGGGTTGTCGCATTCGGAATCATGAACGATCTCGACACGGAAAGTTTGATTGTGATTGCCGAAATGAAGGGCATATACGATCGCGAGCGCGCGGCAGCATTGGAAGCTGAGATTGCGAAACTCGTTCGGATCGTGATTGGAATTAGCCCGGGCCGCGTGTACGTCTGCGCCGAACGTTGGATCGTCAAGAGTACCGCGGGGAAGATTTCGCGGAGAGAAACCAAGAACCGCTACCTGCGCGAATTTATGCAGCCTGCCGAAAGTCTCGTTGTGGCGGCGGAAGCGAATTGAAGATGGACAATAGTGCGATGCGAAGCGGAGTCCGCGAAGCGGTCGCGGAGGTTGTTGGACGCAACGTCGAAGATTCCGAAGCGATCGTCTCGTCGGGCCTCGTCGACTCGCTTTCGGTTGTGAAATTAATCCTGCGGCTCGAGAAGAAGCTGAACGTGAGGATTCCGCGCGCAAATCTTCAGCCGGACGACTTCGACAGTGTAGATCAGATCATCGACACGCTGGAAAGAGTGGTTGCGTAGAAAGTGCAGCAACTGTTCTCATCGATCGGTGTTCTGGCCACCACTCTTGTACTGCTGATCGGTCTGTTGCGCTCAAATCCTTTCGGAGCCGCTTGCGACGGATTGGACAAATTGTTTGGCGCTCCGCCGAAATGGACTCAGGTAACCAATGTCTACCGTAATCCGAGGACGCAGGAGATCACTCACGGGGATGACCCAACAACCAGCCTGGACGGACTCAAGCAGTATTGGCACCAATTTCCCAGGGCAAGCAGAATTGTTTTTATCGGCAATTCGCAGATGCACACGATCAGTCTGGCCCCCGGCGAGCCTCCCACGAGCAGTCCGGAGAAGACCTATGTCGATCTGGTCATGGATACCGTTACGCGCGCAGAGCCAAATGAACTGCTCTATCGTCTCTCCTCGAGCGGAATGAGCTATCCCGAAGTTCTGTGGGAACTCAACTACATGATCGACGATTCAGACCTTCGACCGAACATGGTCGTTCTTCAGATGAATTACCAGTCATTCTGGACCGGCAACATTCGCGATAGTTTGTTACCGATGTTGGCCCGTCCTCCATTCCGAGCACGCATTGAAGCACTTGCGGCCTCAGGGCGTCCCGATGCCCAGGCATACGAGGATGCACTGCACCGATATGACCAAGTAGAGGCAAGGGATCAGACGAAATTCAATGAAGCATCGAACGCGGGACTGACTTCCGTGTTTGTCCCACATCTAACTCCCGGTTATGAAATGGAAACACGCGTCCGGACGTGGCTCGATAAAGTCGAACCTCCTCCGCAACGTGCCGAGCTGCGGGAGTCATTTGAGGACTTTCTTTATCGTGGCCGCCTCTATCTCTTGCAGCTGAAGCCCAGCACTGCACGGTCAATTGACGGCTCCCGGCTATTTGCCGCGCAGTCGGCCGTCGATTCGATCGCCGAGCTATGCAACGCCAACGATGTGCATTTGATCCTCTTCAACGCACCCGTAAATCCAAACGTGGCACTCTACCGCACATCCAGGGATCGTGAAGCGTACCAACGATTCGTTGCGAACACCGCCTCTCGCTACAACCTGCCGCTATTCGACTTTGAAAACACCATTCGTGCGGAGCTTTGGGGACACCTTCTCAATGGTCCCGATCCTCTGCATATGGGACGCGCCGGGCACCGGCAGATGGCAAAACAAATGATCCAGGCGATGGACTCGTTCCTCGTGACAAATTAGTCCCATGCAATTCAACTCATACTCTTATCTGGGTTTGCTCTTTTGTGCGGTGGCAGTGTTTTGGGTTTTGCCACCGCGACTTCGCCGCTGGTATGTGCTGGCGATATCGATCGCGTTCTACGCGTCATGGCGCCCCGTTTATGTGCTCGTTCCGATTGCGCTTTGTGCCGGTGTTTTCTATCTAGCTCAAAAATGCGCCGGCGGACCCCACGCCCGCACGTGGTGCTGGACCGGGGTTGTGTACGCGCTTGTCTTTCTGGTGGGATTCCGCTGCCACGATTTGATTGGCGAATCCCTTTCGGCTCTGGGACGCAGTTTTCGATTGGCTCCCGCGAGTACTGCCTTCCAGGTCGCCATGCCATTAGGCATCTCGTTTTACACATTTGAGGCGATTAGCTACTTAATCGATGTTCGCCAGAGACGTGTGACGCCCAATCGCTTCGACGATCTGCTAACCTTCGTGATGTTCTGGCCGCACGTGATTGCGGGACCTATCGTCCGCTTCAGAGAATTGGCGCCGCAATTCGCTTTCGAGAAGAAGTTTGAACTCTCCCTGATGCTGTCGGGCTTCGATCGGCTGATTTGGGGGCTGGTGCAAAAGAATCTTCTGGCTGACCCGCTCAGCCGCTTTGTAGACGAGGGATTTTCGTCCCAGGTTGCAGGAGCGAACACCTGGCTCGACAATTGGTTCCTTGCCGCTGCGTTTGGACTTCAGATCTATTTCGACTTTGCGGCTTATTCGAATATGGCGATTGGCGCGGCGAAAATGATCGGCGTCACGCTGCCTGAGAATTTCCGCTTCCCCTATCACGCCAAAAACCCGTCGGATTTTTGGCAGCGCTGGCACATCACGTTGTCGCGTTGGATTCGCGACTACCTTTTCTTTCCCATCAATACCCGTTTCGAAGCAGCCCCGCTGCCGTTGTATTTAAGCCTGCTTGGAATTATGGCGCTTGTTGGACTGTGGCACGGTGTCGGCTGGGGATTTGTGATCTGGGGATTGTTGCACGGCTGCTACCTGATGGCTTATCGAATTTGGCAAACAGGACGGGAGAAGCGCGCGTCTGCCGCGGAGCCTTCGCGTCTCTCGCAATTGATGTGGCAAGCAGGGACGCTGGTTGCCGTCGTCAGCGCATGGGTGCCGTTCCGTGCTACTACGTTGCGCCAGGCGGCCGAAATGCTGCATTCGATGTTCTTCACGTTCAATCCGCGGATCAGCTTTTCGCTTAATTCTTATTTGGCGACGCTGCTGGTCGGTGCGGTGTGCATCTTGGAACCATACATTCAAAGTTGGATCTGCAAATTCGACGCTCTCGCTGAGCGTCACGTGCGGCTGGCGGCGGCGAATACTTACTTGTTGCGTCCGGCGTTGTACGCGTTTGGATTGTTGCTTTTCATGATATTCGATGGGCGTGATATCCAGTTCATTTACTTCCAGTTCTAGATAGCCGACATAAATCTCAAAAAAAAGAGGACGAATATGAGAGAGGATGTAATCAAAGCGCTGAGAAAGATGATCGTGAACGATTTGTTTGTTGAAATCGCCGAGGATCAGATTGGTTTGGATGACGGTCTGCGAACGGTAATTGGATTGGATTCCGTGGGATTTGTCGAGTTGCGCGTGCTCTGTGAGCAAGGGTTTAACGTGGAAATCAACGAAGACGACTACACGCCTGAAAACTTCACCTCCATTCGCCTTTTGGCGGATTTGATTGACCGCCTGCAAGCAAAGCGATCCGTTGTTGCCTGAGAGGAACCAGGAGATGGTCCAGCGCATAGCTGTCACGGGAATGGCGTGGCTGACGGCACTTGGCGACGATTTGGAATTGGTGTGGCAGGCGTTACTGGCCGGGCAATCGGGGCTTCGCATTGTGCCATTCCCTGCCCGGCTTCGCAACGAGTTGGCCGCGGAGGCAATCGACGGCGAAGTTCCACCATCCGAAAGGATGGTAAGAATGGCATGCCAAACAATCCGGAAGGCTCTTTCGTCGGCTGGTCTCGAAGCCTGCGATCCGGAGTTGCAACTCGTTCTTGGCACAAGTCTGGGAGCCTTTCTCGACGATTCGGAATCGCGCCGTTCGTTTTCTGCATGGGCTTCTGCTGTGGCGCAGGAACTCGGTTGCGTTTTGACACCGATCGTCCTTTCCACGGCATGTTCTTCAGGATCCGACGCGATCCTGGTCGGGGCAGAACTGATTCGAGCCGGCGCCGCGAAGTACTGCGTATGCGGCGGCGTAGACGTCTTGACGCCCAGCAAGCGCCTTGGTCATTCAGCACTAGGTACCGCGTCACTCACGCAACTGCGTGCGTTCGACGTGCGGCACGACGGAACGCTGCTTGGCGAGGGTGCCGGCTTTATGGTGCTCGAACCGGAGTCTCCCTTGCGTAAACCCATTGCCCTCCTTCGAGGCGCTGGATCCGCGAACGATGCCACCGGAATGACAAGAGCGGATATAACAGGAAAATCCGCTGCGTATGCGATGAGGCGATCGTTGGCAGACGCCGATCTGCCTTCGTCCGCCGTTGAATTGATTAATGCCCACGGTTCCGGATCGGTTTTGAATGACACAACAGAATGCAACGCTCTCGGCGATCTTTTTTTCGGACAGAACAAGCCGACTGTATTCGCCACGAAAGGAAATTTCGGCCACACCCTGGGCGCAACCGGGGCGATCGAGGCGATTGCGCTCGTGTTGGCGCTGCGTTCCGGTCAAATCCCGCCAATCTATGGCC
>Ga0181520_10012508_pt1 | contig 10884 bp, 8 predicted proteins | sample PEATcosm2014_Bin_29_FD_132451 | JGI IMG/M metagenome (GOLD analysis project Ga0181520, IMG submission 132451) | Peatland microbial communities from MTU Mesocosm Facility, Houghton, MI, USA - PEATcosm2014_Bin02_30_metaG | ecosystem: Environmental > Terrestrial > Soil > Wetlands > Peat | place...
CCTCCACACGGAACGGCCCGGTGGAGTCAGGGTCGAATCGACACCGGCCACGATCACGCCCGGCGCGATCTCTCGCACGAGCGGGGCCGCGGGAAGCGGGAAATGATCTTCAAAGGCAACCGAGCCGTCGAAGCCGATCCGGTCGTGGTTGCCGGGCAAGATGGTCACGCGGTCGCCTTCCCAGCCGTGACGTTTTAGTTCCGCGGCGATCTGCTCGAACTCGCCACGGCGGGAAGAGGTGGACAAATCTCCCGTGATCAGCAAGTGGTCAACCTTCTGCTCGCGCAGACTACGGTAAAGTGCCGCGCGCCGTTTCTCCGAGCTTTGGTTGATGAGCAATACGACATCCCGCAAGAACAGCAGGCGGCGGCGTAGCTTCGGGTGAATCGACATGCCCGCGACCGTGACGAGCCCTGCCGCGCCGTAGAGTCGAATCCGCAGTTTCTTTCCGGTCGGTTTCTCGACAATGCTCAGAGCGGCCTCGATAGCCGCCACAACCGGCGCGGCCAGAGCGATTCCGGCCCCGACGTGGGCCACGGCGGTCCTCCAAACGTCGGCGTTGTGGGCGACGTGGATGTCGGTCAAGTGAGCGATGCGGACGGTGTTAGGAAACATTGTGGGCGCCGAGGCGATCCATCGCGGCCAGACTGGCGTTCAATATGTTCCCGAATCTCACTGTCTCCAACCAGGCAACGCTCTGGAGCGCCTTGGCGGCCTAGTACATGGGAAGGTCGCGAGTCACCGCGATCTCGAATTCCGACCAGCGCCGGCTCAAAGCGAAGAACCTGTCCCGAATTCAGTTGAAAGTTTCGGAAAGGCGGTTGTTGGTTTCATAGTTACGCGACTCGCTCTTTGCCGTCAAGATTCGTTTCCCGCCCCAGTTTGACCTGCAACATCCACAAATCGGCGTGACCGATGGTCTTCCGATAGCGTTTCTCGGTTTCGAGGAAGGCGGCGGCAGCCCGGCGCAAGACCATGTTGCCGTCGCGCCGCATTAAGCCGGCATCTGCCCCTGGTTTGAATGCGTTGTGCCAAAGGAATCGGGCACAGATGTCGGCGTTTGGCCTTTGGCCCGTAGAGCCAGCGTCTCTCTGTATTCTCGTGCCTCCGCGAGTTTCGTCAATTGTAGCGTCAACCCGCGTTCCTTGGCAAATCCTTCGATCTCTTGCAACGAAACGTGGAAGTATTCTTTGCGGAGATTGACGAGATTCAGGCGGCGCGCTGAGAAATAATTATGAAAGTCAGCCTCCAGCGTCGGCGCGTCCATAGTATAAATCATCGCGTGGATGTCGAACTCGAACGGGACGGAGGCGCCGCCCAATTCTCGGACGCGATCGGTCGGTTCCAAGCGCCGAGTCATCCCGATCTTCAACACGTTTTCGCCAAATGAACCGATGTTGGAAATCACGTACACGTGGCCGGAACGGGTCATTTGCGCCAGGGAAACGGCGCGCTGCTTTAATTCGCGCGCGACTTCGAGTTGTTGTTGCAATTCTTGGATTTTCCCGTTCAAGGCAACCAATTCGGCGCCAGTGGTCCGGGCGACTTCGGCCTTCGCCTTTTCCAACGCTTTTTCGTATCGCGTTTCTTCCGCTTCCGCCTCCACGCGGGCGCGTTCCGCCTCGCGAAGGGCTCGTTCTTCCTCCCGCATCTGTTCCTTGATGCGACGTTGTTCTTCGACTTCTTCGTGTTTTTTCTGCTCGGTCTCAAATTCCAGGCTCAGTTCGTCGAGCTTCAAGTCCATGTACTTCCCGACGATGGTAATTTGCATGACCGCGCCCAGGCTGTTAATTGATTCGCAAGCCTTTCGGATTCGCTCTTGCATTTTCGTGATGTTGTTCCAAGTGACGTTGGCGACGCAAGCGTCGCATTCTGCGTTGAAGGCTCGCAAAAGCAGTTTGGCGTATTGTTTTTGCATTTTCTGGCCTTCTTTTGCGCTGCCCCGAACGGTCCACTTCACGCCAAAAGATATCGCCACGCCCTGGCGCACCATGTTTTTCTCTAGGTCGCGAATAGTGGAAAGCGCCCGCTTATATTCGTCGGAAGAATCGAATTTGAAACGCGGTTTGTATATGCCGAAGGAGATGTCTTCGATGTTCTCCTCTAAAAGCGCAATCTCGGCGCGCAATTTTTCGCATCGCTCTTTTTCCGGCACGTATCCGGCGAGGGTTTTGCGAAGCTTCGCGAGTTCAGCGTCAACGTCGATGACGCCGGCGTACTTTTGTCGGAATTTTCTAGTCCGGAAAAAGGAAACCGTGAGGGCGATTATGAGGGAAACAAGGATCGCAATGATCGTGGGCATAATGACGCCGGAAATCCCGCCAGCGTCGCGAACTTCTGGCGCGGGCGACGAGCCGGCAACGACGGGCGAAGGCGTGCTGCTTAGGCTGCTCGGGGCGCTTGGCGTTGCTGCTGAAGCGGGACTGTGAGAATGGCCCGGCCGAGCAGGAGCGGGCGTCGGCGCAGCTTGCGCTTGGGCGCCAATTTGCACGGACATGAACAGGATCAAAACAAGAAACAGTGGAACGGCAATAGAGGACGCCAGACAACCAGATGCGCGCGGGGTTCGCCGATATCGCCCGAAAGATCGGTCTCGTCGGGGCCGTTTAGGCCGTTTAACGGTTTGTTTTCCTTTCCCGATCGGGTTTATGTCCGGCACGCACGCCTCCCGTCCTTTTGGCCGCTTTCCGATTCTTCATCTGAAGCCGGAGGAGCGGCCGATTGTTTATCTTTGGAGTGATTTCCGCTTTCCACGCGACCGGAAAGACTGTTGCGAGCGCATTACACGCCCGCCGCCGGGGCGGCGTCAAGACCATAACCGTGCGCCGACCGCGATCTTCCCGCCTCCGCGCTTCTCGCCGCTGATCGGCCGGTGTGGGCGGCGAACAGCGAACAGCGAGCAGTGGCCGGAGTCAGTGGCCAGCGCGGCACGACGCAGCCTTGGCGATGTCGGATAGCCTTACCTGGCCGAATCAAATATTGCGCCAAGTTGGTGATTTTGGCCCGCGGCGGTTGACCGGGCGCTTGCTCGCGTTCCGGGTCCGGGTTCCGGGGTCCGGGATCCGGGAACCGGGTTCCGGGTTCCGGGATCCGGGTTCCGGGATCCGGGTTCCGGGGCCGGCCCGCCGAGGTCTCGGCGCAGGCAGGTTCGGGCGTCCACAGATTACGCTGATTTCACAGATTTCTGCCCTTGATTGACGTTGGTGGCGTGAGTCAGGCGCCGGCCGCGTAGAAGGGGCAGGTCTCCGTGCCTGCCCCAATGAAAACGCCGGGCACGGCCGGGGCCGGCGAGACGCCGGCGTTCCCGGGGCGGGTGGGGACACCCGCGGTCCCAGGTCCGGCACACCGAGGGCGGCTGCGGTGCCCGCGGGATTCGGGATCCGGGAGCCGGGGTCCGGGTTTCGGGTTCGGGCGTCCACAGATTACACGGATTGCACAGATTTTTGCCCTTGATTGATGTCGGCGGCGTGAGTCGGGTGCCGGCCGCGTAGAAGGGGCAGGTCTCCGTGTCTGCCCCAATGAAAACGCCGGGCACGGCCGGGGCCGGCGAGACGCCGGCGGCCGGCTCGTCTGGCCGGCGAGACGCCGGCGTTCCCGGGGCGGGTGGGGACACCCGCGGTCCCAGGTCCGGCAGACCGGGGGCGGCTGCGCCACACGCGGATCGCCGCGCAAACGCGTCTTCCAAGCGGCCAAAGACCGCGCTAAAGGGATTCGGTTATTTTGTTAGCAGTTATTGCCCGCGAACGGCCCGGAAGGTCATTTTCCACCCCGCGATCGTCGAGATATGGCTGCGGCCAACGGGCCAATTTCAGCAAGATTACGAAACAAAGCCAATTTGCCCATGTTCCGCATTCCGCACTCCGCATTCCGCACTCCGCATTCCGCAACTTGGTTGCGCCTTTGCCGCGCTGTGTTAATATGGCTGCGGTGCGAATCTCGAACCTTTCAGCAACGGCGAAACGGCATGAGCATCAAATACGCGGCGGCGGCCCTCGTGGCCCTGGCGACGTTGTGCGCGGCCTGCACCTCCGCCAAGAGTCGCGAGTGCCGGATCGCCTTGTCGGACAAGCAGCCCGACGGATCGTGCCTGCTGACCCTCGCGGAGAACTTCGTCTTCGACGGCGAGGCCAAGGCCGGCACGTGCGGCGCGGCGCTGTTCACGTTGTCGATCGCCGATCCCAAGGGCAACACGCTGTTCTCGCGCCATCGTTATCTCGTCGTCGACTTCTCCGCGATCAAGGCCTTCGAACGCGGCGCGTACAAGTTTTCCATCACGATGGATCGCCCGTTCAAAGCGCCGCCGGAAAGCAAGGGCGCCTGCGAAGCGGTGGTCGCCCTTCGTCCGTCGCACCCGTGACGCAATGATTGCCCGCGCCGGCCGCCGATGGTATTTTGCCGGCGGGCGTGCGGTTCGTCACGAAAACGGCCGACGAAGGAGCTTTCCGAAAATCAACAACGGCGCGCACATTCCCGCCGCGGTTCGTCGCCGCGGCGCTGCGTCGCGCGGCACGCGGCGGCCGGCGCCGCCGCCGGCCGGGCGGTAAGCGCATGCCGGCGGGCCTGGCGCGCGATTCGGTCGCGAAGCGGCGGGCGCTCGTCGCCGTCAAGTATTTGCTGATATTCCTGTTCTTCGCCGTCTGCCTGGCAAACATCCTGTTTTTGCGGCTGGTCACGATCACCGACACGTTCTGCGACTCGGACCAGGGCTCTCCCGCCTACGGCGCGCGGCTGCTGCAGCAGGGCCAATGCCCCTATTCGCACGCGCATTTGACGAAGCCGCCCGGTTCGATCGTCCTCTACGCCGCGCTGTTTTCGCTGTTCGGCCTCGACATGACGCCGATCCACCTCGTCGGCGCGCTCACCATTTTTCTGACGGCCGTTTGCCTCTTTTACATCGGCTGGCGGCACTTCGGCGCCGCCGCCGGGGTGCTCGCCGCGGGTCTTTACACGCTGTACCAGGCGAACATGCCGTCGGCCGGCATCTGCGTGAACTTCGAATCGTGGTGCATCTTGCCCAGCGTCGTTTGCCTGACGTTCGCGCTGGAGCCGCGCCCGACGCGCCGCACGGCGTTTCTCGCCGGTCTCGCCGCTTGCCTGGCGCTGTGGATGAAGCAGACGGCGATCTTCTTTCTGCCGCTCGGCGCGCTGACGCTGTGGCTGAACGCCGCGGCGCCGGCCGCCGCGCCCGCCCTTGTCGCGCGGCGGCAGTTGTTGCAGTGGTTCGGCTGGGGCGCCGTCGCTTGTTGCGCTTTCTTTCTCGCGTCGATGGCGGCGGTGTCGTGCCTCGGCAGCTTGTTGCAACTGGTGAATCCGTTCCGCTTGCTGGCGTATCGCACGTCGATGCAGTCCGAATCGCTGCGGCTGATCAATTGGCAAACGACCGTTGCGCGGATTCTGCCGATCGTCACCACCACCTACGTTCTGAGCGGCGGCTTGTTCGCGTCCTTCTTGTTGTTCTTCGCGAACCCCGTGCTGCGCCGAGCGGCCCGCCCGTATTTCGGCGCGGTGCTGTTTTTCTGGGGCGCGGCGGCGTCGATCGCCGCGGGCGGCAAGTATTTCGGACACTATTTCGTTCTGGCGTTTCCGTACGCTTGTCTGGTGGTCGGCATCTCACTGGGCGTCGCGCCGGCGGCGGGCCCCACGCACCGCAAAAAGGTCGTCGAACAGGCGCTGCTGGTGGCGTTGGTCTTTTTGGCGGCGTGGAAAGAATGCGTCCCGCAGATTCGCCTGGCGCGCGACGCGGCCGAAAACTGGTGGAGGACCGGCGACGCGTTGTCCGCGGAATTGCTGCACGGAAACCGCGGCGAACAGACCAACTATCTGCTCATCGAACTGGAATGGCAGGAGGTGTATCGCCTGCTGGGCCGGCGCTTGCAGGAACGCCTGCGCCCCGGCGACACCATCTGGTGCTTCGATTATATGGCGACGATGCACCATTACACGCGCACCTTCGCGCCGACGCGCCACCAGGAGCACTTCGAAATCGTCACCAAGATGACGAATTACTATGCAGGACTCTGGTTCACCCAGGTCAACGACCTGGTGCAGCAAAAGCGGCGCGAACTGCTCGCCGACCTGGCGGCCCGCCCGCCGCGATTCATCTTGCGCTACGCCTATCCGTGCCCGGGCTCGGTGCAACACAGCGACCGCGAAAAGCCCGATTTCCCGCGGGACATTTTTCATCAGCCGATGTCCTCGTGTTTTCCGCAAGCCGAGTTGTTTCCGGAGTTGGCGGCGTTTCTCGCCGCGAATTACCATAAAGAAAATCAGAACCTGACGAACGCCGTGGACGTGTACGAATGGAACGGCAGGTCCGCCGGATGACGTTGACGCTTGCGCCGAAAACCAGGGCCCGGCTCGGGCCGGCCGCGATCGCGGCGGTTTTCGGTCTGGCGTTGGCGACGTTGACGGTCCTGACCACGACCGAAATCGGCGCCCGCGGTCTGGCGCTTGGAGCGGCGGCGCTCCTCATCGCAGCGTGGGCCGCCCCCGCGGCGACGGTCGCCATTTGCGCCGCGGCGGCCCTGGCGCTGGCGGCGCCGCGGGCGGCGGCGGCCGACCCGGTTTTTGCGTTGGCCTTTCTCGGCGCCCTGGCGACGGCGGCAATGGCGGTCGCGCTGCCGAACGAGCGCCACGGACGGCGGTTGGCGGCGATTGTGTTGGCGATCTGGGTCGTGTTCACCTGCGAATATTTCACCCTGGGCCTCTTTTCGTCGACGTCGTCGCGGAACCAAACGGAAATCCACCGCGGCCTCGGCGGGGCGCTGTACGCGTTGCGGAACGTTTACGCCTGGGCGCGGGATTTCGTGAACGGCGAGCGCGTGACGCCCTTCGATTGCGGCCTCGGTCCGCTCGCGACGAAGGGCGCGGCGACGTTCGGCCTGGCGTGGGCGGCGGTGCGGAAGATCCCGGCCTCGTTCGGCGTCAAATGCCTGCTGTTGCTGAGCCCGCTGGCGGTCGTGGCGCAAAGCGCCGGTCTCGCCGCGACGCAATTTTCGTTGCCGACGCCGGCGCAGAGCCTCGCCGTGATGGCGCAGAAAAACGCGACCGTCGTCGCGCCGGCTTGGGAAACCTACGCGGGTCTGACCGCCGCGGCGCCGTCGGCCGACCGGTGGCTGCTCGTCTGGGCCTACGGCGAGCGATCCAACGGGTGGAGCCCGCGAACCGCGCCGCGTTCCCGCCAGTGGCTGACCTCGCCGGTCATCTTGTGCGACGGCGGGCGGCACGAGCTGTCGAGTTGGACGACCGTGTCGCTCGACAGCCCGGCGCCGACCCTCGATCCGCTGACCGGCGCCTGGCTGCTGGTTGGCAATCAAGGCCGCACGGTTTGCCGGCTCGACGCCGAACGCCAGCAAATCGTCGGCTGCTCGCCCAGCCGCGAGGTGGCCCGTTCCCGCGCGGCGCGTTTCGCGTTTTCCCCTTCCGGCCGGACTCTTGCCAGCTACGCGCCGGCGGATCGCGAACCGCTGTCGATTTACCGCGCCGACGATCTGGAGCGGCAAAACCGCATTCTGCCCATCGGCCCGCATTGCCAGCGGTGGACGGCCGCCGCGTTTACGGCCGAGTCGCGCCTCGCGGCGTTTTGCGCCGACGATCAAGCGGCCTCGCTTTCGGTGTTCGAGTTGACCGACGAGGGGCGGCAGGCCGTCTTGGTCGCGCGCCAATCGCTGCCGCTCCGGCCGGACGTGGTCGAATTGACGCCCACATCGCAGGCGGGCCGGGCTTTGGCGATCGACGGCCGGCCGTCATTTTGCGCCCGTCTGTGCCTGCTCGATCTCGACGCCGGCTTGGTGCTGCGGACGCGCCGGCTGCCGCTCGGCATGCGCACCTTGCGGGCGATTCGCGGCGCCGACCGGTACGCGGTCGGCAGCGAGGCCGGCCTGGTGCTCATCGTCGACCGCGATTTGCGCACCGTCGCCACATTTTACGGCGGCCAGCGCATCAAGAGTCTGACGCAACTCGGATCGCAATTGTTCGCGGCGTCGCAAGCGGGAATTGTGGCCTTCGACCTGGCGCACGCCGGTCTCTTGCGCTGACCGCCGGCGTCAGGCGCGTCGCTCAATCGCCGGCGGCGACGAGTTTGATCTTCGCGGCGGCCGGGTTGGCCGGCTCCATTCGCTTCGCGGCCGGTTGAAAATTCCAATCGTAGCGCAGCGACCCGCCGGTCGTCTGCACGACGAACGAAACCAGCCATTGTCCCCCGGGCCGCGCATAAATGTTCCAGCCGACGACGTCTTCAGTGTGCAAGCCGGTGGCCGCTTCCCATTCGGCAAATCCCAGATATTCGACCAACGGCAACGAGCGGCCGCTGCCGAGGTCGACACGCGCGCCGACGGCCCGCGCCAGCACGGCGTCGCGCGCCGCCAGGTTCATCGCCTGGCGCGCCTGCGGCAGGAACGAAATCGCGGCCAAGACCAGCGCGGCGGCGAAGAGCGCGAAACCGGCGGCCCACAGCGCGGCCCGGGCTTTGTTCCGGATCGTCGTGTTTTCCGTCATTTGCTGCTGCACGGTGGGCGCGCCCCTTTCACGCTCCGCACTATAAAACCCGCGCCCCGGCGCGGCAACCAGACGCGGCGCCGCAACTTGTCAACGTAAACTGCCGATGGCATACTTCGCCAAACGATTTTCGAATCGACGCTGGGGGGATCGCGGCGAAACCGCAGAGCAACGGACGCCGGCGCGTTGTTTCTTCGACCACGAGAGGACGGCCATGACGAAAAGAGCGGCACTCATCATCGTTGTTCCGATCTTGCTGACGTTTTTCATGGGCGGTTGCGACTCGAAAAAGAACATCGTCGGAACCGTCGTGGACAATTTCGGCGCGCCGATTCCCGGGGCCAAGGTTCTGATCGAAGGCACAAATTTCGCGGCGGTCACCGACGCGAGCGGCGCCTTCAGCCTCGAATACGCGCCCGGCGAACTCAAAGTTCTGGCGATGGCCGAGGGCCACACGTATGAATCGCGGCCGGTTTTGATTCCCCATCGCGTCCGCTACCGCCTGGAAAAGTTCGTGCTGATGGCGGTGCCCGCCAACGACGGGCTGCGGGTGCAGAGCGCAAAAGAATATGTCTTGATTCCGCACACGAAGTTCCTGCGTTTCCGGCGGGTCGTCAACGCGACGCAACAGAACCAGTACTGTCTCGACTCCGTCGTGCCGAGCAATCTGCCGTCTTGCACCGCACGGCAGTTCGTCGCGTTCGCCACGAGCCCTGGGAAAAAAAACCTGGTGCTCGTGCAACCGAAGGACGGCGTCGTATGGTCGACGCCGGTGGGCGTGACCTCCAGCGCCTGCATGGTCGGCAACCCGGGCGTCGTAACCGATGCCGGCTGGACGGAAATGGGGCCGCAGGTCGTCATCACCGGAAACCTCAAAGAAGGCATCTATTGCCTGGTTGAAACCCATCAAGACGAAGCGACCAACGAAACGTCATTGGACGAAGGCGGCGCCTGCTTCCGCTGGACTCCGGAAGCCATGCGGACGACCGCGAAATAGATCTGCGCGACAGCCGTTAGAGACTCTCTTTCCGCGATTGCCGACGCGGGCATCTGCGCCGACGTCCAACCGCCCAGAATCCGAATGCCGTTTCGTCCAAGATCTTCAGGATGCCCGCACGCGGGGCAAGAATCGAACTAAGTTCCGGCGAATTTGAGTTTTTGCGTCGTTCGGAGGCTTGACCTGTCAAGGGGAAAACGGCCGAATCTCTGATTGGCCAGATTTGGCGCGTTAGAAAAACGTCGCGTTCACGGTCACTTATTCGACGACACTTAAAGTTTTTCTTGACGACCGTGCCGGTTCCTGTTACAAGAGCGTTCGGGAGTTCGCCATACGGTTAGTTTCCGAATCCGGGAGGCTGGTCGCTTGTGTTCGACCGACAACCACACGACAGAGATGGAACCACGTAGTTCCAACGAAAACCGCGCCGGCGCCGCGGCGGCGTTTCACAGCGATCTTCGCCCGACGACAGATCCGGCGGCATCGGCTTCCGCGGGAATGACGCATCAAACCGAGAAACAACCGTGCCGGTGCGCGGCCGCGGCCCGCGCAGGATCTGCAAGCGACCCGCGTGGTCGCGTAATGTTGGCCGGGGTTCGCCGTAAATCGGCGGAAATTGGCCAATTGGCCGGCGCGGCCGCCGGTCGCCGCGCGGCCGCACGCGAAAAATCTCGATATTGGCGTGTGCCAACATCACGGTTCGTAAATAACGCCACACTTGGCACGATTATTTCATACACTTTTCTCGCCGTCAGTCAAAAAATTAGAAAGCTCGAAAAGTACGGTGTTGAATTGTGTGGGGATGATGGGCGCGGGCGACACCGCCGTGTTCGGGTTCTTCCGGTAGCACACGTCGCCTCCGAGAACAGACAGGGAACCGCCGTGCGCGTCCGCGCGTCGGCGGCCATTTTTGGGCAATATTTTTCGCAGCGCAACGGCGGCAACGACATCGACACGTTCGCCGCGGAAAGGTCGTAACATGTTGCACCGTATGTCCACAACAATTTGGATGGCATTCGCAGTCTTGTTCGTGTTTTTCGCCTTTGTGTCGTGCAGCGGCGGCGGCAGCCCCTACACCCCGCAGCATGCCGCGGACGACGACTCGGCCGACGACGACACGGCCCCGCCGGTTGACGACGACGATGACAACGACGTCTCGCCGGACGACGACGCTTCGCCGGATGACGACGACGACAATGACACCTCGCCGGACGACGACACGTCCCCGCCGGTTGACGACGACGACGACAACGACACCTCGCCGCCGGTGGACGACGACGACGATAACGACGACAACGACGACAATGACACCTCGCCGCCGGTTGACGACGACGACGACAACGACACCTCGCCGCCGGTGGACGACGACGACGATAACGACGACAACGACG
>Ga0181520_10012509_pt1 | contig 10883 bp, 8 predicted proteins | sample PEATcosm2014_Bin_29_FD_132451 | JGI IMG/M metagenome (GOLD analysis project Ga0181520, IMG submission 132451) | Peatland microbial communities from MTU Mesocosm Facility, Houghton, MI, USA - PEATcosm2014_Bin02_30_metaG | ecosystem: Environmental > Terrestrial > Soil > Wetlands > Peat | place...
ACTTGGGAACAAGTCGTAGAAGCGAATCGATTGCTGGAGTGGTCTCACGCCGAAAAGGGGACCACTCCAAACATGTTGCGTTGGCCGGCAGCTAAGACGTCCGCTGCTGCAATGGAGAGGAAGCTACCCGATTTCAACAAAAGGTGAAAGTTACGAAAGTTAATTATTTGCGTCCGATGTTGAAATCTTTTTGGCGATTCGTGGGCGGGATCGGCGGGTTTTCGCGATGCCCGGACATCGTCGCTCAGGTGGGCTTTATGCCGGAACCCTGGTGTCACGCCGGGGGCGCCGATTCGCCTGCAGGATTTTCTTCCGCAGGCGCAGCGACTTTGGTGTGACCTCGACCATCTCGTCGTCGGCGATGAACTCGATGGCCTGTTCGAGATTGAGCAGACGCGGCGGTGCAAGGCGAATGGCTTCGTCCGCGGTCGATGCGCGCATGTTCGTCAGCTTCTTCTCGCGAACCACGTTCACGTCGAGGTCGTTGTCGCGTGAGTGCTCCCCGATCACCATGCCCTCATAGACTTCGACACCCGCGGGCGTAAACAGCACACCGCGGTCTTCAAGCCCTTCGAGAGCATAGGCGGTGGTGAGGCCGGCTCGATCGGCGACCAGCGCGCCAGTGGGGCGCTGCGGTATCTGCCCCTGGTGTGGCATGTAGCCGTCGAAGAGCGAGTTCATTACCATCGTGCCGCGCGTCTCGGTGAGCAGATCGCTGCGCAGGCCGATGAGCCCGCGAGAAGGCACGCGAAATTCGAGGCGCACACGGCCGTAGCCATGGTTGTGCATCTTGACCATCTCCCCGCGGCGCGGTCCCAGGCGTTCAATCACCGTACCGATAAACGCTTCCGGTATGTCGATGGTGAGGTGCTCGACAGGCTCCATCAGCTGGCCGTCGACTTCTTTGGTGACAATTTCGGGACGGCCCACCATGAGTTCGAACCCTTCGCGGCGCATCATTTCGATCAGAATCGCCAGCTGGAGCTCGCCCCTGCCGAGAACTTTGAAACTGTCCGGCGACCCGGTTTCCTCCACGCGTACCGAAACATTTGTAAGCAGCTCCTTATCGAGGCGCTCACGCAGATTCCGCGACGTGACCCACTGACCCTCGCGGCCGGCAGTCGGTGAGTTGTTGACGGAAAACTGCATCGCGATGGTAGGCTCGTCGATGACGATGGGCGGCAGCGGCGATGGCGTCTCCGCGCTGGTGATGGTTTCACCAATTGTGATGTCTTCAACACCCGCGACCGCGACAATGTCGTCGATCTCCGTTTCTGTAATATCGACGCGGTGCAGGCCGGCGAAACTGAAGAGCTTCGTGATCCGGATTTTCTCGAGCGAACCATCGCGCTTGGAAATCGCGACGTCGTCCCCGGTCCGCAGCGTTCCCTGAAAAACGCGTGCAATAGCGAGCCGGCCCAGGTAGTCGGAGTAGTCGAGGTTCGTGACCTGCACCTGCAGGATGCCGTTGGGATCGCCCATCCCTTTCGGGATCGTGTTGCGGATGGCTTCAAACAGGGGCATCAGATCCGTGCCGGGGTTAGCGATATCAGTGCTGGCCTGCCCGAGCTTGGCGTTCGTATAGAGGACCGGGAAATCGAGCTGGTCTTCAGTTGCGTCGAGATCGATGAACAGGTCGTAGACTTCGTTCAGCACTTCCTGCGGACGTGCGTCGTGGCGGTCGATTTTGTTGATCACGAGGATGGGCGGCAGCTTCGCTTCGAGGGCCTTCGAGAGCACGTAGCGGGTCTGCGGCAGCGGTCCTTCGGAGGCGTCAACGAGCAGCATGACGCCGTCCACCATCTTGAGGGCGCGTTCGACCTCGCCGCCAAAATCGGCGTGGCCTGGTGTGTCCACGATGTTGATTTTCTCGCCTTTGTAAAAGACCGCCGTGTTCTTGGCGAGGATCGTGATGCCGCGCTCCCGCTCCAGCTCATTCGAGTCCATGACGCGCTCGGTTAGAGTCTCGTTGGCGCGGAAGGTTCCTGCCTGGCGGAGAAGCTGATCGACCAGTGTGGTCTTGCCGTGGTCGACGTGGGCAATGATGGCGATATTGCGAATGGTGCTCAAGGGTTTTCCTGATATCCGTGTAAAGGGTGCGTGTCGATAGTGAGTCCGCCGGAACCCGGCTTGGCGGAGGAGTAACGATGCGGCAGGATCACCGCGCGCCAGAATCGCCGAGTGCGTCGTCGATCGACGCAAACAGAGCAGCCAGGTCGAGGCGGAGACCCGGGGCTGCGTCCGCAAAGACAACAGTTTCGGTCCAGCGGCCAGTGGAAAAATCGAAGCCGCTGCGTTCGGCAGAGTCGATGACCCACACGTTGCGAACGCTCATCTTGCGGTAAACCTCAGGCGAGCTAGATAACGGCTAACGCGATCATCAGGCGAAAGGACTTCGATGATCGCAACGGGAGGCATCTGGATAATTTGCTCACGCGGAGCCGAGGTTGCGATCACGCAGACGTCGACGACACGCAAACGAGTGGGCGAACCCTGGAGGGCTTCCGGTTCTGCGGAAAGGTTCAATTCACCCAGATTTCGCTCCTCAACAACCCCGTCGACGTAATCGCGGTCGGGCCGATAGCTCGTACGCAGGTACTCGCCGGGTGAAATACGAACTCGGGTCGCGGTTGCCATTGATTCTCTTCTTAAGTTCTTCTCCTTAAGTCTAGCAGCGGCGGGCAACGCCGTTCCAACTGGGGCGTACCCATCTACAGAGGGGAACAGTGCGCTGAAAAGTGCGCTATATGGAAGGCCAATTCTATTCGTACCGCAGAGACTCAATCGGGTCCATGCTGGCGGCACGGTTAGCGGGCAGCGTGCCAAAGACCACGCCTACCGTCGCCGAGGCGATCAGCCCAATCACCGCCGACCACCCCGAAACCGGGGCCCGATAGCTCGTGAAGAATCGAATCGAGAAGGGAATGCCGAGACCAATTGCGGCCCCGATCAATCCGCCGAAGAGTGAGACAAATACTGCTTCCATCAGGAACTGCAGCTTGATCTCGCGCGATGTTGCTCCCAGCGCCTTACGAATGCCGATCTCCCGCGTGCGGGAACGAACGGTGGCCAGCATAATGTTCATAATTCCTACGCCGCCGACGGCCAATGTCACACCGGATACCAGCAACAGCATCGCGGTCAGCGCATTCACGACCTGCCCCGCCAGGGTAATAAGCGCCGTCATGGTCTGCGTCTGATAGACAGACGTAGGCTGATGCCGGCCATCGTTACGAACAACGGAGACGATCTGCCTGGCCGCTTCTTCAACATCGCCCTGATCGCGAATCGAAAAGTACATCTCCTTGACGTTGTCCGTTCCGCTGAAATAGCGGCCCACAGAATAAGGAATGAGTATCGTCTGATCGGCGATCTCCGTTTCGCCGAAGGTCTCGACCCGCTCCCTGAATGTCCCGATAATCGTGAACGGTATTCCGTTAATCTGAAACGTGCGTCCAATCGCCTCTGCAGAGCTGCCGAACATGGCGCGCGCAAAGGGCTCAGTCACGTCCGCCACTTTGCTATGGGCGGTCTGGTCCTCCTCGTCGAAGAAGCAGCCGGTGAGCGTGACCAGGTTGCGCACCTGGCGGTAGTGCGGTTCCACGCCCAGCACCAGAATTTCTCTCACCACCCCATCGATGCTGATGTTCTGGTGCATCTCCAGCACCACCGAAGAATCGGCCACCGAAGGCACCTCCTCGTCGATCAGGTGCTCGTCTTCGAAGGTCAGAAAATCGGACTGAATGTTGGTGACGGCGCCCGAGCCACCGCCGGCATACTCCAGTTCCACCAGATTGGTGCCTATGCCCTGAATCTGGCTGAGTATGTACTGCCGTCCGGTAGCGGAAATGGCGACCACCAGAATGACCGATGCGGTGCCGATCACCATCCCCAGCGCGGTAAGCACAAAGCGCACTTTGGCGGTGCGAAAGCTATCGATGGCCAGCTTCGCGATCTCGCTGAATACCATCGTCTGCCGCGCACTGGCAAGCGTCTTTTCAAACGTGATTCGGCGAATCCGCTCCTGGGCCATCTGCTTCTACAGGATGCCACAGCGCCGGTAAAGGTTCAGGCGAGTTGCTCGACAGAAAGGGACGAGGCAGAAGCGCGATTGCGCTTCTGCCCATCCGGCAGCCCAAACGTCAAAGCGCGAGCGTGACCGCCTTGACCTCGGTGTAGTTGTGCAACACCTCTTCGCCCATCTCACGGCCCCAGCCAGACTGCTTATATCCGCCGAACGGCAGCGAGGCATCGAAGACGTTGTGGCAGTTCACCCACACCGTGCCGGCGCGGAGGGCCCGCGCGACTTTGTGGGCGAGGCTCAGGTTCTGGGTCCACACCGACGCCGCGAGTCCATACACGGTGTCGTTGGCGCGTTTCACGATGCGATCCACATCGGCATCGCTGAACGGGACAGCGCAGACCACAGGTCCGAAAATCTCCTCCTGAACCACCTTCATGCGCGGGTTTGTGTTGGTCAGAACCGTAGGCCGGACGAAGTAGCCGCGTTCGACGCCCGAAACAGGACCGCCTGCGGCGATCTTTGCGCCTTCCGCAATGCCGGACTCGATGTAGCCGACGACCTTGCGATACTGCTCGTCGCTGACCAATGGACCCATCTGGCAGGAGGGATCGAGGCCGGGGGCGAGCTTGATATCTGAGGCCACTTTACTGACGCCTTCGACGACCTGATCGAAGACCTTTTCGTGAACGTAGAGGCGCGATCCGGCGCAGCAGCATTGTCCATGGTTGAAGAAGATCGCGCTCGCCGTCCCGGAGACGGCCTGATTGATGGGAGCATCGGGGAAGACGATGGAGGGTGACTTTCCGCCGAGTTCGAGCGAGACCTTTTTCAGATTGCCGGCAGCGGCTTTTACGATCAGCTTGCCGACCTCGGTCGAGCCGGTGAAGGCGATCTTATCGACCAGGTCGTGCGCAGCCAGCGGCGCGCCCGCCCCTTCGCCATAACCGGTCAGCACGTTGACTACGCCCGGCGGGAATCCGGCTTCGGCGATCAACTGTGCCAGGCGCAGGCCGGAGAGCGGCGTCTGCTCGGCCAGCTTCAGCACGATGGTGCAGCCGCAGGCCAGCGCCGGCGCCAGCTTCCACGCCGCCATCAGCAGCGGAAAGTTCCACGGGATGATCTGCCCGACCACGCCGATCGGCTCGCGCATCGTATAGGAGTGGAAGTCGTAACCCGCGGACAGCGGCAGAGTCTTTCCGGAGATTTTCGTGGCCCAGCCGGCCATGTAGCGGAACATGTCGACTGCCAGCGGCACATCGGCCACACGCGCAACGGAGCGCGGCTTACCGTTGTCGAGAGACTCAATCTCCGCGAACTCCTCCAGGTGCTGTTCGAGCAGATCGGCCAGCTTCCAGATCATGCGGCCGCGTTCCGAGGGAGCCATGCGCGGCCATGGGCCTTCGTCAAATGCGCGCCGCGCGGCCTCGACTGCCCGGTCAACATCCTCCGCTTCGGCTTCGGGAACTTCGGTGATCACGTCGCCGGTGGCGGGGTTGAAGACTGGAAAATTCTTGCCGGAAGCCGCTGTAACGAAGCGGCCGTCGATGTACATCTGGTGGTGCTGGGTGACAAAATCGGCGGTGGCGCCGCTGATGCGTGGATCGATCGCAATGGTGGCCATATTTTAACCTCGGGTGCAATCGGTCGCGGCCAGGCGCTGGAGCGGAACGAGCCGTCCAGAAACTGCGCCGGAAAAGAAGCCGGCATTGAGCAGGGGGATTCTCTTTTCCCACGGCGGCGCGCGCCGGTTTTTGCACGCCAGAACACTACCACCGCAGCTTGTGCATTGGCGAGTTGTGGTGTGCACCTGTTTGTCCCAGAACGTCGCGCGGAGAGCAGATGGTTCGCCCCCACCCAGGGAATTCGCGGTGAGTCGATTGATTCGAAAGAGTTTAGGCAGACAGTAACCCCGGTAACTCCTTTTCTTTTTGGAGAATACCGGGGCGAAAATGTTGAATGGGTCAGGCCGTGTTCGACTCCGCTTTCGTGGCGTTCAGGTGGGGGGCCGGCAGATTTTTTGGAAACGCGGTACAAAGTCTTCTCCACAAACGAAAAGGCCGCTGGATGGCGGCTTTTTCATTTTCTACTCTATAAGTTCAGAATAGCAGGTTGAGGGAATAAAACTGCCAACTCTTTTGGCCTGGAAGGCCTTATTTATCAATCCTTATTACTTCAGGTAAGTGGTGGAAACTTGACAAAAAAAGCAGGGATCAGGGTTCAGGATTAATAACCAGGATCAGGGGTTATCGCGGCTGCAGCAAACCGGCTGGGGCGTGCGCATGGTGGACTCGACCGGAAATTCAGCGAATTGATTAGCCGGTATTGGAAGAATGGTTGGTCCCCAGGAAAAAGGATCGTATCCTGGCAAGCAGAGTCCACCGAGCTGAACGTGGAGCACGGAAAATTATGTTCCCTGGCACGACGAGCTTGATCTCTGTTCCCGAGGCTGCGGAACTGAGAAGGGTGAGCCTACCGCCGATACGCGCTGTTCTCTCGCGCATCCCCTGCAATCCAAAGTGCCCGTCTTTCCCCGTATCCAGAACGAGTGGGTCGATCCCCACACCATTGTCCTTCACGCGCAGAGTCAGATCCTGGGCATAGCTGAGCTCCACGTCGAGGCGATCGGCCTGTGAGTGCAGGCTGGCATTGCGAATCGCTTCGTACCCGATCCGGCAAATCTCGTCACGAACGACAGGGTGCATCTCGCCAGGAACGCCGACGACAGAGACGGCGACCGACATGGAGCCCGGGATGCGATCGCTCTCTGTCGCACGGCGGAAGGCTTCCGCAAGGTCGTTCCTCTGGGTCGTGGACACACGCAGAGAATGGAGGGCTGCCCGCCCCTCCTGGGTGGCCTGGCCGAGCCATACGGAGAGGCGTTCCAGTGCATGGTGCATGCGGGCCGGATCGGCCGATTCGTCGAGCGCATCGTCGGCAACCATCTTGCTGCCCTGGATGGTCTGGAGGAGTGTGTCATGAAATTCGCGTGCGAGGCGGGTGCGCTCGTCCAGACGCTCATCGAACCGGGCATTCATAGCTGCCGCAATCTGCCGTATTCGCAGCTGATAGAGGGCCCAGGCAACGACGAGGACGAAGAGGGCACAGGCCAGTTCAAACCAGACCGTTTGATACCAGGCGGGCGCGATGCTGAAACTCAACCGAGCCCCTGTGTCATTCCACACGCCGTCGTTATTACGCGCGATCACATGAAAGGTGTATCGGCCGGGACCCAGATCGGTGTAGAAGGCCTGGCGCCGCGTTCCGGGTTCCTGCCAGCCAGCATCGCGGCCTTCCAGTCTGTAACGAAAGCGCACTTTTTGAGGGGCGACATAGCTAAGCGCCGTGTAGGCGATTTCCAGATCGCGCGTCCGAGGGGGAAGCCGCAGTCCCTGCCGCGGAAGATGAGTATTCCCGTCGGCGACGACCGATTCAACCTGCACCGGAGGCGGAATGGGATTTTCGGCAAGATGAGCAGGATCGATCGATTGCAGGACCCGGCCGTTGGCGAACCAAAGGCGACCGTCCGCAGTCCGCGCGGTCTGCGGCTTGAGAGAAGTAAGTCCGGGTTGAACGCCATCGGCCTGGTCTAATAAGGTAGTGTGAATGAAGCTGCTCGGCTGCTGCCACCAGTTATCTAACTCCGATCGCGCAATTCGGATCAGGCCGCATTTCGAGTAAAGCCAGATTGCGTGCGCGTCGTCCTGCACCAGCGCAAAAATCCCATCGCACGGCAGGCCGTTACGGGCGGTGAGATTTTCCCTCTTCAGGCCCCTCAGGGCGAATAACTCATTCACGGTTGTGCCCCAGACGGTCCCGTCCGGATCGACTGTCATGTCGCGGATCTGACTTGTGTTCCCCGTTTCGCTCGAGGCGACGGACCGCATCTCGCCGTTTCTGTACCTCACCAGTTCGCCGTCGACAAGGCCGAGAACGATGCCGCCATCCGGAGCAGCCGCGAGAATATACGCAGTCCTGATTTGAGTGGAAGTCAGTTCCGCCTGAATCTTGAAATCCTGAATTCGATCCAGGTTCGGTCCGGCCCGAACCCATATGCCGTGAGCCGTGTCCTCGGTGATGGAAAAGACAATGCCGAGAGGCGTGCCATCCGCATGCAGAATCGGCCGGAACTCCCCGTGGTCATCGACGAACAGACCATTTTCGATCCCGAACCAGAGTCGCCCGGCGTGATCTTCGAAGAAAGTCGATAGATGATGACCAGGGACGCCTGGCCGTGGAAGAAACAATGAAAACCTGCCGTTCTGCAGCTTCTGCACGATCTCGTTGTTTTCGAGAACCCACAGGCCGGAATCGTGCGAAGCGAGCACGGATCCCGCGCCATCAGCGGCGAGGCCTTGACGCATGGAGTAAGTTGCAACGTGAAGATCGCGAAGGTTATCTAAACCAGCAGAGGTCACTATCCAGATTGTTCCTTCGTGGTCCTGGTAAAAGCTCCGCACAAAGTCACTGGACAGGCCATCCGTCCGGTCAAAGTGTTCGACGCGATCGCGTTTAACTCGAAAAACTCCGCGCTCTCGGGTGCCGATCCACAGCTGGTTATTGCGATCGACGAACAATGCCGTAACCTGGGAATTCCGGACCGGAATATCCGGAAATCGCTGCTCTCGCCAGCGGCCATCGACGAAATGCTGAAGGCGCAGCACCGGACCAGGGCTGTCGATTGCGGCCCATGTCGATCCATCCGGCCCCGTATCCAACGCTTTGAAGCTGGAGAAGCCCTCGAAGCCAGAGCGGTTGCGGAAGTAGATGCGAGACCTCCCGGGCCGCCAGAGACAGAGTTCGGGATACCCACCAAGCCAGATGGCTCCGTCATTTCCTCTGGCGAGTTGCAGAATATTGGGAAACGGAACCTCATCGGTTCCGAAGCACTGCAATTGGAGGGACTGGATCTGGCATAAAGGGCCCATTTGATCGGTAGCCTGCGTGCGTCCCAGCCAGATAGTACCGGCAGCGTCTTCAAGCAGGGCTTCGATCCTGCCACTTAGTTGGGGATAGTTAGTAAGCTGGCCATCCTTCCACCTGGACAGGCTGTAGCCTGTGCCGATCCACAAACTGCCATCGCGGGAGCCAAGTAAGGAGAAGATTCTCGAGTCCAGGAGTCTTTGTCCCGGGGGGGGATTCCAAGGGACAAAGCGAGCGCCATCAAATCGAACCAGGCCGAGAGTCGTCCCAATCCACAGGTATCCGTCTGTCGTCTGCGCGATGGCGGCGGGCGATCCAACAAGGGCGCCGTCCACGGTCTTCCAGGATGTATGGGCGTATTGCGAGAGGAGCCAGGATGGATCGACGGCCCAGGCTGAGTTCAATGCGAAGATCGCCGGCAGCAGCCAAAGCCAGCGTGGCCACAGGATACGCAAAGTGTTCACCTTACCTACAGCTCGCACCTATATTGCCGAGCATACCGGCGATGACCGACGGGGTGGAATACCGGGACCTACAGCATTCACCCTGTGGTTTTCTACAGGTCCGGTTCAGGTCCTGAGTAAGCCGCGACGGGTTGCTATCGTCACAGCGTGAGTCCGGTCATTGGCTCCGAGTTTATCGACCAGGTTCTTGATGTGGAAATTGACCGTGCTCTCCGCGATCGCCAGTCGGTCGGCAATTTGCTTATTGCGATTCCCGTCCCGGATCAACTGCAGAATCTCCACCTCTCGGACCGTGAGATTCTCCTCTCCGAGATGCTCGGCAATGCGCGCGGCTACCGCAGGGTGGACGTAGCGGCCGCGATCATGGACACAGCGCATCACGTTGAGGATCTCGTCCCTCGACATACTCTTCAGGATGTAGGCGGAGGCTCCCGCGCGCAGAGCCCTCTGTATATCGCCGTCCGTGTCGGAGGTCGTGAGGATGATAATGCGAGCATCGCGAAATTCACTTCGGATGGCCAGCAGCGCGTCCGTTCCGTCGATGCCGGGCAACCGGAGGTCCATCAGGGTGATGTCCGGCCGGTGCCGCCGGAACTGGGCTATGGCCTCAGTCCCGTCGGTAGCCTGGGCGACCAGATGCATGTCGGATTGGGAACCGATGATGGTGCTCAATCCCTCGCGGAAGACAGGATGGTCCTCAACCATCAGGACACGAATTGGCTTTGTCTCAACTATGGCAGCCTCCCTGCCGGGGTTTCGGGGGGCCTGCAAAGCGGTGCGTACGGTTCAGCATACAACGGCGGCCGCACTTTGGGACGGCGGACATGGAACCGCCTTGTTGCCGACGGCCATTTGTGGAGAGGGCTGCAGAGGGACCGCATTTCGAGCTTCACGCGACCTGCAGAAAAATCGAGGCTGAATTCTGTTGTTTCCGGCGTGGCGACATCGCGGGCCTGCAGGCTACTCTTGGGCATTCTTATTCGGGTGGGGGTTAAATGACAACTGTATTGATGAACCCGGGCATTCAGGGCGCGCCGTTATCCGTTGAACTGGTTGCCGAGTACCTGACCTATGCCGAAAACGAATTGACCGCACTTTATAGTGCTGTCAGCGAGCTCTTCGGATTCGAGCAGGCGGAGCTGGCTGTGGAGGACTGGCTCACTGAACTGGAGGCGATGGAGTGGCCGGCTGAATCGCCGATACCCAACTGGCGGCGGCCGACGGTGGCAGCGGTGTCGCGCCTCACGGACAGGATTGGCGGGCACAGGCATCTTTGCGCGGGCAGGATGAATGGAGGGTGCAAGGATGACGTGATAGTGGAGCGTAGAGAAACGTTGCCGCGGCGGGCGGCGCACCACAACGTCATCACTGCCGATGGGACGCAGGCTATTCCAGCTGCCGAGGCCGAAGCCGAATTCGATTTCTAACGCAGTGTTGTCACGGAACCAGCTAAGCGATTGGTCGACCACACTGTG
>Ga0181520_10012510_pt1 | contig 10883 bp, 8 predicted proteins | sample PEATcosm2014_Bin_29_FD_132451 | JGI IMG/M metagenome (GOLD analysis project Ga0181520, IMG submission 132451) | Peatland microbial communities from MTU Mesocosm Facility, Houghton, MI, USA - PEATcosm2014_Bin02_30_metaG | ecosystem: Environmental > Terrestrial > Soil > Wetlands > Peat | place...
CGACATTCAGTTCATCGCCCAGAAGGAGCGCACCCAGGAGGAGTTCTTCCACACCTTCAACGCGCTGCACGAGAGCATGAAGCAGATCGTGATCGCCAGCGACCGTCCGCCCAAGGAGCTGGCGGAGATTGAGGACCGGCTGCGCTCGCGCTTTGAGATGGGCCTGATCGCCGACATTCAGCCGCCCGATCTGGAGACCAAGGTCGCCATCCTGCAAAAAAAGGCGGAGAGCGAGCAGGTGCAGTTGCCCGCCGATGTGGCGATGTTTGTCGCCTCCAATGTGCGCACCAACGTGCGCGAGCTGGAAGGCGCGCTGGTGCGGCTGATCGCCTGGTGCCAGCTCAACCGCATGGAGATCACGCTGGCCACCACCCAGCAGTGCCTCAAGCAGTTTATTGACATGCAGGTGCGCAAGATCACCATCGAGGCCATTCAGCGCGCCGTCAGCGAGAACTTCGGCATGAGGATCGTTGATCTGAAGCAGAAGAACAACTCGCGCAACGTGGTGGTGCCGCGCCAGATCGCCATGTACCTGGCCAAGCAGATGACCGAAGCCAGCCTGCCGGAGATTGGCCGCCAGTTCGGCAACAAGCACCACACCACGGTGATGCACTCGATTGCCAAGATCGGTGAGCAGCGCCGCTCCGACAAAGATCTGCACCGCACCCTCAACAAGCTCCAGGAGCAGTTGAATGCGTAGCTGGGCAACTTGGCTTACAGGTTGCATAATCTCCGCAAAGTTAGCAATTATGCCTTTGAATGCCGGAAGGTTAGAATTGGTGAATCCAAATAGAACGAGTGCCGACCCATAGTTTCACCGTCGGCTGAGTGGGAAGGCTCAGTGATCGTGGATGCACTCCAATGACCCTCCAATTGACAACTAGCGGTAATCAGGAGGTCGTCAATGAATGCCGATCAAACGTCTCTCAATGACGAACTGAAACGCGGCGACTCAGCTCTTCTCATGCTCATATTGGGACTTGCGCTCGGTTGGATCGTGATCCTCGGGTTCGCGTTTTCCACTTCGGAAAAGCTCACTGTATTCGCAGTAGGCTCGATGGTTGCAACGGCTTCGCTTCTAGCCGGTCTGTTCTTTGGTTTCCTATTTGGCATTCCGCGCACCCTGCAGAAGAATGAGGACGAGAATGCGTACACGGCGAAAGCCGACAGTGCCGATGCCGGGCGATCCTCTTACCGGCCGAATACCAACCTGGAACAGATTTCGGATTGGCTCACCAAGATATTGGTTGGAGCCGGCCTGACGCAGATCAACAGTATTCGCCAGTGGCTCAGCGACCTGGGTGCAAGTCTTGCGCCCGGTCTTGGCGGGCGACAGGAAGGCAGCGCTTTTGCTATCGCGATTCTGGTTTCTTACGCGGTAGACGGTTTTCTAATTGGCTACCTCTGGACCCGACTTCATCTTGCCGGTGCGATGCAGCGAGCGGATGTCGATCGACTCAAACAGGAAATCAACGAGATGAAGGAAAAGGTTGATCTCGACGCCAAGGCCGTTTCTTTGACGATTAAGCAGTTGAATCCTTCAGGTGACAAGGCGGGCCCGACACAACAGGAATTAAATGATGCGGTGAAAGACGCATCGTGGACCACGAGGTCGCAGATTTATTACCTAGCCCAGACCGCGCGCGCTGAGAATTGGTACGAGCCAAGGAATAAAGTGAAAATGGAGCGCACCATCCCGGTGTTCAACGCTTTGATAGCCTGCGATACGGATGACGAATACCATCGGAACCATGCGCAGCTTGGATTCGCCCTGAAGGACCAGCGAGTTCCAGACTGGACGAGAGCGGAAGCGGAGCTTTCCAAAGCGATCCAACTGAGGGGCAATCCTGAAGAGCATGGCTGGCGAATCTACGAATTCAATCGGGCAGCATGCAGAATCAGGCTCGACGATAGCTTCGTTCAATCGAAGGCATCCAATGCGGAGAATCGGAGACGGATCCTTGAAGATCTTCAGGTAGCTTACAAAGAGGACTATTTACGCGAAATCATCTCCGACGATAGAGTCGTTCAAGAATGGATGAGCTTGAACGGCGCGGGGCAGCATGAACTCTTATAGCCCCCTGGCAGGCTGGGTGGCGCAGGTCTCAATTTTGAAACCTGGGAGACGATGAACTCAAATCCGCCGCTCCGGATTTTCGCACCTGGGAATCCACGAACCCCTTGCGAGCGAAAAGCAAGCGGCTGCCCCACCGCAGGTGGCCGCAGGTGCTTGCAGATTATTTCCCTTCCGGCGCGCACAATGGAGGAATGAACCAAGACCAGAGACGCGCACATTTCCTAGTCCCTGGTCCAATCTGTCAGGGATGTGACCGGTCCGTACCACCGGGTACCCCACCCCCTCCTCCTGTGGAAATCGTTTTTGCCCCCTCTTTTTGCTTGTAACTCACACAGATTCATCAACATGTAATTATTACATAGTGACGAATCAGTAACTGCAAACACCGTTTTTTGCCCATTTTTTGGCACAAGAGTCGCTGGTTTTCAGCCAGAATAGGCCGCATTTTCACGCTTTTTGAAAGAACCGAATCAACTACATCGCTTTCTTCCCGTAGGGTGAGAGACGTTGAACCACAATTCGCCGCCCCGGATTCTCGGGCCTGGGAGCGCTATAAAATCAGTGGACGAGAAGCACGCTGCGCTCAGCGAGTACTCGATCGGTCTTCGCTTGCAACTCTCGCGCCACCGTATATAGCCTCGATCGGGCCAAGCAATAACTACACGCCCACTTAGGCGATCCAATTCGGCTCGCCGTTTTGCCGCGTCACTGCCTGAATGTCGCGCCGGCCTGTTTCTTCCATCGTTGCGCGTTCACCCCGAAGACCAGCAGCCACAGGGTCAACGCGATCTGGCTGCCGGCGCCGGCGGCCAGATTATAGGGAGACAGTGAGTGCGCCAGCCAGGGGATGAGAAAGGTCAGCCAAGCCAGGCCGGCAAGCGCCATCAGCGCGCCCAGAATTCGCGGCAGAAACGCGGACCTGAAGATAAGATAGCCGATCAGCAGGCAATAGGATGCGAAGAAGATCATGGCGACGTCCACGCCGTGAGGATGCCATTGAGGAGTCCCAAGGACGAAGACCAGCAGACCGAAGAACGCCGCAAGCAGCGAGAGACGTTTGCTCACCGGTTTGAAGATGCCATAGAGGAGCAGCGTCACGGCGAAATTGCACGAGGATGCGAGAACGTAGGCCGCCGAAGCCAGCCTGCCGTGAAGGAAGGAGATGGAGGCTACTCCGAGGATTATATTGAGCAAGTACAAACCGCCGGCAATCCGCGCTCTGAGAAGCGGTGATGCATTGTCGACGCGGGAATCGATCATTTCCAAGCCCTCCAGAATTGATTTCACTCATTGAAAGGATTGCGCCGCAACGGAATTCTTGACGCCACTGCCTTGCGTCCCAAGATTGACGCCCTTCAATAAAAGCCACAGGCCAACCGTAATTTCGGCGATGCCCATCGGCAGCCAGCCAAGTTGCAGTAACTTGGAATACTGCGGCAATAACAGGAATGTTAAACTGACGACCGTGAACAGGGCGGAAGCAAATAAACTCCATGCCGATAGAACTTTGGGAATATAGCTTGATTTGAGGAACAGGTAGAAGAATAGGATGGACCCGATGCCTAACAAAACCATGGCGACATTGAATTCTATCGAACGCGCGACAGTAAATAAATCCATAAATACCGATAATTGCGTTGCGTTAAAGGCATTCGCCGAATGGGCGCCAAGATAGAGATTCAAAACAGTAAAGCTGAGAATTCCGGAGGCACAGCCTATAGTAGACTCCGCCAGCCTGAAGAGCAAAGCGAACAATGCCAGGCTGCTGTTGATAGGCTCGACGGTCATATAAAGGCCCATCGCCAGAATGATACAGCACACACTGGTGATGAGCTGGCAGGAGAGTCCGAAACGATAGAGCAGTTCGGCCCCCATAATTCTATGGGCGGTCTCCGCGAACTCTCCGGGGGCTTCTAGGCGGCCGGTAATGATCATGCCGGTGATGGGCACAACATAGGTGAAGAGATACATGAAGCCCGCAAGCCTTGCGTATCTGATATGAGTTTTTTCGCTTTCAGAGCTTGTCATTCCATTTTCTTTCGTTTTGAAATACGTTTGGCGTTAGGCGCGGCGCTTGAGCCGGCGCTCTGGCCGCATTTTCGCGGAGCGCGGGATGCAAGAGTGAGCCGTCCTCAAGCTCGCCGTTCCTGCACTGCGGCGGCCTGTTCCTTCCATCGTTGAACATTTACGCCCCTCACGATAAGCCACAGACAAAGTGCTAGTTCCGCAATGCCGGAAGGCATGAGTATGTAGGGGTACAGATAGTGTTGCAGCGAAGGTGACAGGAGGTTCACGAAGCTGTTGGTCAGGTAGCACAAACCCGCGACCGCGGTCAGCCAGCCAAGAATTCGGGGAAGGAAGTTCGACCTGGAAATGAGGTATCCAAGCAGTACGCAATGGATTCCAAAAAACACCAGGCCGATGTTGTAGCCGATTCCGTGCATTTTGAGAGACGCCAGCGCCAGGGTTTGCAATTGATCTGTCTTGAACGCGGCCAATAAGTGCGTATCTCCCAGCAGGATCAGTGGCACGAAGTGGTTCAGCGTATTGACGACTGCAATGGCGGCGTACAAAAGCCTGAAGAACGCCGCAAACAATGAAAGGCTCTTGCTCACCGGCCTGAACAACTCATAGAAGATGAGCGCCACGGCGGCGTCGCACGCGAATGTAATCAGATCGGTGGCGCCGGCCAGACGGTACAGCGTCTCGTGCGCCAGAATGTTGGCCGCCGTAGCCGCGGCGTCGCTGTAGACAACGAGCCTGCCGCGAACGAAGACCTCGGCGAATGGGGCCGCGACGATGATGATCGCATAAAAGGCGCCTGCGAGTCCGGCCTTGAGACGTGGCGACGCTTCTCGAATCCGTTCCATCATGTTATCTCCCCGATCGTGGCGCGATCGATTCTTGATCCTTCCTGAACGGCGGCGGAAAAGCCGCGCGGAGAATGATTCCACCCGGAAATCGGGCGTGCCTCGGTCTCGGAAGACATACGGGATGCGGAGACGGAAAGTTCCTCAATAATTAATAAGAGATTTTGGTGAGGCTAAGGAACCTCGCAAAATTATTCTCAATCAGCCGGCCGGTAGACCTCTTCGGCCTCGGGCGCGGGACGGTGTTGCTCTGTGTGTGATCCATAAGGTTTAAACAATGCAACAGCAGGCCGGGCTGCGGCGAGTGGGTACGCTACAGGCGCGGAACAGCCTCCGTCGTCCAGCAGTTGACACGCGGCGTTTGACCCTTGTCCAGCCGCTGTGCGAAAGTTGCGGTGAACTTCCATGAAAGACTTATATCGCCTGGCCGGTGTGAGGGAAGTGTCGCGGTGGAGTCATCGTCCCGGCTAGAGATTTTATGAATAGGGAGGTAGTATAGCGCCATGTCGACCCCCGTGATGAAGGCTGTTTCCGCAGCCATGCTGTGCCTTGCCGCCCTATCCGGAGGTCGAGCGCAGTTGCTCACGCTCCGGCCGATGGAGCCGCAGGCTTGGGTGCAGGTGCATCTTGAAACTACCGGAGAGGCTTCAATCAGCGTCTGGCCCGAAGGTGAGGGACTCGACCTGGCTCCGATGGCCAAGGCGGCCCTGCATTGCCGGGGCGAGGTAAACCCCGATCCCCTCGATTCCAGAACGATTCGCTGTTCACAGGCCCTTTCCCGCGACGGCCTTACGCTGGAAGGCGTGGTGGACTTGGCTCCAGTTGCCCGGCAATTTGACCTATCCAAAGGGATTCAACTCCGGCTGAACTCCCCGCGTCTGGGATTTGAATCGGTCTCCGTGCCTGTTGAGGAGCAGGGTGGGGTTACGCGCCAGAACCTGATGGCACGCTTCCCAGCCGGCGATATCCCTCCTCCAATCCACTTTCGCTTCGGTTACAACCCCGAGCAAGTGACGGCCATTTTTCTTCCACTCCTTGCCTTGGCGCTGGCGATCTTCCTGATCGCGGCACTCTTGTCGCGAGTTGGGCTGGCGGGCCTGAGCCGATCCATCATTTTGCTGAACACCATACTATGGATGGGAGCGGCCTCTGAGCTTAAGTCCGGTGCGCTGGTTCACATACTGCTCTTCGGTAATCCGCTCGCCAACCTCGCGGCGCTTTTGGTGGAGTTCTGGCCGCCGCTCTTCTGTGTCGCCGCCGGCGTAGCGCTGGGAAGAGGAAAAGTCGACGGATGGAATCCAATCGAGAAATTTCGGGAAATATCAGGCGGTTTTGCAGTAATTCCACTGGTCGTAACATGCGCCGTCGGGGCGCTTCCGCCGACCATGAACAACGACTGGATCACTGTAGTTTTGTGGCTCGCGGCCGCGCCCCTCTATGTTCTTGTGCGCCGCCAGTGGATTCGCAAAACCGCGGGCGCCAGTCTCCTGTTATTGAAATCGGGTGCGCTGAAAGAGCGGATATCCTACATGGCTGCCCGGGTCGGCCGTCCCCAGATCAAGGCCTACATCTCTTTCTCCGCGCGCTCCCAGGCCGCGGCAGCATTTACGTTGCCGGGAAAGAACATCTACTTGACCGCTTCGCTGGTTCGCTCGCTGAGCAAGCGTGAAGTGGATGCGGTTGCGGCGCACGAACTCTCGCACACCGGTATACCGGGCCGCGGTCAGTGGATGGCGCTGGCTTTTGCAATGTTATTGTTCGAGTTTCCGTTGCGCGAACTGCTCTTCACCGGCATCATGGGATGGTGCGTGGCCATGCTGATCCCGCTGACCATCTTTTTCGTATCCTTGCGGAAGACGCGCCGAAGCGAGTTTGCCGCAGACGCCGGTGCAGTCGCTCTCTGCGGAGATCCGAGAGCCATGATCAGTTCGCTGGCCAGAATCAGCCGCAACAACAAGTCTCCGCTTGAGTGGAACGCCGCGGTGGAGTGGTTCGCTCCGCATCCCTCGACACTGAAGCGGATTCGTGCGCTCGCCGCCGCCTCCAAAATTGATGCGTCCGAGCTGGAGGCCTTGTGCGGCAACGACCAACCGGGCGAGCACTACGAGATCCCGCAGGAGACCAGCGACGAGGCGATCTTTACGCTGCAATGGCAGAAAACCAACGGGGGAATCTATGGCTGGGCTGTCCTCTTTTCCTGCAGCGGCGCAGGTTTGTTGGTCGCCCGGCTGCTCATGGCTTTTCCCGGCGCCGGAGTCGTTTCTCTTCTGGCGGGAATTGCACTCGGATGCGTATTGACCAAAGGCTTCGCTGCAACCCTGATGGCCAGCAATTATGCCAGGCTGCGGCGGAAGTTGGAGACAAGGCTTGGCGTCAGTGGACAGTTGGTGGGCCTCGCCATCGATAGCAAGCCGCGCCTCTACAACAGTTTTCGCTTTTCCGATGCCGGTCTTCTGCGCTTCGAGGGGGGGAGGCTTTGTTACCAAAGCGAACGCATCATGATCGCGCTCAATCCGGCCGACGTTGTGGAGGTGAGCATGGTGGCCGCGTCACCATCCAATTGGTTCAGACAGCAACCGATGGTGCGCTTTCGACTCCCTGAATCAGGCGATGTGAGTGCATTTATCCTGCATCCGGTGACATGGCTGCCCTCACAGGGTCGATTGCTGCGGTACCTCGAACGATGGAGAGTTGAGCAGACCTCGCAGGAGCCCACGTCGATCAGCGGTTTCAATGCAATTGCCGGGCAGCCTTTCCGCAACCCGGCCATCACTGCGGTGGCACGCGCATTTCTTGTCTCCGGCGGAGTGACTCTGGTGACGGCGATCTCCGCCGCCGTATTCCTTCAGGCTGAATGGTGGTACGTGGGCTACGCCATTGCCGTCACGGCCTGCGCCCACACATTCATCTTCCTGCCTGCCATGCTCTATCGGCGAGTTGCGCCATCTCCGAAACCATCGCCAACCACCGGTGCGAAGTCATGACTCAAAGCGGAGCAGTACAGAAAGGCGCGCCAACTCACTTCGTGTCCGGCGCGCTTGCCTCCCTCGACCCCAGCAGAATCTGCACGCCTAGATAGGCAACCCAGTTTGGCTCGCTGTTTTGCCGCGTTACTGCCTGGATGCCGCGCCCGCCCATGAACAGCAGCCGTAAGTGCCCTGCGCGATCCAGCGTCTGCCGCCCGCCAACGTCCACCGTCAGTTCGCGCTGCTTGGGCGTTGTGCCGATGCGATTCGCGTCCTGCAAGTCGTATATCTCGCCGTAGAGTTCCAGCCGCTCGCTGAACTCATGGCCCGCAATCAAGCCACGCCCCCAGCGGCTGGGCACATAGCGGTTGCCAATCCAGCGGCCCACCTCGCCGTTGAAATCGACAGGCCCCCATTTAGTCGTGAACTCAACCGGCAGATAATACTGTGGACCGTTCTCGACGATACCGCGCCGTACCGCGCTGGTGGGGTTGTTGATCGAAACCTGCGGATAAGTTCCCAGCGAGAAGTTCATATTTTCATCGGACTTGGGCTCGCCCGCCGTGTGATGCTCGTAAGGCCGCCACTTCACACCCAGCAGCGACTCGCCCAGCCCGGCCCGCGTGGTGTTCGCCGCATCCGTGGCCGCGGCGATGGGCAGTTCGTATTTGAGCTGAATGCGGTCGCCCCACCCAAAGTTGATGTCGAAGTCGGGCAGCTGATAGCTGGCGTGAGCCGGGTTATGGTCGGCGATCCAGCCCAGGTTGATCTCCCAGTGCCGGTTGCCGGGCGTGCCGGGGTCGTCAGTAATAAACGGCGGACCGCCCTGCGCGCTCACCGTCGCAACACCCGCGACCGGCGCAAGCAACAGAAGCAGTTGGATGAGTCTGCGCATTCTGGGGATCAAGATCCTCCGTGAATTGGTCTTGCCGGAAATCCACGACCTACAAGCTCAAGGTATCATCCACTCCCCGATCAACCTCCCACCCATGGATTGAAACATCAACAGAGCAGGTCCCCTGCTCCCTGTAAGATGTTTTCCATGGAGACAACAACCATCGCGGGCGTCCCGGTTTCCCGCATCGGTCTCGGCACATGGGAGATTGGTGGCCTCGACTGGGGCGCGATCCCCGACGAGGTGGCGATTGCCACCTGCCTCGGCACCCTCGAGCGCGGTATCAACCTGATCGACACCGCGCCCATCTACGGCCATGGCCGATCCGAAGAGATCGTCGGCAAGTCGATGCGCGCCCACGGCCGCCGCGACGCTTTCTACATCGCCACCAAGGCCGGTCTGGACTGGAACGAGAGCGGCGTCTTCGCCAACTCAACGCCAGCACGCCTGCGACAGGAGCTCGAAGGCAGCCTGCGCCGCCTGGACACGGACTATATCGACCTCTACCAGGTGCATTGGCCGGACACGCGCACGCCCATCGCCGAGACTGCCGCACTGCTGGCCGAGTTTCAACATGAGGGCAAGGTGCGCGCGCTGGGGGTGAGCAACTTCAGCGTCGCGCAGATGGAAGAGTTTCGCCGCGTAGCGCCACTGGCATCGAATCAGCCGCCCTACAACCTCTTCGACCGCGCAATAGATGAAGAGGGCGTGGAAGTTCCATCAATTCGAGAGTGGTGCAAGGAGCACAGTGTCGCCATCCTCACCTGGAGCACACTCTGCCGCAGTCTGCTGGCGGGGCGGGTTACGCATGGCATGAAGTTTGACGAAAGCGACATTCGCAGCGTCGATCCCAAATTCCAGGAGCCGCGCTTCTCGCAGTACATGACCGCCGTCGAACGGTTGGCCGCGCTGGCAAAGGAGCGTTACGGCAAGACGGTGCTGGAATTGGCCGTGCGCTGGGTGCTCGACCGCCCCGGCGTGAGCGTTGCCCTGTGGGGCGCGCGGCGGCCTGAGCAGCTCGATGCCGTTACTGGCGTGCTCGGCTGGAAACTCGACGCCGCCGCCATGGCCGAGATCGACCGCATCGTGAATGAATCCGTCACAGACCCCGTCGGCCCCGAATACCTGACCCCCAAGGTGCTCCAGGGATGAGGAGTAAAACTCTGTTTGTCGTTGATTAGGCCCGATCCAACTCCGCGAAGAGCTCGCTCAACACAACGCGGATGGGCGTCTCCGGCACAATGAGTTCGCCGGTATGAATCTCTTCCAGCCCAGATGACGTGTAACGGTATGCCATGCGCGGCTCAGGGTCGATGATCCAGATATTTTCAATGCCGAAGCTGCGATACTCGGCGGCCTTGCCTTGCATGGTGCGCAGCGAATCTTCCGGTGAAAGAATCTCGACGGCAATTAGCGGTGGACGCGTGATGTAGCGTTCAAAGGAATCTCCCTTACGCACAACGAGCACATCCGGCACCCGGAAGTTCCTGGCCGCGGTCTGCGTGCGCAATTCAGGAAAGACCTCGACGCCCCATTCTTCTCGTTTCAGCATGAAGAGAAACGTCAAATACCGCTGGATTAGAGAGTGCTCTTTCTCGCCCAAGTTCCGCTCCTCGATCCGCCCATCCACGAACTCGCGGTCCGGGCTCCAACTCGTGGAGAGGTATTCCCGCACGGTCCAAAGTTCTTCGGAGATGGGCAGCGTCGCCATGAGCCTATTATCGTCCCAAACCAGCAACCCCGCCAGCGGAATCTAGTGCCGGCGCGCGCTTGCGCAGCAACTACACTCCAATAGCGATCATCCAGGCAGCCAGCGGAAAAGTATTGGCGAAGGCCTCGACGCCCAGGCCTGCCGGGTTGTAAAAACCCAGCATATCGACGTGCCGCACGAACATCGCCGGAATAAAGGCCAGACAGACGAGCGCGCATGCATAGCCAAACCAGGCGGACCATCTTGGCAGAGCGCCGCTGGCCAGAGTGACATAGCTGAGGATGGCCATGAGCAATGCCAGCAACCAGAGGGCGGCTGCTCCGTACATCAGGATCGTGCTTTCCATCATGGCGCGGACGACCAC
>Ga0181520_10012511_pt1 | contig 10883 bp, 8 predicted proteins | sample PEATcosm2014_Bin_29_FD_132451 | JGI IMG/M metagenome (GOLD analysis project Ga0181520, IMG submission 132451) | Peatland microbial communities from MTU Mesocosm Facility, Houghton, MI, USA - PEATcosm2014_Bin02_30_metaG | ecosystem: Environmental > Terrestrial > Soil > Wetlands > Peat | place...
GCAGGCTGAAGGGCTTCCGCCGCATCTTCTCCAGATTCGAAAAGCTCGATGTGGTCTTCCTCGCCTTTATCAATTTCGTTTTGATCGTCGAAGCCCTTAGATAGTGTTAACACGCCCTAGTTTAGGGTTGGATCTGGAAACTCCGCAGAAAGACGGAAAACTCGCAATCCTCTATCTCCGTCCCCTCGATCTTTCCGTCGATGAAACCATGCACTCGATTCTCGACGCAGTCCAGAAGGTCGGCGCCAAGCGCCTGGTGATCGATTCGCTGGCGGGCTTTGAGATGGCTTTGTCGCCCGGCTTCCGCGCCGACTTTCGCGAATCGCTTTACCGGATGATCTTCGCTTTGACGGGAATCGGAGTAACGATTCTAAGCACGGTTGAAGTGGATGAGTCTTTTACCGAATTCCCGTTCAGTACCTATTCCATCTCGTTCCTCACGGATGACATCATCCGGCTAAGGTATGTATCCATCGATGGTCAGCTTCGCAAGATTATGGTGGTGATCAAGATGCGCGGTGGAAATCACGCCAAGGATATTCGCGAGTATGAAATCACGGACAAGGGCGTGGTTATCCTCGGCAAACGCCTTACAGAATTTCAGGGCCTTATCAGCGGAATCCCCGTGCGGTCGTCTCGGAACGCCCAAGAGGAAAAGCTCTCAGGCGTTCCGCCAATCAAAAATCAGACCTAGGACTTACGGCGTCTCATCTAAGCAAACTGAATCCTATCCGTATGGGCAGCAGGACTTCCTTGACAATGTACCCGCAAGGAAATATGTAAATGTACCCGCAAGGAAATATGTAAATATGCGCACTTCCAGTGCCAGTACAGCAGATCAGTAACGTGAGCGGGAATGAGCTTGCGAATTCAATCGCGGACGGCGAACGCACCATTCCCTTTGTGCGCTCGCTGTCCGGCGTGACTTTAAGCCCATTGTGTAGCGTGTGTCAGAGGCATCTCGACCAGATGCTCACTTACAAACCACATCTGAAGTTCATTGGTGCGCAGTACCTGACTGACGAGAAGATCGTTGGTTCCGTCATCACCGAGCAGAGTTGCGCGCCGAGCCATAATCCTCACTTCAGAAATGATGGTCTGGTGAGCGTCAACCAAGCGTGAGAGCTGCACAGGAACCTCTTCGCGGCCACGTGGCGGCCGTTCAATGCTTGTGAGTTCAGCTACATCGTGGGCCATTGCAATGCTAAGCCCGCCCAGTAATTGAATTCTCTCGGCAACTGCATCCACCAGTTCTGCCTGTTCTCCATAGTGCTTGTCGAATAACAAGTGGAGCTGATAAAAGGTCGGGCCCGATACTTGCCAATGCGATTTCTTGTATAGGTCGCGTAACGTCATCGTATCGGCAAGAACCTGATTGAGCTGCTCAGTTATTTCGTGCCGAATCGGTTCCTCGAGATCGAGCGGCAACATAGGTGTTACCGTACCATAGGCCTGAGTTTCAGCAGACCTTTGGTGCAGCCGTGGTTGCGCCGATTCGCGTCCGTCTATTCCTTCATGAATGCTTGTGGTTGTCGTCATGATCACGCTCCATTGCTGACTGTTCATCTGTTCAGTTAGTGTTGAGGTCAACATCGCATCGCTGTTGATGCGGGATATCCAGAACCTCAATCATGAGAATACTCGTGTGTTTTTGCGAAACTCTGAGGCTTACTCGTCTAGTTGATTCTTTTCAAAACAGGAGCCAAGGCCCCGGCTGCCATCATAATGATCAGCGACGCACAGAACAATAGATGGTCTAAACGGCACACCATCCACCATCTGCCCAAGGCTCGGAACTCAGTCGACGAGATCATCTCCACAAGGACATGGTCGGCACGTTGCCCGATAAGGTCGAATGCCGAGGAACACAGCTTATCTCGTATGCTCTTGCAGGAGGCAGCCATACTGCGACGGGACAGGTTGCTACTTCTGTCCACATCGGCATCGCGACCGTCTTTACGGAAAGCGATATTCGGCTGCTAACGAAAGAAACTCCTCACTTGTGCGGGAGTGAAGTGGCGTCCGATTGAGTTCACTAATCCCTTTCAGATAAATCTCTGCCTATGTCCCTTTCCGGGATCATGAAACGGCGAATGGGCTTGCATGTTCCCTCGCGCGTCCAATAATGGCTTGCTCGGCTCTCGTGTAGCGAAGACTGCACAGGATTCCACGACACTAAGAGGTATCGCTCCGCCATCCACGCAAGACTACTCAACTCAACCGCAGCTACGACACCCCGCGAGCTACCAGGCACTTGCGGCGAGCCGGCTTGCGGCGCTTTTTTCGGCAGCTTGAACTGAGAAGCCAAGGTAGGTGGGTTGCGCACGGTTGTCTCCGACTCGCGTGAAAGCTCGCATATAAGACTGGGCGGCATGATTCCAGACCATCTGACGTGCATAGATGTAAGCACGTTTGCGCATTGCCTGGCGCGCCACACTGTCATCCAGGAGCTCTATTGCGGCTGTGGCGATAGCGGCTGGATCTTCAAAAGGAATGAGTACCCCGCGTCCATCGCTCAGGAGCTCTGCAGCGTGCCAGTATGGAGTCGAGATGATCGCCTTCCCGGCGCCCAAGGCATACGCGAGTGTTCCCGACACAGCCTGAGCCTCGTAACGGTAGGGCGTGATGTAAATGTCTGCTGCACTTACCAGTGTTGCCATTTCCTGGGGGCTGACAAATCGGTTGTGGAAGACCACGCTTCTCTCAACCCCCAGCTTGTTGGCTAAGGCCTCCAATTCTAGCCTATATCGATCACCTTCGCGGAGCCTGACATGCGGGTGAGTGGCGCCCGCAATGATATAGACAACATCGTTGTGCTGAGACAAGATACGCGGAAGGGCCTGGATCACGTTCTCGAACCCTTTGTTTGGAGACAATAAACCGAACGTGAGCAACACAGTCTTCCCCGCGGTTGAAATGGATTTCTTGTAAGGCTCCGATTCCACAAAGGGCAAGTCGGGGATGCCATGAGGAATCAAGTTGATCTTTTCTTCGGGAACTTTAAATACATCTTGCAGAAACCGGGAGGAATGTTCGCTCATAACAATAAGACGATCGGAACGTGCAGCGACTTCCTGCATGACGATTCGTTGATCGACATCCGGTTCGCTAAGAACGGTATGCAGAGTTGTTACCACTGGCATATTCAGGTGCTGCAGCAACTGCAGAATATAGCTGCCAGCTTTCCCTCCATAAATCCCGTACTCGTGCTGCAAACATACTACGTCGACATTGTTGGAGTTAAGGAAGTCGGCGGCTGCTCGATAGGACGAGATGTCGCCCTCGGTTATCTCGAATCGCACCCGTGCAGGATAGGTGTACGGAGATAGCGGATCATTGACGGCTACTACCGACAATTGTGCAGCCCCGTACTCAGCAGCGATCGCATCACATAAATCTGCCGTAAAGGTTGCAATGCCACATTGCCGGGGAAGATGGTTCCCAATCACCGCTATTCGCACTGGAGACGACCGGTTTGGAATCATTCGCAGGGATGATACCGACTCACTCTCGAATATAGGAGGCCGCGCTTCGGGCCGCATCATGATGTTCTGTTTCGAGCCGGTGTCGATACATTGCGCAGACATTACTGCCTCCTTGCGTTATGACCTAGATATCATAGGCGCCGGTAAGAAGGGGAAGACGTCATATGGCTGGCGCCGAGACCTTCTTAATGCTGGGGCTTGCGCTGCCTTTCGTCGGCCACGAGTTGGTGCTGTCCGCACCGGCTCAAGTACGGCGAGCATCAGCGTGATACCCGGCATACGTCGGTCGCAGGCTCTCATGACATGAAGACTGAAACCGAGAAGTCGCGAAATGAATAGAACCATAAAAATGGCCGCAAGGCGATCCGCTTTCCGCGGTCACCCGAGCCCACTGCAATGCGAACCTCGTCCGTCGCGGCGGCGGCGAAAAATATGCGCCACTACGATCCCTTCAGCTCCTCACAATTGGGATCATCGATTAGCATGCACATCAATAGATGGTCAAAACAGGGCACTCTGCGCGGAGAACCTTGAAGGAGTATTTTGTCAACCCTTTTTGCGAGCCGCAATATTGATCATGGGGGTCGGCGTATCTATTGCTTTGTTCAAAACTGACCAGATTCTGCATCATGTTTTATTAAATAGTGATACTTAGTTCCAACTGCGCTCGTTGTCATTCAGTCTGAGGGCGACGAAACACTAAGCTCACCGTTTGGGACAGCGACGTCACAGCCTTGGGTACTGCCTGTGCAACAGCCCGGAGGAGTGCAGGCCCCTCTTACGAAAGTGACGCGCGATCAAACCATGGCTCAACTCGCAAAGCTCAAAAGGCAATCGACTCGCTCAAGCCCTGCCGTCTAACCCAACTCAATAAATGCTTCGGAGTAGCTCTTGCGCCCTCTGGTCAGAGGTATGCAGATCAAATCCGGAAAGCAACTGACACACGATCACTTCTGCTTGACCCTCTTGATGCGTCTTGCCGATGCCGAAAATCGACTGGGATCCACGCGGAGTGGACTCGAAGTTTCAAACGCCGAAACGGAAATGGAGAAGTTTCAATGGATTCACAAAGGCTTATAGAAACCGCGAGATCGCTTGTCGCCGGAGCCAAAGGCTTGCTGGCGATGGATGAAAGCACGGGGACTTGCAATAGACGATTTGCCGGTTTAGGAATTCCACAAACCGAAGCATTCCGTCGCGCCTATCGGGAATTGATTGTCACCACACCGGGACTTGGAGAGTGCATCAGTGGTGCCATCCTCTTCGACGAGACAATACATCAACAAAAAGAAGATGGTACCCCCTTTGTCAAGATCCTTGTCGAGGCTGGGATTATTCCTGGCATTAAGGTCGACACCGGCGCCAAAGAATTGGCAGGACACCCGGGCGAGAAGGTTACCGAAGGTCTGGACGGATTACGTGGTCGCCTTGTTGAATATTCTCGCATCGGCTTACGCTTCGCCAAATGGCGCGAGGTAATTGCCATTGGCGATGGCATTCCGAGCCAGGGTTGCATCGAGGCTAATGCGCATGCGTTGGCACGCTATGCTGGACTATGCCAGGAAGCTGGGCTGGTCCCGGTCGTTGAGCCTGAAGTTATCATGGATGGCGACCATACGTTGGAGCAGTGCTTCAAGGTAACAGAGAGAGTCCTGCAAGCGGTTTTTGACCAGCTTTATATACAACGCGTGGTTTTAGAGGGAATGATCCTCAAGCCCAATATGGTGCTTCCAGGGGCAACCTGCCCCACTCAGGAGGGGGTAGACGAGATCGCCGACACTACGGTGAGATGTCTCCTGCGGGCCGTACCCGCCGCCGTTCCGGGAATCGCATTCCTGTCGGGCGGCCAATCAGCAGAACTGGCTTCAGCCCGTTTGAATGCCATGAATGTGCGATTCAAGTCTCGCCTTCCTTGGGCATTGGCATTCTCGTTTGCGCGCGCAATCCAGCAGCCGGCCTTGGAGATTTGGAAGGGCAACAATGCCAATGTGCTTGCAGCTCAACAGGCCCTGTATCACCGGGCGCAATGCAACTGCGCAGCCCGCCGCGGCGAATACACCACGGCAATGGAGAAGAAATGACCGGGAGCAAGCACAACCTTGAAGAAAATAGCGGCGATAGGGGCGCTTCCAATCCTGGCCCATATTGGAAGCGGATACACCGGGACTGGCGATTCTGGGTGGGAGCCGTTTTCATGTTTGCAGGGCTTGCGGTTTACGTGCTGAGCGGCAATTTGGCGTGGGTTCCGCGCGGGCATCCGCGACAGGGCTTGCCCGCAGCTACCGGAAGTTGAGTGTTCCCTTGCTTCCACCTTCCGTCGTTACCAAGACTCTTACGCAAACCTCGGTGGTTATTCGAGTAGCCGGAAATCTGAATTGAAACCGCGAGAGTTCTGAGGTGGATGAAGTATGAAGAAGCTAATTGTCTTTGATCTGGATGGAACACTTGCGGCAAGCAAGTCACCTCTTGATGCCGAAATGCTGTCACTCCTGCATGAGTTATTGGGAGTCGTCAAGGTGGCCGTGATTTCCGGAGGAGCTTGGCTACAGTTTGAAAGGCAGATGCTCTCCGAACTTCCTCAGGACAGTCGTCTGGCTAATCTATCCGTCCTTCCCACCTGTGGAACAGAGTTCTTCCAATACTCCGGAGAGTGGAAGAAGCTCTATTCAGAAGATTTCACCGCGAAGGAAAAGGAGACGATCGTCAGTTCTGTAAAGAATGCAATCGAAACCGCGGGGTTCCGCGTCGACAGAATTTGGGGAGAGACAATTGAAGATCGGGGGAGCCAGGTGACGTATTCGGCGCTAGGTCAGCAGGCCCCTTTGGAAGAGAAAGAAAGATGGGATTCGGATTTCGCCAAGCGAAAAAAGATCAAAGCAGTTCTCGATACTCTCCTCCCCGATTTTTCGGTTCGAATCGGCGGCGCCACATCCATCGATATCACCAAACCGGGCATTGACAAGGCCTATGGAATTGGAAAGCTGCGCGACATCCTTGGCATTTCAGTCCAGGAAATGATCTATGTGGGAGATGCCCTGTTTGTGGGAGGAAACGACTACCCCGCCGAACAGGCTGGCGTGATCTCCATTCCAGTTCGAGGCCCGAGTGAGACCAAGAGGGTAATTGAAGCGATCGTTGCTTGTTTGGGCGACGATCACGAGGTGCGTTCCTTTGAGGTCCCAAGTGCAAGTCTTTGAGGAGTGCGGATGAGTGGCTTCAAGATGCGCCGTCTGGGGATTGTGATGGAACCAGAGCCGGGAAAACCTCAAGAGATTGAAGGGGTCCTGAATCCGGCCGCCGTTCGGGGCCGTGACGGAGAGCTCTACCTCTTTCCGCGTCTAGTCGGGCGCGGAAATTATTCGCGCATCGGGATTGCACGCGTGAAGTTCAATCAAGATGGCGATCCAGCTGGTGTTGAGAGGCTGGGCATCGCACTTGAGCCGGAAACTGATTATGAAACGCGCCCGGATGGCAGCGGTGGATGCGAAGATCCTCGCGTCACGTTCATCGAGCCACTGCAGCGATATCTGATGACCTACACGGCATGGTCGCCTCGCGGCCCTCGGATTGCGCTCGCCGTTTCGGAAGATCTCTTTCATTGGAAGCGCCTGGGACTCGCGACTTTCGCAGCACGCGGCGATGTCGATTTCAGCAACGTGGATGACAAGGATGCAAGCCTCTTTCCCGTCGTGATTCCAGATCCGAACGGCGAACCGGAATTGGCCATGCTTCACCGCCCGCTCTTTCCAGGCACGCGTCCAGAAGAAACCGCCTGCTCTCCCGCAACGCGCGAAGTAGATGTGGATAGGGAAAGCATCTGGATTTCCTACTGCCGAATGACGCTGGACCATAGGCCGTTTCGCACGGGAGCGTTCACCTTTCATCATCGGCTTGCGGCTCCGGTCTCTGCTTGGGAGCGGCTGAAGATCGGCGGCGGCACTCCGCCGATCATGACCAGGCACGGCTGGCTGATCGTTTATCACGGAGTCAGCGAATTGGAAAAGCCTGCTGCAGATGGGCGTAAATTGTGCTACGCGGCCGGGGTGATGGTCTTCTCAAAGGAGCATCCACTGGTGGTTCGCTACCGTTCGTCAGACCCGGTGCTGTCGCCGGAACTGCCGCAAGAGCGTGACGGCGCCATCGCCAATGTCGTGTTTCCCACCGGCATCGGCAGGCGCGACGATCTCAGCATGCCGGATCGTTTCGATGTCTATTATGGAATGGCCGACAGCCGGATAGGCGTGGCGCGGCTTGACTTACCGAACCAATTGCCGCGGGAAGGCTCTGCGGATCCGCCGGAAGCAACGGTATAAAGCGCAATCTTCTTACTTCCAGCATTGCAGAAGCATGTTATGAAATGCTGAGACGGGCAAAGACGGGGATCTTGACTCCATTCAAGATTGCCGCAAATACAAGCGCCCCTGCAAATTCACAAGCGACGATGGTGAAGGGCAACGGAGCCATAGCGATTCCCCGAACGGCTAACGTCGAGATGATGGCGAGGTCGGCTACAGAAGATAGTATGACCCACATGGTCGGCCGCAGTCCCCAAAAATGGCGGCGCTCCCGGATGGCGTACATCATTGCTTGACTGCCATAGATGATCGCGACGACAGCAAGAGTTTGCACTTCACTTACGCTGAGGCGCAGTTTGAATTACCCGATGGCGATGACCGTCGTACAAAACGCCAGAAAGAACAGGGCGAGAATGGCGCTTGCTATCGTAATCCTGCCGATTCTCCATGCGTTAGGCATCGTCGACGGCCGCACCCGGTCGGTGGTCAACGACATCGCGAGGAAGTCGCCGGTGATCATCACGATGACCATGAGCATCGGCGTCAACACGGCATGTCCCGTCATCACAAGGCCGATGGCTAATAGGAGCACCTGCGTAATCTTCGCGATGGTGGACCGCAGCGCATAACTCAGGATGCGCTGAAATGTGACCCTGCCTTCTTTTACAGCGGCGACAATGCCGCCAAGACCAGCTTCAGTCAAGACCACGCCCGCCGCTGACTTGGCAACATCGGTCGCCGTCGATACGGCAATGCCAATCTGCGCCTGACGGAGCGCGGGTGCATCGTTGGCGCCATCGCCACACATTCCGACCGCATGTCCGCTTTTCTGGAAGGCCTTGACGAGATCGTATTTTCCTTCCGGGAGGATGCTCGCAAAGACAGAGAAGTCCTTTGGGGTAACGCGGTCCGGCAGTGGTCCTGCGGGACAGACGGTGCCGTTCAAGCCTACGGCGTGGGCAACAATAGCCGCAGTGGCAGGTGCATCTCCGGTGACCATGATGGTGCTTACGCCCAGTGTTGTCAGTTCCGAAATGAGAGAAGCCGAGTCGCTACGAGGCGGATCACTGAGTGCGATAAGACCCGCAAGCTGCATGGAGGCCGGTGGTCCCGTGGCTACGGCCAAGACTCTGTAGCCTTGCTTCTCGAGTTCATCGGCGATCGTAGAGGCGGAAGTTGACGGGGTTGTGAGGCCGACGACTACTGTGAAAGCTCCTTTGACAATGCGCTGTGCAGCGCCGCTGGTATCAGTTGCCGTGGCTTCCGATATCTTGTTTGCTGGGTCGAACGGCACAAACTTCACCAGCTTTGGCATGTCGGATGCTGGCTTGTGTGTAGCCGCGGATCTAATTGCTGCGTCGACAGAGTCCTGGCCGCCCTCGGAACTTGCCAAGGCCGCTAATCCGAGGATATGGGCTTCGTCAAAACCCGGCATCGGTCGGATGCTTGCGACCGAAAGCTCATTGTTTGTGAGCGTCCCTGTTTTGTCTGAGCAGAGCACATCGATGGTTGCAGCTTCATCGACTGCGGAGAGTCGCGTGGGAAGGACGCCAAGTTTGGCGAGAGCGCGAGCACCGAGCGCGGCGGCAAGAGTGAAGGTTGCAGGCAGCGCCACAGGGATCGCCGCAAGAATCGCCGTGAGCAATAGTGGAATGATCTCACCCCACGGCATCGCATGGATGTAGGCATATGTCCCGAGCGTGAGGATGACAACCGCGTTGAAAATCGCGAGATTACGCACGATGCGTAATACAGCCTTCTGCTGCGAACTTACAACATGCGCAGTTCGAACCAGTTCAGCCGTGCGGCCGAATTTTGTGTGAACGCCGGTAGCGGTTACCTCTGCCGTGGCTTCGCCGCGCCGCACCAGGGCCCCGGCGTAGGTATCCGTCCCGGCACTAGCCTCTATGGGCAAGGATTCTCCGGTGAGCATCGATTGATCGAGCAGGACGGATCCCTCGATAATGTGCACATCCGCCGCAACCACACCACCGAGTGACAGCTTTACCAGATCGCCACACACCAATTCCTCGGCTGATATGGTCTTCCAAACTCCATCGCGCTGGACGGAAGCGTTCAACGCGAGGCGAGTTCTCAAAGCTTTCAGTGTGGCTTGGGCGCGGCCCTCTTGGAAGTAGGCAAGCGCTGCGTTAAAGACCAGCAGGCTTGCAATGACCGCTGCTTCCGTATACTTATCCAGCACGAGTTCAAGCACGATGGCGGCTTCAAGCAACCACGGAACGGGCGCCCAAAACTTGGCCAGTGCATTGCGAAGCGGATGAACAGAAGTATCCGGCATCGCATTCGGACCGTCCTGTTCAAGACGACTACGCGCCTCCGTGCTCGTGAGTCCAGCAGAGGGGGCGGGTTGAGCCGGCTTCTCTGGCTCATTAGACAAGGCGGGGGCTACGACGCTATTTGCACTCATTCATCACCATCTCCGCCGACGCGACTGCCACCATTCCGAAGTGCGTGTCGGATTGGTCGAACTGTCTATGCCGGTGCGTCAATTGGAGCCACGCAGATCAGCTTCTTATTCACGAACTCCTGAATACCCATACTGCTGAGTTCGCGCCCGTAGCCTGAATCCTTGATTCCTCCGAAAGGCAAATCCGGTTTCGTCCAGGTTGGGTGATTGACAAACACCATGCCCGTGTCGATGCGGCTTGCGACGCGTTTGCCGCGCGCAATGTCCCTGGTGAAAACCGAGCCACCCAAACCGAAGTCCGAGTCATTGGCAAGCGCGATTGCTTCGTCTTCGTTCTTGACACTGAAGAACAGCGCAACCGGTCCGAAGAATTCCTCTCTGAAAGCTGGATTGTCAGGCTTGATGTCCGTTAGGATCGTTGCCTGCATGAAGGCGCCCGGGCGATCGATGCGCTTTCCACCCATGACCACGGTGGCGCCTTTTGCAACAGCTCCTTCGATCTGGCTGAGCAGTTGTACCAGGGCCGCTTCTGTGGACAAGGGGCCGAGAGTTGTCGCCTCGTCCATCGGATCTCCCGGCTTGAGTGCGGTCAGCGCCTTCTGGAACTTGTCGAGAAATCGGTCGGCTAATTCTTCGACGACGATGAAGCGTTTGGCTGCGACGCAACACTGGCCC